>Ga0123519_10010669_pt1 | contig 13639 bp, 14 predicted proteins | sample YelNatPaOPRAMG02_FD_87396 | JGI IMG/M metagenome (GOLD analysis project Ga0123519, IMG submission 87396) | Hot spring microbial communities from Yellowstone National Park - Yellowstone National Park OP-RAMG-02 (version 2) | ecosystem: Environmental > Aquatic > Thermal springs > Hot (42-90C) ...
GGGCAGCAGTTTGCCCAGCGCCACGCCGACCGCCATGCAGACCAGCACCCAGAGCGAGAGGTAACGCTCGAAGAAGTTCAGGCGCTTGGGCGGCGCGGTTTGGGTTGGAGTCGCGATGACTGAAGCTACGGTGTCGCTCATGGCCATGACGGGTGAAACGGGATTCGGGAGGGGTCAGGCTGCGCCGCCGCAACAGCCCGCGATCGCCGGTTTGCGCGCGGTGATTTCCAGGCTGGTGATGAAGTCGCCCGGTTTTGTGCCCGGCGGCAGGTGGGCCAGGATTTCGCGATAGAGCGGGTCTTGCCAGTCGGCCATGCCGTCCACGTAGTCCGGGCGCGTGTTGAGCCGGATGTCCACCAAACCGGCTTCGCGCGCCATGCGCTCGGTCTCGCTCACCAGCACCGCGCCGGCAATGCACCCGACCAGCGCCTGCACGCTCGCAACGATGGCCGGCGGCAGCGGCCGCAGCAGAGCCAGGTCGCTCACCGCCACGCGGCCGCCGGGCTTGAGCACGCGGGCGATTTCGCGCCAGACCTGCGGCTTGTCGGGCGAGAGGTTGATGACGCAGTTGGAGATGACCACGTCCACGCTGGCGTCGGCCACGGGCAGATGCTCGATTTCGCCCAGCCGGAACTCGACGTTGTCCAGGCCGGTTTTCTCGCGGTAGCCGGCGGCGTTGCGCCGGGCTTTGGCGATCATTTCCGGCGTCATGTCCACGCCAATGGCGCGGCCGGTCGGGCCGACCTTGCGCGCGGCGATGAACACGTCGAAGCCCGCGCCGCTGCCCAGATCGAGCACGACTTCGCCCGGCTTCAGCGCCGCGAGCGCGTTTGGATTGCCGCAGGACAGGCCCATGTTCGCGCCCTCGGGCAGCGCGGCCAGTTCCTCGGCCGAGTAACCGATGTGTTGGGCGAGCGTGTCGGCCGAAGCGCCCGCGCCACCGCAGCAGGACACGGCCGGGCCGCAGCACGAGCCGCCCTGGCGGGCGATTGCGCCGTAGCCTGCGCGGACTTTCTCGATGACGGTTTGGGCTTCCAGGTTTGGGTTCATGGGAGATGGACTCTGTTTGGGTGTGTTTGCGACAGTCAAGCCGATGTTCGGCTTGCCCGCCACTGGTCGCGGCGACCGGCGGCGTAAGCCTCGAAAACGCGCCGGATTTCATCGCGGACACGGCGGAACACGGCGAGTTTTTCCGCATCCGTGCCCGTGGCTTTGGCGGGGTCGTCGAACGGCCAGTGATGGCGGTTGACCTGGCCGGGAAAGGTCGGGCAGGCCTGGTCGGCGTGGCTGCAGACGGTGATCACCGTCTCGACCGGTCGGCTCATGAACTCGTTCAAGTGCTTGGACCGATGGCTGGAAAGATCAATGCCGATTTCCTGCATTGTTTGGATGGCCAACGGGTGCACGTAGCCGGCCGGGTTCGAGCCGGCGCTGGCGACCTCGAGAAAATCCCCGGCGGCGGCGCGGAGAATGCCCTCGGCCATTTGACTGCGGCAGGAGTTGCCGGTGCACAAGATTAAGACCAGTGGTCTCATAGACCCAGTTGTTTGCGGCACAGTTCAGACGGATCACAACGCCGGATGGCTACCAGGCGCTTGCGGTCTGCCAGCGCCTCGGGTGTGCGGTTCAGGGTTTTGATCACCCAGTCCAGCGCTTCCCGGACTGCCACCGGCGCGTGCCGGTCAGCGAGCCGGTAGTAGATCCACCGACCATCCTTGCGCGAGGTGACCAGGCCGGCTTGTTGCAGGATGGACAGATGCCGGGAGACGGTCGAAGGGGCCAGACCGAACAGTTCGGTGATCTGGCAGACGCACAATTCGCCGCCCCGTAACGCTAGCAAGGTGCGGACGCGAGTCGCATCGGCCAACGCACGGGTGATGTTCAGGAACTGCCGCATCACGACTGTGCCATATTTCGCCAAAAGCCGAAAAATGTTAGCCCCTCGATCCGGCCCTGTCAAATGGAGCGGGCTGTCGGCTACGCGGCCAGCGGATCTGGTCTTGTTACCCTCCGTCGGCTCGCGGCAACGGCTAGCCGAGCACTGGGTAGCCCCCGGGCGTAAGGCAGCAGACGTGGTGGATCCGGTAGCGTTTCCGTCCGCCTGCTTAGGCCGGCGGCTCCTTGCGCCCCTGGTAGTCGCCGCCGTAAGGCGGCTAAGCTGGAGAGCCGGCAAGCCCGGTGGATCATTCCGCCGACTTACGTCGGCGGCTACCTCTCGGCTTGGCCTGCGATTAGGCGAGATACGTCCGTGCGTGGCCTCAAACCTGGCCACGCCAGGCGGGGCGGGTCGGTCGAGTTTACCCCAGCCGAGGGCCGCGGATGTGCAGTGGTCTGGGCCCGGCCTCAGTCAGTGCGGCTGAAGCCGACGAACTGGTCTTCTTTGTTGCGGAACAGGAGGTTGAACGTGGTTAGGGAGCCGTAGCAGCGGGTGATGTATTGTTGCAGCTCGACTTTGTCTGCCTCGGACAATTTCTCGTGAGCATTGAGCTTTTGCTCCAGCAGCCGCAGGTTGTTTCGGATCAGGACAATCTTGTGGAAGAAGACCTCCAGTGGCACTTCTTTGCTTTGGAGGGTGGGGTCAGCCGGCCGCAGCACCAAGGTGCCGCCGTGCCAGCGGGCGGCCAGTTGTTGCACCAGTTGGTCGGGCAGGGCCAGGCCAAGTTCCTTGACCAACGCTTCGACGGTCTGGCGGATCAATGTGGCCAAGGGCAATTCCAAGCTGGTGATGGCCACCTGCGCCTCAGCCGGTTCCAACCCGCAGGTGTCCGGTGCAACTGCGCGGACGCCATCGGCAAATCGGATCTCGGCAGTGTGTTCGCCGATGGTTTTGACTGTGCCCAGGCCATATTGGGGATGGCGCACCTGCATGCCCACGTGTAACGCCTCGATTTCCATGGGGCCAATGTGAAGGCGGCGGTTAGCGGGCAGCAATCCAAAAGCCAGCTTGGACAGCTCCTGGAAAGCCAGTTCTGCCGCAGAGGCGGCAGCAGGGTACGGCCACGGCGGTCAAGCTGTGGCGGGTTGCTTTGGGCTACGGCGATGGACCTTGTAGATGGCGGCCTGGTCCGTGGGTTTGATCACCAGCTCGTCAATGCAAACGTGCGGTGGCCGACTAGCCACCCAAACCATGGCTTCAGCCACGTCGTCTGCCGTCAACGGTGTCATGCCTTCATAGACCTTCTTGGCGCGCTGGACATCGCCCTTGAATCGGACCAAGGCGAACTCCGTTTCGGCAAAGCCCGGATCGATGGTGGCCACGCGCACGCCGGTGCCGCACAACTCCAGGCGCAGGGCACGTGTGATGGCCAACTCGCCAGCTTTGGCAGCGCAATAGGCTGAGCCACCTTCGTACGGAACACGGCCTGCGATTGAGCCGACATTGATGATGATGCTGCCGGGGTTGGCCACCAGCATCGGCAGGCAGGCCCGGGTCATCCGCAGCAGCCCCAGCACATTGGTCTGAAGCATGAACTCCCAGTCTTCGTCTTTGCCTTCGGCCACCGGGTCCAAGCCTTTGGCGCCACCCGCGTTGTTGATCAGCACATCCAGCCGAGGCGGGCTGCTGGCCGGGTTGGCCTCGGCGATGCGCTCCTTAGCCCAGGCAACAAACGCCTCGACGCTGGCGGTCTGGGACACGTCCAACGGATGCACCCATGCGGCAGCGGCCCCAGCCTGACGCGCGGCGGCGGCCACCTGTTCCAGCCGTTGCACCCGGCGCGCACCCAACAGCAGCCGGGCGTTCTGCCGGCCAAAATGCACCGCTGCAGCCGCACCAAATCCACTGGAGGCACCTGTAATCAAAACCCACTTATTGGCAAGCACCGACGGCATGGCCAGGGACTACCAAACCTGCCCGGCGTCCGGCAATGCTTTTCTGCGTTGTGTGGGCGGGCAGCCTGTGGCAATTGAAGCCCATGCGCTTGACTGGCTTTGTCCAGCATCGACCTGGCCGCTCCTGGCCGGCCCGCCGCACTCTGCGCAGCCGCACCGCAGACTGGCAGCTTCGGATTCATTCCGGGCGGCTTACGGCAGTCCTAGGCCTGACGACGGTCTTGGTGTTGGGGGCTGGCAGCACCTGGGCTGGGCTGGATCGGGGTGGGCTGGCCCAGATTGACGTCGAGATTCAACAGGCGCTGGTCAAAGATCACTTGCCCGGTGCGGTAGTGTGGGTGGAACACGGCGGCGATTCATACTGCCGGGCCTACGGCTACCGGGCTGTCCAACCGGTGCGCGAGCCCATGACGCCGGACACCATTTTCGATGTGGCTTCGTTGACCAAAGTGCTGGCCACCACCCCTGCTATTTTGCGGCTGGTCGAGCAGGGCCGGGTAAAACTGGACGCACCTGTGGTGACGTATCTGCCGGAGTTCGGCACCCACGGCAAAGAGCGCATCACCATCCGGCATTTGCTGACGCACACCTCCGGGCTGCGGCCCGGGTTGGGCCGACCGCCCAGCCTGACCAACTATGCAGCGGCCATTCGCCTGGCTTGCGCCGAAACACCCACTGCGCCGCCCGGCACGGCATTCCGGTATAGCGATATTAACTTCATTGTGTTGGGCGAGGTGGTGCGCCGTGTCACCGGCACAAACCTGGATGTATTTGCGGCACAGGAGATTTTTCAGCCGTTGAAGCTGTTGGACACCGGATTTCTGCCGCCGGCCTCCAAACGCCAGCGCATTGCCCCGACCGAGCGGGCGGAAGGTGGGTTCCTGCGTGGAGTGGTGCATGACCCTACGGCGCGACGCATGGGCGGGGTAGCCGGACACGCCGGCGTGTTTACCACCGCAGCCGATCTGGCGCGGTTTGTCCGGATGTTGCTCAACGGCGGTGAGCTGGACAGGGTGCGTTTGTTTAAGCCGGCTACGATCCGGTTGATGACCAGTGTGCAAACGCCCGACACAGTGCCCGCACGGCGCGGGCTGGGCTGGGATATCGACTCGGCTTACAGTGGGCCGCGTGGCGAAGTGTTTCCGTTGGGCTCATATGGTCACACTGGCTTTACTGGGACCTCGGTATGGGTGGATCCATTTTCGGGTGCGTTTGTGATTCTGCTGACCAGTCGGTTGCATCCGGACGGCAAAGGCGACGTGCTGCCGCTTCGCAAAAGGCTGGGCACACTGGCAGCCCAGGCCGTGGATGGATTCGATTTTTCGTATGTGGACGGTGCGTTGCTGCCGCGGGGTGCTAACGCCCCGGAGCCCGGTGGGGCCGGCGCCGGCACAGCGCCGGAGAGCGAATGGGACGGGGTGCGGCTGGGCATTGACGTGCTGGTTCGACAGGGCTTTGCACCGTTGAAAGGCTTGCGGGTCGGGCTGATTACGAACCATACCGGGCGTGACCGGCACCGCCGGTCCACAGTGGAGCTGCTCCGTCACGCCCCGGAGGTCCAGCTCAAGGCCTTGTTCAGCCCTGAACACGGCCTGCGCGGTGTGCTGGACGAACCGGTGCCGGATGGCGTGGACCCGGTCACCGGCTTACCTGTCTACAGCCTTTACGGCACCAACCGCGCGCCGACAGCAGCGCAGATGGTAGGCTTGGACGCGCTGGTGTTCGATATCCAGGACATCGGCTGCCGATTTTACACCTACATCTCCACGCTGTTCCTGGCTATGGAAGCAGCCGCGAAAGCCGGGCTGAAGTTCGTCGTGCTGGACCGGCCTAATCCTATCAACGGCCAAACATTGGACGGCCCGGTCTTAAGCGAGGAGCCGAGTTTTGTGGCGCCGTATCCCATCCCGGTTCGGCACGGCATGACGGTGGGTGAACTGGCGCGGCTGTTCAAGGCCGAGCGGAAGTTGGACCTGGATTTAAGGGTGGTGCCGATGGAGGGCTGGACCCGGTCGATGTACTTCGATGCCACGGGTCTGCCGTGGGTGAATCCGTCACCGAACATGCGCAGCCTGACTGCCGCTACGCTTTATCCGGGAGTAGGGTTGCTGGAGTTCATGCGGCTGTCGGTGGGCCGGGGCACTGGCACCCCATTCGAACTGGTGGGCGCTCCATACATTGACGACTTGCGTTTGGCGCGCGAGTTGAACGCGGCCAACCTGCCCGGCGTGCGGTTTGTGCCCGTGCGGTTCACCCCCGCTGGCTACGTTTTCAAAGGAACCAACTGCGGTGGGGTGAACATCGTGCTGACAGAGCGCGAGCGGTGCCCCACAGTCGAAGTAGGCATCCTGATAGCTCAGACGCTTTACCGGCTGTATCCGGAGCAGATCGATTTGGAACGGTGCCAGAAACTGGTGGGGCATCGGCCTACCATCACCGCCATCAAAGAAGGCAAATCGCTGGCTGAAATCCGGGCATTGTGGGCACCGGACTTGGAACAGTTCCGCATCCGGCGCCAACAGTTCCTGCTTTATCCCTGAGCCAGATCTCGGGCACAGCCGAGCCGCCAATTTTCCAGTTTCCAGCTTCGAGCTCAGAGCTCCACGGTCCAAGTCCCACGCCCCGTGCTCGGCATTGGGCCTCATATAGCGCCAGCGAGCGGGCGCAGTTCCTACAGTGCGCGTTTGGGCAAGCGCCAGCCCTTTCGCACCAGCAGTTGCAGTGCGGCGCCTTGGCGCCGCTTTAGATCGGCACCCCCACCCGGCTGTCTCTCCGTCGAGGGGAGATTATCGGCCCGCTGGCCCACGTTGCCCCGTTGCACCACCCTCTCCGCTCCTTGGGGAGCGGAGAGGGCCGGGTGAGGTGAGGGGCGGGGCTGCGCTGCGCTTGCCCTGGGCTCATATACCGCCGCCCCGCTGAGGCGGGCCACCATAAGGAGCAGCGGCGGTGGGCCGGTCGGTTTCGGTAGCTGGCCGAAACCACTGACTCGGATGCTCTCAGCCATCAAACCGGCGAGGGCGCCGAATACGCGAAGAAATCGCGAGGCTGGTTGTCTCTGTGCTCTTTGTGTCTCTGTGCTTAATCGAGCTTGCTCTTTTCCCGAAGGCAGCCCTGCGGTTGTGGCGGGCTGATGCACCGCAGCGCCAAAGGGGTTGGGGTGGTGCTACGTCCGAATTGCAGACAGTGGTTTTGTCCGTAGGCCCCTTGACAAAGTGCAGGCCCGCAGTTAGAAAAGGGCCGCTTAAACAGACCGCCCGGCTGGGAGGCGGGGCGCTGGCGTGGCGCGATGGTGTGGCGGCCCGCCCAGCCGGAAGTAACGAATGGAGACTATGCGCATGCAACGATTCGAATCGACTTGTGTGGTGATATTTTTGGCCGCCGGTCTATGGACCGGTACGGCGGCTGACAAAGAGGCCTCCAGCGACTTGCCCGAGCGGCGGATCATCGCCGCGTTCCAATACCCAGGCATCACGCTCAGCCCCGACGATAGTCTGAGCGTGGATCTGCTGATCAAGAACCGGGGCCGCAGCGATGAGACCGTGCTGGTCGAGGTCACCGAGCAGCCCAAAGACTGGACCGTCGAGATCAAACGCTACGGCACAGTGGTCAGTGGCGTGTTTGTGGCCTCGAAGGAAGACCAGACCCTGACGCTGTCAGGTCGGCCGAGCAACAAGGACATCAAGAAACTGCCCACGGGCACCTACAAGTTCGCGGTCAAGGCCTACACCCCGGACAATGCCTTAGTCCAAACCTCGGCGTTGACCGTCAAAGTGGTCTCAGCCGAGCAAGCTGCAGAGCGGATCAGCATCGAAACCACTTACCCCACCCTGCGCGGGCCGTCGGGCGACAAGTTCCAATTCTCGTTGGATATCCGCAATGACACCGGCCAAGACGCTGTCTTTAACTTCCGGGGCACCGGGCCGCAGGGCTGGGAAATCTCGTTCAAGCCAGCCTATGAATCCAAGCAGATCAGCTCGCTGCAGATCAACGCTGGCTCGAGCCGGACCGTGGAGATGGAAGTGACGCCGCCCTACAACGCGCAGGCTGGCGAATACGATTTCAAAGTCGAGGTCCAATCGCCCAAGGCCAAGGCCGAGAAGGACCTCAAGGTAGTGCTGACTGGCACCTATGGGTTGAAAGTGGGCACGCCCACCGGGCTGTTGTCCCTGGTGACCGAGCGGGGCAAACCGGCCACGGTCACCTTGCTGGTCAAAAACACCGGCTCAGCCCCGCAACGCGAGGTCCGATTCAATGCGTTCAAGCCCGAGAACTGGAAAGTCGAGTTCAAGCCCGAGAAGATCGAAAACCTCGAACCCAACGCGGTCAAGCAGACCGAAGTGACCATCACGCCTGCCGATCAGGCTTTGGTGGGCGATTACTCAGTCAGCATCCAAACCGAGGGTGAAAAGGCCAATCAAGACACCGAATTTCGCGTCACTATTCGGGCTGCCTCGACCTGGGGATGGATTGGGGTAGGGATCATTGCGGTGGTGATTGTGGGCTTGGCGGTGGCGTTCCGCGTATTGGGCCGGCGTTGAGCTGGGCGCGGTGCCGCTAGCGGCTCGGCCTGCGACTCGGGTCGCGACGGGTCGCAGGCCAACCGGGCATCGGACTGACTATGGCTGCTATAATCCAGACCGAAGGTTTGACCCGCCGCTACGGTCGGCAGGTGGCGGTGGACAACTTGACGCTGCAGATTCAGGAACGGGAGATTTTCGGATTCCTGGGCCCCAACGGCGCGGGTAAAACCACCACCATCCTGATGCTGTTGGGCTTAACCGAACCGACCTCAGGCAAGGCCACCGTGTTGGGCTACGACCCGACCCATGACCCACTGGAAATCAAGCGTCAGGTGGGTTACTTGCCCGAGAATGTCGGCTTTTACAATGACCTGACCGGGCGCGAGAACCTGCAGTTCATGGCCGAGCTGAACCGGCTGCCCGAGCCGAAAGCCAAGGCCAAGATCGAGGAAGCTCTCAGGATTGTCGGACTGAATGGTGACGCAGACAAGTTGGTGGGCGCATACTCGCGCGGCATGCGCCAGCGATTGGGCATTGCCGAACTGCTGATCAAAGACCCGAAACTGCTGATCTTGGACGAGCCGACCCTGGGCTTGGACCCGGACGTCACCAACAAGATGCTGGACCTCATCCTGAGCCTGAACCGGGACCGGGGCATCACGGTCATGCTCTGCTCGCATCAGCTTGAGCAAGTGCAGCGCATCTGCACTCGGGTGGGCATCATGATCAAGGGCAAGCTGGTGGCCGTAGGCACGATCGAGGAACTGGCCAAACGCAAGTTGGGCGATGCGGCAGGGCCGAGCTTGGAAGAGATTTACATGCGCTACTTCAAGGAGACCTGAGCCATGTGGACTATCTGCCGTAAAGAACTGGCCGATCACTTCAGCTCAACTCGGTTTCTGATCCTGTTTTGCCTGATCCTGATGGTGGCGTTGGTCAGCACTTACATGGCCGCCACCAACGTCCGTGAAGTCTTGGAGGGCGTCTCCAAGCCTTCGCAGGTGTTCCTGCTGCAGTTTACCACGCCCGGAAAATTCTTCTCGCTGACGCAGTTCGTCGCCTTTTTCGGGCCGTTGCTGGGCATCATTATGGGCTTCGATGCCATCAACCGCGAGCGCCAACACGGCACGCTGGCCAAGCTGATCTCGCAGCCGATCTTCCGGGATGCGGTCATTAACGGCAAGTTCCTGGCTGGGGTGATCACCGTGAGCATTGCGCTGGTCAGCCTGATGCTGCTGTTGGCGGGCATGGGGCTGTTGACGGTGGGCGTGGTGCCAGGCTGGGAAGAAGTGGGTCGATTGCTGATCTACCTGGTGGTCAGCATCGCGTATGTGTCGTTTTGGCTGGGGCTCGCCATCTTGTTTTCGATCCTGTTTCGCTCGCTGGCCACCTCGGCCCTAGCGGCTGTGGCGGTGTGGATTTTCTTTTCGTTCTTCATTGGGTTCGCCTCGGACTTGGTGGCCGGTGCCCTGGCGCCCATCAAGAACCCTCAAGACCCCGAGGAACTGGTGGCTTACCGTAGAGTGTCGGACGCCGCTAGCCTGGTGTCGCCTGCGGTCCTTTACTCGCAAGCCACCTCCACCATCCTGGACCCGTACCGTCGCAGTCGAGGCAACTTGGTGCTGATGGGCCTGCTGGAAAAGCTGTCGATGGAACGGTTCAAGAACCCGCTGCCTCTGGACCAATCCTTGGCAGTGGTGTGGCCATATTTGATCTCGATGCTGGCGCTGACCTTGATTTGCTTCGGTGTTTCCTATGTGGTCTTCATGCGCCAGGAAATCCGGTCCTTGTAGCTGGGCTCACTCGCCGCATTCTTGCCACGCGGAACCTCTTGACCCAGGCCGGTCTCCAGGACCTCGGCCAGGTCGGCTATGCCCAAGGCGCAGCCGACTTGGAGTCTGGTTGTAGCCACCGAGCTGAGAAGGCGAGCGTCCCTTCGGTCAAGGACGAGAGTCAGGCCCGCCGGTAGGCGTGTGCGAGAACGGAGCATGGGGCATGGAGCATGGGGCACGGAAGGGGTTGGGAGCTCGAAGGCAGAAGCTGAGGATGTTTCGGCGAGCCGCCGAAACCGACCGGCCAGCGGCCGGTCCTCCCCATGGGCGGCGCCGCTGGACCAGCTCAGGCTTCTCGACGCAGTGGCGGAACGCTGGGAAGCGAACGCATTGGCAGGGATGGATGTCTTCAACTCTGGCTTTGCCGATCGTCAGCTCGGGATGGCGGCTCTGGAGCTGGGTTTAGAGCAACGGCATCAGACACCGTCAATCCGTAAGCCGCCAGCAGGAACTTGAACGGACGCTGAAAGACCAGCTCGGCCAGGATCGCTTTCCGCCGGGCGGCAGTCAGTTCTTCCAGTGCATTAGGCGACCCGAACAGTTGAATGGTCACTTGCTCGGGTTCGATTCGAGCCCGCAGTCCAGTGACCAACTGCCGGTGTGTCCGGTCTAACCCGTCTGCCACTCGCAGCAAAGCGGCCAGGGTCATGACCAGCTTTTGGTCTGGCGGTGGCAGCATAGCGAATTCTTGGTGCCCAAGATGCGGCACAGTTTTGCGGTGGTACCGCGCCGCCTGCGCCACGACCTCGATTTCAGCCGGCCCGAGACTCTGCCACGGATGCTGGCGGATGAGCCGAGCTGATTCTTTATGGTGCTGCAAACCCCCGGTTCGGGCTGCTCGGCCCAGATCATGCAGTAGCGCTGCTACCTCCAACAAGAGGGCCTCGCGCTCGCCGAGCCGATGGAGCGGCGTCAGTTCTCTGAACAGTTCTGTAGCCAGGTACGCCACGTGCAGCACGTGCTGGGGCCGCGCATCATGCGCCTGCAGCAACGCGCGGGCTTCTTGGCGAACAGCTTCCGGGTTCATCGCCAATCCAAGATTGCACCGAATCGCACGCCCCGGGTGCTGACGTAAAGTTCAGGCAGGTTCAGGTGCACCATGAATGCCTCGTAAATGCAGATGCCGAAGAGAATGACATCGGCGCGGTTCGGCGGTAGCCCAACTAGGGCTCGGCGCTCTGCCAAGCTCAGGCTCCACAACTTGGTGGTGGTCTGTTGAATCCAGGCCAGACTCAGACGCGTGCCTTCGATCGCCGCCCGATCAAAGCTGCTCAGCTCCTTGGCCATCCGGGCCAAGATGGTGACTGTGCCGCCGGTGCCAACCAAACGCACGCTTCCACCGGCTAGCTGGCGCAGCCTCAGCCCCAAAGCCGGCCCCAGCTCGCGCTCTAAAAAGTCCGTCAGCCAATGACGCACGTGGTCCAGCTCTTGAGGCGCGGGCGGATCGGTCGGTCGGAACTGCTCCAACAACCGCACGCTGCCCAAGGGCAGACTTTGCTGGAACTGCTGATGGTCCGCTTGCCCAAGGATGACCTGGGTACTGCCCCCCCCCACTTCCACAAGCAGCAATGGCTGATGTCGCAAGGCTGTGGCTGAGGCCACACCCCGAAACGCCCATTCGGCTTCTTGTTGGCCGGAAATGATCTCCACAGGCAAACCCAGGCGCTGCTGGATGGCCTTGACCAAGTCGGCTCCATTGAGCGCATCCCTCGCTGCGCTGGTGGCGATCACGCGCGGGTGGGGAACCTGCCATTGGGCTGCGGTGTGGGCGAAAGTTGCCACCGCTTCGACCGTGTGCTGGATGGCTTCCGGCTGTAAGACGTTGCTTTGGAACAAACCCTGCCCCAGCCGAGTCTGTCGGCTTTCCTCCGCTAACGGGTTTACCTCTAGCCCGTCGGTTTCCGCCACCAACAACTTGACGGAATTAGTGCCGATGTCAATGACCGCACGGCGTTCAGCGCCCATGACGCGATAAAGCCGTTCGATCCTCAGCTACACCCGCCGCGGCTGCCTGCTGATGCGCACGGCGCGAACAACCGGGGCAGCGGCCGGGGAAGCGCCCCAGGCCAAAGGGGTCGGTTGCTGTCCTTGCTGCTGGGGCCAAGCGATGTGCATTCTGGAGCGCATAATGGATTTAGTGGTTTTGTTCGGCGCAGCAGAGTCGTTGCGGCGCGGGCTTGCTGCAAGCCAGACCTCACGCGAGCTCACTGCCCCGGTCCAGTGCGACTAATCCAGCCGCCGCCGATGACTACCTCGCCTTGGTACAACACACAGGCCTGGCCTGGCGTGATGGCGCGTTGGGGTTGATGTAGCTTCACATGCGCCCAGCCATCAGCCAGAGGCGTCACCGTGGCCTCCACGCCGCGATGCCGGTACCGAATCTGAGCGGTAACCTCCAGCGGGCCGGTAAGGGTATCGAAAGCAAGCCAGTTGCACCGCTGGATAAACAGTTCATCCCGCTCCAGGGCCGAGGCATCGCCCACAATCACCCGATTCGTGTCGGGGTCCAGGTCCACCACATACAGCGGTCGCCCTGCTGCCACGCGCAAGCCTTTGCGCTGGCCAATGGTGAAAAACTCGATGCCCGGGTGTTGACCCAGCACGCGCCCCTCCAAGTCCACAATCTCCCCAGCATGTTCCCTGACAAGCTGGTTCTGTCGCAAAAACTCCGCATAGTGGCTGCCCGCAGCAAAGCAGATTTCCATACTGGCGTCCTTTGCGGCCGTAGCCAGACCCAAGCGCTGCGCATGCTGGCGAGTCTCAGCTTTGGTCTTGTCGCCCAACGGCATGAGGCACCGAGCCAACTCGGGTACCCGAAGCGTAAACAAGAAGTAGCTTTGGTCTCGGTCCGGATCCAGCCCGCGTTTGAGCACCGGGCGACCGAGCGGATCGCGATCAATCCGGGCGTAATGGCCGGTGGCCACCCAGGCTGCGCCCAGCCGGTCGGCTGTCTGGAGCAACGCGGCGAACTTGACGGTCTGGTTACAGACCGCGCAAGGATTGGGCGTCCGGCCCGCCCGGTATTCGGCGGCGAAATAGTCGATGAGCTGACGTCGGCGCTCCTCATCTTCGATCACATGATGCGGGATGCCCAGCTTGGCACACACGGCCTGAGCATCACGCACACCAGCCGGCAGCTCGGTCCCACCTCCGGATCCACCTCCAGCGCCGCGAGGCCAGATATAGAAGGTGGCGCCGATGACCTCGTAGCCCTGCTCTAGCAACAGAGCTGCTGCGACTGACGAATCGACGCCGCCGCTGAGCCCAACTACGACCCGTTTGTTAGCCGGACACGCCATGCTGCCACAACCTTAGGCCGCAGCCCAAACCTTGTAAAGCCGCACAGTCCTCAAACGGCGGCCCGGAGCCCGCTCCCGGTTGTTCGCCCGCGGCACATAAGCCACCGAAAACCGGCCGCTGGCCGGTCGGTTTCGGCGGCCCGCCGAAACCACCAAC
>Ga0123519_10010671_pt1 | contig 13637 bp, 17 predicted proteins | sample YelNatPaOPRAMG02_FD_87396 | JGI IMG/M metagenome (GOLD analysis project Ga0123519, IMG submission 87396) | Hot spring microbial communities from Yellowstone National Park - Yellowstone National Park OP-RAMG-02 (version 2) | ecosystem: Environmental > Aquatic > Thermal springs > Hot (42-90C) ...
AAAAAAAAGAAGTTCTTTGGCGGTATTTAACTAGTATTGAGTTTCAACAACGATTAGCGGCTATTATTGAGGCTCACGAACAGTTTCAAGAAGATATTGAAAAAGAAAAACGGTTTTTTGCTTTAAAATGGGCAAAACAAGAAAAAAATATTCGTAAAGTCATTGATAATCTTTTAGGAGTCAGTGGTGATTTACAGAGTATTGTGGGTAAGGTTTTACCAGAAATTAAAATTAGTCTTTTACCTCAAAATAAGTAAAAACTGAGAATAAAGATAAGCTTTTTTAAATCAGCCTATGAAAAATGAATTTCTTGATAATTTTTTTTACTATTTTTCAAAAATTATAATCTTTTTTCCTTTGGTTTTAGTGGTTTTTGGGTTATTAACGAAATTTAATCAAAAATCAACTAATGTTTATATTAATAATAAAGTTAATGTTTTGCCAACAAAAATTATTTTTTCGCCCACCTCTAGTTTTCAACCAGTAAAGTTCGATCTAAAAGGACCATGGTTATGTTTATTTGAAAATAAAACCGCCTCAGTTTCAGCTTATATTAAAGATAAAAAAATCAGGGTGGAAATCAAGACCGATAAGGAAAAATTTTATTTTTTAATTAATAATAATTGCTTATATCAATGGCAAGAAAATCAGTTTTCTGGAGAAAAGAGTTGCGGAATTGGTCAATATTTAACTTTTGCAGAAAATATTTTAAATAATGATCAAAAATTATTTATGGATTTATTTTTCAAACAGTTTAACAATCTTCAAGAATTTTCTTTTTCTGATAATTGTAAAAATAAAGAGATTAATGAAGAAGTTTTTCTTGTTCCAAGAACAGTTTTGTTTAAAAATAAACCGTTAAATTTATAAAAAAATGCCCTGGTAACGACCTATTTTCCCCCTCCGAATCGGAGGGATATCGTTGGCGCTGATGTGTTTCACGACTCTGTTCGGGATGGGAAGAGGTGGGTCCACATCGCTTCGGTTACCAAGGCAGAAAATATTATACCAAAGGAGTATAATAAATATCAATGGAAAAAAATAAAGAAAGTCATCAAATTTTTCATTCTTTTTGTTTAAATCCTGTTCTTCGTTTTGATGGACAAGCTAGTGATGAATACCCAATTTTAGTTTTACGCGCTCATCCAATAACCTGGATATCTTGGATTTTAAACTCTATCTTTTTTTTAATTCTTCTTTTGTTTTTAAATTTATTTTTGCCTAGATATTTAAACTTTTATCAAATAGTTTTTTTTAATTTTTTTGCCGCCGCTTTAATTTTTAGCTATCTTTATTTTAATTTTTTTCACTGGTTTTTTAATGTTGGACTTATAACCAACAAAAGGATTTTAGATATTGATTTTTACGGATTAATTTATAAAGAAATAACAATTGCAATGTTAGATAAAGTGGAAGATATTACTGCGAAAGTTGGCGGTTTCTTTTCCTCGTTTTTTGATTATGGCGATGTTTTTGTCCAAACAGCAGGGACAGAAGAAAATATTGAATTTATAAATATTCCTAAACCGCAAGAAGTAGCTAAAATTATTAATCAAATTTTAAAAAATGAATAATTTACCCGTAATTAATAATCAAGAAATTATTTTTTTATTTTTTAAACTTTTTTCTTTGGCATTTTCTTTTCTTTATTTAGTTTTTTCTATCATTAGTTTTCAGCAATCAAAAATAATAAATCGGATAATTCAAGTAAAAAACGGAAGCGTTTTTGTTTTTTTAAGTTTGATTCAATTGTTTTTTGCTATTTTTTTAATTCTGATGGCGATTTTTTTGTAATATAAAAATATATGGATAAGCAAATAAATTTTTATTTAGGGAGAGAAGGCGATAACGGTTTTACTGGCTATTTAGCTGAAGATAACTTTTTTTTAATTATTCAAATTACTGAAAGTTATAATAAGGAGAGAGGTAATAAATTAATTCTGAATATTAAACAAAAAATTAATTCTTATGCGATTGAAAATCTTTATCAACTAGAAGAGTTTGTGCAAAAAATAATTATTGAAAATAATCTACCTGCTGATTTTTCTTTAGCGGCTGTCTTTTTTAAAAATAATATTGCATATTTAAAAACTGTTAACTACGGAAAAATTTTTTTAAAAAGAAAAAATCAATTAGAAGAAATAATTAGTGGCAATCAAAGTGCTTCTGGTTATATTCAGTTATTCGATATCTTTGTTTTAACCACAAAAACTTTTACTGAAAAATTACAAGAAAAAAAAGATATTAAGCATTTTTTTAACTATAATAATCCAAGTGAAATTATTAACGAAATAACTCCAATTTTAAAAAGTAATGACGATAGTAATTTAATTGCGTTATTTATTCAAATAAAAGAAGAACAAAAAGAAAGTGATTTTAAAATAAATTCTAAAAACCCACTTGATGATTTAAAAAAATTTTTTAGCAAGTATTTAGACCGTGAAAACATAAATAAGAAAAAAACCATAACCTACGGATTGATATTAATCATATTTTTGATCTTTATTTGGAGCGTATTTTTAGGATATAAACGGAGAAAAGAAAAAGAGGTAAATGATCGGATTAAAAAAACTGAACAGTTAGTTTTTTCCAAATTAGAAAAAGCAGAAGAAATTGCTTTTTTAAATTTAGAGCAAGCGCAAATTTTAATAAATGAGGCCAAAAAAGAAACCGAAGACTTAAAAAAACAAGTTAATACAAAGAACAAAAAAATTGAAGAAATTGATAAAATAATTATCGAAAAAGAAAACCAACTGATAAAAAAAGAAGCAAAAAATTATCAAGAATTTTATGATTTAACCGTTGATAATAAAGATGCAGTTGGAGATGAGTTATTTTTAGATAAAGACACCTTGTTGATTCTAAATAAAAATCAGGGCACAATTTACGCCTTGTCTTTAGAGAAAAAGTCATTAGAAAAATTTAATAACGAAAAAATAAAAAATGCAAAAATAATTGCGGCTGATAATGAAAAAATATATTTTTTTGTTGAAGGAGAAGGAGTGTATCAGATATTTGATAAAAAGAAAATTAAAAAAATAATTGATAAAGATAAAGATTGGGGGCAAATAATTGATATATCAACCTATAATGGTAATCTTTATCTTTTAGATATAAAGAAAGATGAAGTTTATAAATATTTGCCAACCGGAGATGGTTTTTCTTCAAAAACTTCTTATTTTAAAACCGGGGAGGCGGTTGATTTGGGTGATGCCAACTCTTTAGCAATTGATAGTTCTTTATATATCGGTTTTTCTCAAGCGATTTTTAAATTTACTAGCGGTATTAAAGAAAGTTTTAAAAATAACTTCCCCAATAAAAATTTTCAAATTAAAAGAATTTATACCGATAAAGAAACAACCAAGGTTTATGTTTGGGATAAGAGTAATGGCGTGATTTATATCTTAACAAAAAATGGCGAATATCAGGAACAAATTACTTCGGCGGCCATTAAAGCAGCAACTGATTTTGTTGTTTATCAGAATAAAATTTTTTTACTGGCAAAAAATAAGATTTATACTATTGAATAAAATCACTTTCTTCCTTTTTTAGAAAAGAAACAGAGGGACTACTTATTTGATAAATAACATCATTAAAGGAAGTTTTTAATAAATAATTGTCTTTATCTTTTTCAAAAAACTCAGCTTTTTTTATTTGATTTTTTTCTTGAATAATAATCATTATCGAAGGATTGATATCAGAAAGACTTGGAGAAAAAACAATATCGTTAGCTTTTAAAGTTGTTAGATCATTAATAAAAAAATCTACCCGATCTTTTTTAGCTTTTTTTTGGTTAATCTGCCAATAATCTTTTTCTTTTTTAAGAATTAATTTTTTTTCATCAAAACTTAACTCAATTTTTTGAATATTTTCTTGATTTTTAATTAAATTGATATTTAAATCGCGCCAATCATCGGTAGTAAGAACATCACCAAAATTTTCCGCTAAAAAAACATCATCTTCGTTGTCAAGTCGGATATAATTGGTATTTAAATCGATGCTATTACCAACGTAGACAATAATTTTTTCTTTTTTATTAAAAAAAATGACTTTATTTTTGTCTATTCCAAAATCTTGATGTTTGTTTTTATTTTTCGATACAATTTCGGTTTTTTTTATTTCGGTTAAAGCATCGATAATTTTTTCTACTTTTTCCTTATTAGCTCGTAATTCTTTTTGTTGCTGTTTTAAATACCAAGAATCATTTTTTTTATAAATCTCGGTAGTTTTATTTTTGTTTTCGATTACGATTTTATTTATTTCTGATTTATTAAATTTTTTAAAAGGATAATTAATTTCTTTTTGGGAAATTAAGTAAGTAATCTTTTCTTGAAAAAGAAAAAAAAGAAAAATTAATAAGGTGATTAATCCTAAAATAACGATACGATTTTTTACTTTTTTCCTCATAATTTTATATAATAATAAAACAATATGGTATTTAGTCAAGAGGAAAAAAAAATTGTTGAAAAAATTATTAATAAGGATACAACGATTTTTCTTCGCTTTTATAAAAAAAATTATTCGTTAGTTTTTAATTTTATTAAAGCCAATATTAACGATCAATTAAAGGCTGAAGAATTAACTCAAGATGTTTTCTTTGATTTTATTGAGGCGTTACGAGATTTTCGTTTCCAATCATCATTAAAAACCTTTTTATTAACAATTGCTAAAAATAAAGTTATTGATGAAATAAGAAAGAAAAAAATAAAAAAAATTCTTTTTTCTCATTTGCCGAATTTTTTAGTAGAAAGTCTAAAAGTTGTTTTCATTGATGAGGAATTAGAGAAAAAAGAATTAAGAAAGAAAATTAATTCCGTATTTAAAAAACTGCCAAAGGATTATCGATTAATTCTTCGACTAAAATATATTGAAAATAAAAAAATAACCGATATTGCTAAAAAATTTAAAATGAAATTTAAAGCAACAGAAAGTTTGCTTTTTCGGGCAAGAAAAGCGTTTATTAGAATTTTTAATAGTCTATCTTAAAATTATGAAAAACTACTCCCTAAGGTTTAAAAGACACATAAATGAAGTATTTATTATTAAACCAAATGATTTGGGGATGAATTTTTTAACTTTTTGGTTTAAAAGAACAACTTTTTTGTTGAAAAAATTCCCTTTTTTGTATCTTTTTCCTGTGGCGAGTATGATTGTTTTACTGATGTATTTTTTATTAGGGAAATATCTAATTTTATTAACAAATTGGCTTCAATATGGTTTCTAAAAAGAAATATTTAATCGATTTTTTAATATCGCTAATTTTAGTTATAAAAAACTTTTTTTCTTTAATTTTTTATCCTTATAAGACGATGAGAAAAATTTCTTTAGAAAAAGATTTTCGCCAAATTTTTTTTATTTTTTTGTTAGTTTTTTGTTATTTTAAGTTTGTTTATTTTTTAAAAGACAATCCCTATCCAGCGATTTTTACTTTTTTTGTTTTTTTTATTAATTTTTTTTTAATGACCGGTTTTTTTTATTTTTTAGCAAAAATCTTAAAATACGAGATAAAATTTGTTTCTTTAATTTTTACTTTTTCTTATTCAATTTTTCCAACTCTTATTTGGTTTTTTTCCACCTCTTTTTTTTACCTTGTTTTACCACCACCAAGAACGACTTCTTTTTTAGGAAAGCTTTTTAGTATTTTCTTCATTACCTATTCATTGAGTCTTTTATTTTGGAAGATAATTCTTTTTTATTTAAGTTTACGTTTTTCAACGAAACAGAATTTTTATCGGATAATTTATATGACTCTTATTTTTCTTTTATGGTTTACTCCTTATTCAATTTTTCTTTATCATTTTAAAATTTTTAGAATTCCTTTTATTTAATTAACAATGAAAGTTTATACTAGATATCTAAAAATTAAATCGGTTAAAAAGATAGAAATTATTAATATCAGCCAAACGGTAAAAGAAGCGGTTAAAGAAAGTGGGATCAAAGAAGGTTTTTGTTTGGTTAATTCGATGCACGTGACCTCATCGGTTTTTATTAATGATGAAGAAGAAGGATTAAAGCAAGATTTTATCAATTGGTTAGAAGAATTAGTCCCGTATGATTTTGATCGTTGGCTTCATAATAAAACCGGCGAAGACAACGCTCACGCTCATTTAAAAAGAACAATTATGGGAAGAGAAGTGGTTGTTGCCGTAACTTCCGGTAAATTGGATTTGGGTCCTTGGGAAGAGATTTTTTATGGCGAGTTTGATGGACAAAGAGAAAAAAGAGTTCTTATTAAAATTATCGGAGAATAAAGGCCCAAGATAGTATAATATTAATAAAGCGTCCGTAGCTCAGCGGTAGAGCACCACTCTTATAAAGTGGGAGTCCTTGGTTCGAATCCAAGCGGACGCACTTTAACTTTTTTTTATGTCTGATAAAAAAATAATTTTAAAAATTAAAAATGGAGAGATTAATTACTTTGAATTTCTTGTAAAAAAATACTCAAAATATATCTACAATTATTTTTTTTTAAAATTAAAAAATAAAGAAGACTGTGAAGATTTAATTCAGGATGTATTTTTAAATTTTTACAGAACCTTAAATCGCTTTGATGAAGAAAAACCAGTTTTTCCCTATCTTATTGAAATAGCAAAAAATCAGTTAAAGATGTTTTATCGAAGAAAGAAGTTTACTTTATCATTAAAAGATAAATTAATAGCGGAAAATGATTATTTAAAAAGTCTTAATTTATTTGATGATTTGGGAATTGATTTATCCAAATTAAATAAAAAAGAAAAAAAGATTTTTAAACTTTTAGGGGAAGGGTATAAAATAAAGGAAATAGCAAGGATTTTAAAAATAAAAGAAAATACAGTTAAGTCGATGATAAGAAGAGGAAGGATAAAAATTAAAAGTCAAACCGCGTCTGACGCGGTCAAAAATTAAAAGTTACTCTTAGAAATGAGAAATTTGGAGAAAAAAATTTTAAAAAAAGTCTATCTTTGGGAGGCGAAAAGAACTGTTTTTGATTTGATTTTTAAAATAATTTTAGTTTTTAGTAGTGGTTTATTTTTATTTATTCTGGGACAAATCTTTGTTGAAATTTTAAATGAACAAAAAACATTAGATCTTTTAAATTTTTTTGGTGAAGATTTTGCAGTTTTTAAGAATTATTTTTTAGATAATATCTTTATTTTTTGGATTGAGATACCAAAGTTTTTATTACTTTTAATTTTATTGTTTTTAATTATTATTTCGATAATAATATTAGCGTTGGTTAAAAACTTTAATATCATTAAAAATAAAATTAGAAGTCTTTTAAAATGCTTTATTTATAAAGATAAAGTTAAGTAAAAATAAGAATTACATTTTTACTTCAACTTCCACACCGGCGGGTAACTCTAAGTGCATAAGCGAATCAATTGTTTGGTTGGTGGGGTTAACAATATCAATTAAACGTTTATGAATCAGTAAACCAAAATGTTCACGGGCATCTTTATCGGTAAATGTTGATTTATTAACTACATAAACCTCTCTTTTTGTTGGAAGGGGAATGGGTCCAATAATAGCGGCTCCGGTTCTTATCGCCGTATCGACAATTTTTTGACAGGTATCATCGATTAAGCGATGATCATAGGCTTTTAAACGAATTCTAATTCTTCCTTTTGGCATATAAAAGTGCTAAAAAATTAATTAGGTTATTTATTTAATAATTTTAGTGATAACCCCAGCTCCAACAGTATGACCACCTTCACGGACAGCAAACTTTAATCCTTGCTCTAATGCAACTGGATAGATAAGTTTTGCGGTTATTTTAATATTATCACCCGGCATAACCATTTCCACTCCGGAAGGCAAAGTCACTTCTCCAGTAACATCGGTTGTGCGAATATAAAATTGAGGCCGGTAACCATTAAAGAATGGTGTATGACGACCGCCTTCTTCTTTTGTTAAAACATAGATTTCTGCCTCAAATTCTGTATGGGGAGTAATACTGCCCGGTTTAGCCACCACTTGACCACGTAAAACATCTTCTTTTTCGATTCCTCTTAAAAGTAAACCAACGTTATCACCAGCCCGCGCTTCATCTAGGGTTTTTCTAAACATTTCAATCCCAGTAACGACAGTTTTTTTTGTTTCTTTTAATCCAACGATCTCTACTTCTTCGTTTAATTTTAAAATTCCTCTTTCGACCCGTCCAGTAACTACTGTTCCTCGTCCAGAAATCGTAAAAACATCCTCAACTGGCATTAAAAATGGTTTATCAATCTGTCTTACCGGTTCGGGAACATATTCATCAACTGCCTTCATTAATTCCTCAATTGATTTTATCGCTTCTGGATCATCGGATAATGCTTTTAAAGCTGATCCACGAATAACCGGGACTTTATCACCGGGAAAACCATATTTAGTAAGAAGATCACGAACTTCCATCTCAACTAAATCAAGCAGTTCTTTATCAGAGACCATATCTACCTTATTTAAAAAAACCACAATAGCAGGAACGTTAACTTGACGAGCCAAAAGAATATGTTCTCGAGTTTGAGGCATTGGTCCATCAGGAGCAGAGACTACTAAAATAGCCCCATCCATTTGCGCGGCTCCAGTGATCATATTTTTAATATAATCTGCATGACCGGGAGCATCAATATGAGCGTAATGACGTTTATCGGTTTCGTATTCTGAGTGATGAAGATTGATAGTTACTCCGCGGGCTTTTTCTTCTGGCGCTTTATCAATTTCTTCATATTTTAAGAATTTTGCCTTACCTTTTTTAGAAAGAACATAATGAATAGCTGAGGTAAGAGTAGTTTTACCATGGTCAACGTGACCAATAGTACCAATGTTTAAATGGGGTTTAGTTCGAGAAAAAACTCCTTCTGCCATATTTTATTTTTTTTATAAAATGAACTAATAAAAATTTTTACAAAAATAAGTCAAAAAATACTTGACTTTATTTTTTTCTTTATTTATCATAAAAGAAATGATGCAAAAAGTCAAGGCCTTTTTTAATATTTTTTTTAAAAGTCTTCTTCCTAATCCTTTATATTATAGGAAGCTTTTGAATACCCGTTTTCTTTTTTCTTTTAAATATTTTATTTCATTAATCTTTTTTCTTAATTTGATATTAATTGGCAATTTATTAATTAGATATTCTCCCCTAAAAATTAATTATTGGCTTAATCAAATTAATCTTAATTTAAGTCAATTTCCTTCTGATTTAAACATTGTTATTGATAAGGGTTTTTTAATTTCCTCATATGATCGTCCATATTTTTTTTGGTTAAAGGATAATAAAAATAGATTAAGACTTATTTTTGTCATCGATGAGAGTGCCGTTCCAGAAAAAATTAATCAATATCAATCAATGGCGCTTTTAACAAAAACGGACTTGGTTATTAAAAAAAAGCAAGAAATTCACAAAATTCCCCTTAGTTCTTTTGAACAAATAATAATTAATAAACAAATAGTTAATGTTTTTGCTCAAAAAATTTCTTTTTTTAAAAAAATTCTTTACCCAATTTATTTTCTAGTTTTTATTTTATTAATAATTATTATTCTGACTTCTTCTTTTTTTATTAATCTTATTTATCTTTCTCTTGCTAGTATGGTTGCCTTCCTTTTTTTAAAATTAAAACCATTAAAACCAGAAAAAAAATATCATTTTAAAAAAATTTTTCAAATCAGTCTTCATGCCTCAACTTTACCTTTATTAATTGATTACTTAATGTTTAACTTTCCCCCCTTTTTGCCGATAAAAGTTCGTTTACCAATTAATCCTTTCCCTTTTCCCTTGCTTTTTTTATTTCTTTTAACAACTTTTATTTTTTTTGGGGCATATGAAGCTTATTATAATGATCATCTTCAAACTCATCATCATTCGAGAAGAAAAAATTAAATTGAAGTTTAAATTTATAAGTTAAAAGTTAAATTTATAAGCGATATGAAAAAAACTATTTTTTTAGTCATAATTTTAATCCTTTTAATTGGGCTTTCAAGCTATTTTTTTATTTTAATAAAAAAACAGAGCTTAAATGATTTTGGATTAAAAAATATTTCCCAAGTTTTTCAAAATAAAAACAACCTTCACAATAACAACCAGGTTAATCAAGCAAATTTTAATCAATCAGCAACGCCAACAACAAAGACAGTATCGCAAGGAATAACCTTAGAAATTAGCGAACCGAAAGCTAATGCTTTTTATAACACGTCATCAATAAAAGTTTCTGGAAAAACTTCAGCTTATGCTGAGGTTTATGTCAATGATATTCAAACCAAAGCCGATGGGATGGGTAATTTTTCTGTTAATTACAACTTAGATGAAGGAGAAAATTTATTGACAATTGTTGCCAATGATCAAGCTGGCAATTATGCAGAAAAAGAAATGACTGTTTTTCTTCAGACTCAAGAATGAGGCAACTTTTTTTGAAGTTTTCGCATATTAATTAATGTAAATATTAAAAGTTTTTATTTTCTTATGAAAAAAATACTTGGAATTCTTTTTTTTACTTTTTTATTAATTCCAGTTAATGATGTATTAGCGATTAAGCCAGGACAGTTTTTTAAATATAATGAGATTAAACCGACAATTCAAGCCATTAAAGAAGAGGTTAAACCTACCATTGCTGCAATTAGAGAAGAAACAAAAGAATCAATAAAGTTAACCATTACCGCCAGTCCCTCAGCTAAACCTTGGGAGATAAGAAAAGAAGTAAGGGAACAAAATAAAGGATTATTGGAACAAATAAAAAACCAAGTCAAAGAAAAACTTCAGGCGTTAAAATTTAATGCGCGAATCACCGGAAAAATTACTGAAATTGGAGGAAATTATATTAAGGTGTTAGATAATAAAGATGGAAAGACTTATCAAGTTAACATTACTGAAAAAACCCAACTGCGTCGCCGTTTTTGGGGAAAGTCATCTTTGAGTGAGTTTTCAGTTGGTGATGAGGTGAATGTGATTGGTCGATATACTGATAAGACAAAGTTAGTAATTGAGGCAGTTTTAATCCGCAACAAATCAATTCAAAAGAGATGGGGTGTATTTTTTGGTGAAGTAACAGCTAAAAATTCCGATAACTTTATTATCAAAACTATTAATCGAGGTGAGCTAACTGTTTATTTTGGCAAGGCAAAATTTGTTGATAATTCAGGCAATCAATCAAACTATGATGCTTTATCAGTTGGTAGTCGAGTGAGAGTCAAAGGCGTCTGGGATAAAAATTTGAAAAAAATCACCAATGTTGATGAGGTAAAAATATTTAATAAAAAAATTACTCCAACACCAAATCCAACCGAGGCAGAAAATAAATAAGAGAAACATTAATTGTTAATTTGTAGTATAATTAAATAATCCCGACTTTATAGTCGGGGTTATTTTTTTTGTAATTTATGGAAATCAGAAATATTGCCATTATTGCCCATGTTGATCATGGAAAAACTACCTTAGTTGATGCGATTTTAAAACAGACTCATACCTTTAGGGAGAATCAAAAAGAAATGAGTGAAACTTTGATTATGGATTCAAATGATTTGGAGCGAGAGAAAGGAATTACAATTTTAGCTAAAAATACCGCCGTTTTTTATTCCCCTTCGCATAAAGCTTCGGAGGAACAAGCAAGAATAAAAATTAATATTATCGATACACCTGGTCATGCTGATTTTGCCGGCGAGGTAGAGCGGACTATCAATATGGCTGATGGAGCAATTTTATTGGTTGATGCGGCTGAGGGGCCTTTACCTCAAACAAAGTTTGTTTTAAAAAAAGCAATTGAGGCCGGTTTAAAAATTTTTTTGGTAATCAATAAAATCGATAAAAAAGATGCCCGATGTGATGAAGTTTTGCGGATGGTTGAGAATCTTTTTTTAGAGTTAGTCCCAGATGAAAGTTATCTTCATTTTAAAACTTTGTATGCCGTTGGTCGAGATGGTAAAGTTTTTGAAAGACTACCAGAAAAATATACCAAAGAAACTCCTGGTGATCTTCGACCGCTTTTGAATCTTATTGTTTCTGATTTGCCAAATGCTAATGTTTCAGATGAAAAACCATTTCAGATGCTTATTTCTACTTTAGATAAAGATAACTATGTTGGTAAACTTTGTATCGGTCGAGTCTCCCAAGGAAAATTAAAAATAAATGAAAATATTACTTTGGTTGAAGATGATAAGGTCTTGGGAGTTTATAAGGCGCAAAAGTTATATACTTTTGAAGGATTAAAGAAAAAAGAAGTTGAGGAAATTATTTCTGGAGATATCGTTGCCATTGCTGGAATACCAGAGATAAATATTGGTCAAACGATTACAACACCAGCCTATCCAAAAAGTCTACCATCAATAAAAGTCAGTGAACCAACAATAAAAATTACCATTGGCCCAAATACTTCACCTTTTTCCGGGAAAGAAGGTAAATATGGTACTTCAAGACAGATAAGAGAAAGGCTTTTAAAAGAAAAAGAAACTAATATTGGTCTAAAAATCAAGGAAGATCCGGTGGGCGGTAATTTTATTGTTTCTGGTCGAGGCGAGCTTCATTTGGCAATTTTAATCGAAACTTTAAGACGAGAGGGATTTGAACTTCAAGTATCAAAGCCGGAAGTTATTTACAAAGAAGTTAATGGAATTTTATATGAGCCATATGAAGAGGTGACTGTTGATGTTGATAAAAAATATTTAGGTGAGGTAAGTGAGGAGTTTGGAAAGAGAAAAGGGCAGATGATTGATATGATAACAAATGGAGAAAATTTACGGATAAAATATAAAATTTCTGATAATAATTTACTGGGAATAAGATCGGTTCTTTTGACAAAAACAAGAGGGACAGCCGTAATATCAACTTTTTTCTTGGGCTATTTTCCAAAAGATGAGAAGATAGAAAAAACAAGAAATGGGGCTTTGGTTGCTGTTAAGTCTGGTGAGGCAGTAACATATGGATTAATTAATGCTCAAGACAGGGGTGTTCTTTTTGTTTCGCCCGGAGAAAAAATTTATGAGGGAATGGTGGTTGGGTTGGGGACAAGAGATTTTGATATTGAGGTGAATGTTTGTAAGGAAAAAAAGCTAACCAATAATCGTTCAGCTGGTGAGGGAGTATCTATTCCTTTGATTCCAGCAACCAAACTTTCCCTTGAACAATGTCTTGATTTTGTCGCGGAAGATGAATATTTAGAGGTGACTCCATTAAATCTTCGTTTGCGAAAAAAAATTCTTGCTTTAGTTGAAAGACGTGTGGCTAAAAGAGAAAAATAAATTTTTAATTTAATTTTTTTATCTTAAAGCTTTATTGTGTTAAAATATATTAATCAATTTTTGCGGGGTCGTCTAACGGTAGGACAGAAGCCTTTGGAGCTTCTTATCTTGGTTCGAATCCAGGCCCCGCAGCCAAATACCCCTTGACAAAATAAAAAATTTTTTTAATAATTAACTCAATTATTATTTTTTTTAATTTTTTTATGTTAAATCTTATTCCTAAAGTTTATGCCGATGTTGTTACTATTAAGCCAGGAATAACGCCGCCAAGTTTGAGTGATGTATTAGGATTTGTTATTAAAGCTTTTTTTATTTTAGCTGGGTTGGCGGCAATTTTATATCTTTTGCTGGGTGCTTTTTCCTGGATTACCTCCGGCGGGAGTAAAGAAAATGTAGAAAAAGCCCGGGAAAAAATTCAGGCAGCGGTTTTAGGATTGATCATAATCTTTATT
>Ga0123519_10010673_pt1 | contig 13637 bp, 7 predicted proteins | sample YelNatPaOPRAMG02_FD_87396 | JGI IMG/M metagenome (GOLD analysis project Ga0123519, IMG submission 87396) | Hot spring microbial communities from Yellowstone National Park - Yellowstone National Park OP-RAMG-02 (version 2) | ecosystem: Environmental > Aquatic > Thermal springs > Hot (42-90C) ...
AAGCACGCCAACTTAACCATAACGGTATTCATATGAGCGCTGATGAATCAAAGGTGGAAGTGGAGAAGCTGTTTGCAAGATTTGACCTGGTTGAGAACGGAGGATATGTGAGACCGAGAAAGAGTCTGAGCCAGGATGATTTCATCCTTCTGAAGAACAAGTTTTCTGAATTGGGATATGAATATCAACAGGGGAAGGGATTTGTTAAGGGGAAAGATACTCAAATTAGGTAGTAAGAATGCGATATCAGGATCATTTTATTCCCTCCTCACTATCTCATATCCTATCTTCTCGAGGAGAAGAAGATCACCCACGTAGTCCTTTCTTATGGTTTTATATATCAGCATCCCGGCAAGTGTGTTTCCACCTCCAACAGAAAGCTCTTGGGAAACCGCACCCGCAACAGAGCTTCCCTCAGCTTCCACATCGGCCAGCCCTATGTGCGTCCTTCTAAGCTTGTGCCTGGCATATGCAATATACCTCAGTGAATCATTGATGGATGCTGCCTTCCTCTTCTCCCAAGGGGTTCCCCTCACTGGATTGAACGTGGAGACGTATAGATATTTTACATTGCGGAATTGCTGCATGAAATCTATGCTCTTCATTACGTCTGATTCAGCGCCAAGGCCGTTCATTATTATCGTACCAACTGGAATATTCAAGGAAGAGGTATCGTGAAGCAATTTTACCCTCTTATCTAAACTGTCCCCAGGTTTTGCTTCCTTGAAAATTTCACTGTTAATGGTTTCTATGGAAGAGTAGATTGCAGTTACGCCTTCTTCCTTGAGAATCTCTAAGGTTCCCGTAGATATAGGAGCGCCAACATCTATCGTGATATCAATATCAGTGATATTTCTCACACTCTTCACAACATTTAAAAGAATATCATCCTGTCCAGCGACGTCAGTTCCCCCAACCAGGGTGATTGACGTTATTTCCTTCCTCTTATCTATCTTCTCCACTGTATTCCTCAATTCTTCATCTGTGAGTGTATCCCTCAGTCCCCGCATCTCGGGAATGCTGCTGGAGATGGAGCAGTATTTGCATGGAGGGGAGAGCCTGCATGGGGTAACCATGTGAATGTGGGCGGTGAGATATATCTCCCTTCCCAACTCCCTGTCCCTTATTTCTGATGCCTCTTCCTTGTAAACTCTGTCACCTTCTTCCACTTCCATGCCATAGAAACTTTTTAATTAACATTTTTTCGGTACACCAAAAATAACGTTCGTTACCGCTAGAATTGGGAGGGGGACCGATACGGGAGGCGTTCACATCATAGCAGGTATAGCCAAGAGGGGGAGGTCAGCCGTAATAAACATAGTGACGCTGCCGTTCAGTTCTGAGGGAAGGGTGAGGATGGAGAATGTCCCTTTACGGTCTGGAGAAGCTGAGGAAGAACTCTGACACCACAATAGTCATACCCAATGACAAACTCCTCAAATTAGTTCCCAGACTCCCTATTGGGTTTCAGGTGGATCTGGTCTATGAAGATTGAGAGATTCTAAAATATAGCGAATTTTGATAGAATGGTTACAAACAATTTTTTTGTGGTAAGATTCCAGGATAATTTCATCCAAATAGGCCAACCTTTACGAGCACATGAGCTACACGAACAGGCTCCTTATGAACCTCTTGACCCTCCTGTAGTTCTCCGGAATCACTCCCAGAAACAGGTCTATGTCCCCCTCATCGAACGTCTCAAGCACCCTTACGAAGAAGAGGTATACTGCAAGGCCGGTGACTATATACACAAAAAGTTTCAGGATGGAGTATCCAAGCCTCTCCTGAACAACTGCCATTAGGATGAACATGATTATGCCTGATGCGTATATCTTTGACATCTTTCCCCTTTCAAACACGAATCTGCTGTATTTCCTGGCATAGTGGTATATCACAATAAAAGATGCAACCCCTGTTGATGCATATCCTATTCCTGGTATAAGTATGACGCTTAAAATAACATTTGAAATGAGGCCAAGGGATGAAGATGCAATGAAATCCTGGTCTTCCTTATTGCCTAGAGTGTCACTGCGAATATATTGACGGTGACAATAAGGGAGCTCACTGTTAGTATTATGATCATGTGAACTGGTCCGGGAATGTAGTTGATGTTTGCCAGGAAGAGCAATATGGAAGGGGAGAGTGAAGCCACAAGCAGTGCAACTGGGATGTATATCGCTGTCAGGACTTCTTATGCCTTGAGCGAATAGAGCCTGAAGCTCTCCTTGTCTCCCCTGCCGTAGAACTCAGAAAGCCTTGAGAGGAGGACGGATGTGAACGGTAGTGTAAGAATGGAAATTGCATTTGTTAGGACAAGAGCAAAGTTGTATATGCCCAGTTCTGAGAGGTTTATTAGAAATGAAACGATGAACCTGTCCACATATGTTGCGCCGTAACTGACTAGGCCTGAGATGAATATTGGAATGGAATAGGAGAGCACAGGGGTAAGGGGAACGCCAGACTCGGCCTTGGGGGATCTCCTCACCCTCCTGTGAACGTAGTAGAGGAGGAATGTTGTTGCATAGTATCCTGCTATCCATGCGAATATTATCCTGATGGGATTGCTGTTTATAAGCAGAAGAGGAATTATGAGGCCGTAGCCCATGGCATACATGAATATGTTCAACATACCGTTCAGCCTGAAACTCTGGAGTCCAAGGAGCATGTAGAGGAGTATGTTGTTTATTATCATGGAGAATATTACAACATCCATCAGCCTTAGGTAGTCTAAATAGGCGTGAGAAAGGAAGAAGAGGAGTGCGAAAGCAGGTGAAAGGACCCATAGGGTAGCGAATGTACCGAGGGACAAAAGGAAGCCGACAGCAGTGAACTTCCTTACCAGCGCCCTGATCATCCCGTCCCTCCTACCCAGATGGTAGGAGATGAAGTGTTGCATTCCCTGCTGGAGGCCAAGGGAGAAAACTGTGCTGAAAAGGAATGCAATGGCATTCAGCAGGGAGAATACTCCGACGATCTCTGTGCTGTAGGAATGAATTATGAATATGTAGAACAGGCCGCCGACGACAACGAGTGTCAAGGAGGAGAGGTACTGCCAGTATGCTCCCCTTATCGTCGTATTCCTGCCTTCGTAGAGGGTCATTTATCCTTTAAGCGCTACTATGTAAATATATTTCATTCTAAAGGCATAAAATAAAAAATGGGGAGAATATGGGATGTAAAATTTGTATGACCTTTGGCATCATGGTTTTTCCAATGTCATCTAAATGTGTGACAATTACATGTTTCATGCAAGTTGGGCCGTTTTGGAAAATTAGAATTTGGTGAAAATTGTTAAACGTATAAGGCGTATGACAGTAGATTTATTGTTCATAATGTTTATATATGATTGATTATCTCCCTTACTTGGAGGTTTTAATTAATGTTTAAACCCAACAACAAGAAATTGCTTACGGTATTGATCACTTTAGCAATGGTATTCAGCGCTTTAGCGGTAATTTCGATGGCAGCACAGCCAGCATATGCTACGTCAGGTGGAACAGTAACGTATAATCCTACAACGCTCGGCCTAACAGTTGTAACCACTTCGCCATTAACCTATTCGCCAATCCAGACAGTAGCATTTGTATCCGGAGGGACATTCTCATCCGGTGCAACGATTTACTTCTATCTCAGCACAACGGATAGTTCTGCTGGACTAGTCGCAACAGGCGGCAGTGGCAATTATTATGCCATAGGGTATACGACATTAACGGCTACATCGCCTACCGCACTCAACCAGGCAGTGACATTTTTCTATAACGGCCAAGTCTGGAGTGGTTCCAATTATTTCCCCGTCCCGCCAAATACGATTACACCCGGAGTGTACTATATACTTGCATCCAACCAGATCCCAACATCGATAGCATCACCATCCGCACTGACTTCATACGCATTCCCGGCCGCTGCAACTCAGTTTGTTGCCCAGACTGCTGCACTCCAAATTCTAAATGCAATAAATAATGCTCCTGCAATTGGCTCAAATGCGCTCACTGTAGGAGGAACAGGAATTGCCTATGGTACGGGCTTTGATTCAGGTGCTTCAGTTTCAGTCACTCTCTCCTATCCAGGAGGAACAGTCCTTGTCACAGCCGCTGCGAATTCAGCCGGAACATTTGCAGCTACATTCACAGTTCCACAGCTTGCAGGAACATATGGTACTGGTTCACCGCAAAACACTTACTTAGGACCAGGTAATGCTCCGATACCCTATACTGCGGTCGCACAGGAGACTAACGCCTACTCTTCTGCCTTCCCACAGGGAGGAATAACGGCTGATAGCCAGTTCGATGTCGGTCCTGTTCTCACAGTCTCCCCAATGGACTATAGTGGCGCAGCCGGTTTCACTCTAACCCTAACGGGAACTGGATTTCCTGCAGGGGCAGTGATGAGTGCAAGTTCTGCGACATCTCCGTCAATGTCCATTGAGATCACAGACCTGGGGACCACGACTCCTGCTTCAAATACGTACCACTCAGCCGTGACTGTTTCTTCCACAGGACAGTTCACAGTTACAGTTACAACAGTTTCCGCAATTCCAGCCACAGGGCCTTATTCCATCTATATCACAATGACAGACACGTCTCCATACGCATCAACAATCGATGAGTTATTCACACCAGCAGTTTACGTTTCAGTGCCTAACCCACAGGCTCCAGGGTTCTACTTCAACCCCCTGGCAATTTCAGGCTATTATTATCCAACTTACAATCCACTAACTGCAGCTGTCTTCAACTTCCCCGCAAGCGCAACGGTATCAATTTACATAGGGTCAACACTACTCGGAACAGTTACAACAGATTCTAACGGCTTTGCACTTTCATCCGTATCCACTTTACCCGCCATGCCTGCAGGAAGTTATATTGTGAACGCAGTTGATAGCTCACTCGGGCTGTCAGTTGTTCCAAACGTAGCTGGATATACCGTCGGATCGCCGGGTAATCTACTTGTCTTGACTGCATTCTTCCAGGTCACTGACCCGGTGGGAAATGTTCTGACTTATACGGAATCCTCCGGATTAATTACATCTGGTGAATTCGTCCCGCAGAACGGCACCCTGATGGTATCTGCATTCGGACTTGCGCCTGCGACTGAATATTCACCCACTGACTCATCAATAGGTAATATTGCAGAAATGGGTACAAATGTCACTCCCATTATTGGGACAGTAGCCCCGAACGGCCTTGGATTCATACCTGCGTCAAATGGTACTCTTGAGTTCACATACCAGCCTTTTTACGGTTATTACGTAACCACGGGTACAGCTGTTGCAATAGCAGTAGGAAGCGTTACTGATGGACCCTATGCTTCGAGTGGTGCGATGGGCTACGGTGAAATAGGTGCACCAATCACCACACTAAGTGTCCTTGATCAGAAACCTGGAAGTCCAGTCACCGTTACTGTTACAAATCTTATATACCCAGTAAGTTCACAGACGTTCTACCCAGGAACATACGATGCTTACAACCTTTACATAGGCACCACCGAGATAACGTCAGTACCGCCAGCAGCGACAACTTTCTCCTCTTCCTCACTTGGAGCAGGAGTGACATTTGACGTTCCGACGTTGTCGAGCGGCATATACAATATTTCTGTGACATATGAAGGACAGCCGGTTTCACTAGCTTTGCCACCGTATGCAACTGGAATTGGATATGGTGCCCTTGTGGTCTCTACTGGCGGCAGCTCAGTCACTTCTGGTGGTCTGAAAGTAATTCCTACATACAAAGGCGGTCTTTTCTATGAATACCAGACAGTGGGATACGGTTTACTGGCATCAACACCTTACGACCTGGTCATTTATACCAGCTCCAGTCCTGTTTCAGTTGCTGGGACGACGGACGCCTACGGAGCTTTCGTTCAAACAAACGTCCCGTCTACCACTACACTTTTATCCGATTCGGCTGGAACTTATGGTGTTGTTCTGACGATGGAACCAGGGACAACCTCGGCAACTGAATTCTACGCAACGTACACAGTAACAGCATCTCTGGGCTTATCTAGTTCGTTTGGATTCTACAACTCAGCTGGCGTTTATGAAGACTTCATTGGAGATACCGTGACCTTGGTCGCAGGCAAGCAAGCCGGTCTAGTAAGTGGGGCGTACTACGACCTTTACTTTGGGTCGATGTATCTTGAAACAATCAGTGCTGTTAGTGCAACCTCGTTTGGTTCTGGTGTGACTTTCACAGTCCCAACGGTACCGTCCGGTCTCTACTATCTGAACATTACATTCACCGGCAAGACAGCGGTAGTGGCAAGCCAGCCTTTCTACGTGCTACCGAGCTATTACGGAACCTTGACAGTCATGTCAGCACAGGGAATACCAACAGAGTATGCATTCCCAGGGCAGATCCTTAATTTCACGTGGACTCCGTCAGTCGAGCCACAGGCACCGGGATCTAGCGTATCTAACAGTGCTGAAAACGTTATCGGTACATACGGACCAATCTATGTGACTGTTTACCTCAATGGAAGCGCTTACACGACGGTAACTGCAGCTTTTTCCTCTGGAACACTCTATGGATCATTCCTGGCACCCAATGCAGCTATAGGCTCTTACTGGGCCGTCTCACTCAGCTGGTCACAGAACCTTTATACGGGTGAATCAAACCTTGGAGGTCCAGGCTCGCCTCTGGGCGGTGCCACATTCCCAACACAGCACCTCATGCTGCCTGGCCATGGGTCATATCTTGGCCTTGTGCAGGGCAACGGAGCGCTCCTAACTGCCATATCTCAGGCTGAGATAGCAACGATAGAAGCACAGCTGACTAGCGCTGTAACCACAAGCCTGCAGGTCCCACTCAGTGAACTGAGTGCAAATATAACAGCACTGCACGGTGACATAGCGACAATAACAACATCATTCGGAACAATGACCGCTACGCTTCAGGCAATAAATGCAACTGTTTCATCTATCAGCAGCGGTGTTGCACTTCTCCAGACAGAACTGGGAACTGTAAGGACGTCTCTTGCTTCGCTGAACGCAACAATAGTCTCCCTCAACGGGACCGTAGCAACACTATCCACAAGCCTAGGTGAAATATCAACCAGCGTCTCGTCCATAAACGCCACGGTCACATCTATAAGCAATGGAGTAGCAACTGTTCAGACATCACTCGGAACACTCACAGGGACTGTGATGGCAATAAACGGCACCGTTGCAACCATACAGACGTCAGTAGGCCAGATACAGGCGAATGTCAGTGCGGTGAAGACGAGCACGAGCAGTTTCACGACCCTGGAAATATTCCTGATAGTCGCGATAGTGCTCATACTCATTACACTGGTCATAGCCTTCCTGGCAGTGAGCAGTTCTAACAGGATTGCGAAGAAGATAGAAGAACAGAAGAAGCAATAAATTTCCCTTTCTTTTTTTATTTTTAAATTTTTAATGCGATATTTTAATATCCACTGTTTCATGGGTATAATGGAGGTCATTCGATGAAATTGAAATCGTTCGTAATACTCCTTGCCACAGTTGTTGTCGCTTCCATGGTCCTCTTCCCTCCTTTGGCATACGCACAGGCCTCAGGAAGCGTGAGCTATACGCCAACAGTATACTCATCAGGTTCCACTATCCTCGCCCAGGCTACTGGGGGGAGTTTCGGATCGGGGTCCACAGTATATTTCTACATAAGCACGACAACGAGCTCGTCTGGAATAATAGGGAGCTACATAGGATATTTCATTCTTCCAGCCGGGACTACAACGCTAAGCAGCGCGCAGGTTGATTTCCACATTCCTTCAATCTCCCCCGGGTCTTATTACATAATAGCAGGAGATACATCCAGTCCAACCGCAACTGGAGCAGAGTTTGCTGTAGCATATCCAGTGACCGTGACTTCCCTATCCCCTTCTATAACAGTAACGGGTTCACAGCCAACAACCCAGGCAACTGTCACCGGTTCCGGATGGGATCCTTCCTCCTCAATTTCTCTCTATCTGGCAGGTCCTCAGGGAACATCCATCTACAGCACACTTCTAACTACGTTCAGCGTGACTGCCTCTGGCGCTGTTCCATCTGGGGTCACTTTCTCTATTCCTGAAGTTGCATACGGTTCCTATACCATTGTGGCGCAGGAATCATCCGCATCCTCTCCCAACTACGGTATCACCGCTGACTCCCCTCTCTCAGTAACTCAGTACATCACAGTTTCCCCGTATGACATAAGCGGTGCCACTGGATCAACTTTCACAGTGACAGGCTACGGATTCCCATCCCTCGCAACAATCACAGCTGATGGTATTATTGCGGGGAGCGCAAAGGCCATTAATCCTGCAACCACAGCATCAACAAGTGGGTATTTCACCGTGAGCGCATCCCTCTCCACAGCGATAACTACCCCTGGCACATACTCCGTAACTGTATCATACAACACCACTTCCTACACTCAGTCAGGTGCCATATTCGTCTCTATACCCAACCCCCTTTCCCTGGGATTCACATTCACAACAAAGACTTCCACAGTTTATCCAAATTCACAGTACACTGCAACAGTATATGATTTCCCCCCGGACACCACGGTTACAATTTCCCTGGGCCCTGATTTCCTCGGTCAGGTCTCAACGGATTCCAACGGTTTCGGAAAAATCACTGGCCTGGTACCAGATATGCCGGCAAGCACATATTATGCTACCGCTTCGTCTTCAGGTCTCTACGCCAGTGTATCCGTAACTGTCGCAAGCTATTTCACTGTTGTAGACCCTGACGGAATACAGATGATTTCAACCTCTGAATATTTCCCGTCCAGCGGTCATTACACTGTTGAGGCATTTGGGCTAACACCGTCCAGCACCTATGAATTCTCAGATTCTGCAGCACCTTCCCCTACAATTGTCTCAGTGACTTCTGGTAGCCTTGTATCATCAACACATCTTATATTCTCCCCTGCTGTCAACGGTACATTAATTTTCACCGTAATACCCAACTTCCCATCTTCAGCCACAGCTTCATCCATAACGCTGAGCGGTGTGACTGGCTACGCCGGTAATACTTACGGATACACTCCTGTCCAGCCCCCGTATTTCAGTGTTTCCCACAACACTGTGTCAATATGGGAGGCATCATCCTCTGAGACGATGACCATCACAGGCATAATACCGGATGGGGCCCTGGTTTACCCAGGTTTGAGCACATCCTACAATTTGTACATCGGGACCAGTGAATTGACGTTCACAATCGGTTCCTCAACCGTACAGACGACAGTGCTTTCATCAACATCATCATCCCAGAGCATAACTTTCACCGCTCCCGCAACGAGCGGCGTCTACTACATCAACATCACATACGCAGGACAGCCCGTATATGATAGCATATATTCCGCGCCCGTGATTGTTTCATATCCAGCTTCATCGGTCAGTTCAGGAACGTTACAGGCCATACCTATACACAGCGGCGGTTTTGTGACGGGTTACTATGTTGCCGGTTTCTCATTCTACCCTTCTGCCTCTATTAAGCTCTATTACTATACGTATTCCCAGACATCTGCCCCTTCGGCCAACACAGAATCACTGACTTACGGTGCATTCCTTTTCACCGGGCTGGAAACGATGCCATCTGAACCATCTGGCACCTATGGAATTTATGTGAATGCAACATATCAAACATCTTATTACACCACTTCCACCACTTACAAAGTCTACCCGTACTTCACAGCCACATCCGGAGGTTCCTATTCCGCCCCCATTGGTTCTACTATTTCATTCACCATGACTGGATTCTCTGCTAACGCCTATTACAACATCACATTCGGCTCTTTTACGGTATTCACGGGTTCAACATCCAGCACTGGCTCCCTAACAGGCAGTTTCAACATACCTGCAGTGCTTCCTGGTTCTTATACAATATCTGTATACCAGGGATCAACAGTTGTGGCATCTGAACAGTTCAATGTCACAGAGAGCACAACTTTCCAGCTCCTTGGCCTAGGTGACCCCGTTTATTCAGGTTCATCAGGAAGTCTATCTCACCTTTCACCATCGGATCAGGGTGGTAGCTATGCATTCCCTGGTCAGATTGTAATGTACTCTTGGACGCCAGGGTCCAGTAACAGTCCCGAAGCGCAATCATCATCCACAACAGATTACGGAAGCGTTTACGTGACTGTATACTTCAACGGTACTGCTGTTTCAACATCCCCAGTGGCTGTGACATCAACTCCTGTGACAACTTACCTCAACGGATCATTCATCATGCCAAACGGCTCCCCTGGAAATTACTGGGATGTAACACTCTCATGGCAGCAGAACTACTACGTCCCATCAAGCAGCACTGCTGGAGGGTATACTGAAAGTGACTACTACGAGATGCCATCCGGTCAGGGGCAGTTCCTCCAGCTTATCAGCGGTAACGGAGCAACAATAACAGGCATTTCCTCAGGGCAGATAGCTGAAATTACTGCAGCGGTAAACTCCTCAATATCAGCTTCAATGGCAGTCCCCATAAGCGAGCTGAACGCCGCAGTCACATCCATAAACAACACTCTGGTATACATAAAGACATCATTTGGCACCATGGAGGCATCCCTTTCAGCCATAAACGCGAGTATATCTTCTGTAAATGGCAGCGTTGTGACACTTCAGACTTCCCTTGGAAGAGTGACCACATCCCTCTCTTCGATAAATGCAACCCTTGTATCCGTTAAGGGCGGTGTTGCAACAGTCCAGACTTCCCTGGGCACTATCACGGGTGCTGTCACATCGATCAGCGGGAATGCGGTAACAATACAGAGTTCAGTGGGGACGCTCAAGGTAGCACTGAACAGCGTGAACAGCAAGGTGAATAACATAATTAACTACGGTCTCATATTCGACATACTCATATTAGCTCTTATAGCAGTAACGCTAGGAATTGCTGTATGGGGGGTAGCAAGCACCAGGAGCATAATGAAGAGGTTCGGAATGAAAAAGGAATGATCAATTTTCAATTTTTTTCTATTTTTCTTCTTGCAGGAAGGATTTTGAAAATAAAAATATTTTAATACCAATGTTATTGAAGAAGGATGAGGGTTTCGCTTCTGCTCGTTATCATTCTTCTACTGGCAACTGTTGCGCTACCCCCTTCATCCGCCTCATCCCCTTCACTTTACACTGTTGTTTTCGAAGAAAAGGGGCTCCCTTACGGGATGAACTGGTCTGTCAGCGAGGGGGGGCACACGTATTCATCCGCGGGCAACATACTCATCAATGAGCCAAACGGCTCCTATGTATTCACAATCAATCCCATACCTGGCTACAGAGCCAGCAGGTATATTTACGATGTTAACGTCACAGGAAGCAACGTCACCGAAGTTGTTTACTGGGGTGAAATTTATTACCCCGTGACATTCAGGGAGAGCGGCCTGAATCCGGGGACGCCATGGGAGGTTACAGCGGCAAACCAGGTTATTTCATCAAACTCATCAACCATAACATTCAGGGTTGCTAACGGTTCCTACACCTATCAAGCCTCCCCGGTAAATACGACTCTTTCCTCCCCCGATTCAGGGAGTTTCACAGTGAGCGGTACTCCTGTGATAATTCTAATTCATTTCATCATTGTTGTAAATATGACATTCATAGTTTCAGGTCTCCCGGGTGGTTCAGAGTGGAGCATCGTGATAGACAATAGAACATATGAGAGCACATCGCCGTTCATTTACGTTAACATACCCAACGGGACTTACTCCTATAGGGTTCAGCTACCATTCAACTACTACCCCTCGCCCTCTTCCGGCAAGGTGTCAGGGAACAAGGTTGTTTTCGTCCAGGCAAATTCTTATCTGGGTTGGGAAGCGCTGATTGCGTTGATAGTCATAGTTGACATCTTCCTTGTTTTGAGGATAAGGAGGGCTAGACGCGTCTCACGAAGACAGCAGCAGCAATGATGATTGCTGCAAATGTGAAACCTCCAAGAACGACGTAGGGGTAGTAGAGCGGAGCGCCGTCAGGATTCACATAGAAATATAGGGGCGGGAGTTCAGGGGGTACCTTCAGGAATTCTCCCTGGAATTCAACAGAAATATGGTCCGACACCATGTATCCGGGCAGGCTACCGCTGAAAGGAGTCCCATCAATCATCATACCCTCAAGCGCAAAGTACCCCTTTAGAGTGAGGGAAGGGGACGTGGAAGATGAATAGTACGGTATATCACTACGAACTTCCAGGGAATAATTCCCGTCCAGGATTGTGGAGAAGATATATGAGTAGCCGTAGATGTCTCCAGCCGTAACATGGGAATAAGAGGGAATCAACCTTCCGCTGCTGTTTTCAAGCACAACTGAAATGTTCCCCCTGTTGGGGGAGAAAAGGGTCAAATTGGCGTCTTCAAAGGGGTAGAATATCGTCAGTGGATAGGAATTGTTACCCTGGCTTAGATGTGTGTAACTTTCTGAATACATTGTTATTGTCTGTGGGAAGTATTCGATTGTTGCGCTTATGTATTTTTTCTCGTAATTTCCGTATTCAAGTTCCAGTGGCTCACTGTAAGTTACTAAGAGGTTTCCATGGACTATCTCCGCAGACTCACCAGCTTCAAATGTCTGGACCTGTGGCGCGTAGAACATACCTGAAGGTATGCTACCTGAGACAGAAATGAGGACAACGATGGCAACAACTACGATTGCAGAGATCACGGATGACTGTGCTGCAAGAGTTTTCCTGAGCGAAAGGCTCTTCCCCTCCCGCTTCTTTCTGATGAATAGCAGGTTCAGCAGTATGGATATGCCGTAAAGCGAACCGGCAACCTGCACGACCCACGACGGGAAATGATTGTCTATCTTTAAAATACGGTGGTTTAAGTCGAGGAAATATATTAGAAAGCCTATCGGGTTTATAGTTTCCATGACAATGAAGCTGAATAATGATGAGAGCCAGGTGAGGCCGACGAATATCCATCTCCTGTACATGAAAGATACAATGATTGCAAGGGGTATTTCTGCTGCGAAGTAGCTTGGAAGGTTGTAAGGTGCAAGGGATGAGAATAGTATGCCCTGGATGAACAGGAAGATGATGACTGATTCTATGTTGACCTTCTCCCTTGGAATGGCGAAGTATGAAAAAGAAGCAATCAGTGCTGATAAGTAATAGAGCAGAGGCAGCGTTTCCCCGGGCAGTACGTGGCTTAGGCCAAAGATGCTCAAAAAATCAAGAGGGCTGTAGTATGTGATGTAGCTGTATGGTGCCAGGTACCCCTGCGGTGAGCTCGGGGCGGTAGCAGCAACCCCCCTGGATAAATAGAGCATAAATATGAGTATCTGGCCGATAGCAGCAAATATAGATGAAACAGCAAGGAATTTCAGCGCCTCCTTTCTTCCTTGTTTTAGCCAGAAGTACCTTAATAAAAAGGGTACAGCGAAAGCAGGGTAGAGGTATGATCCTATTGCCATACCGTAGAATGCGGCAGATGAAACATTCCTTCCCCTTATCATGAGGTATGATGCTGCAACCAGAAAGAAAACAGAGGTTATTATTGCGGAACCGTAGATGAGCGCAGTGAAGAAGTATATGGGCGAAGTCAACAGGAGGAGGGACGCCTTCCTGCCATCAAAACCCAGGGACTTCCCTATTTTAAAAACTATGAATGCTGTGAGAAATGAAAATATTATGAAGGGTATCTTCACTCCAAGCTGTATTGTTATAACATTCTGTATATGCAGCA
>Ga0123519_10010676_pt1 | contig 13636 bp, 12 predicted proteins | sample YelNatPaOPRAMG02_FD_87396 | JGI IMG/M metagenome (GOLD analysis project Ga0123519, IMG submission 87396) | Hot spring microbial communities from Yellowstone National Park - Yellowstone National Park OP-RAMG-02 (version 2) | ecosystem: Environmental > Aquatic > Thermal springs > Hot (42-90C) ...
ACTCCCCGTTCCTTTTATAATAGAGCAAAGCATAAAAATCTAAAATTTACTTCATTCAAAATTACAGAAATTTAGGTTTAATAGGTAGTTAAATCAAGATACTTTGGGAAACCGATTTTATATATAGGTAAGTGATTCAAGTAAGAAAGATAAATATGTTCAAAAAGTCTTAAATGGTCATAAAATTTTTTTAATAAGAGAAGTAGTTTTTGTATAATCTTTACTTTACATAAACTTGTTAAGAGATTCATATATTATTTCAGCTCCTTTATCAAATCCTTTAATAAAATCTTCTTTATTAGCTCTACTTTCTGCGATTAATTTACCAAGTTTAATGTGATTTTCTTCTGATAAATGTGCTTTAAAATACTGGGTTTCTTCTGGTAAAAATCCGTAATACTTTATCAAACCTTCCATTTTAGTCTTTGCTACTTCAGGTTGTTGAATTTCAAAACTATGAACCGCTCCAAGTAATTCTGAATCATTCATATTTTTGAATGAATTTATTACATCGCTCATAGATGGAAAATTAACAACCGGGAACTTACGCATAAATTGTTCCCATAATAAAGTATGTTCTAACTCATCAAGAACTATTTGAGTTGTACTTTCCTTCTTTGCGTCAAATCCAATGATAACACGTAACCAAAAAAGAGGAATTTGCTGGATGAACTGGTAGTAAGAATATGCATAATTTGCAAGTTGAAACTGGGTTATTGCTCCACGACTCCAGTCTTTATAAAAGGGGTGATTAAGAAGTTTGAATTTTAATTTCATTACTTTATCCTTTTTAAAATTTAAAAAACAAAATAACCTTGTTCATAGTTCCACCAGTATATTTTATATGTTTTAATACTAAAATTAATTTTATAATTTTCTTAATGAAAAGAGCATATCTGATGAATATATTTTTAAATCCTGAAATTGCACTTTCATACGATCAGTATTACGAAACAGAAGAAGGAAAGAAGGTTGATATTCTTGAAAAGCAAGTTATTAGTAATTTTCTTGAAAGTATTCCTGGTGGTAGGTTACTTGAGGTAGGTTGTGGTACTGGACATTGGACGAGATATTTTTTGGGGTATCAAAAATTCTCGGAAATTATAGCCATTGATACATCAGAAGCAATGCTTGAAGTTGCACGGAAAAAAATTAAAGATAAGGTTCGTTTTGAATTAGCAAATGTAGAAAAATTACCCTTTAGCAATGATGAATTTGATGTTACAGTGGCAATTACAGTGATGGAGTTTGTGGATAATATCCCATTAGCATTTGAGGAAATTTATAGAGTATTACGGCCAGGAGGGTATTTTATCGGTGGCTTTCTTAATCAAGATTCAGTACTTGGTAAAAATAAGGACAATAATCAAATTTTTCGTTCAGCACACTTTTTTACTGAAGCTGAGTTAAATTCTTTTCTGAGTTTATTTGGAAAACCAGTACTAAAGCAGTGTGTGTATTATTCTGATGACTATAAAATACTTGACGGCACTTCTTTAGCTTTTGAATATCAAGGCGCATTTATTGGAGCTTATGTAAAGAAAATAAATAAAAAATGAAAGTTACAGTAGAAATTAGTTTTTATCCTTTAGTTGATAATTATGTTGATCCAATTTTAAATTTTATTGAGAGATTAAAAAATCACAGTGAGATAGATGTGATAGTTGGAAGTTTAAGCAGTATTGTAATAGGTGAGTTATCAGATATACTAAGAATTTTTGAAGGGGAAATGAGCAAATCTATGGAAAAATTTCCAAGTGTTTTTACTCTAAAAATAGTTAATTCTTGTAATTCTGATCAAGAAAAAATATGATACCACAAGAGACAATAGATGAAATTTTAAAAGCAAGTGACATAGTAGAAGTAATCTCTGAATATATTGATGTTCGAAAGCGAGGAGAATCGTTCCTTGCTGTTTGCCCCTTTCATCCTGATAGAACACCGTCATTAAGTATTTCTCAAAAAAAGCAAGTGTATCATTGTTTTGGTTGTGGTGCGAGTGGTAATGTGTTTACTTTTCTAATGGAATATGAAAAAGTTTCCTTTTATGAAGCAGTGAAAAAATTAGCTGATAGGAGTGGAATAAAAATTCCTACTACTCAACTTGAACCAGGTTTTCACGATGAAATAACAAAACTTTACGAGATAAATAGAGAATCAGCAATTTTTTTTCACAAAAATCTAATGAATCTTTCTGGCCAGGAAAAAAAATATGTATGGGACTATCTTAAAAAAAGGAATATTGAGACAAAGTATGTAAAAAGACTTGGTTTAGGGTATGCAAGTAGGGAATGGGATTCTTTGCTAAACCATTTTGAAGAGGAAGAGAAATATACAAAAGAAGACCTTCTATTAGCGGGTTTAATAATTGAAAAGGAAGACAAAAAAGGCTACTATGATAGATTTAGAGGGCGGTTGATTTTTCCGATTTTCAACGAGTCTGGTAAAGTTGTTGGATTTGGAGGAAGAGCTTTATACGAGGATGATAAACAGGCGAAGTATATAAATTCTCCCGAATCAAAGGTTTATCTTAAACGTAAAATTTTATATGGCCTTAATTTTGCAGTTGATAGTATACGAGCAAAAGATTTTGTTATACTTGTTGAAGGATATATGGATTTTCTTTCTCTATTTCAAAATGGTATTACCAATGTTGTAGCTACCAGTGGTACAGCTCTAACAAAAGAACAAGTTCAACTACTTGCCAGATATACAAAAAATGTTGTAGTTGTCTATGATAGTGATGTTGCAGGAATAAAAGCTTCAAAAAGAAGTATTGATTTAATTCTTGAACAAGACCTAAATCTTGATATTGTCTCATTACCAGAATCTGAAGATCCTGACTCTATAATACGTAATGAAGGGGTTGAAAATTTTTTAAAGTACCTTGCTGGGAAAAAGAATGTAATAGATTTTATTCGATCTCTGTATGAAAAAGAAAATAAACTTAAAACCGTCAATGATAAAACACAATTTGTAAAGGATATTATTGAATATATTGCTAAAATTCCTACTCCAATTAAAAGAATCTTTTACATTAGAGAACTTGCAAAAGAATTAAAAATATATGAATCTGTTTTATATGACGAACTTAATGCTATAATGAAAAAAGATGGTAAGTACATTACTCATACTCAACAGAAAACAACCTCTTTAAATAATTTAAAGAAAAATCAATTAAAGCAAACATATAATAAAGCCGAAGAAGAACTTGTTGCTTTAATGCTTGAGGCAGATTCGGAGACATTTGATTATCTTGAAAGGGAACTCGACATTAATTTAATTTCAAATAAAACAATTCAAGATACAATAAATCTATTATTGGAAACTTACTTTGATTATGGTACTGTTGATGCTGCGGTTGCAATCAATAAAACTGATAATGAGCAAATAAAATCACTTATAACACGTTGTTGCAACCCTAAATATGAAGCTAATAAACTTGAAGTTAAAGATGAAAAAAATATTTTTATTCATTTACCCAAACGCAATCTTAAAAAAGCAGCTCGAGAAATTATAACCCACTTAAAAATTGCATTTCTTGAAAATCAACTGGACAAATTAATTGCTTCAGGAGAAGATCCTCATAAAATTTTTGAAATTAAGAAAGAAATTAACTCTCTTGTTTTATCTCTTAAGAAAAAATAAAAAAATACCCGACCTTAGAATTTATTAAAAACAAAAAAATTTAATATTATTTTAGTTAAAATTTTTTGCTTATATATGCTACTTTAAAGATGTTAATAAATTTTTTATTTATATAAATGATAAATTAGTGACTTTTAATCGTAGTCTGAAAAATATATTTTAAAAAAATAACATAATGCACAAAGAAAAAACATATTATGGTATTCCAGCCTCACCGGGAATAGCCATAGGTAGGGCTTATTTATATCTTAGGAGACGTATTGATGTAAATGAACAGAATATATCCGAAAATGAAATTGAAAATGAGATAAATTCACTTAAAAGTTCTATAGAATATTCTAAAAAAGAACTTGAAAAGGTGTATAAAGTATCCGTTGAAAGTATTGGTAAAGAAAAGTCTGCAATATTTCAAAGTCAACTTGAAGTACTCAATGATAAAATTTTTATTAATAATGTTATTAATAGAATTCGTAAAGAAAAGAAAAACGCAGCTTCGATTTTAAATGATGAATTCTCTAAGCTCATGCAAAGACTAATAGACTCAGGTGATGATTATCTTAAAGAGAGAATGATTGATTTTAATGACATTAAAAACCGATTAATCAGAAATTTAAAACGAGAAAAACTCTTTTCGAAAGTCGATGAAGAAGTAATAATTTTTGCTCACGAATTAACTCCTGCAGATACAATTCTTTTTAGTAGAAGAAAAGTCAAAGGTTATGGAGTTGATACAGGAGGCTTAACCTCACATACTGCAATTATTTCCCGTGCTTTACGTATTCCTGCTGTTGTTGGAATGAAAGTAATTTCAAGAAAAGTTACACCTGGTGACCTAATAATTATTGATGGTTATGAAGGAATTGTAATTGTTAATCCAACTGAAGAAACTCTTGAAAGGTATCGTGAAATACAGAATTCTCATATTGAATATGAACTAAAGTTATCTGAACTTATAAATCAACCCTGTGTCACAAAAGACTGTAGGGATATTGAACTTTCTGCCAACATTGAATTTATAGATGAGCTTGAACAACTTGCTAAATGTGGGTATTGTGGCATCGGTTTATATAGGACAGAACATATGTATATGGCTAAAGGGGACTTTCCAACTGAAGAAGAACAGAGAGAGGAATATACTCACATTGCAAATGTTACTTTTCCGAAAACAGTAACAATAAGAACATTTGACTTAGGGGGTGATAAAGTATTTCACTCAAGAATTAAGGAAAATAATCCCAACCTGGGGTGGAGAGGCATTAGAATTCTATTAAGCGAGACAGAGCTCTTTAAAACCCAACTTAGAGCTATTTTACGTTCTTCAGTACGAAAAAATGTAAGGGTTATGTTCCCAATGGTTGTAATGATTGAAGAAATAAGACAAGCCAAACAGATTCTTGAAGAGGTTAAGAAAGAAATGGATAAAAAAGGTATTATTTATGATAGAAATATTAAAATTGGTATGATGGTTGAGACGCCAGCGGCTGTAATTTTATCAGATGAATTTGCAAAGGAAGTTGATTTTTTCAGCGTGGGAACAAATGATTTGACTCAATATCTTCTTGCAGTTGATAGAGATAACGAATTAATCTCAAATATGTATCAGCAGTTACATCCTTCTGTCCTAAGGTCATTAAAAGTTGTTGTTGATTCGGCACGTGAAAATAATATTCCTGTAAGTATATGCGGTGAATTAGCATCAATTCCCTATGCTACCCCAATTTTATTAGGTCTTGGTTTTAATGAATTAAGTGTAAATCCTGTTACGTTTGCTGAAATAAAAAAAATTATCAGAAATATTGACTATGAAGAAGCAAAAGCTTTTACAGATTCTGTTTTAAATCTTACTACTGAACAGGAAGTTATTAATAAAACTCAGGAATTTTTGAAAAGGAAAGAAATTAAATTATACTAAAATATGAAAGTGGAAACTTTATCGAAAATCGACAAAAGTAATATGTATAATGTGCTGAAAGAATTTGGGAATCAGGTATACGATGCCTATAAGCTTGCTGAAGGGGTTTCTTTAAAAAACATTGATGTTAATAAAATTAAAAATATTGTTATCACTGGTTTAGGTGGTTCTGCAATTGGTGGAGATTTAGTTAAAAATGTAGGGCTTGATGATTTAAAAGTTCCTCTTATAGTTAATAGACATTACTCATTACCAACTTTTGTAGGAAGAGATACTCTTGTTATTGTTTCGAGTTATTCAGGCAATACAGAAGAAACAATTTCTGCATATAAACAAGCAATAAAGTTAAGAGCACAAATAATATGTATTACCAGTGGTGGCAAAATCCGCGAAATGGCTGAAAAGTATAAACATAATTTATTCATAATTCCACAAGGTTATCAACCACGATGTGCTCTTGGATATAATTTTGTCTCAATGTGGCTTGCATTAGCAAAGTTGAAATTTGTTTCTAAAAAGGCAACCGACTTTAAAAATGTGATAAGGATTTTAAGAGAAAGCTCAAAAAAATATGCTGTTCCTGATATTGTAACAAATGATGCTTTGAGAATTGCAGTGGCTCTTAAAGGTAAATTGCCAATTATATATTCTTCAGTTGATAATCTTGAAGCTGTTAACCTCAGATGGCGTGGACAACTGTCCGAAAATGCTAAGATACTTGCCTATGGGAATTTATATCCTGAAATGAATCATAATGAACTTGTTGGATGGAAACTTAACAAGAATATTCTTAAAAATACTGTTGTAATATTTTTAGAAGATCCTGCTGATCACAAACGAGTAAAAACTCGAATGACTATAACTAAAAAAATCTATAAAGAATATTCTGATAATATTTTTTCTTTATCAAGTAAAGAAAATACCAGACTTCAAAGAATATTTGATTTAATATACTTAGGTGACTGGGTTAGTTATTATCTTGCAATATTAAACAATGTAGATCCTACTCCTGTTGAAGTAATTAATTATTTGAAAACAGAACTTGCAAAAATTAAGTAGTTAAATAATAGTCTTAAAGGAAATAGTATGATAAGTGATATTGTAATTACACTTATAAAAATTTTAATTGTCGAAATTGTACTTCTGACTGCAGTTGCTTACACTGTATATGTAGAAAGAAGATTTTCAGCATTTGTACAAAATAGACTTGGACCTAACAGAGTTGGTCCTGCTGGATTATTACAACCTATTGTAGACGCGGTGAAATTACTTATGAAGGAAGATATTGTTCCAGAAAAAGCCAACAAAATTGTTCATGCAATTGCTCCAGGTATTTCTATTGTTGTTGCTCTTTCTACCTTTGCTGTAATTCCATTTGGAGATAAAATTGTGATTGCTGGAAGAGAAATAAAACTTCAAATTGCTGATGTTAATGTAGGAATATTATATATACTTGCACTTGCATCGCTTGGTGTTTATGGTATTACTTTGAGTGGTTGGGCTTCGAATAGTAAATATTCATTACTTGGGGGATTACGTTCATCTGCACAGATGATTAGTTATGAACTTTCTATGGGACTATCTTTATTAGGCGTTGTTCTAATCAATGGTTCATTTGAACTTGATACAATTGTCCAAAATCAGTATGGCTGGAAATGGAATATTATTCTTCAACCAATAGGATTTTTGACCTTTCTTGTTGCATCTTTTGCGGAAACAAACAGAACACCTTTTGATTTACCAGAAGCGGAACAGGAACTTGTTGGTGGATATCATACAGAATACTCAAGTATGAAATTTGCACTGTTTTTCTTAGCAGAATACGCAAATGTAATTGTTTCATCTGCTGTTATTACAACACTATATCTTGGAGGATGGCAATTTCCATATCTTCAGACCTTTGGATTGGGAGATATATGGGTTAGTATTATACAGGTTTTAACTTTTGTCCTAAAAGTTACTTTTATGGTTCTCTTCTTTATATGGATTAGATGGACGATTCCCAGATTTCGTTTTGATCAACTTATGTATCTTGGCTGGAAAGTTATGTTACCCATTTCACTACTTAATTTGATTGTTACTGCAATTATTGTATACTTAATAAAGTAAAAAAATAATTTATGAAAAAAGCATCATTAGTTTTAATTTCATTGTTTTTTTTAACTTCGTTTCTAAAAGCTCAAACTTTTTCTGATTTTACTTTGCCTGATATTGATGGTAACGATGTAACTTTAAGTTCATTACTTGAAAGTGGTCCCGTTATGATTTCATTTTGGGCAAGTTGGTGTACACCATGTAAAGAGGAAATGAAAAAGATGAATGATGTTTATATCAAGTATAAAGATAAAGGATTTACCTATCTTGCTGTTAATGTTGATAATCAGAAGTCAGTTGCCAAAGTAAAATCATATGTAACCTCACAAAACTTTCTTTTTCCTGTTTTACTTGATACGGAAAAAAAAGTTTTTGAAGCATATAGTGGAAAAGATGAGTTACCCTATTCAATCATCATTGATGGCAGCAAGAATATAAGGTTTGTGCACATTGGATTTAAGACAGGCGATGAAGCTAAAATAACTCAGGAAATTGAGAGTTTACTGACAAAATAAAAATTTTTTCATTAATATAATTTCTAAAAATGAATAAAATATTTAGTTTTGTTTTATTATTGTTTTTTTTGTTATTAACAGATAGCTTACTCTCCCAACCTAAACTTAATGTTCAAGCTTCATTAAATAATACTCTCAGATACGGTAGTGGATTAGAAAATCGTTCTGGTCAGGAATTTTCCAAAGAGTATTTTGAGGATCTTGCTGATACTCGCATAAAAGTGAATGATTTTGTATTAGGTTTTCGTTATGAAATTAGTGACCCGATAGAATATGGATTGAATTTTAAGGGTATTAGAAAACGTTATCTTGAATATTCAAATTTAACAGAAGGCATTTCAGTTAGAGCTGGTGATTTCTGGGATATTGTTGGAAGAGGTCTGACATTAAACCTTTTTGAAAACCGTCCATTAGTTTATGATACAGGTATTGATGGTGTAAGAGTAAGTTTGAAAAGGTCTTTTGGTGAAAAAAATCCTATAAAGATAAAAGCTCAGATAATTGCGGGAAACATTGACTATAATCATTTTTTGAATTTTCAGAGAAAGGAAAAATATAAATTACGAGATGGTAATTTTGAAATTTCTCCACTTAAGTTTTTAACACTTGGTACAAATTATATTTATTCAACTGGAGAAATTCTTTCAAATGATTTAACTACCACAACAGATATTGAAGCTTATTTACCTGAAGGTTATATTAACTTTATTTTTTCAGAATTTCAATTTTTTGCTTCTTATGCTCATAAGCATGTCAATACAAAACCAAGTTTTCTATATCCTGTCCCATTAAATGCTAAAGGTGATGGATTTTACGCTTCGGTTTCGTATTCAAAACCTAAGATTGGCGTAACACTTGATTATAAGAATTACCGTTTTGATATAACAACTCCTGATAATCAAGCTACAGACAGACCAACAAAAATGTTACCATTTCAAAACCCTCCCACAGCTTTAAAAGAACATGTATCAACCTTAATCTCAAGAAATCCTCATGTTGTTGATTTTAATGATGAAGTGGGTGGGCAGCTTGATATCTTATATTCTCCAAATGATAAACTTTCATTTAATATAAATCTTGCAATTGCTTCCAAACATTATGAATACGTAGACTCTGATACGACAAGCAAGATTATATACACACGCGTTGATAGAAAAACTGATTTTATTCCCTCTCTTGATGATTCGTTTTCACCATTTTGGGAAGTTTATGTTGAATCAGAATATTACGTTACTGATAATTTCTATTTTAGGATAGGAGTCTCAAAACAAAGTTCTGTCTTATATAATCAATTAGTACCTTCTGCGTCTGAAAAAATATTTTATACAACTATACCAACGGAGTTCAGGTATTCAATTACCAAAGATTATACTCTTAAATTAAATGCTGAACATCAATGGGGTCATAATTCAATACGTCATACTGATAAAAATTTTATGAGCGATTATTTTGCTTTAACTCTTTCAAGATCTCCAAATTTATCTGTAACTGGAAATATTGAATTTACAACAGACGAAGAAGATCCTTCTGGAAAAAAATTCTGGGCTCTTGGAGAAGTAGCTTACAAGATTACTCCAAAACACACTTTAACAGTGTCTTACGGTTCTGAAAGAGGTGGGTTAAAGTGTACAAGTGGAATTTGTCGTTATGTTAATCCTTTCAATGGTTTTAGATTAACAGTAAGTTCGATATTCTGATAACCTAATTTAATATTTAATAAAAACTTTATATATTATATAGAAAGCAAAAAAATGAAAACTAAAAATTTATCTAAAAACGTAATAATACAGATCATCTTTTTATTATTTTTCTTACAATTAGTATCCTGTGAAAGCAACGATAACCCTATAATTCAAGGGAATTCAAACCTTAAACCGAAAAGTAAAGTTCTTCTTGAACTATTTACAAATACAAGTTGTGCATTTTGTATTTATCCAGGTTTATATCTTAACGATATTGATAGTCTAAAAGGAATTACTATTAACGATACAAATGTTGTCATTATACGTTGTCACACCACTTTATTTCCCAATGATCCATTTCATAACTTTAATCCCTCGGCAAATTTAGCAAGACAAAATTACTATAATGCAGGACTCTACAATCCTGTTGCTTATTTGAAAGGAGCCCAAATGCCTGGCTTTAATGCATCAACCTGGACAAATTTAATAAATCAGGAACTGGCTAAAACAAACCCAATATCAATTGATATTATATGTACTTTTGATACACTATCTCGTGATGGAAATTTAAACATTACTGTGGGACAACTTTCTGGCTCACAACTTTCTGATTTGCGTCTTTTTGTTGTGGTTACAGAAGGACACCTTCCTTATAATGCACCAAATGGAGAAACAATGTTTGAAAATGTTTTACGAGATATTCTATCTTTAGAAAATGGTGAACCATTTTCCATTTTACCGGGGCAATCGGTTTCATTTTACAAAAACTTTACGCTTAAAAATGGCATTATTCCTCATAATTCTCAGATTATAGCTTTTGTTCAAAATTATTCATCACAAGAAGTTTATGGTGTGGAAAAAGTTGAGTTAGTAAAATAACCTGTTTCAGCAAAGTTTTATGAGATATATATTTTTTACATTTTTAATTTTTTCTCAGGTATCAATATCCTATGCTATTATTGATACTACACAAATAACACCAGATACTACCTATCTTAATCAAAACCAGTCACAAGAAATTTTACTTGAAAATATATTAGACGAAACTGAAGACTCTAAACTTCTTGATTATCTTGAATCATTGAAAAGTTCTCCATTAGATCTCAACTCTGTTACACAGGAAGAAATTGAATCTATTCCTTATATTAGTTCCCTTATTGCAAAAAACATTATTCAATACAGAACTCAAAATAATGGTTTTAGATATAAGAAAGAATTATTAAAAGTTGAAGGAATAACAGAGGACCTTTATAATTTAGTAAAAGTATACTTTGTTGTACGTAGAGCAAAAGAAGACGTCATTGTTACTGATTATGGAACTGTAGAACCCGAAAGTTACCGTTTTAAAACAGGAATTTTTGAGAATTTGAGCATTAATTTTAGATCAAGATTCCAGCAGGATCTACAAACAAAAGCTGGGTACTTAAATGGCAATTATCCTGGAAGCAAGGCTAAGATTTATAACAGACTTAATGGTAAATATGATTATAGCCGTTTTATTGTTGAGGCTAATCTTGTTATTGAAAAAGATCCTGGAGAAACAAGTCTTACTGATTTTACCTCTGGATTTGTAGAATTAAGAACCAATAAGTTTTTAAAACAACTTGTTATAGGTGATTATTCGCTTAATTTTGGACAGGGTATAGGTATGTGGAGTTCTCTTGCTTTTTCTAAGGGAGTAGTAGCAGTTAATTCAATCAAGAAACATTCTATTGGAATTGAGAGCTATTCTTCTGTAAATGAATCACAATTTTTTAGAGGTATAGCAACACGTTTAAATTATAAAAACTTTGACTTTTATACCTTTTTCTCAAGCAACTATTATGATGCAACCTATGATACTACTCTTAATACAATTTCAAGCTTTTACTTTGATGGCTATCATCGAACAATTTCAGAAAATAATCGTGCTAATACATTAAAAGAAAACTTGTTTGGGGGGCGGCTATTATATTTCACAGAGGAAATTAAACTTGGTTTAACATACTGGAGTTCAAATTTTTCAAAAAACATTCTTCCTGATACTACAAAAAATCTATATTTGTTTAAAGGTTCCTATGCTCAGATGGCAAGTTTCGATTATGATTTGTTATTTAAAAATTTTAATTTGTTTGGTGAAATTGCGAGATCACATCAAGGTATTTATGCAGGAATTACAGCACTACAATTGAGCTTTTCAAAGTTATTGGATTTAATTGTAACGTATAGATATTATCCTGAAGATTTCGTTCCTGTCCATTCTTTTGGATTTGGTGAAATGAATGGTAATACACAAAACGAAACAGGAATTTATACAGGAATTTCTATTTATCCTTTTAAAGGTATGACTTTGAATGCTTATTTTGATCAGTTTAAATTTCCATACAGATCTTATTTTGTTCCTGTTGCTATTACAGGGAATGATTTCCTTACAAATTTAGATTGGAATATTTTTAAAAATTTTAAGTTATCTGTAAAGTATAAAGATGAAAACAAAGAAGATGTTGTATCAGTACAGGATGAGTTTAATAGAACTGTAAAAAAAATAGTTTCCCGCAACCAGCTTAATTTCAGACTTGGTTTTGAGTATTTGATTAATAACATACGTCTTAGGTCAAGATATGAATACGTACTTGTTAATTACTCTCAATATAGTCCAGCTAATAAAGGATACCTTTTCTTTACGGATATAAATTTCAAGCTTTTTAAAGGATTAACCTTATCCTCAAGGTTGATATTCTTTGAAACAGATGCTTATGATAGTCGAATTTACGAATACGAAGAGGATATAAAGGGTATAATGTCTAATATTGGATTGTATGGTAAAGGAAGAAGGTGGTATTTCTTAATTAATTATAAACCATTTAACTTCCTTGAAGGTTCATTTAAGTATTCTGAAACTTATTTTGATGGAGTTAGGACTATTGGAAGTGGAAATGATATGATTTTTAATGATATTAATAATCGGCTTAATTTCAGCCTTGAGGTATTATTTTGATACTGCTTTAATTTGTTTTCCTTTATCACCAATAGTTTCGTAATTCCAGCCTTTTAATATTTCAAATTGTGAGCATAATTCAATAAATACTTCTTCTGCATTTTCAAATTTAAAATCTACATTAAGACATTTTGCAATTTGCTTTAAGATTTTCCAACCAGGTCTGGAATTAAATCGATATCCTTTATTCCACCTATCATTATGAGCTCCAAGACGATCTAACCTCGAAATAGAATATTCTCCCAAAATTCTGTCTTCCTCGAAAGTGCTAATTGCAGGTCTTATCCTTTGAATTCGATTCTGGAAGTTTACAAATGTTCCGTTTACTTCTGCATATGTTGATTGAGGAAATAAAATTGTAGCATACGATGAAAAGACTGTCTTTAATGATAATTGCTGTATACTTGACTCAAAATTTTCAAGAATTTCATCAAGCTCTATTATACGAGTGAGATCGTCCTGCATTATATATACCAACTCAAATTTTTTGTTTCTTATATCATTTATTAAAGATTCATCAATGGGCTTAAAACCCAGCAATTTACAACCATTTGAGTTTGGAGTTCTATCTCCAACCTTTAATAAGTTATCCCCAAAATATTTATCCTCAAATGGAATATAATAAACTGTATTAGTACCAATTACTTCATTTGCAAGTTTTTTAAGTGTGTAATTATCTTCAAGTGTAGCAAATGGTGAACCTATAAAGAGAGTTTTCTTTTCATATAATTCTGCGGCTGCTCTTGATAATGCAACGTCCCAGCTTACTTCGTTGAAAGGATTTTCAGGATTGGATTGTTTATCTGCT
>Ga0123519_10010678_pt1 | contig 13635 bp, 20 predicted proteins | sample YelNatPaOPRAMG02_FD_87396 | JGI IMG/M metagenome (GOLD analysis project Ga0123519, IMG submission 87396) | Hot spring microbial communities from Yellowstone National Park - Yellowstone National Park OP-RAMG-02 (version 2) | ecosystem: Environmental > Aquatic > Thermal springs > Hot (42-90C) ...
AGAGTCTTATACTGGTGGAGAAGAGGAGAGCCAGCAAGCGCCATAGCAAAATACCTGTCAACGAAGAAAGAGATAGTGGAAGAAATTATAACAAAACACTCAGAATTAAAACATATTTAAATTTAATTAATATGATTAAACTGAATCTAACATAATCAGATGTAGAACAGACCGAAGAGTAATCTACATTAACTAAAACAACAATTTTAGTAACCCTTTAATATTAGATTCTCTCTACGTTTATTTGAGGTATAGGGTTGCCTAAAGTTAAGGTTAGACGTGAAGATATTTTACGTAGGGAAGAAGTTGATTTGATGCTTCAGAGAGCTAAGGACCTCTATATGAGTGATAGGTTACAATGTATCATTGCTTTAGCCTGGCTGTTTGGTAAGAGGATTAAGGAGATTCTGACTCTTAGACGAGAAGACTTATGGACAGACGACAAGTATCTATATGTTCGTTTCAGGGTTGGGAAGAAGAGGAGGAGGACAGAACCTCCAGTACCCCATTTCTACACTAAAAAGATGAATCTAAATAACCCATATATTCCTTATGTTACTAGTTGGCTCAGTAAAGTTCATACTGGTTACCTCTTCCCCAGCTACACTAAACCTAGAATCATCAAAGTTAAAGCTAAATACACAGATAAAACTGGCAACCTCGTTGAGAAGGAATACTATTATAAACATGACGGTGGACACTTAAGTGACGCCAGACTCCGACAGCTAATTAAGGAAATTAACCCTAACGCTTACTGGCACCTCTTCAGAGAGAGTTTGGCAACACAGATGGCTGAACATGGGGCAACTGAAGAGGAGCTTATGCACTGGTTTGACTGGTCAGATTCTAGGGTTGCTCACGAATATGTTAAGCGTGGAACTAAGCTTATTGAGAAGTGGGCCGACAGGACGTGGTAGAGACGTTCCACCTTTACACATCTGTAGACAACTATTATATAGTAGGTCTGCTCCAACTATAGTTGGAGGTAAAAGTGATGCCTGAAACATCCGAACCCACATCCCCCACAATCCAAGACTATAAACTGGAAGAGCTACAGAAACTTTACGGCAGAGCTGAAGACTCAGTCAGCAGAAACACTAAACCCTTAACCCTCGAGAAACTCAACTCTAAATGGAAACCCATAGCTGAAGAAGCCATAAGATTCATCAAAGACTCATACCTCAAAGACCAGATTCCTCTATCAATCAGACAAGTCCACTACCACCTAGTCCACCAGTCTCTAGACTACAGAAACGACGAGAAACACTCAAGAGAGCTAACTGAAATACTGCTGAAAGCTAGAGTCGCTGAGCTAGTAGGCTGGGAGATGATAAGCGAAGAGGAGAGCACAGTTTACCACTACAGACCAGCTGGAGCCTCACCTGAAGAAGCCATCAAAACTGCTCTAGAAACAGCCAAAAACGCAACAGGGAAAGACCCTTGGAGAGAAATGGGTAAATACGTACTTATAGTTTCAGAGAAGAGAGAGCTAGGACCACAACTCGAAGTTATAGCCCAAAGATACTTCACAAGACTAGTTTGCACCAGAGGCTACGGAATGTGGTCCAGACTCTACAGAGAAGCCACAGAGATAAGCCGAACACTAAGAGATGGAGTACAACCATACATCCTCTTCGTCACAGACCATGACCCCAGCGGTTTAGACCTCAACAGGTTTGCAGCATCAATCCTCAAAAACTACTGGAACCTACAAATCTTAGACGTCAGAGCCATGCTTAAGAAACAACAGGTCTCCCAATATAATTTGCCACCAGCACCAACTAAAGTTACGGACCCCAGAGCTAAATGGTACATCAAAGTGTTCGGCCAAGAATGCTGGGAAGTAGACGCTTTAGGTAAAGAGCTAATGCAGAAACTACTCTCAGAAACCCTAGAACAACTAATAGACTGGAAAGTCTGGAATAACGTAATGCAAGAGAACCTAGAGAACATGAGGAAAACAGAAGAACTAGCCAGACAATACCTAAACAAAACTGAATAACTGAACCACTAACCCTCAACCCTTTTCTGACAAACTCAGAGAAACTGAAATCTAAAGCTCTTTAGTCAGACCAGACCTAAATTAGCTCTCCTAGAATAAACAGACACCAAATTAAGCTTCTCCAACCACTCACACAGAACCCCGTCAAATTCTCAAACTACAATTTCTCAAAGAGCCCAACTAGAAGTCGTTCACATTGACACACAGACCCGAAGGGTTAAGAGTAGTATTTAGAGTCTTCTTTTGTGAAACGGACGCTAATTTACCAGCCTAATTTTGAGGCGTACCATCAAGTGGTTGGAAACAGATAAACTCCACTCCTTTAGCCAAACCAAGCTTTGGTAGAACCTCCTCTACTTAATCCGAATTCATCCTGACGCTGTTTTACCAAAAGGAGCAATTATGAAGTTCTGCTAGACAAAATAAGCATTTTGTGTAGTGAAGGGGGGTAAAGCCTTTCTTCAGTCTCCATTAACACAGGTCTTTGAGAAGTGAAGGGGGTATTTCTGAAACTGAAGGGGTAGATTCTAGAAAAGTGAAGGGGGTACCATCCAACTTTCAAATAACCCCGCTCACTTCTCAAAGAAGGTCATAGAGTAACGTTGATATCAATATCCAGAACCCGAAGGGTTAAAGCAGAAGTGGACGTATGGTTAGAGCACTAAAGTAGACGTATGCTCAGAGAGCAAACACACAATTGGTACCAAACTTCACAGAGTTTCAGACAAGTCAGACATTAATTAAACGGATTAAATTTATATAGTGCTACAACCCTTATAGTTTCTCTGCTTAAACGTTTGGAGGTGTATGAATGTCCGAAATGCTGGATAAACTTTTGGATGAGTTAAACAAGAGGAAACGTTCAGGGAGACTACCAAGACGCTTCAGGTTCAGAGACCCGGGCGATTCCATTGTAGGACAAATAATAACCATAGCTTCGAACCCTTTCAAGCAGGATGCTCTCCAATACCACGTCAAAAGTTTGAAGGATGGTTTCGAATATATGCTGCCAAGCAACATTGCTTTGAACAGGCTCCTAGAAGAAGAGAAAGCTAAGGTTGGAGATTATGTGCTTGTAAGATACGTTGGAACTACTCCTGAGCCTACAGCTAAAGGATTCTTCCCCAAAATCTATGAAGTTGCAGTGTTACCTAAAGAGGAAGCTGAACGAATCGTGGGAGGTGCACCGAAACCTGTACCGGCTACACCAGCAGTTGCTGAGAAACCTAAACCTCAACCCTCCTCTTTTTCTCAAACTTCAGTCCAACCTCAACGGACGCTCCAACCTAAACCAACTACTCAGCCCCAACTTGAGACGACAACCCAACTATCCGAACAAGAGGTGAAGGTTAGAGAATTCGTAGTGAACGTCATGAACTTCTATGGAGAACTTAGTCAGGAAGACTTAATGAAGCTGGTTAATCAGGTTAGAGGCTACAACATCACCTTCGAGAGACTCCTACAGATAGCTCCAATTAAAGTTGAGGGAGACAAGGTTGTCCTACGGTAAAACCTTAATCTATTCTCATAGTGACGTTGACGGTATAATGTCAGCTAGGATAGCACAGTGGACTAGCCTATACAGAGAAGCTGACGTAACTTTCACTCCATACATCTACTTCGGAACTAAAGGTTTAGACCTAGTCAACGACTTATCAGAGTACAGTAACCTAGTCTGCTTAGACATAGGGTCCACTGAAGAGACTCTCAAGTCTCTTGGAGAGTTTGCAGATAAACTTAAAGTGTTCCTCTTCGACCACCACCCAGCTCAACCCTCCACTTTCCCCAAATATATGAGTAAGAACTTCAGAATCTCTTGGGATCCAGAACACTGCACAAGCTCATTATTATATTCAGTGTTCAGTAAACTTGGGATGTTTGCAGACTCTTACTGGCCTGAGAGATGGACTATCATAGGAATATATGGAGACGTAGCTAAAGAGAAAAGTAGAGCTAGAGAAGTGCTTAACAGTTTGTCTGAGAAACACCCAGACCTCGTAAGCCAGTTGAGTTCAGACAATAAGTTGTGGCCCTACCAGCCTGCAAGTATGATAGCTAGAGCAATTAATATGGTTAGAAGAATAGGCTACCATTACGGTGCGTGGATAGTGCTAAATGCACTCAAAGAGATAGAAGCTGCAGACGATGTGTTTCTTCCAGTTAGGAATCTAAGTCTGAAGGAACAGTCTAAATATCCATATATAACCCTCATGAGAAACTATATCAGAGCTTATCGGGAAGCACAGAGAGATATCCAGTACCGTCTACTTGACTTAGACCAGATAGGCGTCGTCATAGTGACTTCGAAAGCTGATATTGGAGGAGCTGTTGTCCGGAGAGCTATGAGAAAACTGAACAAACCAGTTTTCGTAGTGAATGACGGTATCCTTGAGAACGTCTATAAGCTGACGGGTAGAAGCAACAGTTTAGACCTCAATCTAGTCATGAGTAAAGTTACACAGTTAAGCAAAGGTTTAGTCACTGGTGGAGGACATCCCCAGGCTGTTTCAGGTGTAGCTCCATCTGATATGGGGTTGTCGCGATTGGTAAAGTTACTGAAAACTGCAGTTTTAGAGGTGACTAAAGATTGGCAGAAGAATCAAAGTTGACAGAAAAACTTATGAGAGAGCCAGAACTGTTAGGTTCCTCAAAGCTCATGTATCTAGGAGGATGGTGGTAGCTGTGACTGTTGGTGAAAGTGTATATCTAGTTTTAGTGAATCCTTCGACTGGGCAGTACTACTGTTCCTGTCCAGCTTACCGTTACAGGATAGGACCATGCAAACATGTTGTTGCCGCAGCTAAACTCTTTGCGGACTTTGAGGTGGAGGTTTATGATGGTGGAGAGTAACCTGGAGAGTCTCACGAGACTGTGTGGTGGACACCTACTTAGTACTCCTACAACTATATATGGGCCACCTAAGGCTGGTAAAAGTATACTGCTATACCAATTCTGCTACGACTTCCTCAAGAGTGCAAACGTGTTGTGGTTCGACACTGAAGGAGGAGCCTTAGAGATGCTGTTACACTGGAATAAGAAATTTGATGAGAAATATGGAATCAACAGCTTTATCAAAGCATACACTTCAGAACCTGCAGAGAGAGGGACTCTCTATCTCATAGAATGTAAAAGTGTAAAGAAGATTCTTGAACTCCACGGTTACCAAACTGAGCTTGAAGTTACTGGAGGAAAGGACTCGAACCCTAAAATTAATCTGAGGCTCCAAGGATTAGTGGAGAATAAGGTGGCTAAAACAGTTAAAAGGAACAATATAGGATTAGTGGTTTATGATTCTTTGAGTGCTCCGTTGAGGTCAGCTTTCGCTGGAGGTAGATTACAGTTTCCAGCCCGCTCCGATGCTGTCGCCTTATGGTTAGGTAGTATCTTAGAGATGACTGAAGACTCACCTATGGCTGTATATATTAGTCTCCACGAAAGCTATGACCCAGCTAATCCATACGCTCAGCCACACATGCGTGGTCCAATGGTTGTCCAATACACCAGTAAAGTAGTATTTTATTTGGACCCTTCAAGGTCTAGCAAACCTGACTTGAAGAACACTAGGAAATTATGGTTAGCTAGATTCTTTGACGTAGAGGACTGGAAACGATACATAAAATTAAAGTTAACTGACCAAGGTTACGTAGACTTAGGGGTTGGTGAAGAATAATGACTGAGAAGAGTGTTGGGAAAACAATTAAGAAACTGTTGAAGATCGGTGAAAGTGCAGCAATCACTTTACCTCCAGACTACCTGAAGAAGTTTAATCTTGAGCCTGGAGAAGACTATGTGGAGATATTCTATAATGACTTACTGATAGTTAAGCCTCTATCTAAAGAAAAACTTGAAGCTCAACATAGGAAATTAAAGAGAGACTTGCAGGTGATGGAATGAACATCTATGACGTTGACCCATCAAAGCTGAAGGACAGCCTCAAAGGCAGAGATAGACTTGAAGTCCTATTTGAGTTAGTTAAGAAGCAGAACTCTATGGTTAGTGACCTTACGATAGATTGTAGAATCGGCCAGAAGGAGTGGAAGGATGTGCTGTTCTGTCTAGCTGAGGAGCTGTTTGAAGCAGCTAACTGCTTGAAGATACGGCCTTGGGTCCAAACAGAGTATCCTGTAGATTATGGACATCTATACGATGAGCTAGCGGATTCTTTATGGTTTTTTGTCTGTCTACTTGTCAAGAGTGGGTTGGATCCAGAGAAGACTTTCGATATATTCCTTCGGAAGTATATGGTGAATGAGTTTCGTAGGGAGAGTCAATATTGAGGAGATTCAAATCATCAGTTGAAGCAGCTTCAGAGACGATACGTGAAGTTTTCAGTAGAGGCCTAATAGCTTTCGACGCCACGGTCCAAGGTAAGCCTGTAACTGTAGAGGAATACCAAATGAAAGAGCTCCTAGGATACACTTTCACTTTGACTCCACAGGCACATAATGATAAGGAAGAGATGCTTAACTGGATGAGGCAGAGACTCTCTAAACCTCATATCTGCAAAGAATACGGTGAAGAGTGGTTCCAATCTATGATTAATGCTGAGCCTACGAAGGAATTCGAAGCACATATGAGATATTATCCAGAGTACTGGTCCAAATTTAGTGGGGTTGGCTGGAGCTACAGTTACGCTGGTAGGTTGAATCCTAATCTGAAGGAGGGCCTGTCGCTGCTGAAAACTAATCCTTACCGTAGGGGAGTGCTGCTCCAAATCTACTATCCTTCAGACTTACACCAGTTACAGTTTAACAGGAGGATACCCTGCAGCGTCGAATACCATCCACTTATAAGGAGAGGAGTGCATGGAGACGTATTATTCTTAATCTATCACTCTAGGAGTATGGACCTAGTTAACTGGTTCAGTTTGGACCTCTACAGAGCAATGAGGTTACAGGAGTATATAGCGGAACAACTGAGTGTAGGAGTTGCAGACTTGGTGACTTATGTGGACAGTTTACATGCCTACAAGGTGGATGTACCAGACCAGTTAAAGTGGTGAGGTAATGGAGAAAGCTTTGACAACTGAAACTGAAGCCTTTAAAGCATTCATCAAGTTCTTAGATGACTTGAAGTTCTGTAGAAAATGTCTCTTAACTCCCAGATTCGTAGACTACCCTAAGTTTAGGTTTAGACCGATAATGGCTTTTGTTGGACATTCACCTAGCCTCTACAGGAAAGAGCCAGGCTTCACTTTCGGTGGAAGAAGCAGAGAAGTGTTCGAGAAGATGCTTGAGAGTCTTAACCTTAAACGTGAAGAAGTGTATGGAACCAACCTTATCAAATGCACTCAGCCTGAAACCAAAACTGGTGAACTAAAACACTGTAGCCAATATATATGGAGAGAGCTGAACATTATCCAGCCGTGGACTGTTGTTCTTATGGGTCGAGAGGTGCTATCAGAGGTTGTGGGTCCAGTCTCCTACTATAAACCTTACATCAAGAATGGTTTCACTTTTGTAGGATTCATGCATCCATGCACAGTACTGTATGGAACAGTCACCTTGGAGACTTACCTTAATCAAGCTAAGAGAATTCTGAAACCTTTCGTGGAGAAGAGAGCCACTAAACTTGACGACTACTTCAGGAGGAGCTTCTAACTATGAGCCTCAGAGACCTTAAACTGATAAACTTAGATTGGACGGAGAGTCCTAATGATGAGCTGGATTTCCAAGTGAGAGCCTTAGTGTGGGAGAATGGAAGAAGACAAATAAAGTTGTTGTCTCCACCGTTTAAACCTTACTTTTACCTTAGAAAACAGGACTGTGTTGGCAGAGAAGACAAAATAGCAGAGTTTTTGACTAGCTGGGACCCAGGTGTAGAACTCTCAGATGATGACGCTGTAAGCTATAGGGGAGAACCACTAATTAAGGTTTCATGCTCCAAGCCCAGCCTTGTCAAAGTGATAAGAGAGAATATCCCAGTAGAGACTTACTTAGCTGATGTGCCGTACTGGAGAAGAGTAATGATAGACCTCAACTTACAGCCAGCAAGCATAGATAAGGAGCTGTGGTTTGACATAGAGGTTGACCCACGTTACGGTGCAGTTACTGAAAGAGAGAAAGCGACTGGAAGAATCTTGTCTATAGCAGCTGTAGATTCTGAGGGGAGAGAAGAGTTCTTCTGCAGCGACGATGAACTGGAAATATTGTTGGAGTTCCTCAAGTTCAGTCAAGATTACCAGATTCTAAGCGGTTGGAACGTTGAGAGGTTCGATGTTCCATACATTATTAGAAGAGCCAATAAATTGGGGTTACCTTTAGAAGAGTTTCATTTACCCTACGTTGATGGCTTACAGATGTATAAGCAGATGAATCCGAAAGGTGTGGAGTCTTACAGTCTCAAGAGTGTAGCTAAACTGGAACTTGGCAAGGAGAAGGTTGATTATGAGACTCCTGGACGAATGCTGAAGCTTGTAGAGTACTTCGAAAATGATAGGGAGAAATTGAAGGAGTATAATGTTGAGGACTGTAGGCTATGTAGAGACGTAGACCTCAAGTTAGGGATGACTTCTTTACGTGTGGAACAGTGTAAACTAACACATTTCCTACCTCCTAGAGTGAAGGGTAGAATGTCAATGGTAGACTCGAAAATTCTCAGTGTAGCATATTCTAGGAGTCCTAAGCTGGTGTATCCATCTAAACGTAAAAGTTCCTCAGACGTAGATGATTATGTTGGACCAGTTTTCCTTGAACCTACTCCTGGATTGCATAGGAATGTAATAGTTATCGACTATAAAGCTATCCATCCTTCCACAATCCAAACTTTCAATATTGGTCCTGAAACATTCGTTGAATCCAAAGATGGAGAGTTACTAGCAGTCCATGGAAGTTTCAGAGCTACACCAGAAAGTGTAATAGCTGAAGCGATAAGGGAATTAACAGAGAAAAGATATGAGTACAAAAGGCTGATGGACCGATGTGTACCTGAAACGGATGAATGGAATACTTACTGGAAGAAACAGAAAGCCTGTAAAACCTTGGCTCTCAGTTGCTACGGTGTTATTGGAAGCCCTAAAAGCAGATACTATAATAGACTAATCGCTGAGAATATTACTTTGCTCTGTAGAGAGTTTCAGAGGGTTGGATTGTCTGTAGCGAAGCAGCTTGGTCTACAACCGATCTATGGGGCTGTTGATAGCTTGTTCTTGAAGCTCCAAGTCTCAGTGGACCCCATTAGGGTTGGAGAGGAGTTCTGCAGTTTGCTTAATGAGAAGCTGGTGGATTATTGTAACACAGTTTTTAGGATTCCTAGAGGGAGGGTGAAAATCTCAGTTGACCTAGATAGAATCTATGGAAAACTGCTCCTCACCAACGTTAAACAGAAGTATTGTGGCTACGTCATATATGAAGAAGGTAAACATGTGAATTACTTCCATGCAATGGGCTTCGAGTTCAAAAAGGGAGACACAATAAAATTCTGTAGAAAACTACAGTCTGAACTGTTGAGGATGAAGCTAGATGAGAAACCTGAATCTGAAATAGTTGGTTTCCTCAAAGCAGTTAAGGTTGGACTGTTCGCTGGGAAGTTTGATGACATGTTGGTGATGTATAAAGGTTTAAGTAAGAAGCCTGAGGAGTATGTTAGCAACAAACCTCAACATGTAAAAGCAGCCGAGTCTCTGATGAGTAGAGGAGTAGACATCCGACCTGGAGATAAGATTCCTTTCATACCAGCTGGGAAAGGTGAAGTGATACCTTATATTGACGGTGAAGGCAAGAGGCTGCCACAGAGAGTTTACGTTTACGTTTGGAATCATTACGTTGAACCTATGTTGGAGAGGATTGGTGTCAAGAGTTACAGTCAGAAAACTTTGGAGGGTTACTGATGCCAACTATAGTGGTGGATAGTCGTGAAATCTCAAAGCAGGAGAAGATAGTGAAGTTTCTGGAGAGTATGGATATTGAGGTTAAAGTGGATAAGTTGGAGGTTGGAGACTACTATATTTGTGGCTCTAGACCGATACTTGTGGAGAGGAAACGTATCTTCGACTTGGTGAACAGTGTGAGGACTGGTAGACTCTGGAGCCAGCTTAAGATGTTGAAGAACGTTGAGAATGTAGAGCCTCTCCTGCTCATAGAGTCTAGCCCCAGCTTACCTGTCAAAAGGGGTGGTTGGAGAGAGATTACTGTAGCTAGCATATTGAACAGCATAGTGTTAGATTGGAAAATCCAATACATATATAGTCCTAGTTGGAGGTGGACATGCTTCATACTGAAGTCTCTCTGTAACTTCACTGAGATGAAAGCTGAGTATCACAAATTGCAATATGATAGGAAACCTCAAAGTTTGGATGAAGCAGTCCTATTTCTAACGGAGTCAATCCCGTATGTGGGTCCAGTTCATGCAAGAGAGCTGTTGAAGAGGTTCGGAACGTTTGAAGGTGTAGTGAAGGCTACTAAGGAGGAGCTTATGGAGATTAGTGGTATATCTGAGACTAGAGCACAATATATTTGGAGCTTGTTCAGACATAAACCTCAGGTTGATATCAAGTCTTAGTTGGAGATTGTTAACAAGCTTTATAAAAGAGAAGTACCTTTGATATCAAGTGAGGTGTTAACAAGTTTGGATAAAACGACAGTTGTTGTTTCTGGCAAAGGTTTGATAACAAGAGTCCCTAGGAATGTTATCAAGGCTCTTGATATCAAGAAAGGAGATTGTCTCCTTTGGGAAGTAAATGACTCACAGAAAGCTATTGTTATCAAAGTTATTCGTTGATGACACAGATGCTATAGATATAGCATAGTCTACTACTATGGAGAGTAAATTATATATAGGAGTACACACATAGATTACTATGAGGTTGTAAGGGATGAACAGCAAAACCTCAACTCAAAACACGGGCGAGGCGACCCAAAACATCGCCGTCCCTAAAACGGAAGAGGATAAAAAGGAGATGAGAAAAATGAGTAAAGAAAATCCGATTGAATGGCTGCGACCGCACGGTCCATGTCGAGAATGTGTACACTTTAGAGATGTACACGTTTGCGGACGACCAGACGTGGGAGTGTGTGATGTAATAAGATGGTATCCATATAAGCCAGAGAACGCAATTCCAGTAAATGCAGATGATAACAGATATTGTAAAGGGTTTGTGCCGAGAAAAGGGTCAATTGTTTTGAGGTAAGATATTATGGTTACGGATAGACGTAGAGGAATAGAATGGTGTGAGCAAATATTGATTGAGCGTACTTGCAGAGACTCTGATGGCTCCCTATGCGAGAACTATCCATGTAAATTTCTTAAAGAAATAAGTAAGGTGAAGTCAGATGGGTCGAGCTAAACACGGTAAAAGGCTTCAAGACCGACTAAAGGCTTACCACAAATCTGCAGCAGTGAAACTGGTCACCACTCCTTTTGAATGTCCACTCTGCTACAGGCGACAGTTGACGATAGAAGTGTTGGAGAGGAATCCAACTTATCTGACTCTCCAATTCTCTTGTGGTTGCGGTCTACTCGAACGGTTCCGAATGTTTAATGGAGACTGTTTTGAGCTGTTAGACTACTACAATTACTGGTTGGATGCTGGTGAGAAGTTGGATGAAGAGAAGACGACGAACCTTGATGAGGCGAAGCTCAAAGAAACTATTACTCAACATGCTTGGGAGACTGGGCAACCTATAAGTTTGGCTAGTCTCAAAGCTGTATGTGGTGGTAGTATAGGTGAGATATTCGACTGGTGCAGTAAGCTCGAGAGTGAAGGCTATATTTGGATTTACGGCAGAGGAGGTGAATGGTGGTTGAGTAAAGAGATTAAGCCTGAGGAAGTGGTAGAAGAAGAGTCTAAGAAACCAGTTAGGAAAACTGAGGGTGAACCTGTGAAAACTGAAGCTTTACTGAGTGTCTGTCTCTTCAAATATAGTGGTGGAGAAGCGCTTCTGAAGCTACCGGATGGACAAGAGAAAGTGTTAACTGGGAAAACTTTGAGGAGACTGCTTCGAAGGTTAAAGTTGGACCCTAAAATAAAGAGGTCGCTGAGTGAAGAAGAGTTCACTAAAACTGTGATGGAGAAACTGTTAGCTTCAACGAAACATGTAGAGTTCACTGTTGTCGGAGATTACATTAAGAACATGAGGATAGTTAGGGAGGATGAGTAGGATGGAAGCTAAAAGAGAGTTCAGAGTAATCCATTGTCCAAAATGTGGCTACGAGTGGATTCCAGTAGTGGAGAATCCTAAGAAGTGTCCAAGATGCCAGTATAGGCTTGATAGACCTAGAAGGAAAATGGAGGGGAGCTGAATGGAGAAACCTTTAGACCTACTAATGTGGGTTGGCGGACGTTACTATACTAAAGAGTCTTTCATTGAAGAAGCTAAGAACCTTGGCTGCTGTAGAAGAATCAGTAGGATACCTGAGAAAGCGAAGTTTGGAGTTAGCAGAGTGTTTCTAGTTACTGACGTATCGGAGGAGACTGGTGAAGTTAGGAAGATTCAGCATAAGCGTGACGTTAAGAAGTGGAGGACCTTTAGGGTGAAGAAGAGGAGTGTTCCAGAAGTGTTCGGTTACTTCATTATCTCTAAGATTATAATGGTTGGAGGGAAGGGAGTAGATTTACCAGCTGAGTTGAAGCGTAGAGGAGTGGAGGCTTACGATGTTAGCAACCAAGCGTTCGGAGAAATGAGAGGTTGTGGATTCGTAGTTGTTGGAGGAACGTATCTGATAGATGACGTAGAGTTGGCTAGACTGAAAGGTTTACCTATAGATTCTGTTGGTGGAGGATTGAAGCTCATTAATCCAACTATAGTGGCTGAGGGACTGAAGAGGTTTAGAGGATGGAAGTATGTGGACGGAGACAAGATTCTCAGCAAGGAGCCCGTAGAAGAATGGTTCACAATGGAGGAGTGAAGTGATGTCTATAAACCCTATAATATATTCGTTCTCAATATTATTAGAGGAAGGGAAGAAGGAGACCTATATGCTAAAGGAACAGTTATGGACCTCTTTGAGAAGGATAAATAAGTCAGGAGTAGAGGAGGTGATGAGTGAATGCCTATAGCAGTGTTTAGCAACGTTGACCAATTGAGGATGTGGTGTGAGGACACAGTGTCCTCTGATAGGTATAGAGTCTTGTCTACTGATGAGGGTGAAATAATCCTTGAGCCCACTAAGACGTCTCGTCCATTGAAGTTTGGTTACCTACAGATAGCTGATTCTGAGAAGTTAGCTGTGGAGGTTGCGAAGACGTTCGGCTTAAAGCATATAAATCTAAAGGCTTACAGGTGGAATGATGAGAGGGGACCCTTCGTCAAAGTTGCAGCAGTAGAGGAGTAGGGTATGTGCAGTCGCGAGTTTGAAAGGTTACGTGAGTTGGAGGAGTTTAAGGCGAGGTTGGCAGAATTGGAGAAGAAGCTTGAAAAAGTTGAGAGGATGGCGAAAACATGAGTTTGAATGAAAAAGCAAGAACTTTAAACGAGTTGTTTTGGGAGAACGTGACAGAATGGAAAAAATGGCTGCGCTCAGGATTAACAGAGCCAAGCCAGAGTGAGCTGTCAGCAAAATATCAAGAGAAATGGGTTAGGCTTGAGGACGTGGAGCATGAAATCGAAAAAATTCACAGGAAATATGAAATGGTGATTTCTACAGCAGAGAAAGACTGCGCGGAGTGTTTTCAAGCTTCGAAAGCTTCGAAACAG
>Ga0123519_10010680_pt1 | contig 13632 bp, 7 predicted proteins | sample YelNatPaOPRAMG02_FD_87396 | JGI IMG/M metagenome (GOLD analysis project Ga0123519, IMG submission 87396) | Hot spring microbial communities from Yellowstone National Park - Yellowstone National Park OP-RAMG-02 (version 2) | ecosystem: Environmental > Aquatic > Thermal springs > Hot (42-90C) ...
TTCGACAGTAATGGCAATAAAGGCAACCGTAATGAAATTGAAAATAAACAAATAATAGGCAACTACGTTCTTATTATCAGTGATGGAGGCAACAATCGTATTTTCCAGACACTGTGGTGGCGTACATTCCGATATGTTGAACTGGAAATAGAAACAAAAAACGAACCGCTTATTTTAAACGATTTTTACAGTGTTTTTACGGCATATCCTTTCGAAGAAAATGCCTCGTTTGATAGCGACAACGTTCAACTTAAGGATATTTGGAATGTTGGCTGGCGTACGCAACGCTTATGTGCCAACGAGACTTTTTTCGATTGTCCCTATTACGAACAGCTACAATATGTTGGCGATACAAGAATTCAGGCACTGGTGTCGACCTATGTATCGGGTGATTCCCGACTGACCAGAAATGCAATTGCTACATTACATGAATCGCAGTTGCCATGGGGCATAACACAAAGCCGTTTCCCCTGTCATCAGATTCAAATAATACCCACTTTTTCCCTGGTATGGGTTACCATGGTTTATGATTACTGGATGCTGAATGACGATTCGGTTTTCGTCAAATCCATGATTCCGGGTATGATGGAAACGCTCAATTGGTTTAATAACCGACTTGACACAAGTGGAATGTTAGGACCTGTGGAATGGTGGGATTTTGTTGACTGGGTTTATTCAAAAGGATGGGACAATGGAAATCCCCCTGCTGCCCATATCGGCAATGCAGCTATACTTAGTTTGCAATTTGTTTATACATTAGAAAAAGCCTCAGATGTTTTTGAAGCCTACGGCATGAAAGATATTGCTTCTGAATATCGTTTTTTGGCAAATAAAATTAAAAAAGCGGTTTACGAAAAATGTTTTGATGCTCAGAAGGGATTGATAGCCGATTCGCCCGAAAAAAATACTTTTAGCCAGCATGCAAATATTCTGGCTGTTTTAACCAGTACTTTTCCCGAAAATGTTGATAAAGCGGCAGTGATCAATACCATTCTCAACGACAAAGATTTGGCTCAATGCACTTTGTATTTCAAATTTTATTTATTCGAAGCACTTGAAAAAGCCGGTCAGGCTGACAAATTTTTTGATGTGTTACATTCTTGGAAAGAGATGATAGATAACGGGTTAAGCACTTTTGCCGAAACCCCTGATCCTACACGTTCCGATTGCCATGCATGGAGTGCTTCACCGGTTTATTACTTCTTATCATTGGTAAGTGGTATCAAGCCAGCTTCACCGGGGTTTAAATTGGTAAAGATAGAACCTCATTTAGGAAATTTAAAAAAAATCGATGCTTCAATGCCTCATAAACACGGGCTTATTCATGTTAAATTACAAAAAGAAGATAAAAATCATATCAGCGGTGAAATTACCTTGCCCATTGGTATAAAAGGGATTTTCATCTGGAATGAAAAACAAATACAATTGAATGAGGGTAAAAATGAGATTGACTTATAATATAAATTGCTTTCGACTTTAATAAAAAATAGTAATTTTTATAAAGGGAATAATATTATGAATCAAATACTAAGAAATATGAGAACCACATGTCTTTTTACCAAAAGAATTTCATTAGTGCTAATACTTTTTGTAAGTTTTTTATCAATAAATGCTCAGAATGTTGAAAACATCAAAAACATTGAACGAAAGCAATTATTTGATTACAACTGGAAATTCTTTTTGGGAGACATTGTTGAAGCAAAATATTCGAATTTCAATGATAGAAGTTGGCGCACCCTTGATCTGCCGCACGACTGGAGTATTGAAGGGCAAGTTAATCCTAAAAATCCGACAGGGGCTGCCGGAGGTTACTTCCCTGCTGGTATTGGCTGGTACCGAAAAACATTTAATGTTCCAAAGGAATGGAAAGAAAAGAAAATTTGCATCTATTTCGAAGGTATTTATATGAATTCTGAAGTTTTCGTTAACGGAAAATCATTGGGTGTTTATCCGTATGGTTATTCTTCATTTAGTTATTATATTACACCATATCTTGAATTTGGTAAAGATAATACACTTGCTGTCAGAGTCGACAATTCGCAACAAATAAACTGCCGCTGGTATAGTGGTTCCGGCATTTATCGCCATGTTTGGATGATCGTTACAAATCCTGTACACATAAAACTATGGGGTGTTGCTATTACAACTCCTGAAGTCAATTCCAAAAAAGCAATTGTGCAGATAAAAACAACGGTACAAAACGAAACTGAGGTTTCTCAAAAAATTATTTTAAAAGCCATTATATTTGATAATAATTCAAAAAATGCAGGAGGTAATCAAATTCAAGCGGAAATACCTGCAAATAGTGAAAAAGAGATTGTTCAATCCATAAGTATTTCAGATCCTTTGCTTTGGTCACCCGAAACACCCAATTTATATCAGGCTCAAGTAATCATTGAAAAAAACAAGCAGGAAGTTGACAACATTAAAACAAAGTTTGGTATTCGTTACATAGAATACTCTGCTGAAAAAGGTTTTCAGCTTAATGGTAAAACAATAAAACTAAATGGTGGCTGTGTACATCACGACAATGGTTGTTTGGGAGCTGTTGCATTCGACCGAGCTGAAGAGCGTAGGGTTGAGTTACTCAAGTCTGCTGGCTTTAATGCAGTAAGAACCTCTCACAATCCGCCGTCGGAAGCTTTTCTTGATGCCTGCGACAGGCTGGGTATACTGGTTATTGATGAAGCATTTGACGGCTGGCGGGCAGCAAAAAACAAGTACGATTATTCCATATATTTTGATCAATGGTGGCAACGCGACCTGCAAGCAATGGTGCTGCGTGATCGCAATCACCCATCAATTATTATGTGGAGTATAGGAAATGAAATTATTGAAAGAAAGGAACCTTTAGCAGTTGAATTGGCAAAAAAGATGGCTCATACAATAAAAACAATCGATTCGACACGTCCTGTAACTTCAGCAATGACGACATGGGACAATGATTGGGAAATTTTCGATCCACTTATGGCCGCACACGATATTTGCGGTTACAATTATCAATTACACCGTGCTCCAGACGATCATAAACGAGTACCATCGCGAATTATCCTACAAACCGAATCATTTCCACGCGACGCTTTTAACAATTGGATATTAGTGAAAGATAACTCATATATAATAGGAGACTTTGTTTGGACTGCCTTAGATTATTTAGGTGAATCTGGTATAGGGCGTTGGTACTATTCGGGCGAAGTACCTGGTGAGCACTGGGAAAATGATTTTTTTCCATGGCATGGAGCCTATTGTGGCGACATAGATCTGACGGGATGGAGAAAACCCATTTCACATTACAGAAGTATGTTGTACAACAATACTGAAAAACTGTATTTGGCTGTTCGTGAACCTGAACCGTCGCCATTGAAAATTAAAGAAACCTTGTGGTCTGTATGGCCTACATGGGAAAGCTGGACATGGCCAGGATTTGAAGGTAAAATTATTGAAGTTGAAGTATATACGAAATATCCTAAAGTAAGACTTTATCTTAACGAAAAACTAATTGGCGAAAAAGCAACAACACTCGACCAGCAATTTAAGGCTACGTTTTCTTTACCCTATTCACCAGGTGTACTAAAAGCTACTGGTCTGTTAAATGACAAAGAAATAGAATCCAAAACATTGCAAACAGCTGGTGAAGCAGCTAAAATAAAATTAACTGCCGATAGAAATGAGATGCTGGCCAATGGTCAGGATTTATCTTTTTTGACAGTCGAAATAACCGACAAAGAAGGAATATTACAACCCAATGCTACAAATCGATTATATTTTAAAATTGAAGGAGCTGGAAAAATTATTGGGGTTGGCAATGCCGATTTAAAAGACACTGACCCATATGTGTCAAATACTCGTAAAGCGTGGAAGGGAAAGGCTTTGGTAGTTGTAAGAAGTACCACTGAAGCAGGAAATATTAATCTGACAGTTAGTTCACCCGGATTAGAGGAAGCAACTGTTATGCTTAAAGCAAAATAAGGAATAACATATATAATTGTTTTTAATTTGAATAAAAAAAACATTAAAATTATATGGATAGGAAAATATTACTTGTAACAATCTTAGCTTTTTATTTGTTCAGCCATAGCTGTAACAAGGTAGAACCTCCGGCTCCTTGTGGGCCAATTCCTTCTGAAAATCAGATGCGCTGGCAGGAAATGGAGTATTATGCTTTTGTCCATTTTTCGTTAAATACCTACACCGACCAATCGTGGGGATATGGAAATGAAGATATAAATTTATTCAACCCAACCGATTTGGATTGCCGTCAATGGGCTCGTATTTGTAAAGAAGCAGGCATGAAGGGCATTATCATTACTGCCAAGCATCACTGTGGATTTTGTTTGTGGCCTTCGAAGTATACCGAATATTCCGTAAAAAATGCTCCATGGAAAAACGGTAAAGGCGATGTGGTGCGCGAATTGGCTGATGCCTGTAAAGAATATGGTTTAAAATTAGGCATCTATTTATCGCCATGGGACCGGAACCATCCTGATTATGGGCGACCAGAGTATATAACCTATTTCCGGAACCAGCTTACTGAATTACTCACCAATTACGGAGATATTTTTGAAGTTTGGTTCGACGGAGCCAACGGAGGCGATGGATATTATGGTGGCGCCAATGAAACACGCAGAATTGACCCGAAAACCTATTACGACTGGAAAAATACCTATGCTCTGATTCGCAAATTACAGCCAAAAATGGTCATATGGAACGATGGCGGTGATCGTGGCGACTTGCGGTGGGTTGGTACCGAAGAAGGTTTTGTAGGCGAAACCAATTGGAGTTTATTGAACGATACTGGTCATGTAGAGTGGGGGATGTTGCACTTTGGGCTTGAAACCGGTAATGCATGGGTTCCCGCCGAAGTAAATACTTCTATCAGACCCGAGTGGTTTTATCATCCAAGCGAAGACAGTAAGGTTAAAACCGTTCCTAAATTAATGGAAATCTATTACAACTCCATTGGTCGTAATGCCACATTACTACTCAACTTTCCTATTATGCCCAACGGACTTATTCATCCAACCGATGAAAAAATGGCTATTGAATTTGCCAAAGCTGTAAAAGCTTCCTTTGCAGTCAATCTTGCTAAAAAAGCAAAAGCTGAGGCATCCAACGTACGGGGAAATGCGAGAAAATATAGTGCTGCAAAAGCTATAGATGACGATAATGATACGTATTGGGCTACTGACGATAGTGTTACAAACGCCTCATTAACAGTTGATTTAGGCAAACCTACCCGGTTCAACCGTTTTATGGCTCAGGAATATATCCGTCTGGGACAAAGAGTAAAATCATTTACCGTTGAGGCTCTTGTTGATAGCGAATGGAAAGAAATTGCCCAAGGAACGACTATTGGATATAAGCGTATTTTGCGTTTTCCAAGTGTGAATGCCTCGAAAATACGTTTTACCATCACTGCATCAAAAAGTTGTCCTGTAATTTCAAATATAGGAATTTATAATGCCCCTGTTTTCCTCGATGCTCCAACTATTACAAGGAATCAGGAGGGCTACGTTACATTGACCACCAATGATATTGGTCCCATTTTTTATTATACCCTCGATGGGAGTGAGCCTACTACAAAATCAAATTTATACACAGCTCCGTTTTATGCCGATGGGAAAATAGAAATCAAAGCAATTGCCTACGATCCTTCATCGCGACGAAGCAGCAATGTAGGTTACGAAAAATTCGACATTTCTAAAAAAGACTGGAAAGTAATAGGGATTAATGATGATAATACCAAAAAAATATTCGATGGCAATCCATTCTCCGTATATCATCAGCGCGATGGTAAAAAAATGCCTATCGATTTAATTATCGATTTAGGAAACACTTATCAGTTATGTGGTTTTAAATATTTACCCGATCAGAACAGGTGGAGTTCGGGTATAATTACGAATTATCGCTTTTATGTTTCAACCGACAATAAAGTATGGAAGCTTGCGGATGAAGGTGAATTTTCTAACATCAAAAACAATCCTATTTGGCAAATAAAGACTTTTTCAGTAGTTAAAGCCAGATTCATTAAGCTAAAAGCTTTGAAAAATACCTGGGGTGATGATGTAGCAGGGTATGCTGAATTGGATGTGATAACTAAATAATTTATAAATATCGAAATTGCTGGTTTTTAACAAATCATTATTATTTTTTAAAAAAAAATGAGAACAAAATAATGAGAACAAAAAATAAGAATACCTGCTTTAATGCAGTAATGACTTTGAAAAGATTATTTCTTAAATTACTTGTTTATAATATTGCAGGGAGTGGTTTAATACTATCTCAAACTATTGCCAATGTTGAGTCACGCAACGTGACAAGTCTAAATGGTTATTGGCAGGTAATTGTTGATGTTGCAGGCAATGGTGATTGGAGGCAGGTATGGCTTGATAAAAAACAAGATGAAAAGAGAGGTTTTGTAGAATATTCGTTTGATGGCGGTCCCCAATTAAAAGTTCCGGGCGACTTTAACTCTCAAATGTGCGAGTTAACTTTTTTTGAGGGAATTGTCTGGTATAAAAAGGTTTTTGATTATAAAGTAAACGAAGGTAGAAGGTTATTCCTTTATTTTGGGGCAGTTAATTATTGGGCTGATGTATACCTTAATGGTGAAAAATTAGGTAGCCACGAAGGTGGTTTTACACCTTTCCAGTTTGAAATTACTTCGAAAGTAAAGGATGGTAAAAATACACTTATTGTTAAGGCTGATAATAAACGGATAGCCAACGGACTTCCTGGTGTTGGTTTCGACTGGTTCAATTATGGCGGAATTACCCGCGATGTTTATCTTATTGAAACTAGCAATACATTTATTGAAGACTATTTCATTCAGTTGAAAAAAGGCAGTCTGAATACTATTTCGGGTTGGCTTAAAGTCAATGGAGCACAAAGTATACAGACTATAAGCATTGAAATTCCTGAATTGAAAGTAGATTTTAAAACAAGAACAAACAAAGATGGAATTGCAAGCTTTGAATTTAATGCTGATTTGATTCTTTGGTCACCCGAAAATCCCAAGTTGTACAAGGTAAACATCAAATGTAATACCGATTTTTTGACCGATACCATTGGATTCAGAAGCATTGAAGTAAAGGGAGGGAAGATACTTTTAAACGGGAAAGCTATATTCATTAAGGGGGTTAACATACATGAAGAAAATCCGATGCGAAAAGCTCGTGCATTTTCGACCAGTGATGCGAGTATGCTTCTCGATGCTGCAAAAGAATTGGGCTGCAACTTTGTTAGACTCGTACATTACCCACACAGTGAGAATATGGTTAAGCAAGCTGAGAAAATGGGTATTATGGTTTGGGATGAATTGCCTGTGTATCAGCACATTTTGTTTTCCGACAGTCTTATGCCAGCCAAGCTCGAAAAAATGCTCACTGAAATGGTACAGCGCGATAAAAACCGTTGTGCCGTAATAATATGGAGCCTTTCAAACGAAACATATCCCGGTACCCCTAAACGAAATGAAGCACTCAGAGAACTGACCCAAAAATGCCGCGAATTGGACTCAACCAGGTTGATTACTCATGTAATTAACACCCAGGGATACCAAAACAACACTTTCAATGTATGGGACCCGCTTTATAAATATTCAGACCTGATTGCAATTAACGAATACATTGGTTGGTACGTTCCATGGCAGGGTAATCCTTCCGATACAAAATGGAATATAGCCTTTCCGGACAAACCAGTATTTATCTCAGAGTTTGGGGGTGAAGCATTGTATGGCAACAATAATTATGTACCCGATGATGCAGCATATTGGACAGAGGAATATCAAGCCAATATTTATAAAATGCAGATAGATATGTTTAAAACTGTTCCCAATTTATGCGGTGTATGTCCCTGGTTATTGTTCGATTACAGGTCGCCAGGACGCATGAACCAGGTTTATCAGAAAGGATACAACAGGAAAGGATTGTTGTCAGAATACGGTGAGAAAAAGAAAGCATGGTATATAATGAATGAATATTTTAAAAATAAATAATAAAGTTAATTGTATTATATGTTTAAAGTTTAATATTTGAATATGAGAATATCTATTGATAAACATGGTATTTTTTTCTTATTTTTTATTTTTTCGGGTTTGCTTTTTGGTCAAAACCGAGTTATAGATTTATGGAACGGCAAAGTGCCCGGTGCTATTGCCAATGATAGTTTCAAACAAACGATTGATTCAGCGGACAATTGGATAAAAATGCGATTTGTTACTAATCCAGTGCTCGATATGTATCCTGCTCCTACCGATAAAGCCAATGGCACTGCTGTGATTATTTGTCCGGGAGGAGGTTACTGGGGACTGGCTATAGATCATGAAGGAGTAAAAGTGGCAAAATGGTTAAATAGCCTTGGTATTACTGCCTTTGTATTGAAATACAGGTTGCCCGACGATGCCATCATGGAAAATAAATCGATTGCTCCTATGCAGGATGGACAGCAAGCAATACGCATAGTGCGACGCCATGCAACAGAATGGGGCATTGCACCTGACAGAATTGGGATTATGGGTTTTTCTGCCGGTGGACACCTTGCAGCTTCTCTTTCGACTCATTTCAACGATAAGATTTATGAATCGGACGATTCGACCAGCGCCCGTCCCGATTTTTCATTGCTTATTTATCCGGTTATTTCAATGCAACCCGACATAACGCACTGGGGATCGCGAGTAAATTTACTAGGCAACAACCCTTCGAAGGAAAAGGAGAATTATTTTTCCAATGAAAGGCAGGTAAATGAGAGAACACCACCGGCCTTCCTTGTCCATTCCTTTGATGACAATGTTGTTCCTGTTCAGAACAGCACTGGATATGCCATGTCGTTGCATAAGTATAAAGTCCCATGTGAACTTCATATTTATCATTCTGGCGGACACGGATACGGTTTGGGACGATCGGCAAATAGCGAAAGCTCGTGGCCCGAGATTTGTCGAAAGTGGCTTGAATCTATGGGATTCTTGCCGAGAAGTGGAAAAAATTAAAATTTTATATTCATTTATTTCTTAACCCATATGTTAAAAAAAATATTCATTACATTTCTTTATGTTACAGTAGTATATATAAGTACTACAGCACAAATTTCGTTTTACGTTTCACATAAAGGTAACGATTACAATAAAGGGTCTAAATCTAAGCCTTTTGCATCAATTAATAGGGCTCTTATTGAAGCAAGAAAAACTAAAGGCAATGTGGTAATTTATCTATTAGAAGGAACTTATTATATAAGCAATCCAATTGTATTGACATCAGAAGATTCGAGACAAGATGGAGAATCTCTTTTAATTACAAACTATAAAAATCAGAAAGTTACTATTAGTGGCGGGTTGATGTTGAATTTAAAATGGAAAAATTATAAAAATGATATTTGGCAAGCAAAAGTTGATGAAAATTTGATTTTCGATCAGTTGATTGTCAATGGTGAATTACAACGCATGGCTCGCTATCCGAATTTTGATTCTACTGCCAGATTTTTTGGAGGAACATCGGCAAATGCTATAAGTAAAGAAAGATCTGTTCTTTGGAAATCGCCTGAAGGCGCATATGTTAATGCCATGCACATATGTGAATGGGGCGATTTCCATTATATAATTAAAGGTAAAGATGAAAAAGGTGAGCTTATTCTTGAAGGAGGCTGGCAAAACAACCGTCCTTATGGGATGCATCCTCAATATCGTTTTGTTGAAAATATTTTTGAAGAACTTGATACAGTAAATGAATGGTTTTATGATAAAAAGACAAAAACCTTATACTACTATCCTCCAAAATATGTGGATTTAAAAACTGCAAAATTTGAAGTACCACAATTAGCTCATTTATTCGAATTTAAAGGCTCTGAAACAAAACCAGTAAAAAATATCTCCATCGAAGGACTTATATTCACTCATACACTTCGCACTTTTATGGACAACAAAGAACCTTTGCTACGAAGCGATTGGACTATTTATCGTGGTGGAGCTTTATTTATTGAGGGTGCGAAAAATTGCACAATTAAAAATTGTGTTTTTATTAATTTAGGAGGAAATGCTATTTTTTTTAGCAATTACAATCAAAATTGTGAGATTACAGGTTGCCTATTTCACGACATAGGCGCTAATGCAATTTGTTTTGTTGGTGATCCGAATGCAGTAAGATCGGCATGTTTTAATTATCATCAGTTTATACCCCTTGAACAAATTGATCGTTTACAAGGACCAAAAACTAATAATTTTCCTGCAAATTGTAAAGTATTTGATAATCTTATTTTTAACACAGGTTTAATAGAAAAACAATCTGCAGGAATTCAACTATCTATGTGCCAAAGTATCATAGTTAGTCATAATACCATTTACGATGTTCCTCGAGCTGGTATAAACATAAGTGAAGGTACATGGGGTGGACATATTATTGAATACAACGATGTTTTTAATACTGTTAAAGAAAGCGGTGATCATGGTTCATTTAACTCATGGGGACGAGACCGATACTGGCATCCGGATAAGAAAATACTTGACTCAATTGTTGAAACCAACTTTGACCTTGTTTTGCTCGATGTGGTTAAACCAATCATTATACGAAATAACCGTATGCGATGTGATCATGGATGGGATATTGATTTAGATGATGGTTCAAGCAATTATTTTATTTACAATAATTTATGTTTAAATGGAGGAATAAAACTACGTGAAGGCGTATACCGTGTTGTAGAAAACAACATACTGATCAATAACACCTTTCATCCTCATGTTTGGTTTAAAAATAGTAATGATATATTTCGTCACAATATAATTTTTGCAGGATATTTACCTATTGATATAAAAATTTGGGGTAAAGAAACAGATTACAATTCTTTTCCCGATTCCATATCGCTTAAACAAGCATGGGAAAGAGGTACTGACAAACATTCAGTTTGTGGTGAAAACTTTTTTATAAATCCTTCAATTGGCGATTTCCGATTAAAAGAAGGTTCTGCTGCTCTTTCTATAGGTTTTAAGAATTTTCCAATGGATAGTTTTGGAGTAATTTCACCAAATTTAAAAGCTTTAGCGAAAAAAGTAACAATACCAAAAATTATTGCTCTCGATAAAATAATTAAAGAAGAAATTTTTGACTTTGATGGTGCAAAGGTAAAAAAACTTTCTACTTTAGGAGAACGTTCTGCTACAGGAATGTACGACACTACTGGAGTATTGGTATTAGAGGTTGCTTTTGGCTCAGTTGCATCAAAATTTTTACAGGTAAATGATGTTATTTTGTCTTTGAATAATAGGAAAGTAAACAATCTCCGTGATTTGCTTGAAGCACAAATGTCAGTTATAGGAACAAAGACCGAAATAGTATTATACAGAAATCAAAAAGAAATGAAAATGCAGATAGAATTGTTGCATAAATGATAATTGCTGATTTTATTTATTATATTTTTTTGTCAATTCAGGTATCCTTTGGAGTTGAAGAAAATTATTCCACTGGTTGGCAACAGATTACAGTCAATTCTTTTTACTGCAGCTGGGTTACCAATAGTAGTAGTGGAATGGCAGGAATGCAAAATAAAGCAATTGGTTTTTATCTCGAGGACATAATAATATCAAATGGCTATGATATAGTTCAATGGAGAAATAATAATAAAATTGCAAGCATAAGCTAATATATTAAAAAAATTTCGTTTAATAAAATTTTCTAATTTTACTAATTGAACTTTAATAATATTTAATATAATTTATTTATTTTTACCTAAATTATAATATAAAACAACTTATTACTAGCAGTTTAAACCTATGAAAAAGAAACTTGTAAAAATCAATATTTTATTATTGATTGGCTTTTTGGGCTTGATTATAAATATATCTTTAGCTCAAAGTAATAAAAATAGTAAATCAGCTGATAATATCAGAATAATTAATATTGACTTTCGTCAGGAAAAAGGTCCTTTTCTTACTATGTTTAAGGAATGTGTGGGTGCAGGTCGTGCTAATGAAGGATTACGTGCCGACTGGCAGCAACAATTGGCTTATGTAAAAAAGGAATGTGATTTTAAATATATCCGTATGCACGGATTACTTACTGATGATATGGGTGTATATCGTGAAGACAGAAATGGAAATCCGCAATATAATTTTCAGTACATCGATGTATTATATGATTTTATTCTTAGTATAGGCATGAAACCTTTTGTTGAATTAGGTTTTATGCCTGAAGCATTGGCAAGTGGCAGACAAACTATTTTCTGGTGGAGAGGAAATGTTACGCCTCCAAAAGACTATCAAAAGTGGGCGAATTTAATCAGTCAGTTAACACTTCATTTTACCGAGCGTTATGGTGCTGAAGAAGTTAAAACATGGTATTTTGAAGTTTGGAACGAACCAAATCTCAGTGGCTTTTGGGCTGGAACAAAAGATGAATATTTTAAATTATATAAATATACCGTTAATGCTATAAAAAGTGTTAATAAAGAATATAGGGTTGGTGGACCCGCTACAGCTGGTGCTTCATGGGAAGTTGATTTGATTGATTTCTGCCATAATAATAATCTTCCTTTGGATTTTATCAGCACTCACGCTTATGGTGTAAAACAAGGCTATCTCGATGAGTATGGACAATCAGGAACTATCCTCGATAACAATCCTATGAGTTTAAGCATCGATGTTTTGAATTCGAGAAAAGAAATTGAAGGTTCTGCCATGCCAAATTTAGAACTTCATTATACCGAATGGAGTTCTTCTTATACTCCTGCCGATCCTATTCATGATAGTTATCATCAGGCATCTTATGTACTGGAAAAAATTAAGCAGGTAGGAAATGCAGCTAATTCAATGTCATATTGGGTTTTTACTGATATTTTTGAAGAACCAGGTCCACGTTTCACTCCATTTCATGGTGGTTTTGGTTTATTAAACTATCAAGGTATTAATAAACCTGCTTTCTATTCATATAAGTTTATGAATCAACTTGGTAATTTTGAGTTAAAAAATGATGATACCCGCTCATGGGTATGTAGAGATGATAAAGGAAACCTTCAGGTTTTGTTATGGGATTTTACTTATACGCTCCCTGATTCAGTTAATAATCAGGATTACTATATTCGCGACTTACCTGCTAAGACAAAAGAAAAGGTTCAAATAAAAATTTCAGGAATGCATGAAGGTACTTATAATCTTGAAGTTTACCAGATTGGTTATAGAGTAAATGATCCTTATACAACTTATTATGATATGGGCAGACCAAATCAATTAACCAAAGAACAGGTCAAGAAAATAAAAGAACTCAATAATGGTTCTCCTATTTCTATTGAAAAAATTAATATTCAAAAAGGATCAACTTTTTTCAAAGAACTTTTAATTCGCGAAAACGACGTATTTCTTTTAAAAATTTTTAAACAATAATTCCTATAAGATTTAACATAATAGTTTCTATTCAAAGTTAAATTCTTTTACTTCTATAACAATTTGAAAAACTTTGAAAAATAATCGTCTATGTCTGGCAAACAACATAAAATTGTGAAAAGGTACATAAATAATCACATTTATAATATTTCACCCATTCAGAACTTACTTTTCATATCTTTAAATTTATGAAATATTTAATTGACATTATTGAAAAAGGGTGAAAAAATAAGATTTAAAATTGTATTTAATAATTTGTTTTAATTAATAAA
>Ga0123519_10010682_pt1 | contig 13631 bp, 11 predicted proteins | sample YelNatPaOPRAMG02_FD_87396 | JGI IMG/M metagenome (GOLD analysis project Ga0123519, IMG submission 87396) | Hot spring microbial communities from Yellowstone National Park - Yellowstone National Park OP-RAMG-02 (version 2) | ecosystem: Environmental > Aquatic > Thermal springs > Hot (42-90C) ...
CATTCGAAGAGATACTCCAAGATTTTAAGCCGTATCCTAGCTGGGTTTTTGGAATCTCTAATTCTCTCAAAATAAGTTTCTTCCCAGAAGATATAAGGACTAGATTTATCTTTATCACTTAACTTTACCATTCCACTTTAATATCCCTAATACCATGTTTGGTAACGCTCTCTAATTAATTCCATTTCGTTATATAATAAGTTATAATAAACTTATCAGATGACCTGACACATATTATATCACTAAAAGATTATCAAATAAAGTAAGAGAGGAAAGAAGAGGTAAAGAATATGAGTGTTGGAGAAGGGGAAATTCCTTATATAGATTATAGACCTCCTTCTATTAGGAGGAGATATAAAATTGGTATTATTGGGACAGGTTGGGTGGTCAGTAATTATCATCTTCCCGCTTATAAGAAGGCAGGATTTAATGTAGTAGCCATTGCTGATATCAAACCAGAAGTATTGGAAAATATAAAGAAGAAGTGGGGGATTGAAAAGGCATTCACCAATTATAAAAATCTTTTAGAATTAGATGAAGTGGAAATAGTAGATTTAGCTATTCCTACTTTTGGCCGAGTAGAAGTAGTCAAAGATATAGCTTCTGCAGGCAAACATATGCTTATTCAAAAGCCATTCAGTCGTTCTTATAGAGAGGCTTTAGTTATGGTTGAAGCGGGAGAAGAGTCTGGTGTGAAAATAGGTATAAATTCTCACTATCGATGGATTCCTGCTTTTCGCGGCGCTTATAGTCTCATTAGTCAAGGATATATTGGTGAACCTTATCTTATTGTTGTTGAAATGTGGGGTAATCAGGATGATTTGTACTATTATACTCTTCCAGAACGTAGATGGAATGCCGAATTAGATGATTTTATGCAAGTTGAATGGGGAGCTCACCATTTTGATTATATACGCTTTTGGACTGGAAAAGAGCCCATAAGTGTCTTTTGTAATGGAACAAGAAATCCACGTCAGAACTTTAAAGGGGAGATGATTTGTTCATATATAATCGAATTTCCTGGGGAATTAAGAGCTTATTTTCTCTTTAATCAAGCATGTAAGTCTGGTGAAAGCTTCTTTAATTTTCGTATTGAAGGAACAGAAGGAGTAATTAGAGGAAGAATGCCTAATCATTTAGAGTTATATTCGGAAAAATGTAATAATGTATGGATAATATGGGATTTGGAGACTGATTTAAGTCCTGGGCTTCCTGAGAGTTACATAGGTACTATGGGAGACTTAATGAATGCTATTAGTGAAGGTCGTGAGCCTATTTCTAGTGGAAGAGATAATCTTAATACAGTAAAAGCATATTTAGCAGGATTACTTTCTGAGAAAGAAGGGCGTCCAGTTAAATTGAGAGAAATCGAAGAGTCCCTTTGAAAGGAGGATGATTAGAGACTTAAGATAAAAGATTAAAGAGTAAAAAGGATGTAAGTGTTACAGCCAAGTTAACCTGAAAGGGTAGTTTTAGATAGCAGTCTTAGAGGGGTTTAAACAGTGGGGGTGAATTAAGGGATTGCTATCTAGAAAGTTAAGTCTAGAAGAGGTTTTAGAGTTTCCGAAAATCTACAAATTATTGGTAGGAGGAGGGTGATGAAAGATGGAAAGGAAGTTTCTAATTGGATTTATTTTAGTAGTATTTTGTGTAAGTATGATTTTGGGGGCAATACCAATATCTTTTGCTCAGGAAAAATATAAAGAAGCCCCAATGTTTACTGATCTAGTAAAGACTGGGAAGCTTCCTCCAGTGGAGGAGAGACTACCGGAGAATCCTAGAGTCGTAAAGGTTAGGAAAGAGATTGGCAAGTATGGAGGAGTAATACGTTATGCAGAACTTGGATGGCAAGTAAATGTATGCTTCTCTAATTTAGAGCCTTTGATTGAAGGTGATCCAACTTTTTCTACTAATCTTGTCCCTAATCTTTTAGAGAAATTTGAAGCAGATAAAGATTACAAAACCTTTACATTCTATCTGCGAAAAGGGATGAGATGGTCTGATGGAGTTCCAGTCACTACAGATGATGTTCTGTTCACATGGAACGATGTTTACCTTAACAAAGAACTTACCCCAGTTTTCCCTCGTGACTTAACAGTACGTGGGAAGATGCCTACTCTTGAAATAATAGATAAGTATTCATTCAGGATAAAGTTTCCCGAATCTTATGGGTCATTCCTTCAGTGGGTCTCTTACCATTATAGAAATTATACATGGATCCTATTACCTAGCCATTATATGAAGAAGTTTCATGTTAAATATACTCCTTTAACAAAGTTAGCACCTTTGATAAAGAAAGAGGGGTATGGAAAGGGTGAGTGGTACAAATTATTCAATAAAAAACAAAGCGGACTTTCTCCATGGGATATAAATGCAGATAAAGATGCGCCAGTACTTACTCCCTGGAAGTTTGAAAAATTACTTGCTCCCAACGTAAGATCCTTTGTGAGAAATCCCTATTATTGGAAAGTGGACGAGGCAGGAAATCAGCTTCCATATATAGATGGGATAAGAGCAGAGTTATTTAAAGATTCTAAAGTAATTCTCTCTAAGGTTCTAGCAGGAGAAGTAGATTTACAGCCTGAAATGGTAAGTTTTAAAGACCTACCTATTGTTAAGGAATTTGCGGAGGCTAACGGGTATAAAATAATGATCTTTCACAACTGGATGGGTACATGGGTACAGTATTTCCCTAATCTAACAAATCCTGATCCGGTCTGGAGAAAGATCATTAACGATGTAAGGTTTAGACAGGCATTATCTCTAGCCATAGATCGTAAGGCTATATGCGATACTATCTTCCTAGGATTTGCCAAACCTGTTCAGGTTTCTCTATTAGAGAATTCTAAATTTGTAGAACCTGAATTCTTTACAGCTTATGCAGAGTATAATCCCAAGAAGGCTGAAAGTCTTCTAGATGAGATGGGGCTAAAGAGAGGTCCTGATGGCTGGAGGGTAAGACCTGATGGGAAACGCCTAACTTTACCAGTAGAGTTCTTCGAAGTTAATCCTTATGGAGTACCAGTAACTGAGATGGTTGTTAAGTATTGGAGAGATATAGGGATAGATGCAAGTATGAAAATTATTTTGTCTACTCTGTGGTTTACGAAAAACGAGGCTAACGAAACGGTTATGAGCGTATGGCATGCATGTGCTGCAACAGATAAAGAGGTTATTCTAAACGGTAGTTGGCTTACTCCTGCTGTATGGGGTACAATAACAGGATGGGGACCTCTATGGGCGAAGTGGTATCTGACAGGCGGTAAAGAGGGAGAAGAACCTCCTCCAAAGATAAAAGAGCTTTTTAACTATAGAGATACGATGCTCTATTCACCTGATCCTAAAGAGGTAGAAAAAGCTGGTAAGGCATTGTGCCGCTCTCAGGCAGAAAACATCTGGAGGATAGGTGTAGGTGACGCTCCTGTTGTCTGTATAATAAATAAAGATTTAGGAAATATGCCAGAGAAAACCCCAGATCCAGATGTACTGACTATGTCGGTAAATTATGATATAGAACAGGCATTCTGGAAGAAATGAAGTCACTTACAAGGGGTAGGGGTTTATTCCCTACCCCTTGTAAGTATAGGAGGAGTAAATGTCTTTTGGAGCCTATTTATTAAGAAGAATTATATTTATATTTCCCATGTTAATAGGTATTTCGATTATTTCTTTCATTATCATTCAATTACCCCCGGGAGATTTTCTGACTATGTATATAATGCAGCTACAAAGTAGAGGTTATAAATTGGCAGAGGATGAAATAGCAAGATTGAAAGACCGTTATGGACTAAATGATCCTATTTATATTCAATATTTCAAATGGATATGGAATATTGTAAGGTATGGAGATTTAGGAAGGTCTTTCTCATATGATAAGCAGGTGAAAGAGCTTATATCGGAAAGAATAACTTTATCAGTAATCATATCTATTTTTACATTACTTTTCAGTTGGGGAATAGGCTTTTTTATTGGAGTTTATTCTGCTACTCATCAGTATTCTCTGGGGGATTATATATTCACCTTTTTAGGTTTTATAGGGATGTCTTTGCCCGGATTTCTCCTCGCACTTATATTTATATATATAAGTTTATCTTATTTTAAATACAATCCAATGGGGTTATTCTCTGCCCAGTACCTAGGAGCTCCCTGGAGCCTGGCGAAAGTGTTAGATATGCTCAAACATATATGGGGTGTGATTATAGTTTTAGGTATAGGTGGGACAGCTAGCATTACTCGTATTATAAGAGGATGCCTATTAGATGAGTTGCGGAAACAATATGTTATTACTGGTAGGGCTAAGGGCCTTCCAGAGAAGAAATTACTATTTAAGTATCCAGTAAAGATTGCTATTAATCCCTTATTGAGCACTATAGGTTGGTTACTTCCTAGCATCTTCTCTGGAGAAGCGTTAGCCTCTATAGTTCTTAATATACCTACCAATGGCCCGCTTCTTTTAGAGGCATTAATGACTCAAGATATGTATTTAGCTGGAAGTTTTGTGTTGATACTAAGCACATTAGCAATATTGGGTTCCTTAATCTCTGATATTCTATTAGCTTTGGTAGACCCCAGGATTAGATATGGTTGGGGGTGAGATAGTGTCAAAAGAGATAAAGGAAGTACAGAAAAAGATAGAGACAACTGTAGAAGAAAGGATATATCTAGCTTCCCAATGGAAATTAATATGGTGGAAATTTAAAAGACACAAATTAGCTTTAATATCACTTTGGGTAATAGGCATATTATATTTTATTGTTTTGTTTTGTGAATTTCTTGCTCCATATGACCCAAATAGAATGTTTAAGGACTATATTTATGCCCCCCCAACTATATTTTATTTTTTTGATGATGAGAGAATCACGAGACCTTTTGTTTATGGGTTAACTTCAAGGTTAAATCTAGAAACATTTCGAAGAGAAGTAGTTCAAGATAGGAGAACAAAATATAGGATTAGACTTTTTTATAGAGGGGATATCTATAGATTTTGGGGATTATTTGAAACTAATCTTCACCTTTTTGGGGTAGACGAAGGAGTAATATTTCTATTCGGCACAGATAATTTAGGTAGAGATATATTCTCTAGAGTTTTATATGGAGCTCGTATTTCATTAACGATAGGCTTAGTAGGAATCTTCTTCAGCCTTATATTAGGAATATTGTTTGGAGGACTAGCTGGATACTTTGGAGGACTAATCGATGAACTCATTATGAGAGGGGTTGATACTCTTGTTTCTATTCCGACTCTTCCACTTTGGATGTGTTTGTCAGCTGTTTTGCCAAGAGACTGGCCAATAGTAAGGACATACTTTGCTATCACTATAATTCTATCTGTAGTTGGGTGGGCTGGGCTTGCACGAGTAATAAGAGGAAAATTCCTTTCACTGAAAGATGATGACTTTGTTACAGCGGCAAGATTAGCAGGCTGTAATGAGCTTCGTATAATATTCAGGCATTTATTCCCTTCTTCTCTTAGTTATATTATTGTTTCGATAACACTTTCTATCCCAAATATGATATTAGGAGAAACAGCTTTAAGTTTTCTTGGTTTAGGGTTACAGCCACCTGCTATTAGTTGGGGTGTATTGTTACAGCAGGCTCAAGATCTGAATGCTATGCGTAATTATCCTTGGATTCTCATACCTTGCTTTTTTGTTTTTATAAGTGTATTAATGTTCAATTTTTTGGGCGATGGGTTACGAGATGCAGCTGATCCTTATGCAAGATAATTTAAGGAGGTGAATTGTCATGGCTGTATTTAAAATGAGTGAATGGGAATATAAAAAGCCTGAATGGAGCAGGTTTTCTAACTGTGGACTTTATAAACTTTCTAGAGGAGAGAAGGAAGAAGATTATCATTTCCATGATTGTGACGAGTATTTTATTATTACTGAGGGGAAAGGGATCCTTCTCTTAGAGGGCAAAGAGTATAGTATTGTCGCAGAAGATTGCGTATGTATCCCAATGGGAGGTAAACATCAGATACTGGAAGTTTTAGAAGATTTAACTCTTGTCTGGATTTACGATGAGTTAAGGGGAGAAAGACGAAAGGGACATATTCCAGTAAAGGGTGAAGAGAAGGAGGTCCCTTACACCAAGATAGTAAAATTAGGTAGATGGAAGGATGAGAAACCTTTCTGGTCAAGATTAACCGATCTTGGAATCCTTTTCTTTCCAAAAGGTAAAGTAGAAATGGACTACCATTTTCATGATTGTCATGAGTATTACTTCCTTACTAGAGGAAAACTTTTAATAACTATCGAAAATAAAGAGATAAAAATGGAAGAAGGAGACGTTGGTATTATTAGAAAGGGAGAACATCATAAGGTGCTAGAGGCTTCGGAAGATTCTACACTCTTGTGGTTGCAGGATGAACTAATGGGAGAGAAAAGGTATGGACATCTTCATGATGCTTAATTAGGAGGGTGGATAGATGTGTGCTCAGCTGATTAAAGGTAAATTAGTATTTGATAATTACTATGAAATGTTAAACCCTTCTCATACTGCTATATTGGTAATTGATATGCAAAAGGATGGATGCGATCCAAATGGATATTTTGGCAGAAAGGGAGCAAATGTGGGTTTAGTAGCTAGTATTATACCTAATCTGGCTAAATTCTTAGATTTAGCACGTAGCCAGAAGGTAAAGGTAATCTATGTGAATCAGATCACCTTAAAGAATGGTCTTAGCGATTCTCCAGCATGGCTATATTTAAAAAAGTACGCCTACAAGTTAATTCCACCAGCAGATAAACCTGAAGATGACTATATGATTGAAGAGACAGAGGGACAAAAGGTAGTGGAAGATTTAACTCCTAAAACTGGAGACATAATAGTGGAAAAGTCAAGGGCAAGTGGTTTTATAAATACTTCACTAAATTTAATATTGCATTCTAATGGGATTCAGACTTTAGTTATAACCGGAGAATCAAGTTATGGATGTGTATTAAATACCCTAATGGATGCTTCATGTTATGATTATTATACTGTAGTTGCTAGAGACTTAATAATTGGTCCCAATGAGGAGCTTCATCAGTTGGCAATGAGGCTAATCCAAGCCCGTTATATCTGTCTTGCTTCTGGAGAGATTATTAATGAATGGAATAAATATTAGGAGTCGATAATGATAAAGTATAAGGTCGTAATTACTGATTACGAGTTTGATTCATTAGATATAGAAAAGGAAGAGCTAGATAGGATTAACGTTGAGCTTGTAAGCGCTAAGGGTAAGACTGAAGAGGAATTTATTGCTACTATCAATGATGCTGATGGGATATTAAATATGTATTATCCTATATCAAGGCGATTAATGGAACATATGCCAAGATGTAAGATTATTGCCCGGTATGGTGTTGGGGTAGATAATATAGATATTTCTGCTGCAACAGAATTGGGTATTATGGTAACTAATGTACCTAGATATTGTATAAATGAAGTATCGGATCATACTTTAGCATTTCTTCTATGCCTAGCCAGAAAGATAGACTTTCTTAATCTTTCAGTGCATTCAGGGATTTGGGATTTTAAAATTTCCCAACCTATTTACAGACTTCAAGGCAAAGTCTTAGGATTAGTTGGTTTTGGTAAGATCGGCCAAGAGGTATGCAAAAAAGCAAGCGTATTTGGACTAAAAATATTGGTCTATGATCCTTATATTGATGATGAGACTATTAAAAGATATCAATGTGAGCGAGTCCCTTTTGATTTTCTTCTTACACATTCAGACTTTATCTCTATTCATTGTCCACTTACCGAAGAGACAAAAAGAATGCTCAGTTATAAAGAGTTTGAGAGGATGAAAAGACATGCCTTTCTAATTAATACATCTCGGGGAGGGATAGTAGACAATGAAGCCTTATATAAAGCTTTAGAAGAAAAAACTATAGCCGGAGCAGCTATTGACGTTATTGAAAATGTTCCTCCTTTATCTTCAGACCATCCATTGTTAAAGCTCGATAATTTACTTATTACTCCTCACTCTGCCTGGTATTCAGAAGAGTCTATAGTGGAATTAAGGAGAACTGCAGTTCAGGAAGTTGTACGAGTACTAAATGGCCAGGATCCACTTTCGTTAGTTAATCCTAAAGTAAAGGAGAAGAGAAGAAAATGAATCAAGAAAATTTCCCTTGGAAGACGGATAAATGGTTCGTTAGTCCCTGGAATTACACCGATGAGGTAAGAAAAGGGTTGAATTTTCCTTCTAAAATTATCCTTCATGATGTTACTCTTCGTGATGGGGAGCAGCAGGCAGGGATAGTATTTACAAAAGATGAAAAGATAGCTATTGCAGAAAAGTTAGCTGAACTTGGAGTGCATCGGATAGAAGCAGGGATGCCTGCAGTATCTAATCAAGATGAAGAAGCAATAAGAGAAATTGTTAAGAGAAACTTAGGTCCTAAAATCTTCTGTTTTGCCAGATGCCTAAAACAAGATATAAAGAGAGCAGCTGATTGTGGGGTATATGGGGTTGTTGTTGAGATACCTTCGAGTGAACATATTATAAGATATGCGTATAAATGGCCATTAGAGAAAGCTATTGACCTATCAGTAGAAGCTACAAGCTATGCGAAAGAATTAGGGCTGTATACAGTCTTTTTCCCTATAGACGCCTCTAGGGCTGAAATTAGCTGGTTCCTAAATCTAATAGAGCACGTAGCTGAGAAGGGGCATATGGATGCGTTAACTTTAGTAGATACATTTGGAGGGTGCTCTCCTCACGCTATTCCTCTTTTTGTAAGAAAAGTTAAAGAAAGGATTAATAAACCTTTGGAGATTCATTTCCATAATGACTTTGGATTAGCGTCAGCGAATACGATACTTGCTTTAGCTTCTGGAGCTGAAGTAGCCCATGTTACAATCTCTTCACTAGGAGAAAGAGCGGGAAATGCAGCACTAGAAGAAGTAACTTTAACTCTTTTAACGATGTATACAATTGATATAGGTATTAGATATGAGCTGTTATATGAAACATCTAGATTAATAAGAGAATTTGCTGGGATTAAGTTGCCGTCAAATTATCCAATTGTTGGAGATATGATTTTTAAAGTAGAATCTGGGATTATTGCCAGCTGGTTAAAAGAGACTGGTGAAGAAAATTGTCTGGAAGTTTTCCCATTTAAATGGGATTTGATTGGGCAAAAACCGGCTGAAATTGTATTAGGTAAAAAGAGTGGTTTACCCTCTATAGAGATTTACTTGGCTGAATTGGAAAAGACTTTAACTCAACAACAGAAAGAAGAATTGCTTCAGGAAGTAAAGAAGCTTTCTATTACCAAGAAAACTTTAGTTAATAAAGAAGAATTTAGATCACTTGCAGAAAAAATTGGAAATGAGGAGGTATAGAGTATATGGAGGAAAAAGTAAAGCTAGGAATCATAGGATGTGGATGGGCAGCCAGAGACCTTTATGGACCTTACTTTAAGTATTTAGAAAATGGAGAGTTAATAGCATGTATGGATATCAATGAAGAAAATGCAAGGAATTTTCAAAGGATAACTGGCTGTAAGAAGGTTTATACTGCTCTTGGGAAAATGCTTGAAGATAAAGAAATAGATGGAGTGTTAGTACTTACCCCTACAAATCTGCATGTAGAACATGTAACTAGAGCAGCTGAAGCTGGTAAACATGTATATTGCGAAAAACCTATGGCTAGAACTATAGAGGAATGTGACAAGATGATTAATGCTTGTAAACGAAACAATGTAAAGCTTCAGATTGGTTTTATGAAAAGATTTAATAGGTCATTTCTTCTTGTTAAAAACCTTATTAATGAAGGGAAAATAGGTGATATATTTGAGATGCGAGCAATATGGGATAATGCAAGAGCTACCGCTACAGCTAAGAATTATCGACATAGACTAGAAAGTGGAGGGGGGTTCCTTCAGGAGGATGGGTCTCATCCAATTGATATATGTAGGTGGTTTTTAGGTGATGTAGAAGAAGTAAGTGCAAACATATTACTTGTAATGTCTAATCGGATAGAAAACGAAGATGTAGCAAATGTATTTATGAGACACAAAAGTGGAGCAATCAGTAGTCTTCATATTACCATGCTTACCCATTGTATTGGAGAAGAGTCTTATCAACTTTTTGGATTAAAAGGGACGCTAATTATGCGCTGGCTCTATCATAGTACACATTCTATAGAACCAGCCATAATAAGAATATGGAAGAAATCTAAGGAAGTTACTGATTTTACTCTTAGTACTAGTTGGAGTCCTATAAAGGAAATTTCAGAAAACTGGCAATATTTAAATGAAATTAGACACTTCTGTGACTGTATTCTGAATAATAGGACTCCGGATGTAACTGGTCAAGATGGGAGAGCTGTGGTAGAAATCATTAATGCTGCTTATATATCTGCTACAGAAGGAAAGAAAGTTAAGCTTCCTTTAAAAGAAGTTCCGAGTTTTGAGGAGATATTTACAAAAATGAAGGCGCTCTCTAAATGGCAGATTCAAGATGAAGATGCATGGAGTAGCTGGTATTAGTATATGACAGACATAATTGAGCGAAAGAAGGTAGTAACTTCTATAGTCGAACAGATCGCCAAAGAAATTGCTAGCGGGATATTAAAACCTGGAGAAAGGTTGCCTTCTATAAAAGAGCTAGCTAGACGGTTTAAAGTAAGTAGCAGCTCTATTAGAGAAGCACTTCAACAACTAGAAGCTGTCGGACTAGTTAATACCCAACAAGGGAGGGGTACCTTTGTTAATAAAGATTTACCGGTTAATTCTCTTTTTACCTCTCTTAAAAGCCTAATTATTCTCAAAAAGCCAGTTTTTCTAGAATTATTACAAGTGAGAAAAGTAATCGAAAAAGAAGCAGCATTTTTAGCTAGTAAAAATGCTGACCAGAAGGACATAGAGGAACTACAAAAAACACTAGAAGTTATGGGAGAAGCTAAAAGAGTTGAGAATATCAAAGAATTTGTAGCTCAAGATATTAAATTCCATTCCTTAATTGCTAAAGCTTCGAAGAATCCCTTTTTCCCCTCTCTTCTTGATATAATTCATGGGACCTTTGTTGAACAACAAGAATTTGTTGCCTCTCTTCCGGGGGCTTTGGAAAAAGCTTACAAATACCATTTGGAAATTTATGAGGCAATTAAATCAAAAAAACATAAAGAAAGTCAACGTCAGATGTTAGCTCATCTAAAAGATATTGAACGGAATATAAAAAATATTATAAAGAAATAAAAGAAGGTACTTAGAATCTTCTAAAAACTACCAGGAGGAAGGATAAATAAGTATATTAAGTAAAGTTTAGTTTCTTTATTAGAAAGATTCTTTAAAAGTAAAATAAATAAAACAGATTAGCTCAATTTAAAAAATAGAAGGAGGGGAACAAAACAATGAATGAAACCACTATAAATACTATTAATGCATTTGAATACAGAAATGTAATGCTTAAACCCAGTCATTGGAAAGAGCAATTCGATAGAAGTGTAGAGTATTATCTTAATATACCAAATAACGGATTACTTTATATTTTTAGAAGTAAAGCTGGATTACCAGCGCCTGGACAAACTTCAGATGGATGGTATGGGGCAGGTGTATTTAACATATTCGGTCAAGTATTAGGTGCTCTTGCAAAAATGCATAGGGTAATAGGAGATGTAAGATTGAAGGAAAAGGCTCTCTATCTTGTAGAAGAGTGGGGAAAATGTGTAGATAAAGAACCCTCATTGTTAAAAAATGACGCTTATACCTACGAAAAGTTGCTTGGAGGCTTATTGGACCTATATGAATATGTAGGATATGAAAAGGCTATTAAATATATTGATAAGCTAACTGATCAGGCAATTTTGAATTTTAGAAGAGATATAAGAAGAGATGGTATCCAAGATGAAGAGTTAATACGTTCTGGTATGATTGAATGGTATACTTTACCTGAGAATCTATACAGGGCATATGAATTAACAGGTATTGCCAAATATAAAGAGTTTGCTGAAATGTGGGAATATGAATATTTTTGGAATAAACTACTAAACAAAGAACTACAAAGTATTCATGGAGCAAGGCATGCATATAGTCATATAAATAGTCTTAATAGTGCTGCGTATGCTTATAAAGTAAAACTCGATAAAAAATATCTTGAAGTTATAAAAAATGGTTATGATGAGATCACCTCTAAACATACTTTTGCTACAGGAGGATATGGACCTGCTGAATGTCTATTTTTTGACAGGGAAGGCTATCTAGGTGATTCCTTAAAGTCCCCCTTTGACGAAACTTTAAAAGATCCTACATATATACATATTAGTGGCCGAAAAGTAGCAAGAAGTGATACATGGGGCAACTTTGAAGTATCCTGCTGTACTTGGGCAGTATTTAAATTAACTAAATATCTGCTAACTTTTACTGGAAATGCAAGATATGGAGATTGGGCTGAAAAGCTATTATATAACGGTATAGGAGCATTACTTCCTTTAGCCCCAGGAGGAAAAATTATGTATTATGCAAATTACTTTGTAGATGGAGCAGTAAAGTCTATAGAAGATCATAGACTATTACCAGGAGGATATAATTTTAGCTGGCAGTGTTGTACTGGAACATTTCCACATGCTGTAACAGAATACTACAATTTGCTATATTACTTCGATAAAGATAGCATCTATGTAAGTCAGTATCTACCATCTAAAGTTGAATGGGTTGTAAATAATATAAGGGTCGAAATAGAGAATTTCTCTCAATACCCCGAAGAAGACTATTTAAAGTTTCAAATTAAAGTAGAAAAGGAAATTGAATTTAATTTTAAGTTTAGATGTCCATCTTGGGTAAAGAAAGAAGTAGAAGTAAAGATAAATGGAGAGGATATTAAACTTAAGGTTGAACCTAACAACTGGGGAGTAATAAAAAAAGTATGGAATAATAAAGATTTAATCACTATACACATGCCATTCGACTTATACTTTAAACCTATTGATACTCAAAATCCTAATATTGTTGCATTACTTTATGGACCTCTCGTATTAGTAACGGACGAGATAACTGAGCTTGTAGGTAACATAGAAAATCCTGAAAATTGGATACATCCTATTGAGGAAGGGGAAATGCTCTTTAAGACGGCTAAAGGACATGTTGCAGGATATGATTTTAAAACAAGGACCTTTTCTCCTTTTTATAAAGTGGGTCCAATGAAGTGGTATTTTATGTATAACCTTCTCACTAGAGGTTAATGTCAACTGAAGGGCAATTGTAACTGTTGCAAATCTGGTTGATGGAGTTTTAAGAACCTCCCCCTTATGCATTGCTAGTGTCATTGCAAAGGGGTTACTTCAGGTACCTCTATAAGAGTATTTGATAGAAAAGAATAGTAAAGATCCTTCCCTTTTGTATTTGTCCTTAACCCGAGGGGTGGTAGGAGGGTACCTATAATATGAGATACCTAGGAGGTTTACACAGAAAACTTGACAGGCCCAAAAGTTTCATTTATCAACCTTCGTATGATAGCTTGAATTTACCCTTCCAAATTATTCTGTCAAGCTATTCAAAAAGAAGCCTGTGACAGGTGTCAAAGTATGACACAAAAATGTCACTGTTATAATAATAGACAGAAACTAAAAAAGAAAGGGGATGCTGTGACAGACGAGACAGGTGTGACAGGAGAATCACAAAAATGTCACAGGAGGA
>Ga0123519_10010684_pt1 | contig 13631 bp, 12 predicted proteins | sample YelNatPaOPRAMG02_FD_87396 | JGI IMG/M metagenome (GOLD analysis project Ga0123519, IMG submission 87396) | Hot spring microbial communities from Yellowstone National Park - Yellowstone National Park OP-RAMG-02 (version 2) | ecosystem: Environmental > Aquatic > Thermal springs > Hot (42-90C) ...
AAATGGGCGGGTAGAAGAATTAGCCCAGAAGACGCTGTAAAAACGGTGAGCAGAAGGATCGTCCACACTGGGGGCACAAAGATGCTCTGCTCCATTGTGGAAAGGGCGAGCCGCATGCGGATCTCCATATCGTCGAAGCGACATTTCTATCCGACAATGCTGGTTTAACCTCCCAAAAATTCCATATGACCTTGAAAAACGCATTAGATTTGGCTAGGAAGGTCAAGGTGAGGAAGCTTCTTCCAACCCACCACTTCCTTAGATATCCGCGGGAAAAGATTATACGCGAAGTTGAGGCGTTAACCGCCGAGCTTGAACCTCTTCCCTTCGAAGTTCACATCGGCTTAAAGCCCTTTACAGTTTAACTTCAAGGAGAAAAACTTTTCATCCACATCTCCCTTTTCTTAAAGCTGGCAACCTCCCTGTACCCTGATTTCTTCAACTCCTCTAAAACTCGTGTAAAGTGCCTGCCCACTTCTCCGGGGTCGTGAGCATCCGAGCCTAAGGTTACGGGTATCTCTCGACAATGCATAGCTTCGAAGAGGTTTAACCCTGGGTAAGTGTCCCCTACAGGCCTGTCGAGTCCAGATGTGTTCACTTCAACGCAGAGACCTTTCTCAGCGATCAAGTCTAGAGAAGGCAATACGTATTGTTCAACACCGCCTTCAGGGATAAAATTAAACCTTTTAATTACATCTATATGTCCCACAACGTCGAAGATCCCGGATTTAATTAGAGCATCCAGCTCATCGAAGTATTTTCTGTAAAGCTCGTCTAAATTATACTCCTTGAACTTACGCACATTCCTAGTGTCATCTATCACCCATCCATCGACCAAGTGTATGACGCCGATCAAGTAATCAAACTCTTGAGTTGAAACCGCCTTCTTGATCAACGCCTCCTTACCCATTTGATAGTCCACCTCCACCCCAACCTTCACATCTATCCTGCCCGAGAACAACCGTCCAACCTTTTCCACATCCTCTACATAGGCTGGGAGCTCCTCTAACCCCATGGAGTAGTCGTCATAGGGTAGTTCAGGAAGATAAAACATGGGGAAATGATCGGCGAAGCCGATTTCATCCAAACCCAAGCTGACGGCTGCTCTCACGTAATCCTCCACTTCTCCGGTCGCGTGACGGCAATATCGAGTATGTACATGATAATCGAGCATGGGAAAGGAAACTGGACCCGTTTATTTAAACCTTAACGTAACCTCAACCACGAAGCACTCCATCAGCTAGACAATACCGGATGTTAACGGTTAAATAATCCTAACTCGCTTTAACATATGATCCCGAACTTTCCTCACTTCTAACCTTAGTTAATAAACACCTTTCTCTCTCCTTTAATAATGACGTGCAGTGAGGTGGATTGAACGTGTTAACGAGATGTGTGAAGCTCCTTTCTGGAAATGCAACGACCCAAAGCCTTACCTCTACTTGATGGATGGGGAGGGTGGGAAATATGGAGTTTGCCGCAAATGCTGGTTAAAGTTCGTGAAAAGCCGGGTTCCATGGCCAGTTATCCTCCCTCTAAGGAAAAAGGCGTATAATGGCCTCGTGCTTTGAAATCGGATCCCAAAGAAGGAACGATAATTCGCTAACATTAACTAATTGAGTGCCCTAAATTGTTCGGTTCGTCCCCCGAACAAGTTCTCTCTCGGCGGATTAAGGTTAAGGAAAACTGTTGGTTGGTTTGATCATCATGTGTTTTTTCGCTGAGCTGAACACTTCTGCATATTCGACGCCTACCTGCAGTCCCCGGTATCGGGCGCATGTTCGAACGGCTTCAAGGAGATCGTATCCGTGATGCTTCTTCAACCATTCTACTTGAGATTTATGTTCGGCTAGGGCTTTCATTTTCAAGTCTATGGTGTCGGATATGTCAATCCATATTTCAGGGTTGAAGCCCAATCCGAAAAGGGTTTCTGTGAGATAGACCTTCTTGGGAGTGTGAGCTTCGTGGGGGGTTTTAATTCTAGGGACACCGGCGTTGAAGGCGGCGTCTAGGACTGATATAGCGGTGTTCACATGGTCTGGATGATAATCTTCAGGATGATGCGTGAGAATTATGTCAGCCTTCGCCGTCCTGACAGCTTCCACAATCCTCATGACGGTTTTCTCTTCATGATAAACTTCCGCATCCTTGAAGCCTAAGTATAGGTGTTGGGCTCCTAGGAAGTGGGCTGCGTTTTCAGCTTCTTTCAACCTCAATTTTCCAAGCTCTTTAGGGGGGATGATTAGATGGCCTTTGTCTCCGTTGCTCATGGTAGCTATAAACACCCGATGGCCTTGTTGGGACATTTTCGCTAAGGTGCCTCCACAAAGTATTTCCATGTCGTCAGGATGCGCTCCCACGGCCAGAACGTTCATAATTACTGATTCACCTTCCATATTTTAACTACTTTCGATTAGACGTATTATTATATAAAAGAGGAGGATTAATGCTTATCGGGATATGGAATGGGTGGCCTAAAATTCTCTAAGAAGGTTCTTAAGTTTAACATTTTAACGCCTGAAATCGGGTTTCAAGGTGAAGAGCAACTCGTAGAGGTTAGGGTTGATCCGCTGACCGGATGGAGGGCTAGAATTAACATGATGAGGAGGATGAGGATAAAACAGGTATCCCAGCTTCAGCTTGAACCTTTTGGGAAAAAGGACTTCCTTCAAGAGTGTCCTTTCTGTCCAGGGAACATCGAGCGTAAAACTCCAATGTTCCCTGAGGACATTGTGGATGGGGGGAGGTTAAAGATGGGGGAGGCCACTCTCTTCCCAAACCGTTATGGTTTCAGCGAACACCACGCCGTTGTCGTCTTGACAAGGAAGCACTACGTTCCAATCGGGGAATTTAAGGCGCAGAGCCTTCACGACGCGATAAGGCTTTCTCTTCAATTTCTTCAAAGGCTATCCCATAGGAGTAAAGTCCTTTACGCTTGGATCAACTGGAATTATATGCCCCCCAGCGGGGCTAGCGTCATTCACCCTCATCTTCAAGTCACAGCTGAGAGGTCATCCAGTTGGGCCTTAAAGGAATTGTTGAAGAAAAGTCTAATGTATTACCGTCGAAGAAAGCGTGGGTACTGGCTTCAATTAATCGAAACTGAGAGAAGGTTGAGAGAAAGGTTTATCGGCGAGGACAATTACACGGTGTGGCTTTCAAGCTACGCTCCTAGAGGGAACAATGAGATTATAGCTCTACAACCATCTATTTCAAGTCTCGGTGAAATGGAGGAAGAGCATGTGAGAAGCTTGTCCGAAGGGGTAAGCCTGCTGTTAAAAGCATATGATGGAATAGGGGTAAATAGCTTCAACATGTCCACTTACTCGGATGAATTCCACTCAAAATCGAAGCATTTTACTCTACAGTTTAGGTTCATCTCTAGGCCGAGACTTGTATCGTACTACACTAACGACGAAGGATTCATGGAGATATTACAGTTAGAGCCGGTTATCGAGCAGACTCCTGAAACCACCGCCAAGCTGTTAAAACCCTTTTTCACAGGGCTTCAATAAGCATGAAGAATGTTTACAGGTTTATGGGGTTAACGTGTCTTTCCAATAGATCTTTCATACATTCTTCTAAGGGTCCACTTGATGGCGCTTTTCAACTCCACTAGTCTCCTTTCGTCGCCGAAGTTCTTGAGGGTGAGGGCCTTTAAGCTATTTCCCTCTTGAGATATTTCATAGCTGAAAGCTCCATCCTCGGATTTCTCACCCGCCCTCACAGACTCCAAATCCTTCTTCCTCATGGGTTCAAGGACCTTATTGATGAGGAATGAGCTGAGGGGTGGATAGGATACCTCCAACTTCAGCTCAGGTGAAGGTTCAACCCTAATCGTGTTTCCCTCGACAATAAAGTCGGCTAACTTCACCCCGTCGATGGTAGATAACGGCGTTCTGGAAACCTCCCTCTCAACCTCCGCTACAACCTTGGGCTCAAGCTTCTTGAAGCTACCCTCGACCAGTAAAGCGTCAACTAAATCCATCAACTCTCGGGTTCGAGTTAACTCCTCCTCCAAAGACCTGACCTTAGCCTCTAGGAAAGATTTAAGCTCAGCCAGCCTTCTAACCCTTTCACCTTCACTCAAACGACTAGACACCTTCCATGAACAATTTAACCGTAGTTAAATATAAGTTGCTGAATCGTTTACCCCAACTATATTTTTAAATCCATGGCTTCGAAAGGTGCTCGTGGTCTCTGGGGGGTTAATGAGTGAAGCGATCTGACGTATACACCGCGGTGCGTGAAATACTGCGAGGTTGCTGTCTTGGTGGAAATGTTCGGGTGAGGGGATGGGTTAACGCTTGGAGGTCCAGTGGTGGGATTCAATTCATAATTTTAAGGGATGGAACAGGCTTCATCCAATGCACCCTACGCCGAGGAACGGCCAGCGAGGAGGCCTTCAAGGCCGCGGATGAAATTCCCATCGAGTCGGTTGTGGATGTCGAAGGGGAGGTGAAAAGGGATGAAAGGGCCCCTATGGGATGGGAAATAGAGGTAAAAGAGCTAGAGGTATTAGTGAGAGCCGAGGAGCCTTATCCCATAGCTCGAAAATATCATGGACCTGAGTTCCTGCTGGATCATAGGCATCTTTGGATAAGGAGCGAGAAAATGCACTCGGTTTTGAAGATAAGGGCAAGCCTATTAGAGTCCGCTAGGGAATGGTTTAAGGAAAACGGATACATGGAAGCCCACATGCCTACCCTCGTTTCAGCGGCGTGTGAAGGGGGAGCAACCCTCTTCGAGGTGAAGTACTTTGATCAAAAGGCCTTTCTAACTCAAAGCTGGCAACTCTACGCTGAGGCCGCTATCGCTTCCCTTGGGAAAATCTACACCATCGCCCCCTCCTTTAGGGCTGAAAGGTCTAGGACGAGAAGACACCTCACTGAATACTGGCATCTGGAGGCTGAGGCTCCTTGGTACACGTTGGAGGACATCATGCATGACGAAGAGGAGCTGGTCACATACATTTGTCACCGCATCGCCGAGGAAAGACAGCACGAGCTGTTAAAGCTGGGAAGAAGTCCAGAAGACCTGTTAAGGGTGAAGCCTCCATTCGAAAAGCTGACCTACGACGACGCGTTAAAGGAGTTAAGGTCGGAGGGCGTTGAAGTCGCCTACGGAGAAGATTTAACCTACGAGTATGAGAAACGGATCGCCTCCAAACGTAGCACACCATTTTTCGTCACTTACTATCCGAAGAAGGCGAAGGCCTTCTACCATAAACAGCACCCCGAGAACCCAGATCTCACGCTCTCAGCGGACCTCCTCGCCCCAGAGGGCTACGGGGAAATAACCGGTGGAGGACAGAGAATTGACGATAAAAATGAACTCCTTGAAAGAATGAAGGAGGAAGGCATGAATCCCAAAGAGTACGCTTGGTACGTGGACCTGAGAAGGTATGGTTCGATCCCACACTCCGGATTCGGGTTAGGGGTTGAAAGGATGGTGGCGTGGATATGTAAGCTAAGGCACATCCGAGACGCCGTAGCCTTCCCCAGGCTCATCAACCGCGTCTACCCGTGAACTATCCGCAACTTTCGCAGGGGCTTACTGGCAAGTTTAAAAGCCATACTTGTCTTCCTAGTTGATGATGTTTTGAGGCTTGGCCCCGTAAATTGTTATGCTCGCAACTCTAAGTGTTTTAGTTGCTGAATCGTCTTCCATATATTCTACAGGAAAAATTCTTTCATTGATGACTTTTACGCTATGAAACCCTACTTTTTCAACGATGTTTATGTATCGACCTTTCTCTATTGCTCCTGAGATACAGCTTACGTAAAAATCCTCTCTCTTTTTTATGGTCAACGGTAGTTCACTTAAAAGGGCTATATCAGAGATTATTAATCTTCCGCCCGGCTTTAGCACTCTGTAAATTTCTTCGAAAACCCTCTCTTTATTTGGTGAAAGGTTAATCACGCAGTTTGAAATTACTACGTCAATAGAATTGTCTGCGACAGGCAGATTTTCCACCTCCCCCAACCTAAACTCAACATTACTGTAATTTCCTTTTCTAGCGTTCTCCATCGCCCTATCAATCATTTCAGGAACCATGTCTATGCCGATGACCCTTCCCTCTTCACCAACTCTCATTGAAGCTAAGAAACAATCTAAACCGCTACCTGAGCCTACGTCAAGCACGGTTTCACCTTTTTTTAACGATGCTAACGCGACTGGATTACCACAACCTAAGCTAAAAATGCCTTCAGGAAGAGACTTCAGTTCTTCTTCGGTATATCTTAGCTTCTTGTAGTCCTTTTCTTGATTTTCAACTTCTCGGCAGCACGAAATTGGGCAACAACCGCTTTTCTTCGCTATTTGAGCGTAGCTTTCCCTCACAATTTTCTTTATCGTCGCATCATCCATATCTTCTTCACCTTAAACTTCTCTAAGGATGGGTCTAAGGAAGCCTTTAATCGAATTTCCAAGATTCTCAGCCTTTACCACGATGAGGCAACATTTCTCATTTTCAAGTCCGCAGCTTATAATTGCCAATTTATCATTAGGCTTAAGTTTTATTTTTTCCCTTACATCTTTCGGAAGAACTATTTGGCCTTTTGAATCCACCGTTACCACGGCGTCAATTCTGCAACATTTCATTTCATCACTCATTTTGTCAACCGAAAATAGTAACACTTTTCAGAATATTTAAACTTTTCCTATAATTTAGAATTATATGAAATATTTATAGAGAGAATGTTTCAAGGCAACATTGTGAGTATAGAAATATGAATAAATAAACTGAGGCGAAAATAAATTTTCTATGGGATGCCTTTCACCAAACCTCATCGTCGCCATTGGATTCCTCATCTCTGTTTCACGCCTTATACCGGCAGGAGGCCATTAAATGGTCTTTTTCGTATGGTTCAAGCCTCTTTTCGTCCAAGATTTTGAATCCCCTAGATCTGAGGGTTTCAAGCTCCTTTCTATAGATGAGCTCTGGGTCGACGGCGACGCTGATGCTACGAGCCTTAACGGCTATCAGCCCCCACCCCCCTTTCTTCAAGTAGGCTTCAGCGTTGTCGGCCATTATGTGGGCTTGGTCCGGTTGAGCCAAGTCGCAGTAGATACCGTCGACGGTTTTTACGAGGCCTGAATACTTCTCAGGAAACCTTGCGTCGGCGAGCAGTGGATAAACGTTAACCCTAGCCGAGAGTCTTTCAACCAGCTCCCTCATGGCCCGTTGTGAGAACTCAACGCAATACACTGCTCCTTCTCCGCCAACCATGTCACTGAGATGGCTGGGGGTTGTCCCCGCTCCAGCCCCCAAGTAGAGGACTCTATCCCCAGCCTTAACGGGTAAGCGCTTCGCTCCCTTCATGATGTAGGCCGCCAGCTTACTTCTATAAGGGTCCCATATCCGATACTCTACGCCTCCAACACATTCCAAGGATTCCCCGTACACGGAGTGACCGGGACATAGGTTAACAGTAGCCAGCCTACGAGTCGCTCCGCCACGACCGTAATCAAAAATCCAGTATACGCCTTCAACGCCTTCTACGGGCTCTACCCGCACGTTTCCTCCTCTCCGGGGGCTTAGAATACTTTGCCTTAACCTCATCGATCCTCTTCTCCAACCCCTTTTTCAACTCCTCACCCATGTACTCGCCTGCGAAAGCGTCCAATCGGGCGGCTATTGCCAGTTTTCCCGCCAAAGCTCGGGCAATTTTACCCCTCTGCCACCTTGGGGATTGATGAACCGCAGTGTGTTGGAAGATTACCCCATGCTTCGGTGGCCTGGACCCGGTTTTAATGGCCCTGAATAAAGCCTTCTCAGCCCCTAGAACCTGAATGGTGCTGGCCGGCATCTTAGCCAGGTTCTCCAATCCACCGGCTAGGGAAATGAGTCTCGCAGAGATCGTTGCCCCGATTAGACCGCTGAGGTTTGGAGCCACCGCTTCCATCGTTTCCTCCACATATTTTTCCAACCTCTCCCTGAGTACATGCAACTCAAGGATTCGTTCGCAGAAGTCCTGAAGTACCGTTAGGTCTTCGCGGCTTATCTCGCCTCCTGAAGAAGACATGCCCTTCTCCATGATAATGCTTGCCTTTTCTTCATCGAAGCCGAGGCGCTTCAGCTTATCCATGTTTAGGCTGCTTCGATCTCCCACTTCTAAAACGAATCTCGCGTACCTCTCATGGGACTCCAAGAGTTTATCTAGCTCAGGAAAGTGTAGACCATACCATTCCCTCATCCTGCCGGAGAATAGGTTGAGGGTTTTATCAACATCGTCCACCGCCCTCACGGCTTGAATAACCGCCATATCCCTCTTCGCGGCTCTTGCAGCTATTGAAATTCTCGTCGTTTCGATGGCGAAACCCCTCTCAAAGCTTCTCCACTCCTCTTCATCCTTGAAAACGCCCTCTTGTATCAGCCGGGTTGGTAACTGCTCTTTGAATGACTGGATTATCGGATGCCTCGCGAATCTCACAGCCACACCCATCTTTCGGAGAGCCGACTCCAATTCTCTATTATCTACGATGAAGGGGGCTCCACCGATTTGAGACAGAAAGGAGGCGATTCCAAGGCTTGGAGAGCCTTCGAGGAGCTTAAGCGCTTCCCCAGCCGCTTGAGCCGGATTCTTAGAGTATAGATATTTTCCTAAAACTTCCATTCGATCATTAATCAGAAATAACCCGATAGGCGAGTCAACCATATACATGTCCATTTAAATCATCTCAGTGAACGTTGGCGGTTCAGCCCGCCTCTACAAAGGGCGTTGAGGCCTTACTGTTCAGGCCCCCATACCTAAATAACGTTTTTGTTAATCATAGTTGATTCAAGAAGGTGGTTAACGATTTGAATCGTTAATGCCGATTCTGTCATGTCCAGTTAAGTTATGGAAGGCTATGAAGCAAAACCGTTAGATACTTGTCGCCTCCCAATTATAAAGGTGGACGATTGCAGATATTGAATGGGTGGGTATGAAAGTGGATCTCAACGTCGAAGTGCTAGGCCTCTCATTAAGAAATCCCTTTATGGTGGCTTCAGGAGTGTTAGGAGTCTCCTCGAGGCTGCTGGTGAGGGCCTACCAGTCTGGGGCCGGAGCTGTTGTTTCTAAATCCATCGGCTTGGAGGAGAGGAAGGGTTACATGGGCCCCAACATCGTGATAGGTGAATGTTGGGTCATTAACGCTATGGGTTTGCCCAATCCAGGGGTTGAACAAGCTATTCAAGAATTCATCGAGGCGAGGAATATAGGGGTTAAACTCATCGTAAGCCTCTACGGGTTCAGCGTTCAAGAATACGTAGAGGTGTCCAGAAGGGTAGGAGAGGCCGGTTTTGACGTTGTTGAGTTGAATCTCTCATGCCCCAACGTTAAGGGAACCGGGGAGGAGTTTAGCCAAAACCCGGAAATCCTGAGCGAGGTGGTGAGATCCGTCAAGAACCATTTCAAAGGGTGTGTGATCGTCAAGCTCCCTCCCGACGTGGGCGCCATTGAAAAACTGGGAAAGGCTGCTGAGGTTGCTGGAGCCGACGCCGTAACCGCCGTAAACACAATTAAAGGTATGGCTATAGACGTTAAAACTCGTAGACCAGTTTTATCCTCCGCGATAGGTGGAGTATCGGGCCCAGCGTTAAAACCCATCGCCTTACGATGCGTCTACGAGCTTCATCGAAACATCAAGATCCCCGTCATTGGCTGTGGAGGGATTCGATCATGGAGGGACGCCGTCGAGTTCTTCCTCGCCGGAGCCACCGCAGTTCAAGTTGGGACCGCCCTCATAGACCATGACTTCAAGGTGTTCCATCAACTTGAATCAGGCGTCAAAAAATATTTGAAGTCTAACGGGTTTAAAAGCGTGTCGGAGCTCGTTGGGTTAGCCTCCGAAACGTGAAGCCTCGATTTTTAACATTGAATCAACTTAGAAGCCGATTGCAAAGCATCAAAATGCACGCTTAAACTCAGTCGATTGGAATTATCAGCTCCCTTAATCAACCGCTGCAAGCGTGTAGGGGTTCATATGCATGATTTATTTATCCGAGGACGATGAAGACTCTAACCGTTAACGTCATGGGAATTTAAACGAATTCAGCACCAATTCGACTCGTAGAGAGGATAAGACGACACTCACACTCTTTATCCTCACCGCTTTGAGCTAAAATCTAACAAATATATATTAAACTTAAGCAAATTATGTGAGTGGTTTGGTGTTGTTTCTATGAGACTATTTCATGTGGCCTCGGATGAGGAGATTAAAAATGGAGGTACCACGGACATTTACTTTGTTAGAACCAAGAGGATTCTCGAAGCCAAGGGCTTGGCCTCTAAGAGGGCTTATGCCGAGGTGACAGCCTCAAACCTTCCCAAGGGATACGGATGGGGGGTTTTTTGCGGCTTGGAGGAGGCGTTAAGGCTGTTTGAAGGATACCGCGTGAATGTAAGAGCCATGGCCGAGGGGACAGTTTTCCGCTCCCATGATCAAATGGGGTTTAAGGTTCCCGTGATGACGGTGGAAGGCCCCTACGGAGAGTATTGCGTTCTTGAAACCCCAATGCTGGGCTTATTATGTGAGGCTTCAGGGATAGCCACAGCTGCTGCGAGAATGAGGAAGCTGGCGGGCGGTGAAAAAACGCTTCTATCCTTCGGCATCAGACGCATGCATCCAGCTATCTCCCCTATGATCGACAGGGCCATTTACATTGGTGGATTCGACGCTGTGTCAAGCCTTTCTGGGGCGAAAATCATCGGAAAGGATCCGGTGGGAACAATGCCCCATGCCTTAATCATACTCATGGGAAGTCAGGTGGAAGCTTGGAAGGCCTTCGATGAAGTTATAGAAAAGGATGCTCCAAGGGTTGCCCTCATAGACACTTATTACGATGAGAAGATCGAGGCGGTTATGGCCGCTGAATCCTTAGGCGACAAGCTTTACGGCGTCAGGTTGGACACACCTGGCTCCCGGAGAGGCGACTTTAAGGAGATTGTTCGAGAAGTGAGATGGGAATTAGACGCGAGGGGATTCAAAGAGGTGAAGATATTTGTTTCAGGAGGAATCGACGAGGAGGCTCTCGTAGAGTTAAGCGAAGCAGGGGTTGACGGGTTCGGCGTAGGTACATCCATCAGCAACGCCCATACCATCGACTTCGCCCTCGACATAGTGGAGATAGAGGGCAGAATGGTCGCGAAAAGGGGGAAGCTCGGAGGCAGAAAGCAAGTTTGGCGTTGCAGACGCTGTGTCCAAGACTTGGTAAAGCTGATCACGGAGGACCCGCCTAAATGCCCTAAATGCGGAGAATTGATGAATCCCTTGTTAAAAGAGTATATCATAGATGGTGAGGTGGTTCAAAACCTGCCCACAGTTGATGAGATAAGGAATTATGTTATAGAGCAACTCAAAATGATAGACTCGCTTTAAAGCTAAGCTTTTTACCATTATTTCCATGTACGGATATAAGCAATCAACAAAGGTCATGGAAGTTTCATTCCATCCAAATATAGCTTTGAAGCTATAGCTTTGAAGCGAAATCCCATAACGACGCTATAAAAATGGCGACCGCTAAAGCCAATCTACTCTTTAATCAATTGGGCGAAAATAAGTTTTTATATTCAGTTAAGAAAGCCTAGGTTAGCCCGGAGGAGGAAAAGCCCGGTGGAGAGGGTACTCCTCGCCGAGTGTAGAGGCCAAGCATAGCATGGAACAAACCCTATAAGGCTCTGGATCCCCTCCCTGAGAGGAGGAACCTGCCGACGGGAGATGTGAACCCGAGTTCGAATCTCCCCCGGGCTACCAGTCTATGCCTGAGACTAAACTGCCTTAACAGCTTTAAAATAAATCTGCCTAGGTTTTCCGCTAAGATTGTAGATGGCTTTCTACGATTGAAAGGAGTACCTCAATTCTCCGTTCACGATCTTGGCGAAACTGGTTAATTTATGTGGCTCTGTTCTTCCTTTCTCGACGATGTGGATGACCATTTGACCTTTCACCTTCAGGTAGTCTGAAATGATTCGGCGATGACAACGCTAATAATGCCGTTCCGCGCACATAAAAGCGACTTCGCCTTCTTCTGTTAATTTCAACAGCTTTTTTACGCCTTCCTTAAATTCTACGGTCATCGCGTGATCCGCGTAATTTCTAAAGCCTACATTTCTCCAAGCCTTGTTAGCCGAGTCCCCAAGCGATGCCTTGCGGAAACCGCCCAGCTCTTCGCTTAACCATTCATATCTTAACGCATGTTTAGGAAGGATTTCAACTAGGTTTCTTCTATTAAAATTTGGATAAAGTCTGGAGGATGGATACCTCCTAGCGTCCACTAATATCTGAATATTGTTTTCACGTAGAAGCTCAACGGGTTCTCTCAAGCTCCTACTGGAGTGGCCGACCGTGAAAAGTCGACTCATGATAATTCCCTCCAACAAGGCTATAACCAAAATCCAGTCTATTAGAAAACCCATCCATGGTCATTTCTTTTTTCAACTGGTTACAGCCAGTTGTTTGAGAAAATTCTCAGCTCTCCCCTTTTTCACAATAAAGCTTTATAAGTCTTCTCGGGCAAAGCATAAAAATAAAATTATAAGAGCAGCGGGTAAAATTGACCCTTTACAAGGGCCATGTTTGGCTGAGAAAAAAGTTCATCCCGATGGTAGGATGGTTACTGGCAATCATCGTATCCGCCACCTTCTTTACGTCTTTCCAAGTCAACGCAGTCGTTGGGATCGACCAAGAGAATGATATGCCAAGGGGCCCTGTGGCCAACGGGCAAGACTGGGGGCAATCGTTTACTCCGACGGTTAACAGGCTTGCTGGGATAGGCCTCGCCCTCGACAGCGTCGGCAACGTAAACACCTACAGCGTGACCGTAAATGTTCGAAACGTTTGGGGAGGACCTATCATAGGATCGGCAACCACCAATGTCCCGCCAGGTGTTAGAAACGATGATGTGGGAGAGTTCACTTCTTTCATGTTTCCAACACCGCTCCATCTTACGCCAGGCATCCTATACGTTATGGAGGTAGATCTTGACCTCTATTATCATCAAGACGGAACCAGCGACATGATCTCATGGTACTCTACAGGCGGCGACACATATCCGAATGGACAGGCGATTCAGGATGGAGCTGTGAGGGACGACGACATGGCGTTCCGCACCATAGGCATGACAGAGGCCGACTTCTCCCTCTCCCTGTCCCCGCCTGAGCTGACTGTACCTATAGGCTCGTCGCAGACCTCTACCATAACGATCACATCTTGGTTCGGCTTCTCCTCTCCAGTCGAGTTATCGTACTCATGGTTTGGAAATGCCCCTAGCGATGTAGCAATAGGCCTTTCTGGACCGGTTACACCCCCACCTGATGACAACGGCACCTCAACACTCCAAGTCTCAGTAGGAGACACCGCCACCACCGGAGCTTTCATCCTCAGAATCACAGGAACAAGCGGGACCCTCTCCCACACCGTAGATGTGGGCGTCGAGATAACCGAAGCTCCAACACCAACACCATCTCCTACCCCCACACCTACCCCGACGCCGACGAGCACAACCTTATCTCCAACCCCCACAGTAACGCCTTTGGTGCCGGGGTGCATCATCGCCACCGCGGCTTATGGGAGCGAGCTATCCGGGGAGGTTCAGTTCCTCCGCTCCTTCAGGGACGATAAGGTGATGGGCACGTTCGCAGGATCCG
>Ga0123519_10010692_pt1 | contig 13624 bp, 11 predicted proteins | sample YelNatPaOPRAMG02_FD_87396 | JGI IMG/M metagenome (GOLD analysis project Ga0123519, IMG submission 87396) | Hot spring microbial communities from Yellowstone National Park - Yellowstone National Park OP-RAMG-02 (version 2) | ecosystem: Environmental > Aquatic > Thermal springs > Hot (42-90C) ...
AAACAGAAGATACCGCCGTATGCATCCTTCAGTTTGCCAATCATGCCCTCGGCTATATCTACGCCACCACTGCATCCTTCCCCGGACGATTCAGGCAACTCGAAATCACAGGCACCCAAGGAACCATCGTCATGAAAGAAAACAGTATTACCGAATGGACATTTGACACTCCTTACCCTGACGACGACATGATAAGAAACTCCTTTGCTGGCATTGAAGGCGGGGGCGGAACATCTAACCCGGCAGCCATCAGCCATATCAACCACCGGAAAAATATCGAAGCCTTCATCCATGCCATCGAGGAGCAAAAACCTTTTGACATCGATGGGAAAGAAGCACGGAAAGCAGTAGAAATCATCTGCCAGATTTACCGTGCCGCCGGAAAGCATTTTTCTGAATAAAAAAATTCCCCTTCTTTCTTTCCTGAAAAAATACCAGCATAAATTTTTTCTTTTTCATATAATTTTTTTACCTTAGCGTAAAATATACGCTAAGAAAAACCGTTGATAAACATACTGATGATATCCCTGACGAATGAGAGGTTATCATATGCTGTTAAAAAATATAAATGGCTCAAATGAAAGAACTGAATCCCCACGTCTCTGTTGATTGCGTTGTGTTTGGTTATGATTCAGACAAGCTGAAAGTATTGCTGGTAGAACGCCAGGGGACAAAGGCATCTCCATCCAAATACAAACTTCCCGGTGACCTGGTCTACGAAGACGAGGATCTGGACGAAGCAGTAGCCAGGGTAATGAAAACCCTTACAGGACTGAAGGATATCTTTTTCAAACAATTCAAGGTATTTGGTTCTCCGGATCGTATTCGCCTTCAGCCCGATGATCTGGAATGGTTGCAACAAACCTCGAAGCTGCCTATCAAAAGAGTGGTCACCGTGGCCTATTATTCACTCGTTTACCTTAATCACAGGCTCCATTCAAAAATTATTCCCGGTGCTTCATGGCACGATGTATACCATCTCCCCAGGCTGGCTTTTGACCACACAAGCATCGTAAAAGAAGGACTGAAAACTCTCCGCCGTGAAATCCGGCACGAACCCATAGAATTTGAATTGCTCCCCAGCCGGTTTACTCTCCGGGAATTGCAAAATCTTTACGAAATTCTCTTTCAACGTTCCCTCGACAGCCGGAATTTCAGAAAAAAAATGTATTCCCTCGGATACCTTGTTCCTTTAAAAGAAAAAGAAAAAAACGTAGCCCATAAACCGGCCCAGTATTTCCGTTTCGACATAAAAAAATATCAGGAAGCTAAACAAAAAAATTTCAGATATTCATTTTAAATAAAACAGACTATGTATTTACTGGGATATGACATTGGCAGTTCTTCCGTAAAAGCTTCCCTTATAGAAGCTGAAAAAGGCACCTGCATTGCCTCGGCATTTTCACCGAAGAAAGAAATGGAAATCATTGCCCAGCGTCCCGGCTGGGCCGAACAACATCCCGACATGTGGTGGGAAAACCTGAAAACAGCAACTGCAGAAATTCTTGCCTCGGCGCGGATCAAATCCGATGAGATTAAAGCCATCGGCCTTTCTTACCAGATGCACGGGTTGGTATGCGTGGACAAGCATTTCCGCGTTCTCCGTCCTGCCATTATCTGGTGTGACAGCCGTGCAGTTCCCTATGGCGAAAAAGCCTTCCGGGAAGTCGGCAGCGAAAAGTGTTTAACCCACCTGCTCAATTCACCGGGAAATTTCACCCTGTCAAAGCTGGCCTGGGTAAAAGAAAATGAACCCGACATTTACAAACAAATCTATAAAATCATGCTCCCCGGCGATTACATCGCTCTCCGTCTCACCGGCACTCTTCACACTACTGCCACCGGTCTCTCAGAAGGAATTATGTGGGACTTCACGGAAAACTCCCCTGCGCTGTGGTTGCTGAATTACTTTGGAATAGATCCATCTCTGCTGCCTGCAGTTACCCCTGTCTTCAGCATTCAGGGAACAGTAACGCCTGCAGCAGCCGGTGAACTTGGACTCAGGGAAGGCATTCCCGTATCCTACCGGGCAGGTGACCAGCCCAACAATGCTTTTTCCCTGAATGTGTTGCATCCCGGCGAGATTGCTGCCACGGCAGGAACGTCCGGCGTCGTGTATGGCATCACCGATCAAACAAAATACGATCCTGAATCAAGGGTCAATACTTTTGTTCACGTAAATCATTCAGCTGGTCAGCCACGGCTGGGAGTGTTGCTGTGTGTGAACGGAACCGGCATCCTCAATTCATGGCTCAAGCACCATGTAAGCCGGGAAGATTATCCACAGATGAACCAGCTGGCTGAATCTGTTCCCATCGGATCAAATGATTTGTTTTTCCTCCCTTTCGGCAACGGAGCAGAACGGGTATTGAAAAATAAAAACATTGGCGCCCATTTAATCGGTCTTAATTTCAATATTCATCAACAGGCTCATGTGTTGCGTGCAGCCCAGGAAGGCATCGTATTCACCCTCAGGTATGGACTTGACATAATGAAAAATACAGGCATTCAGCCGCAGGTCATCCGGGCAGGACACGCCAACATGTTTTTGAGTCCCATTTTCCGTGAAGCCCTTGCCTGTACCACAGGAGCCGTCATTGAACTGTACGACACCGACGGCGCTCAGGGGGCTGCCAAAGGGGCCGGTGTAGGAGCCGGCATATACAGTTCTCCCAATGAAGCTTTCCGGACACTGAAAAAAATACAAACCATCACCCCCGACAACAACCGTACTACAGTCTATCTTGAAGCCTACGAAAAATGGAAAAATGCGCTGGATAAATTTTTGTCTTTCATTTAAAACATTCAATTTTATGAAACAGGCATGTTCAAAAGAAAAAACAAAGAGGCATGAAAAGATTCATGCCGTTGATTTCCGGCCCGTGCAATTTGGCATCCGCCGGATAAAAATATGGGCAGGTCTTTTTGTCCTTACCTTTCTTATTGCCGCCTGCCGGCAATCCTCTTCAAAAATTTCTTATCCCTATCCTTTTATGGATCCGGAAAAACCTCTTGAGGAAAGAGTGCAGGATCTTATCGCACGGATGACCCTTGAAGAAAAATGTTCGCAGATGAGATTCAACAGTCCTGCCATTGAACGGCTGGGTATTCCCGCCTACAATTGGTGGAGTGAAGCCCTGCATGGCGTTGCCCGTTCAGGAAAGGCAACGGTATTTCCCCAGTGCATAGGACTGGCAGCCACTTTTGACGACAGCCTCATTCACCGCATCGCCACAGCCATTTCTGACGAGGCACGGGCAAAATTTAACATCGCCCAGCGGCTGGGTAACCGTGGACAATATGCAGGCCTTACTTTCTGGTCGCCCAATGTGAACCTTTTCAGGGATCCACGCTGGGGACGAGGTCAGGAAACATGGGGCGAAGATCCTTTTCTGACATCGCGCATGGGAGTTGCTTTTGTAAAGGGCATGCAGGGCAATCATCCCCGTTATTTAAAAACAGGAGCCTGTGCCAAACATTATGTGGTTCATTCAGGCCCCGAAAAGGATCGCCACACTTTTAATGCCCTGCCTTCCAAAAAAGATTTCTTTGAAACCTACACGCCAGCTTTCAAAGCCCTTGTGCAGGAAGCCAACGTAGAGGCTGTAATGTGTGCCTATAACCGCACCTATGACTGGCCCTGTTGCGGAAGCAAATACCTGCTGCAGGACATTCTCAGGAAAGAATGGGGATTCAAAAACCACATTGTATCCGATTGCGGAGCCATCATGGATTTTCATCTTCATCACCGCGTAACAAAAAGTCCTGAAGAGTCGGCGGCACTGGCTGCCAACAGTGGAGTAAACCTGAACTGCGGCGAAGCCTACCTCTATCTGGCTGAAGCTGTTAAAAAAGGACTGGTAAGTGAAAAAACCATTAACGAAAACCTGGCCATCCTGCTTCGCACAAGATTTAAACTTGGATTGTTTGATCCTCCCACCCTCAATCCATGGCATGCCTTGGGTGAAGAAGTGATAGAATGTCCGGCCCATGTAGCCCTGGCAAGAGAAGCAGCGGCAAAATCGGTGGTACTGCTGAAAAACAACAATCATGTACTTCCCCTAAGCAAAAATCTCAAAAACCTCTACGTCATAGGTCCCCATGCGGCCAATGTGGATATCCTTCTTGGCAATTATAATGGAATAAGCAAAAATATGGTTACCATCCTGGAAGGCATCATTGCCAGAGTAAGCCCGGGAACTTCAGTGAATTACCGTTTAGGATGCATGTTCAGCCAACCCACCATCAATCCTATCAATTATGCCATTGGTGAAGCCTACGGGAATGATGCCATCATTGCCGTATGTGGCATCTCGCCATTGATTGAAGGAGAAGAAGGGGAATCCATTCTCTCGGCAGAAAAAGGAGACAGGATCAGCAACATGCGGTTACCACAGGTTCAGATTGACCTGCTAAAAGCCTTGCGAAAAGCCTCCCGGAGCCCTCTTATTCTTGTTCTTACAGGAGGAAGCCCTATCGAAATGGCAGGAGTTGATACTCTGGCCGATGCCATTCTGTATGTATGGTATCCAGGGCAGGAAGGAGGAAATGGAGTAGCCGATGTATTGTTTGGCGATGCCTCGCCTGCAGGCCGTTTGCCCATTACTTTTCCGGTCTCCATCAGTCAACTGCCCGACTTCAATGACTATTCCATGAAAAACCGTACTTACCGGTACATGCAGGAAGATCCTCAATATCCTTTTGGTTTCGGACTCAGTTACAGTCGCTTTGAATATCGCCAGATTAGCGTAAGCAAAAAAGAAATTACTTCGCGCGATACGCTGGTTGTTCAGGCCACTGTGGGTAATACAGGTGCTGTAGATGCCGACGAAGTTGTTCAATTATATACCTCACAAAAAGTAGAAGGGTTGGAATGTCCGAAGTATTCCCTGAAAGGATTCCGGCGTATTCATCTGAAAGCAGGAGAGACAAGGCAAGTGGCTTTTTCGCTGACGCCTGAACAGCTGAAACTGGTGAACAACGATGGAGAATACCAGTGGATCCCGGGGAAAGTTACCATTACTGTAGGCGGGGCTTCGCCGGGAAAACGTTCCCTTGAACTGGGGGCTCCCCAGCCTGTTGAAACAATGATTGAACTAAAATAAAAACCATTAAACAAATTGCCTTATGAATGTAATCACTGGAAAAAAATCGTATTTTCCGAAAATCGGAAAAATAAAGTATGAAGGCAGGGAATCTAAAAATCCCCTTGCATTTAAATGGTATGATGAAAACAAGGTAGTGGCTGGCAAAAAAATGAAAGATCATTTCCGTTTTGCCGTAGCCTACTGGCACACCTTCTGTGGAACAGGAGGAGATCCCTTTGGTGCGGGAACCAAAAATTATCCATGGTTTGAAGGGCGGGATGCCATCACAAGAGCAAAAAACAAGATGGATGCAGCTTTTGAATTCATCACAAAAATGGGCATTCCTTTTTATTGCTTTCACGATATAGATCTGGTAGAAGAAGGGAATTCAATTGCTGAATACGAAAAAAACCTGTGGGAAATAGTTAAATACGCCAAACAAAAACAAAAAGAATCAGGGGTAAAACTGCTGTGGGGAACCGCCAATGTTTTTTCCCATCCCCGGTATATGAATGGTGCAGCAACGAACCCCGATTTTAGGGTACTATGCCGGGCGGCAGTACAGGTACAAAATGCCATTAACGCCACCATTGAACTCGGCGGACAAAATTATGTTTTCTGGGGTGGCCGTGAAGGTTATCTGTCCTTGTTAAATACCAACATGAAACGCGAGCTGGAACATCTGGGACGTTTTCTTTCCATGGCCCGTGACTACGGACGCAAGGCGGGATTTAAAGGCACATTCCTTGTGGAGCCCAAGCCTATGGAACCCACCAAGCATCAATATGATTTTGATGCGGCCACTGTCATAGGATTTTTACGCTATTACGGACTGGACAAGGATTTTAAATTGAACATCGAAGTAAATCATGCCACGCTTGCCGGACATACTTTCCAGCATGAACTTCAGGTAGCCGCCGACAACAACATGCTGGGGAGCATTGATGCCAACCGAGGCGATTACCAGAACGGCTGGGACACCGACGAGTTTCCTGTGAACATTTATGAACTTACCGAAGCCATGCTGGTGATTCTTGAAGCCGGAGGGTTCAAGACAGGAGGAACTAATTTCGATGCCAAAACCCGCCGCAACTCTACCGATCTCGAAGATCTTTTCATCGCCCATATCTCGGCCATGGATATATTTGCCCGTGCACTGCTCGTAGCAAATGATGTGCTCACAAAATCACCCTATCGCAAGTTACGGAAAGAACGTTACGCCTCATTTGATAAAGGCGAAGGAAAATTATTCGAACAAGGAAAACTTAAATTTGATGACCTCCGCAAGCTCGCAATCAAATACGGAGAACCACCGTTAATCAGCGGAAAACAGGAGCTTTTTGAAACTTTCATTAACCAATATATTTAACAAAGGAAAGGAGGGTTTAAAACCCTCCTTTTTTAATAGAAAATTTCAATTGTAATATCCCCAAAAATTCAGTCAGTGATTTAACTTAACTTTAAGACAAATGAACCTTTATCAAAAAACAAATCCCATCTCTAAAAAAGGGATGAATTAAAAAACTGATAAAAGCAACTATTAAATTGTGATGAAATGATTTTATTCCATAATAGAAATTTATAATCCAGTGTTTTGCAAATTCAAAAATAAATTACCAATTTTAAAGCATAATCTCCCACGGGATTCATGAAATATCCACAGGAAATCTGAAAATAAACAACATAATCACAAAATCTCAAGTAAAATTAAAATGTCATTAAAAATAAAAGTCATGAAAAATATTGTTATAAACATGGTGCTTATTTTTCCGTTGTTCTGTTATCCAATCCTCCTACCTGCCCAGGACTGTTCCTTCAATGAGCAGCAAACAGGCAACTCCAGAATACTTATTCTCCAGAATAGTAAAATTACATGTGCTGTGGAAATAAAGAACGGACGGCTTGCAACAGAAGAAATTAAGATGCGGGATGGAAAAGGTTATCGTTCAGTGATTGATTATCGGCTCGACATTCAGTGGGTGGCTTGGTCGGCACCACGTAAAGCCAACAACGCTGATAATCTGATCACCCTGACATCAGAATATTTTAAATTTGTAAATAGCAGGATCACAAAGAACAATGACGGCTCTTTGGAATTAACAATGGATTTTAACTCTGTTAATCCTTTTAAAAGGTGGGACTCATGGTTAAACGAAACAGGGGTTCCTTTTCTTCTTCAGGTACATTATAAAATAACTCCGGATAAATATTATATAAAACGCAGAATTTCATTTTCAGATCCTCTGGAGATGAAACACCTGGTAGAGAGAATTTGTCTGGTCAATTTAGAAATAAAACCACTCACAGGCAATTTACCGGTAAAAGTGATTAAAACAGGCGGGTTCGGTCAGCCGGTAGCAGCTGAAATTGGCAATTATGGTGCTTTCTGGGGACTTGAATACCCCTCGTCCCATAATACCATTGAACTAAAAGATCATTCACTGATAGTATCAAATGAAGAACTGATGGGAATGAAAATCACAAAGGAGCCAACTTTTTCGTGCTGGGTTGTTGCTGCACTTACCCCCGATAGCTACATAAAAAAATGGTTTTTTGCCTACCTGGATGATATCCGTGTTGCCCCTTTGAAACCGTATGCATTATATAATTCATGGTATGATCTCCGTTCAAAAGTGTATCCCGGGGTTACAGAAGATTACATCATGAATGAAAAAAATGTAATGAAACAGGTTGAGGAATTAAAAACAAATATGATTGATAAATATGGAATTAAACTTGACGCATTTGTTCTGGACGAGGGATGGGACACTTTTGAAGGAGACTGGATACTTGACAGGTCGCTTTTCCCGAAAGGGCTGAAGCCCATTGCCGATGAACTGAAGAAAACCAATACAGCGCTCGGAATCTGGTATGGCCCTACGGGCGGTTATGCTTTCCGGATGAGACGCATCAACTGGATGAAAGACCACGGTTACGAAGTAGCAGGTAACAATGAAGAATGGAACGCCATGATGTGTGTTGCGGGGAAAAATTACAAAAAATTGTTACTGAAAAGAGTTACTGACATGGTGAGAGATGAAGGTATTTCTTATTTCAAATGGGATGGTGTTCAGTATTCCTGCAATGAAGCAGATCATGGCCATAACATTGGCCGGCATTCAACCAAAGCATGTGTGGATGCTATTATTGATATGTGCAATGCCGTTCGTGAAATAAATCCGGAAACATATATCAATCTTACCTCAGGAATATGGCTAAGTCCGTGGTGGGTTACGTATGCCAATCAGATCTGGATGTGCGGTATGGACTATGGGTTTGCAGAAGTCCCTTCCCTGTATAAACGTGATGCATCCATCACCTATAAAGACATCGTTTTATATGAGAATTTCTATTTAAAAGATCTGTGGTTTCCTGTATCCAATCTGATGACTCACGGCACCATTAAAGCCAAGCTCGAAAACGTGGGAGGGAAGATTGATCCACTGGATAAATTTGCCGATGATGTTATTTTTTATCTTTCACGAGGCGTAACAATGTATGAATTATATATTTCGCCAACCGTGATGAATGATAATGAATGGTACATTTTGAGTCAGTCGCTGAAATGGGCACGTGATCGCTTTGATATACTGAAAAAAGGATACATGATTGGAGGAAACCCATCTCACAACGAAACCTATGGCTATATCCATTGCAACGGTAGCAAAGGAATTATTGCCGCCAGAAATCCAATTGTAAATAAACAAACACTCACTGTTTCCCTTGATCCTGCTTTTGAAATTGACCCCAAAGCATGCAATCTTGTACTGGAAAAAATTTATCCCGTTCACTGGATTTCGCCTGTATTATATTCAGCAGGCGCTACTATTGATCTTCCCCTGGAAGGTTTTGAAAGTGCAGTATATGAACTATATCCCCTGGACAGAGCTCAAAAACCTTTGCCTGCGGGATGTATTTTTGATGAAAAATCAGCAGGAAATGAAGTGAGCTGGAATATTTTTGAAAAAACTGGAGAAAAAATTAAAATACTGAATCCAGAATTACTCGGAATATTAACAATAAAAGGATCAGCAGCTAACATAGATTCTCTTAACAACATCAATATTCCTTCAACTGCCACTGCAAAGACACAAGTAATACAGAAAGGCAGCAACATTCATGTGACAATTGATGTCCCTGCAGAATCAAAAGATTTCACAATGGGTATTTTGTATGAAAATTCAAAAAATGATACTGCCAAATTATTGCCATTCGAAAAAGTAATGATTGATTCTAAAGAAGCAGATGTAAACATTGAAAAGAAAGACGGGACATGGTATTGGTATTCCCTCTTAATTCCCGAAGGCAGGCACCAGCTTGTTTTGACGATGAAAAAAGGACGAAAACTTAATGGGACATTGCAGTCATATGCATTATACCTGCAGAAACAGAACGGGATAACCGTTACTGCCAAAACAAAAAAAATAGCCCAACAAAGGATAACACTTCCTTCCATGCTCGAAAAAGGATACATAAAAAAAGTAGTAAAAACCGGGGAAATTATAATAAAATAAGGGATACAAATCTGTTTCTTTCTTCTGGAAAGAACAACTGGAAAATTAATTCAAATAATGATGATAAGCATTCAAACCAGTGTTTCAAAAGCATGGCTGAACAAAGAAAAAGGATTTAGTTTCGGCGAGGAATATTATCTCAATCCTTTTTTCAGAAAAAAACAGGAAGAGGAAATCAATCTTTTTGTAAAAAACCGGTTTCCAGATGTTCCCATGTATTACATGGAAGATGATCTGATGCAGGCACCATTTGTAAGGCCAGATCAAATTCTTGTCGGTGGCATTCAGCCTAATATGTTTCTGGCAGTAGCGCTGGGGGCCAAGTTTAGATTTTTTCCTGATAAAGATTCAGACATTGAAGGTTATCCCCTGAAAGGGATTCAAAGTAAAGATGAATTGCCGGATATCAACAAAATCCTTTCCCACCCTTTTATCAAAAAAATCGAAGAACAAATACATGAGATAAAAACAAAACATCCCGAATTAGTTGTTATTCCACCCTTTTTCTGGGACACTTCTGGCAGAGCAACTATTCACGGAATCATCACCACGTCGTTCCGTTTTATCGGTGACGATGCCATGATGATGATGCTCACAAACCCTGGCTTGATGCATGAAATCCATTGCTGGGTAACCGACACCTATATTAAATTGATCCGGTATTTTGCTCAGCTGGGAGGCATGAAAATCACCTCCCTTCACGTAGGAGAATGTTCCGGCACCATGCTTGATGTTGAGAGTTACAGGGAATTTATTTTGCCGTATATAAACAAACTGGGAACCAAACTTGCTCCCATCCGTCTTCATTCCTGCGGAATGACAGATCACCTCATTGAGGCCATAGCTGAAATTAAAAATCTTTATGCGATCAGCACCGGTTCAGGAACCTCAGTGAAAAAAATCCGCGAAAAAATGGGGAAGGAATTCCATATCAATATTGTTCCCCCGGCTACCTTGTTACAGAAAGGCGTAGAACGGGAAAGGATCAGGCAATGGATCGAGCAGGTTATTGAAAACAATGCAGAAGGTAATCTCAGTATTTCTTATCATCTGGAACCCGCTTATGACTTTGAAAATTGCATGTTCATTCATCAATACTTAAAAGAAAAGGGTATTGTTGAACAAAAACGCCTATATTAAAAAATCGCAATCATAACATGCAACGGAAATGATGAAAATATTCTTCAAAAAATCAGTTGAACAATGTCAATATATCGCCGGGTTGCATCAGCATTTCTTTTGCTACATTGATTTCCTTGTTCGCATTGTATTGATTAGTTAGTTCAACTTTTTTGAATTTTGTTTTCATGCCATTGCTAAAGAATGGGATGAGGACTGGATGAATGGAAAAAAATACATGACCATGGACCCATTATGGAGATGGGAAAAAGAAAACATTCCGATGGGAGAGGCGCTAGCGCCTCTCCCATCGGATAATTCAATGAAAGACAAACAGATAACCGTGGCTTAAAAAATTTACAGAAAAAATGTTGCACAACTAAATTTTCACCTATGGAATACAGAAAGCTGATGGATAAAAATTAATTTGGAAATATCACCATTTTTAAAGTTCAAATCACAAAAGTCACTCTTTCATCCTTCTCGATTTTGACAGAAAGAAAAGTTTTCCACCCTCCTTTTTCATGTACCCAGATCTGGATCGATAGAAAATCCTCCATCGCAACGCAACAAGCTTCCCGTAAAGTATGAAGCCTTTTCCGAAGCAAGAAAATAGGCAAACTCTGCAGCTTCTTCAGGATATCCTGCCCTTCCCATGGGAATGGTCCGGGCTGCCTGACTGGCTATTTGTTCGCTGGAATAAAATTTTCTTTCTCCATCGGTATCAAACCATCCAAGAATCACTCCATTCACACGAATGCGATGCTTTGCATACGCTCCTGCCAGATGGCGAACCATATGATTCAAAGCGGCTTTGGAAAGCGCATAGGCAAAGCCCGTCGGATTCACGAATTCTCCCTGGTTGGAACTGTGTACTACAATAACCCCCGGTACTCCAGAAGCAATACAACTTTCGGCATACAACTTAGCCAGATGAAAATTGCCAATCACGTTTACCTCCAATGTCCGTCGAAGCAGTTCAAGATCAGTCTCCCGCAGCAATGCCTTTTTCTGATATGCAGCATTCAATATCAGGGCAGCTAAAGGAACCCCGTCACTCATTACCTCCTGCCACATTTGCTGCACTTCCGTGGGATTTCCTATGTCGGCTTTCACCAGTACAGGCTTCCCTCCTGCCTTCTTTACCAGGGAAACAGTTTCCTGTGCTTTTTCCTCATTCCGGCTGTAGTTAATAAAAACAATGGCTCCATCGGCAGCAAATTTTATGGCCGTAGCCCTTCCGATTCCCTGACTTGCTCCGGTAATCAGAACTTTTTTACTGGCAAATTCCTGCATATGCATGTTCTTTTATATTCCAAAAATAAAAAAAAGACACAATAATCAAAAATGTTTTTGTAAAATACTGCTAACCAATTAAATAAATATATCAAATTTTGACATTTTAAGATTTTTGTTATTTCAGTTAACAAACAACATGAAAAAATTATATCTTTGAAAAAAGGGTCATAAAAAAGAAGTATTATGATAAAGGTAAAACAGATTCTCGAAGAGAAAGGGAAAGATTGCCACTGGGTAACACCTGATTCTTCCGTCATGGAGGCATTGAAAAAAATGGCAGAAAAAAACATTGGTGCCCTTATGGTAATGGAAAACGGAAAACTGACAGGCATGTTCTCTGAACGTGATTTTGCAAGAAATATTCTTAAAAATGCAGATGTGCAAAAAGCAAAAGTAAAGGACTTGATGACTACCCAGGTAGTTTCCGTAACACCCGAAACAACCATTTCAGAATGCATGGCCATCATGACACAAAAACACGTTCGTCATCTTCCCGTAATAGAATATAATGAAGTGATAGGGCTGGTTTCCATCGGCGATGTAGTAAATGCCATCATTCATGACCAGCTTACCACCATCAGAGACCTGGAGAAATACATTTCCGGCGGATATTAAATTTCCTCTTTTTATTTTCGTGTGGGGAAAACTTTTATGAAACCTTTTCAAAAAAGGAAATTAGTATTGTTTTTTCTTTTTCCTTTTATCGCTTTTTCTCAGGAAGAAACACGCTGGCAGGATCGGCTTTTTTACGGAGGCAATTTTGCCCTCAACATAGGAAATATCACTTTCATAGAAGTAAGTCCCCTTGCGGGGTATCGTATTATTCCAAGGGTTTCGGCCGGCATCGGTGGAAAATACATCTATTACAGAAATCCCTACTGGAGCAATGAGGGAACTCATATTTACGGCTCAAGCCTTTTCGCCACAGTGGTTGTGATTAAGAAAGCAGGAGATTTTTTACATAGCGAAAGTGCCATCAATGTTTTTTTACATGCCGAAGAAGAATTTTTAAGTCTTGAAAAAAGATTTTTTAAATCTTCCTCATCATTGAATGAAATTACGGGCCGTTTTGTGGCAACCAATTTCTGGATTGGACCGGGGATCAAACAACGCATAGGTTCTCGCGGGGGAATTTACCTTATGGCCTTGTGGAATCTTTCTTCCTCCGGCTATTCACTGTATGCCAATCCTTCCATCCGGGCAGGGTTTATTTTTTAATTTTCCCTTTAAGCAATTCCTGCAGTGCAAACACTGCCTGCCGGAGATTTTTTTCAGCCCCTGAAGAAAGTCCTTCGCAGAATTCCCATTGATAGCCTCTTATCTGGACAAGAAAAGAGGAAGGCCGGTAACCATACATCTCCTCACACAGATAAAGAATATACCCCGGAGACACAGAATGACTGAAAATTTGTTCTTCATGATGAGGATTGAGTGGTGCAATTGAAAAATCCCGAATTGTTTCATCACACGAAGCATCAACAAAAAAAACTTCTTTATAATGACGTATTTCCTCCACGTCTTCAATGTTGAGCTGATAATTTGAATCGGTAGAAATATTGCGGATGCTGTTTTCCCGGATCCAGCTGTTTATTTTTTCAACGAAAG
>Ga0123519_10010693_pt1 | contig 13623 bp, 7 predicted proteins | sample YelNatPaOPRAMG02_FD_87396 | JGI IMG/M metagenome (GOLD analysis project Ga0123519, IMG submission 87396) | Hot spring microbial communities from Yellowstone National Park - Yellowstone National Park OP-RAMG-02 (version 2) | ecosystem: Environmental > Aquatic > Thermal springs > Hot (42-90C) ...
CTGCTGATCGGGTTCGGGTATCGCGATCCGGTGAACGGGCTGGCGGGGAGGAAGGCTTTCATCGTGACGCGCGTGGGCGACACGGCGTTCACGGTGGGCCTGCTGCTGCTGTTCTGGCAGCTTGGAACGCTGAACATACAGGAGCTGATGGCTCGCGCGGCGGTTCAGTGGCCGATGGGAGCCGGCGTGGCGATCGCCGCGGCGGCGCTGCTGCTGGGGGGCGCGGTCGGGAAATCGGCGCAATTGCCGCTCCAGACGTGGTTGCCGGACGCGATGGCGGGCCCGACGCCGACCAGCGCGTTGATCCACGCCGCCACAATGGTGACCGCGGGCGTGTACCTGATCGCGCGCACGCACGTGCTGTTCGTGCTGGCGCCGCCGGTGCAGTTCGCCGTGGCGGCGATCGGCGCGGCGACGCTGCTGCTGGCGGGCTTCAGCGCGCTCACGCAGGATGACATCAAGCGCGCGCTCGCCTACTCCACCATCAGCCAGATCGGCTACATGTTCCTCGGCCTCGGCGTGGGCGCGTGGGGCGCAGCCATATTCCATTTTTATACGCATGCGTTTTTCAAGGCCCTACTCTTCCTCTCGGCCGGCATCATCATCAACGCGCTCCACCACGAACACAACATCTTCCGCATGGGCGGGCTGCGCGAGCGGCTTCCGGTTGCGTATTGGACGTTTCTGATCGGCGGCTCGGCGCTGGCCGGATTGCCGCTGATAACGTCGGGATTCTACAGCAAGGATCTGATCCTGTGGCACGCGTGGTCGTCGCCGATCGGAAGCCCGGGCCTGTGGATCGCGGGTAACATCGGCGTGCTACTTACTTCGCTTTATACTTTCCGCCTGATCTTCATCGTGTTTTACGGTGAGGCGCATACGGAAGTGAGCAAGCGGCCCGGTCTGGCGATGAGCATCCCCGTCGTCGTGCTCTCGATCTTTTCCATCATTGCCGGATTTGTAAACATTCCGCCCAGCCTCGGCAATTTTCGATTCTTCACTCATTTCGTGCAGACCGCGGTGCCTCCGGCGCGCGAAATCGCCCGCGGGTGGCTCACCGAGAGTTACTCCGAGCTCGCCTCGGGCCTGCTGTTCATTATCGGGTTTTACCTTGCGTATCTGTTCTACATACGCCGCCCCGATTGGGCAGCCGCGTTCAAGGCGAACCCGGCGGGCAATGTGCTCCATCGCTGGTGGTACGCGGACTGGGGCTTCGACTGGATGTACGACCGCGTGTTCGTCCGGCCGGTATTGTGGTTCGCGCGCATCGACCGGCACGACGTGTTCGACTCCTTCTACACCGGGCTGACGCGCGCCGCCCAATTCGCGTGGTTCAGCCTGAGCGAGCTTGAATCCGGCCGCATACGCTGGTATGCCGCCAGCATCGCGGTCGGAACTATTGTGTTCGTGTTTATCGCGTTGATGAAATGATCCTGGTCTGGCTCATCGGAATTCTGCTGGTCGCGGGCGTGCTCGCCTGGGCGGTCGCGCCCGTCAGCACGCGGGCCGCGCGCTGGGTGTCGCTGATCGCCGCCGGCACCGACTTCGGGCTATCCGTCTATCTGTGGATCGACAATTTCCGCGGCCTGAATTACGCGGGCAACACGGCGTGGTTTGCGCAGGTGGACTGGGCTTGGGTGCCGGAGTTCGGCATTCATTTCCACCTTGCAATGGACGGGCTGAGCCTGCTGCTGGTGACGCTCGCTTCGTTTCTCGGCGTCGTGAGCGTGCTGGCGTCGTGGCGCGAGATCCGGCAGGCTGTCGGCTTCTTCCATCTGAACCTGATGTGGGTCCTGGCGGGCATCATCGGCGTGTTCCTGTCGATCGACCTGTTCCTGTTCTACTTCGCCTGGGAGCTGATGCTCGTGCCGATGTACTTCCTGATCGCGATCTGGGGGCACGAGCGGCGCGTCTACGCGGCGGTGAAGTTTTTCATCTTCACGCAGCTCAGCGGCCTGCTGATGCTGATTGCGATCCTGGCGCTCTACTTCTTCCACCACGCGGCGACCGGCGTGTACACGTTCGAGTACGAGCAGTTGCTCGGGACGCCGCTGGGCGAGGCCGCAGAGATGGGCATCATGCTCGGCTTCTTCATCGCATTCGCGGTGAAGCTGCCGATGGTGCCGCTGCACCCGTGGCTGCCGGACGCGCACACCGAGGCGCCCACCGCGGGCAGCGTCATCCTGGCGGGCCTGCTGCTGAAGACCGGCGGGTACGGCCTGCTGCGCTTCGTGGTGCCGCTGTTCCCGGGCGCGGCGCGCGAGTTCGCGCCCGCCGCCATGGTGCTCGGCGTGATCGGCATCATCTACGGCGCGCTGCTGGCGTTCGGGCAGACGGATTTGAAGCGGCTGGTGGCATACACCAGCATCAGCCATATGGGATTCGTGCTGATCGGCGTGTTCGCGTGGAACACGCTCGCGCTTCAGGGCGCGATCGTGACGATGCTGGCGCACGGCATCTCGACCGGCGCCCTTTTCGTCATCGCGGGCGCGCTGCAGGAGCGTATGCACACGCGCGAACTGGCCGAAATGGGCGGGCTCTGGGATGTAATCCCGCGCATGAGCGGCGCGGGGCTGTTCTTCGCGCTCGGCTCGCTGGGCCTGCCGGGGCTGGGCGATTTCGTCGGCGAATTTCTGGTGCTGCTGGGCGTGTGGCGCGTGTGGCCCGCGATTGCGGCTACGGCCGCGGTAGGCGTACTCGCGGCCACGTTCTACGCGTTGAAAATCGTGCAGGATGCGTTCCAGGGTCCGAATATTCGCCAATGGTCGCTACAGGACCTCACCGGGCGCGAGTGGGCCATTATGGGCTCGATGATTATGGCGCTGATCTGGCTGGGCCTCTATCCGCAGCCGGTGCTGAGCACGTTCGCGCCGGCGATGCGGATGCTGCAGGTGCTGGCGGGGTTTTAGAAATCGGGAAATGAGTATACTGTCACCGGATTTTGGCTTGGGGCTTACCGCGATTTTGCCGCTGCTGATTCTCGGCGGCGCTCCGGTGCTCGAGATGATCGTGGTCGCGGTGCGGCGCGCGCACGCTCCGGTGTTCTGGATTACGGTGCTTTCGCTGCTGGCGGCGTTCGGCTCGCTGTGGATCGCCGCGGGCGCGGCGCCGCGCGAGGTCACGCCGCTGCTCGAGATCGACCGGTACGCCCTGTTCTACACCGGCCTGATCGTAGCGGCGGCGCTCGCGGTCACGGTGCTCACCTACGGTTACATCGAGAAGCACAACGTGCAGCGCGAAGAGATTTACATGCTGTATCTCATCGCAACGCTGGGCGCGGCCGTGCTCGTCTCGAGCAGCCACCTGATCTCGTTCTTCCTCGGCCTGGAGGTGCTGAGCATCGCGCTGTACGGCCTCGCGGCGTACCTGCCGGCGAGCGAGCGCTCGCTCGAGGCCGGCGTAAAATACCTGGTGCTGGCGGCCGCTTCCGCCGCGTTCATGCTGTTCGGCATCGCGCTGGTCTACATGGACCTCGGCACGATGTCATTCCGCGAAATGGCGAGCGCGATCACGTCGGGGCTCAACCCGCACCCGGTGCTCATGGTTCCGGGAATCGCCCTGATCATCACCGGCATCGGGTTCAAGCTCGCGGTGGCGCCGTTCCATCTGTGGACGCCGGACGTTTACGAAGGCGCGCCGGCGCCGGTGACCGCCTACATCGCAAGCGTGTCGAAGGGCGCGATGTTCGGCCTGCTGCTGCGCTATTTCTACGTTTCGGGCGCGGCGGATTACCGGCCGCTGATGCTGGTATTCGAGATCATCGCGATCGCGTCGATGTTCGCGGGCAACCTGCTGGCGCTGATGCAGAACAACGTGAAGCGCATCCTGGCGTATTCGTCGATTGCGCACCTGGGCTACATTCTGGTGGCGTTCGAGGCAGGAGGCGTGGCGGGCGCCGGCGCGGTCACGTTCTACCTGGTGGCGTACTTCATCACGACGCTGGGCGCCTTCGGAGTGGTGACGGTGCTCTCGACGGGCGAGCGCGATGCCGACCGCCTGGAGGATTATCGCGCGCTCTTCTGGCGCAGGCCGGGCCTGGCGGCTATCTTCACGGCGATGCTGCTGTCGCTCGCGGGCATTCCGGTGACGGCGGGCTTCATCGGGAAATTCTATGTGGTCGCGGCCGGCGCATCAGCCACGCTGTGGGCGCTCATCATCATTCTCGTGGTGACGAGCGCGATCGGGCTCTTTTACTATCTGCGCGTGGTGTTCACGATGTTCGAGTATCCGCCGGAGGGCGCCGAACTGCCGCCACGCCTGCCGGCGCTGGCCGCAAGCGGCACCGTGACGCTCGCGATCCTGGCCGCGCTGCTGGTGTGGGTCGGCATCTTTCCCGGCCCGCTGCTTTCGGTCATACGGAGCGCGATCGCGGCGATCGTGTGATCGTTCCCCGGCCCTGCCGCGCTTGTCACGGCCGGGCGTCGCGATGCGCCAAAAGGTACGCTGCGGGAACGGCAAACGCGCCCAGGAGCACGGAGGACGACAATCCTCCGATTATGGTCCAGGCCAGCGGGGCGTAAGCTTCGCTTCCGGAGTTCAGCTTCAGAGCCATGGGCAGCAACCCGACGACGGTGGAAAGCGAGGTCATCACGATCGGGCGCATGCGCACGCGGCATGCCCGAACGATCGCTTCATAGCGGCTTGTCTCGCGCCCGAGCCGTTTCGCGAGTTCAATTACCAGGATGCCGTTCGACGCCGCGAGGTCGATCAGCATCACCACTCCCATGAGCGACATGATGTTCAGGCTCGCACCGGTCGCCGCAAGAGACAGCATCACCCCGAGGAGCCCCAGCGGGACGGTAAGCAGAATAACGAGCGGATCGGAAAAGGACGAGAACTGGGCCACCAGCAGCAGGTAAAGCAGGACCAAAGATAGCGCCAGGCCGAAGCCGAAGCTTCGCAGGGAAGCGCGCATGGTCTGGACCACGCCGCGCAGGTCCACCTGGACGTCAGCCGGCTTTGCGAGCCGGCGCGTGATGCCGTCGATCGCGGCGGCCAGCTTCCGCAAGTCTTCGCCCGAGGGCGCGACGTAGACGTCGAGGGTCCGCCTGAGTTGGTAGTGGTCCACCTCGGTAGGCGTGTTCTCGTGGCGCAGCGTGGCCACGGCGTCGAGAAGAACCGGCGCGCCGCGCTCGGAGGACCGGAGCGGAATGCCCATCAGGTCGCTCGCGCCTTTGATCTGCGATTCGGGATACTGCGCCGTGAGCAGATAATCGAGGCCCGTCTTGGGATCGATCCAGTAGCCCGGAGCGATCATTCCATTCGAGGTCAGCGCGCTGATGACGCTGTCGGAGACCTCGTGCTCATTGAGCCCGAGTTGAGCCGCCCGTTCGCGGTTGATCTCCAGCCGGAGCGCGGGATACTCCATATCTTGCGGGATGTAGACATCGCTCACGCCGGGAAGCCTTCGCACCTCGCGGGCGATCGCCGTGGCGACTTTGTAGTCGTGATCCAGGTCGGGGCCGCTCACCTGCACATCGATCGGCGCCGGGGCGCCGGAGGTCAGAATCGAATCCACCAGGCCCCCGGATTGAATATAGGCCGCCAGGTGCGGCATATCGTTTGCCAGCCGCCGGCGGAGGAGGCGCATATACTCGAAGCTTGCGACGCGATGCCCGTCCTTCAGCCCGACCTGCACGAAAGCATTGTGGGGAGCGGAATTCGGCGAGTAGATGGCCGAGAAATCGGGGGTCACGCCGATATTCGAAACGATCACGCCCAGGTCGCCGGGCTGAATCGTCTGCCGGACGGCCTGCTCGACTTTCCGCACTTCGCCGGTCGTGACCTCCAGCCGGGCGCCGAGCGGCGCCTTCAGATGGATAACGAACTGGCCGGCATCCGTGCGCGGGAAGAACGAAACGTTCAACGCCGGCAACAGAAGGCCGGCTGCGCAAACCACAGCCGCGGCTGAAACCGCGACCCGTGCAGGACGGCGGAGGATCTTTCTCAACAGGCCCTCGTAAGCCGCGGCGAGAGCTTCGAACCGCGCATTGAAGCGGGCAGGAAAGGATGCGGGCCGCGGCGCGCCGGCTTGCGGCACGAATCGCGCGCAGAAAAGCGGCACGACGCCGACGGCGACGAAATAGGAGGCAAACACCGCGAGCACGACGGCGAGAGCCAGCGCGGAAAACAGATATTTGCCGATGCCCGTGAGGAACACCACGGGGAAAAAGACAACCGCCGCGGCGACGGTCGCGGCGAGCAGGGGAAACGTCATTTCGCTGCCGCCCGCTTCGGCGGCTTCCGCCGGTGAGGCCCCCTGTTGACGCCGCCGGAAAACGTTCTCGAGGACAAACACAGAGTTCTGGATGACGCGTGAAAAGCTCAGGGCCAGGCCGGCAAGGACCATGATGTTGAGCGTGCTCCCGCCGAATCCCAGGGCCATCAATGAAGCCAGGCCCGCCAGCGCGAAGGAGAGAAAAGCCGCGGCCATGCCCCGCACCGCGCCGAGGAAGAGCAGGATGATCGCGCAGGTGAGGAGCAGGCCGATGGCGGCCTCGTGGATCAGCGTCGAGATCGAGCCGCGGATCAATTGAGACTGATCCATAACCACGCGCGCCACCATGGATCTCGGAACGTCGGCCAGGCGCGCCAGCGACTCTTTCACGCCGCTGACTATCGACAGGGTGTTGCTATCCCCGCTCTGCTTCATTACCGGCAGATAGACCGACGGCCGGCCGTCGACGCGCACGGCGTTCGTCTGAATCTGGGCCGCGTCCTTTGCTTCTCCCACATCTCCGACAGTGACGCTGGCCTGGCCGATGGTCTTCAGCGGAATGGCTTCGATGCCCCGCGTGTCGGGGATCTGATTGTTGACGTAAAGCGGATAATCGAGGCGGCCGATCTTGACGTCGCCGGACGGAAGAATCAGGTTCTGCTGGTTGACCGATCGCACCACGTCCATAACGCCGAGGCCGTGCGCTTCGAGCTTGACCGGATCGAGATAGATCATGATCTGACGGTACTTGCCGCCGAACGGCTGCGGGACGGAAACGCCCGGCACATACGCAAGCTGATTGCGAACGGAAAACTGGCCGGCATCGTGCAGCTCCGCTTCACTCAGCCCGCCGCCATTCAGAGTGACCAGGCAGACAGGCAGGCTCGACGCATCGAATTTGAGGACTACGGGCGGCAGCGTGCCCGCCGGCAGCCGCCGGAGATTGGCCATGGCCAGATTGGAGATTTCAGAAACGTCCGCATCGCTGTTGCTGCCCGGCTGAAAATAGATCCGGATGATGCTGACGCCTGCCAGCGACCTCGATTCGATGTGATCGATGCCGCCGCCGAGCGTGAAGAATCTTTCGAACCTGCTGGTGATGGCGCCCTCGATTTCCTCGGGAGGCATGCCGTTGTAGAACGTCGCGACGACGACCTCGGGGATGTGGATCGGCGGAAACAGGTCGACCGGCATTCGGGAGGCGCCGACGACGCCGAGCACGGCCGTGAGGAGGCAGGCCACGATAATCACGTAAGGTCTGCGGAGCGCGAAGCGGACCATCACTGTCCTCCTTCGAACGCGGCCATGGCTGCCGCCTTGGGCCGCACTTCTTCTCCGGGCTGCAAGGCGTTATTCCGGCCGACGACGACAAGCTCGTTCTCCGAAAGCCCGGAAACCGCCTGCACTTTCCCCGAGCTCTCGATGCCCAGGGTCACGCGGCGGGACTCCAGGCGCCGCCTGGAGTCGACGACCCACACGCTGGCCTGGTCGCCGTTTCGGACGATCGCCTCGAGGGGAATGGCAAGCGCGGCCTCGTCGTGTTGGACATGCAGCGCGGCCTTCGCGTATTCGCCCGGCAGCAGCTTCAGATCTCTATTCGGCACGTCGGCTTCGGCGCGCATCGTCCGGCTTGCAGTGTCCACCGCATCCGCAATTCGCGCGATCGGGACGGTTAAGGCGCCCGCACCGGAGAATTGAACTGTTAACGGGGTCGCCACATGGACGCGCGGAGCCAGTGAGGCCGGGATGTAGACCACCAGCCGCAGGGGATCGAGCTGGGAAATTCTGACGATCGGCGTGCCCTGAACGGTGGTGGTCGTCCCGGCGGGGACCATCGCGCCGGTGTGGACGTAACGCCTGCTGATCACGCCATCGAAGGGCGCCTTGATGCGCGCATAATCCACCATGGCCTGGACCTGTTTCTGATTTCCGACGGCCTCCGTCAAAGCGGCTTTCGCTGCTCCGAGCGCGGCCTGGCCGGCGGAAACCTGCGCATACGCTTCCTGCTCGCGGTCCAAAGCCGTATCGAGTTCCTGCATCGCGATCAGGCCGGGATGCGACTTGTCCACCGCGGACAGCCGGTTGTAGGTAAGTTCGGCCAGTTGGGAAGCTGCTTGCGCGAGCTTCAGTTGCTGCTCGGCCCGTATGACTTCGGCCTCGCGCCGCTGGACCGCGGCCGCCGCCTGGTCGCGGTCGGACTCGAGCTCCGGAACGGTCAGCGTCGCCAGGAGGTCACCCCGCTTCACGTGCGAGCCGATATCGACGAATATGCCGTGCACATACCCTGCGACCTTGGCACGGACGTCCACTTCCTGGAACGGCTCGAGTTCGGCTTCGAGCACCGCATCCTGATACATCGCACGCCGTTCGACCTTCACCACCGCGACCGCGGGCGGAACGGGCGACTTTCCGTTGGCCGCGGCCGTGCGCGAACAACCGGCTGCGGCGATCGAAACGACGGCGAGCACGCCCGCGGACAAATTACGACTCGGCGTTGCGGTCAGGGACAACATAAAACCTCCAATGCGGCGGGACCGCCGCCGCGAGTCGGATCCGAACCTGCCGGCTGGAGAAAGCGGAATCGGTTCAGATATTCGGGGGAGACCGGGGCGAGGAAAGGAATGGGAAATGGCGCCGGCGCCGGACGCCGCGGCGCCTGCAATCGACCGCCGACACGCAAGGGCGCGGCTCATGGCGCTGCGCCGCAGCGATGCGCGAAAAACGCCGGCATCTCGCCTGCCGGCTCTCCTGCGCCTGCCGTGCCGGCCATGCGGATGATGTGTTTCTCGACCAGCTTGGGAATCCTTTCCCGGCGCGCCCTGCCTGCGCCAAGGCGGCGGGCTGCGGGACTACGGCCGGGGTCGTTTGCGCCGGGCTGCGGGCGAGCAGTATTCCGGAAATCATGGCGGCAGCCAGAGGAACATACGACAGCCGTGCCGTGTATAAGTGCCGTTTCGTCCCCGGGAGTCCCATGGTCTCCGAAAATTCCTTCGCGGGCGGGCCCGTACGCCGCGCGTATTACTTTCCTCGCAGCAATTCCGGTTCCGATCCGAGGTCTTCGCGGCTAAGATCGAGGAGTGCTACCATCGACGCGTGGCTCTTACCGATTTAACCAAGCAGCTTGCCGCGCACGCGCTCGATGCGGCGGTGAAACCCGCGCCGCCGGCGGCTCCCGAGGATGTCTCCGCGGTGATGCTCGGGCAGATCCAGGCGATGCAGCGGGCGCTCAAGGAAGACGACGAGCTGGTGGTGCTCGTCCACAGCGGAACGGAGACCCTGCGGGTGCTGGAGATCTTCCTGCCGTCGCCGAACGTGGTGGTCCTCTCGGGGCTGGACTCCGCGCGCAACACGACCCGCATCGTTTCGCACGTTCAGGCGCTGCAATTGGCGTGCAAGGTGATGAAGGTTCAGCCGCCGGCCAAGCCCGCGCGCATCGCCTTCATCACCCCGAAACCTAAGTAGTTACTTCTGATTCGGATTGCCCGTGTTGTCCGTCGATGGGGTCTTGGCAGGCGGAAGCGCCGCCATCGCCTGCTGCGACAGGTGCATGTGGGTCCGGAGCGTCGGAATTGCGTTCTTTGCCAGATCCGCCACCTGCGGATTCGGGTTCGTCGTTTCACGCTGGAACAGATTCATGGTCCGCCGGTGATCCCGCTCCTGATCCAGCAGGAACGCGCGGTCGAACTTTTCTCCGGAGAGCGATTCAAGCCGGCTGATCTGCTTCTCCTGGGCCGCGCTGGGCTTTTCAGGAACAGTGATGTTCTGCGAACTGGCGACCTGCTTTATCTGGTCATACAGTTTGGTGTGGTCGTTGACGAGTCTTGCGCCCAGTTCCTTCACCTGTGTCGTGGTGCCTTTTTGCTGAGCCAGTTGCCCCATCTTAATCTCGGCCTGGCTGCCTTGAGCGGCTTCCGTCAGGAACTGCTTGGTCGTTGGCGCCTTCTTCGTGGTGCTTGTGGCGCCCTGCTGTGCGGACGTCTGTGCGAAAGCGCTAAGAGCGGCGAATGCCGCCGCGACTGCCACTACGCTTACACGTTTCCTCATAGCATTTTCCTCCCCTTGTCTACGCAGACGAGATAACCCCAGATCCGCTTCCAGTATCAGCTAACAATGATAATAAGTCAATCGCTGGTCAAGTTATCGATAATCGGATGAGTTATGGCGTAACTTACTTTGCCGGCGCCCAGATATCGCCGACCGTGAAGCCCTCGGGGAACGGATCGTCCGGATCGAGCACGTACTGCGCGATACCGGTGATCCACGCCTGGCCGGAGAGCGCCGGAACGACGGCGTTATAAGGACCGACGCGCGTCTCCTCGAGCAGGCGGCCGGTGAAGGTGGTTCCGAGGATGCCCTCGTGCACGAAGTCCTGCCCGAGCGGAAGCTGCCCTTTCGCGTGCAGCACGGCCATCTTCGCGCAGGTGCCGGTGCCGCACGGCGAGCGGTCAATGCAGCCTGTAAACGATTCGGGGCGCGACCAGTCGGGCGTGCCGGTGGAAACGATCACGGCGTTGCGGCGGCTCACGCCGGGGCGCGACGCAGGTCCGGAGAGCTGCGCGATGGTGACGCCGGAGATGCCGGGATTCTCGGGATGCGCCACGGGCAGTTGCTCGCGCGCGGCCGTCTTGATCATCTCGCCGATGCGGACGATCTCGCGGCCTTCGTCCGGCGTGAGCCGGAAGCCGAGCGGTTCGGCGTCGGCAATCACGTAGAACATGCCGCCGTAAGCCACGTCCACCGTGACCGTACCCAGGCCCGGCACCTCGACGTTCGCATCCAGGTGCGCGGCGAACGCGGGCACATTGCGGAACGTCACGCGCGTTACTTTGCCGCGCTCCACGGCCGCCTCGACGCCGACCAGCCCGGCCGGCGTTTCGAGCGTGAGCTTCGTGACCGGCTCCACGGCGGGAACCATGCCCGTCTCGATCAACGCAGTGACTACGCAGATCGTGTTCGTGCCGGACATCGGCGGATACTCCACCTGCTCCATAATCACGAACCCGGCGTCGGCTTCCGGCCGCGTGGGCGGCAGGATGAGATTGCAGTTCGCGGCCGGAAATCCGCGGGGCTCGCGCAGCATTCGTTTGCGGATGTGATCGGCTTTCGTTTCAAGATACGTCTTCTTCTCGAACATCGTCCTGCCGGGGACATCGAGAACCCCGCCGGTAATTACACGGCCCGGCTCGCCGCAGGCGTGCAAATCCACCGCCGTAATCATGCTGGAGAATCGCATCGGAGTAGCGATTGTAACAGGTTGAAATGAGGAGCGGCCCGGGTCCGCGTTTGTGCATCCCGGGCCGCCGCTGAGGAAGGTTCGCTAGAAGATGAACTTCAGCGCCAACTGAATCTGGCGCGAGGAGCCCGAGTCCCCGACGGGGAACCGGGTCGAGCTGATCTGGCCGAAAGTGTTGTTCGCCGCCGTGCTGACCACCAGATTCGGCTGGCCGAAGTTCGGGTGATTGAACAGATTGAAGAAGTCGGCGCGGAACTGCGTGCCGAGCCGCTCGTTCACCTTCGTGGTCTTGTAGAGCGAGAAATCCACGTCTTCGAATCCGGGCCCGATCACCGCGTTCCGGCCGAGGTTGCCGAAGTGGTTCGCTACCAGGAAGATGCATCCCGGCGTGGGTGTAGTGCAGGCGGCGGAGGGGAAGTATTGAATGTTGCCGTTCGCCGCCGGCGAGTAACCGGTCGGAATCTTTCCGAGCACGTCCGGGCGCACGACGTTGCCGGTATAGCCGGTGAGCGTCCGGTTCGTGGTCACGATGTTCATCGGGTTTCCGCTCTGTAACTGGTTGACCAACGCGACCTGCCAGCCTTCCTTCAACCGGTTGCCCGAGAACGGAAGCGCGTAGATGCCGCTGACGACAAAACGATTGCGCGCATCGAAATCCGACAGCCCTCGGCTGTTGCGAAGATTGTAGCTGTCCTGCACGACCACGGCCTGGCTGCTGAGCGAATTGTAGTCGAGCGACTTCGAGAAGGTATACGAGGCATTGAACTGCAGGCCTTTCGAGAGGCGCTTGGTCGCCGTGATCCAGAGCGCGTTGTACAGGGAATTGCCCGCGCTGTCGTTCATCTGGATCTGCGCAAGCGGCACGCCGGGAGCGATGGCGCTGCTCGACGACACGGCGGGATACGGCCGCACGGTCGTGCCCGGCAGGTACTGATTGATGTTCCGCTGGATGCGCAGGTGCGTGCCCTTGTTCCCGAAGTAGCCGACCATCAGCCCCATATCGAACGGCAGCTCGTGTTGGATGTTGAGATTCCAGCTCTGCACCGTCATGTTGCGGAAGTCGGGGTTCACAACCACGGGAGAGAGCGACCCGGCCGATTTCGCCGCCGTGAACGCATTGCTGAAATTGATGCCGCCTCCGCTGATGGAGACCGGATTGGCGAAGGGCGGGTTCGACGCGAGCGGCGTCACGAGGTTCGTCACCGGCTGCTCGGACATGATCGCGTATGCGCCGCGCAGCACCGTCTTCGCATGGCCGAACACGTTCCAGGCAAAGCCGACTCGCGGCTGGATGTTATAGTTCTGCGAGTACACGCTGCCGAAGCCGGGGCTGCCGACCTGAACTAACGCCGAGGTTGCCGTGTTGAAGGACACGAACCGGTTTACCGCCTCCGTCGGCGTGCCGTTCCATTCCCAACGCAGCCCCAGCACGAGCATCAGCGACGGGCGCAGCTTAAACGTGTCCTGCGCGAAGAAGCCCATCGCGTTGACAAACACGCGGCTCGGGTTCGACGATGGATTCGCCGTGAAGGTTGCGAGGTTGCCGTTCAGGAAATCGGTTACCGTGTTGAACTGCATCGTGCCGGGCGTTTGCGCGAAACTGTTGCCGTTGAATCGCCGGAACTCGCCGCCGAACTTCAATGAGTGAGTCCCTTTCATGTAGCTCAACGTGTCCGAGGCAACCGCGGTGTAATCGCCGCGGCCTTGCGGGAAGCCCGCGGGACCGCCGAAGTTGAGACCGATATCGCTGATCGTGGTCTGCGGCAATCCGAACGCGCCGCTGATGCCGGTGTTCATCCCGAAGGCGGCCGGATTAAGCATTGCGTTCGGCTGGAACGTGATGTGAATGCGGTTGTAACCGAGTCGCGCCTCGTTGACCACGGTGGGCGAGAAGATGTGCGTTTCGTTCAGCGTCATGATTTGCCGCCGCGAAGCGCGCGTGTCGCCCCAGCCCGGGATGTTGTTGCCCTGCAGCGTCGGCTCGATCCGCAGATCCTGCTGGATCGCTATATAGCCGTTGAGCCGGTCGTCCGCGCCGAAGTTGTGGCTGATATTGGCGGTGCCCTGGTCGATATTCACGGGCGCGGTCGCCGAGCCTCCGAACAGCGACGTGCCGAGGTTCGGCTGCGGAATCAACGGCAGCAGCTTCAACACCGTCGGGTTCCCGATTGTC
>Ga0123519_10010697_pt1 | contig 13621 bp, 10 predicted proteins | sample YelNatPaOPRAMG02_FD_87396 | JGI IMG/M metagenome (GOLD analysis project Ga0123519, IMG submission 87396) | Hot spring microbial communities from Yellowstone National Park - Yellowstone National Park OP-RAMG-02 (version 2) | ecosystem: Environmental > Aquatic > Thermal springs > Hot (42-90C) ...
GTTGCGAAAGTCGCGCACCACCCACTGCCGCTCAAAGAGGGGGCGCTCGGCCCACCCTGCGGATTGCTCGGCCAGCGTGGCCCGCACCTCGCGGCAGAGGGCCAGCGCCTCCGCACAGCGGGCTGGCGTGAGGGCGCCGCCGGCAGCGTCCTGCCGGGTAGGGGCCTCCCAGTCGATCCCGGCTGCGCGCAGCGCCTGCACGGCACCGATCTCCTGGCCACGCCACTGGGATGCGAGGGCGATGGCGGCTGCGAACCCCGCCCCCGCTGCCTCCGCGGAGATGATGTGCGCCTGGCTCATAGCGTAGAACTCGTCGACCGTCTTGCCGTAGAGGGCGGCGATCTTGGGGATGGTCGATTCGGCGCCGGGCGTGCGCACCAGGCCTGGGCCGATGGTGAAGGCGATGACCCCGCTCTCCTCGAGCTCTGCAGCGAGGGTGTTGCCCAGCTCGACCTGCGCCGTTTTCATGACCTCATAGGGCCCCATGTAGGGCGCCGCACCCGAGGACGACACGCAGACGAACACCCCATGCTGCCGCTCGATCATCCCCGGCAGGAAGGCGCGGGCCAGGAGCACGGGCCCGCGCACGTTCACGCGGTAGCTCAGGTCCCAATCGGCGATGGGCGCCCGGTGCACCGCGCCCACCGGGGTGGCGGTGGCGTTGTTCAGCACGATATCCACCGGGCCAAAGCGTGGCGTCGCCTGGCGCACCAGCCGGGCCACGCTGCGCTCGTCGGCCACGTCGGTCTGCACGAAGAGGGCCAGCGGGCTCCCCGCCTCCTCGCAGATGCGCCGGGCTGCGGCCTGGCCACTCTTGCGATCCAGCTCGGCAAGCACCACGCGGGCGCCGAGCCAGGCCAGCGCCCGCGCCGCCTCGTAGCCGATGCCCCGCCCGGCGCCGGTGACCACGGCCACCTGGCCCGCGAGTGCCTCCTGCGTCAGCGTGCCCTGGCCGATGAGAGGGATCCCTTGCTGCATCGCTGGCCTCCTGTGCCATACCTGGAGCTGCAATCGCAGCCTGCGGCGTGGGACGATTATACAGCAGCCTTGCCCGAAATCAGCAGGCGTGGCCTGCGGCTGTGCCGACGTAGCGGTCGCTGCCGTAGGCGAGGATGAGCTGGCAGGCGGGGGCGAGGGTGAGGAGCCCCAGGGCGAAGAGGCGGCTGCGGCCAAAGGCCTGTGCTACGCTGAAGCACACAAAGAGGAAAGCCACGGCGTTGACCACGGGGATGAGCAGCAGGAACAGCCACCACCAGGGGCGGCCCGCCACACGGAGGAGCTCCACCAGGTCGTAGACCGGCACCAGCGCTGCCCAGCCCGGCCGCCCGGCCTTGATCAGAATCTCGCGTAGGGCCGCGACAGACAGCACGCCCGCGACCAGACAGAAGAGCCCCGCCACCCACCCGGCCGGCCCGGAGGTCGCTGCCCATGGCACGAGAGAAGTGCAGGCGGGCGCAAAGAGGAGCGTGGACATGGCGTGCCTCCCCATCCATGATGACCCTTACAAGGGCGCTTCTTGGCTCCCATCGTATTTGTCGTGCCTGGGCCTGCGAAACCCGCCCCTGGGCCGCAACCGAGGGCCTGTGCCTCGCATCTTGGAGAAACGCTTTGGAAACGGCGGCTCTGCTAGACTGGGTGTAGCCTTTTCCCATGGCGACAAGAGGGAACGCGACCTCATGATCGGGCCCCAGGGACCGATCCCATCAAGGAGGAGAGCATGTCTCGACAGAAGCCCCGTTTCACGGCGCTGTTGCTCATCGCGGTGCTCCTGGTGCCGCTGCTCGCTGCTTGCGGGGGGCCTGAGGCCAAGTCGGCCCAGCCCGCGGCGACGGCGCCGGCCGCCAAGCCCACAGCAAAGCCCGCCGCGCAGGCGACGGCCAAGCCCGCGGCCAGCGCCGACCCTTCCACCCGCGTATCTGAGTCGCTTGGCTTGCTCATGGGCCAAAGCGACAAGCCCGGTGCCCTGCCCTCGTTCCACGTGGAGATCAACGACAGTGGGCCGACCTTCGACCGGCAGGCCAAAACGGTGCTGACGAACGCCGTCAAGATCAAGGCCGATGTGCAGGGGACCGATGTGCATGCCTGGATCGAAGGGGATGATGGCAAGACGACCGAGGGCTATGTCATCGGCAACGACGACTATGTCGTCGATGGAGGCCAGGTGAAACAGGATGCTCTGGCCGGAGTCGGGCTGACCTGGGCCATGTGGCAACTCGAACCGGTGGTGATCCTTTCGCTGGCCGGCCTCGGCGCCCAGGCTGCAGGCACACAGGCCGTTGACGGCCGCACGGCCGACGTGTTCGCCGTCGATATGGCCAAGGCCGACCCGGCCGTGCTCGCCGGCGTGCAAGCCTTCATTGGCAGGGGGATCTCCGTGGCCAAAGGCAAGGTGTGGGTCGATCAGCAATCCGGCGCTCTGCTGAAGACGGTGCTCGACTATGAGCAGGACCTGTACGATGTGACGAGCAGCGACAAGAATGCTCCGCCGGTTGGGCATGGCTCTGGCCACATCGATATCGCAGTGTCGCAGGTGGGCAAGGTCTCGGTGAGCCTGCCCAAGTAGCCTGGGAGCAGTGGCCCGTCGCAAGGAGCAGGCCGGGGAAGGCCCCTTCCTGCCTTGCCAGCGCAGTGGGCACTGCCGGACGATCATGACTTGAAGAAGGGGGGCCAGCTTTGGACGAGGGCCGCCATCCTGCCCGTTCCCAACTCTTCACGGTTCGCCTCTGGATAGAGGACCTGGGCGACAGCCGTGCGGAGTGGCGAGGTAAGGTGCAGCATGTCCTCAGCGGTGAGGCCAGCTACTTCCGCGATTGGCCCTCTCTCGTCGCCTTCCTCGACGAGCGCTTGCGAGGCCTGTCCGGGAGCGCCGCCGGCCAAGGTGAGGGCCAGGACCAGTGAGCCAGATGGCCCGCGCCAGGCATCGGCGCGGGAGGGCAGATAGTCACCCCATAGCCCAGGCTTCCCTCTGCAGGTGGAGGGGCCTGGGCTCGTCTCGTGGCGGCCGCTCGTGCTGCAGGCGTAGGGTTGGTGCCACGGCCCGGCGCATGGGTGCAGGGGAATCCCCAGTTGGCACAATCTGCGGCGACGGTGTAGAATAGGCGGCCATATAGCCTCACGCGATGGAGCCCCTTCCCATGGCCGTGCTCAGCCCCTACCGCCGCCTGGTCAGGCAGGTACGGGCCACTTTTGTGGGTGGCCCGCCCAGCGACGAAGACCATAACATCCTCAACTGGTATGCCTCGACTGCGCTCTTTGGCATCGTCGATGGCAGCATGTGGGTCTTCCTGCCGGTTTTCCTGGCGCGCCTGGGCGCCTCGCCGTCGGTGCTGGGGCTGTACACCTCATTGCCCGCGCTGATGGTCATCGCCTTCTCCATCCCCACCGGCGTGCTGGTCGATCGTGCCCGCGACCAGATGGCCACCTGGAAGCGCATCGCTTTCTGCATGCGCATGTTCTACCCGGTGGTCATCCTGGCGCCGTTCTTTCTGCCGCGCGCGAGCCTGCCTCTGGCAATTGTGGTCGTGTGGGCGCTGCGCGTGATCCTCGACGCAGCCGGCACGTCGCTGTGGGTGGCGATCGCCGGCCGGGCGGTCTCGCCGCGGCGGCGGGCGCACGTCAATGGCACGCGCTGGGCTCTGCTCAGCCTGATCAGCGCCTCGTGCCAGGGGCTCGCCGGGCGCTGGCTCGACGTAGGGCCCTTCCCCGGTGCCTACCAGGCCATGTTCACCGTGGCGTTCGCCGCTACCATGGCCGAGTGGTGGTTCTTTGGCCGCCTGCGCGTGCCGCTCTTGGAGCGAGAGGAGCAGGTGCAGGCGACGTTGGGGGAACGGGTGCGCGGCTACCTGCGGCCGCTGGCCGAGCACCGACCCTTCGTGCGCTTTGCCGTGGGCACTTTTGCCTACCGGGTGGCGGTGAACATGCCGGCGGCCCTCTTCACCTTGCTCTGGGTGCGCGAGTTGGGCGCCTCCAATGGCCTCATCGGGCTGCGGGGCACGGTGGGCTATGTGGGGCTGATGACGGGGTATCTCTTCTGGGGCCGCACTGCGAACCGCCTGGGGCACCGCCGTGTGCTCACTGCCGGCGCCCTGGGCACCGCCGCCTACGCCATCGTCAGCGCCGCGCTGCCCTCGGCGGTGTGGCTGGTGCCGGTGGCGGTGCTGTGGGGCCTCAGTGCGCCGGGCATCGATGTGGGCCTCTTCGACCTCCTGCTGCATGCCTGCCCGCCGGGCAAGGAGGCGCGTTTCGTATCGGTCAACCAGTTCACGGCCAACGTCGCCATCTTTGTGGGGCCGCTCCTGGGGGTGGCCCTGGCCAGCGTCACGTCGGTGCGCATCGCGCTTGCGGTGGCGGGGGCGCTGCAGGTGGTCACCACGGCAGGGTTCCGGCTGCTGCCGAGAGACGTGTGAAAGCAGCCGCGGCATGGCCTCGCGCGGCCACGGCTGGCGGATTTCGGCGTGCCCTCCCCTCAGTTCCTTGAGTTTCCTCCCACTCGCTCGGCGATCGCCTCCGCCATCTCCCTCGTGCCTGCCGCGGTCGGGTCGTCGGGGGTGGGCTTGAGGTCACAGGTGACCCAACGCCCCTCGGCGATGACGCTTTGCACCGCTGCCTCGACCCGTGCCGCGGCAGCCACCTCACCGAGATGGCGGAGCATCAGCGCGGCGCTGAGGATGGTGGCGGTGGGGTTGGCCTTGTTCTGCCCCGCGTACTTGGGCGCCGAGCCGTGCACCGGCTCAAAGATCGCCCACTTCTCGCCAATGTTGGCCCCGGGCGCCACCCCCAACCCGCCGACCAGGCCAGAGGCCAGGTCGCTGATGATATCGCCATAGAGGTTCGGCAACACGAGCACATCATAGAGCTCGGGCTTTTGTACGAGCTGCATGCACATGTTGTCGACGATGCGATCTTCGAAGGCGATGTCGGGGTAGGCGGCCGCCACCTCCTGGGCCACGCGCAGGAAGAGCCCATCGCTGAGCTTCATGATGTTGGCCTTGTGGACGGCCGTCACCTTGCGCCGGCCGTTGCGGCGGGCGTACTCGAAGGCAAAGCGCACGATGCGCTCGGTGGCCGGACGGGTGATGACCTTGATCGACTCGCAGGCCACATCGGGGATGACCTCGTGCTCGATGCCGGCGTAGAGGTCCTCCATGTTCTCACGCACGATGATCAGGTCCACCGCCTCGAAGCGGGTGCGCACGCCAGGGATGGTGCGAGCGGGGCGCAGGTTGGCGTAGAGGCCCAGGGCCTGGCGCAGGGCGACGTTGACGCTGCGGAAGCCGGTGCCGATGGGCGTGGTGATCGGCCCTTTGAGGGCAATGCCGTTCCGCCGGATGGATTCCAACACCTCCTCGGGCAGCGGGGTGCCCAACCGGGCCATGACCGCCTCGCCGGCCTCCTGCACTTCCCATTCGATGGGCACACCCGTGGCGTCGACAACCCGCCGGGCGGCCTCTACCAGTTCGGGTCCAATCCCGTCGCCGGGGATGAGGGTAACACGGTAGGGCAAGGGGGTTCCTCCTTTGTGATGCGTGATGCCTAGTGCGTCAAACGTAAAGCGGGAAGGTGCCGCATACATCCCTCACGTTGGACGCTTTACGTCTTGCGCAGATAGTTGAGCAGCCCTCCCGCCAGCACCACCTCTACCTGCCGCGGGGTGAGGTGGTAGTGCACCTGGAAGCGGGTGCCTCGGGTGAGGTTCTGCACGGTCAGCGGCGCGCCCTCCCTCAGCGCCTGCCGCACGCCGGCGATGCACCATGCGTCGCCGACGGCGAAGAGGCTGTCGTCGGCATCGGGCTCGAGGATGAGGGGCAGGATGCCAAAGTTGACCAGATTGGCGGCATGGATGCGGGCGAAGGAGCGGGCGACGACAGCTTTCAGCCCCAGGTACATCGGAGCCAGCGCCGCATGCTCGCGGCTCGACCCCTGGCCATAGTTCTCGCCGGCCACCACAAAGCCGCCGCCTGCCTCGCGCGCCCGCTGCGGGAACGACGGGTCGATGGGCGCAAAGACATGCTCGGCCAGCGCCGGCACGTTGGAGCGCAGGGGCAGGACTTTGGCGCCGGCGGGCATGATGTGGTCGGTGGTGATGTTGTCGCCGAGCTTGAGCAGCAGCCGGCCGCGGAGCTCGTCCTCCAGCGGGCCGCGCATGGGCAGGGGCTGGATGTTGGGGCCGCGCACTACCTCCACCGCCTCTGGGGCCTCGGCGGGAGGGATGATCATGCTGTCGCTGGTCGCCAGGGTCGCAGGCCATACGACCGTGGGCGGCGTGCCGAGGGCGCGCGGGTCGGTGATGGCGCCGCGGAGGGCGCTGGCCGCACACACCGCAGGGCTGGCCAGGTAGACCTGATCGTCTTTGGTGCCCGATCGCCCGGGGAAGTTGCGGTTAAAGCTGCGCAGGCTGTTGGCCCCCGTCGCGGGCGCCTGGCCCATGCCGATGCACGGCCCACAGCCCGCCTCGAGGATGCGCGCGCCGGCGGCAATGAGGTCCGCCAGGGCGCCGTTGCGGGCGATCATCTCGTAGACCTGTCTGGAGCCGGGGCTGATGGTGAGCGAGACGTTGGGGTGCACTGTCTGCCCCTTGAGGATGGCGGCCACCGTCATCAGGTCGGCGTAGGAAGAGTTGGTGCAACTGCCGATGCAGACCTGGGCGATGGGTGTGCCCGCCACCTCGCGCACCCGGTGCACGTTGTCGGGGCTGGAGGGCAGGGAGACGAGCGGCTCGAGGGCCGAGAGGTCGAGCTCGATCTCCTCGTCGTAGGCGGCGCCTGGGTCGGCCGCCAGGGGCAGCCAGTCGCCCTCGCGGCCCTGGGCGCGCAGGAAGGCCAGGGTCTGCTCGTCGGAGGGGAAGAGCGAGCTCGTAGCGCCCAGCTCGGCGCCCATGTTGGCGATCGTTGCACGCTCGGGCACCGTGAGGCTGGCCACGCCCGGGCCACCATACTCCAGTATCCTCCCCACGCCGCCCTTGACCGTCAGCCGCCGCTGGAGCTCGATGATCACATCCTTGGCGCTGACCCAGGCGGGCAGCCGCCCACGCAGCCGGACGCACACGACCCTGGGCATGGTCAGGTAGAAGGGCGCCCCGGCCATGGCTGCGGCCACGTCGAGGCCGCCGGCGCCGATGGCGAGGGTCGCCAGAGCGCCCGAGGTAGGGGTGTGGCTGTCGGCGCCGAGCAAGGTCTCGCCGGGCACGCTAAAGCGCTCGAGCTGCACCTGGTGGCAGATGCCATTGCCGGGCCGGGAGAAGTGGATGCCGTACCTGGCGGCCATCGACTGCAGGTAGCGGTGGTCATCGGCGTTCTCGAAGCCGGTCTGGAGCAGGTTGTGGTCCACATAGCTGACTGAGCGACGGGTGCGCACGCGTGGGGCGCCGATGGCCTCGAACTGCAGGCAGGCCATGGTGCCGGTCGCATCCTGGGTGAGCGTCTGATCGATGCGCAGGGCGATCTCCTCGCCCGGCGCCATGCGCCCGCCGGCCAGGTGGCTGGCAATGATCTTCTCGGTGAGGGTTTGGGGCATAAGCTTTCTCCCTGTGTGGAAAACCCCCGGCAGATGGCCGGCCGGAAGCGGCGTGTCCGGGTGGCTGCCGGCCGTTCTGCTTCGCAGGCACCCGGCCCGAAGCCGGAGGGGGTAGTCTGGCAGCCTGGCCGGGCCGTGGCCGCCCGCGGGCGGCCACGGCCCGGCCAGGCCACAAAACTGACGCCACAAAGGGCTCGTTCCGGGCTCCAGGCGGAGCGCCACGTCCGGACGGCCTGCCCCAGCGGGCAGGCATAGGCCCTGGGCTAGCGGTGGTGGCCGTTGCCCCGCCGGTAGTCGCTGTAGATGTACATCAGCTCCTTGTCGAAGAGGGAGCGCTTGACCTCGACGGCCATACGCCGGGCGCGGGCCAGGATTTCGCTCGCCTCTTCGTCGGTCAGTTGGATGCCAAACTCGGCGAACTTGAACTTGACCATCTTGGAGCCGGAGTGCTTGCCGATGACGAGTTGTCGCGTCTGGCCGACGGCCTCGGGCGCAAAGGCCTCGTAGTTGCGTGGGTCTTTGAGCACGCCGTCGGCGTGGATGCCCGACTCGTGGGCAAAGATGTTGTCGCCGACGATGGCTTTGCAGGCCGGCAGGGGCCGGCCGGAGGCGCGGGCCACGTACTCGGAGAGCTCGCGGAAGCGGCTGGTATCGAGGCCGAGGGGCATGCCCATGATGTACTGCAGGGCCATGGCGACCTCCTCCAAGGCGGCGTTGCCCGCACGCTCGCCCAGGCCATTGACGGTGACGTTGACAAAGGTCGCCCCCGCGCGGACGCCGGCCAGAGCGTTGGCGGTGGCCAGGCCAAAGTCGTTGTGGGTGTGCATTTCGACGGCCAGGCCCGTCTCGTCGATGATGGCCTTCACCCGCTCGTAGGCCTGGAAGGGCTCGAGGATGCCCAGAGTGTCGCAGTAGCGCAGGCGGTCGGCACCACACTCTCGCCCGGCACGGGCGAACGCGAGCAGGAACTCGGGGTCGGCGCGCGAAGCATCCTCGGCGTTGAGCGAGACGTAGAGCCCGTGCGACTTGGCAAAATCGACGCTGCGCTTGACACTCTCCAAGACCCAGGCCCGGTCGCGGTGCAGCTTGTGCTCGATGTGGATGTCGGAGGCCGAAATGGAGATGGCGACGGCCCGGACGCCCGTCTGCAGCGAGGCTTCGATGTCCGAGATCACGGCTCGGTTCCAGGCCAGGATGCTGGCAGGCAGGTCGAGGGCGACGATCTCTTTGATGGCCTCGAGCTCGTCGCCGCCCATGGCGGGGATGCCCACCTCGATCTGCGGCACGCCGATCTCGGCGAGCAGTTGGGCGATGCGCACCTTTTCGCTGTTGGCAAAGACCACGCCGGCTGTCTGCTCGCCATCGCGCAGCGTCGTATCGTCGAGCCAGATTTGACCCATGGAAACCTCCTGATGTGAGCCGGTGGGCGCGATCCACCGGGAAAACAAAAGAGCCCACCGCTCGCTCCGTTCCTGGAGCATATGGTGGGCATCTCTGGCATGCCGCCACCGCAGGCGGCCTGGTGCCCGAGCAAGTGCCCGGGCCTGTTGGCTAACCGATGCCATCCAGGCATCTTGTTGGTGGGCTAGAATACCACAGGTCACGGACTCTGTCAAAACTCGGCCGTTTTCGATACGGCTGGGTGCATAGGGCATGCTTCTTGCTCTCAGGCCGCCGGAGGTGGCCATGGGGCAGCGAGGGCGCCGGCTCAGGCGGCACCTGGGCTTTTTCGACACCGTGGCCGTTGCTCTGGGGGCGATCATCGGAGCCGGCATCTTTGTGGTGCTGGGCGCGGTGGTGCAGTTGGCGGGCGCAGCCGTGCCCATCGGCATCCTGCTGGCGGCGGCGATTGGCATTCTCGACGGCCTCAGTTCGGCCGAGCTGGGGGTGGCGTTCCCGCGGGTAGGGGGCACCTATGAGTTTGGCTACGACCTGGTCCGGCCCTGGGTGGGCTTTGCTGCCGGCCTGCTGTACCTGCTGGCCAACCTGACGGGTGGGGCGGCGCTGAGCCTGACCTTCGCGGCCTACCTGCAGCCTCTCGTGCCGGGCCTGCCGCTGCGCGCGGTGGCGGTCGGCCTGGCGACTGTGGCCCTGGTGGTGAACCTGGTCGGCGCGCAGCAGTCGCGTGAGGTCAACAACGTTCTGGTGGTGTTCAAAGTCGCGGTGCTGGCCACCTTTGTGGGCATCGGTGTGGCCTTTGCCGGCAGGTGGGTGGCACTCACATCGTTGCCGTTCCGGCCGGCGGGCATTCCGGCCGTGGCCGCGCTTTTCTTCTTTGCCTACTCGGGCTTTGGCCGGCCGGTGACGATCGTCGAGGAGATCCGCAACCCTGCGCGCAACCTGCCGCGGTCGATTGTGGCGGCTATGGCCGTGTCGACGGTCCTCTACGTCTCGGTAGCGGTCGTGGCGCTGGGGCTGGTGGGGGTGGCCGGCCTGGCGGGGCAGGAAGCGCCTCTGCGCGTGGCCCTGGTTCCTACGGGGCAGGCCTGGGCGCTGTTCCTCATCTCGGTCGGGGGGGTGGTGGCCACCGCCGACGTCCTGTTGGTCGGCATCTGGGCGCTCTCGCGGGTCATCCTGGCCATGGCGCGGCGCGGCGATGTGCCGCAGGCCTTGGGGCGTATCAGCGCCCGAGGGGTGCCGTGGGTGGCCGTGCTGGCTTCGGGGATCGTCACCATCCTGCTGACGGCCACGCTGAACTTTGGCCCTGCGCTGTCGGCCAGCAGCCTGAGCACCCTGGTCTACTATGGCATTACCGATTGGGTAGCCTTCAGCCTGGCCCCTGGGCGGCGCCTCTACCCGCTCGTGGTGCCGGCGGTTGGCCTCATCGGGACGGCGGCGCTGGCCTTCTCGCTGCCGGCGCAATCGGTCGCCGTGGTGGCGGCTGTGCTGGGGCTCGGTCTGCTCTACTTCTTCCTCCGCCACAGGCACGCCGGCCGGTGAGGACTGTTGACTCGGCCGGGGCCACGGACTATGATACTCGGGCCCGATGCTCTGGGGAGCGTGCGCACCGTTCCCACCATGACAACGGAAGGAGTCCCTGCCCGTGATCTTGCCCGGCCATGTGGCCGCGCCGGTGCTCGCCTCGCGCTTCCTGCATGTGGAGCGCAGGCTGGCAGTCGTCGCCGGGGTGGCGCCCGACCTCATCGACAAGTTTGCCTACTATGTGCTGCACGCCACCCACTGGACGCGCCTCCCGGCCCACTCTCCCTTCATCTTTGTGCTTTCGACGTTGGCCGTGGCCCTGGCCGGCCGGCTCCATCGGGGAGACTGGCGCTGGGCGTGGGCGTGGCTCGCGGGGTATGGCCTGCACCTCTTGTGTGACCTCATCCCTCCGGAGGGCATCCTGCCCCTGGCGTGGCCTCTGCGTAGCTATGCGGAGATGGTGAGCAGCGGCAGGCCCTGGTTCTTGGGAGGAGGGCCGGTGCCCTGGCCGTCGGTCATCGCCGAGGTAGGGCTGGTAGTGGCGGCCGTCGTCGTCGAGCTGGCGGCTCGCCGGCGTGCGGCGGAGCAGGCCTGAGGGGAGGTCGCTCTTCCCTATGGCCCGGCCAGGCCCAGCAGGCGGCGCAGGGTGCCGCCGAGGAGCGCCTCGAGCCCGGCGCGTGGCAGGCCCATGCCCCTCAGCGCCTCGAGTGCGGCGCGGTTGTCATCGAGCGAGTGCCAGGGAAAGTCGAGGCCGAAGACGAGCTGCGCCGCGCCGACGCACTCGGCCATCTCCTTCACCCGCGCCGGCCCCAGGTGCCACTCCCAATTGTCGTGCTCCAAGACGCTCGTCACACCCAGGAACGCCCGCGGCGAAGCTCCTCCGTGGTTGGCGGCGATGGCCAGCATCATCTCGTAGAAGGCGCGGCCCCCGGCATGCTCCAGGATGATGCGCAGGCCGGGCACGCTCCATAGCATGGAGTCGAACTTGAGCGGGTCGGAGAGGGCCAGCGGGCTGCGGTGCACGCCGGTGTGAAAGTCGAGCACTACGCCCAGGTCGGCGGCCGCGGCATAGAAAGCCATCGCCCGCGGCTCTGTCAGGTCGTAGGGCTCGATGGCGGGGTGGACCTTGCAGCCGCGCACGCCCGCCGCGTGCATCCTTTCGAGCACGGCTGTGGCCTCAGGGTGCACGGGGCAGATGGTGGCGAAAGGGATCAGCCGGGGGCTGCCTGCGACCTGCTCGAGCACCCACGCGTTCGCCCGCCACAGGTCGCCGCCCATCTGCACGGCAAAGGGTGCAAAGACCACGGCAGAGTCGATGCCGAGGGCGTCGAGGTGCCGGAGCAGCATGTCGCGATCGCCCGGGCGCCACGAGTTGGGTGGCATCAGGTGGCAGTGGTTGGCAAGGATGGGGATGGGCTCGTCCAAGGGATGACCTCACGCACCTTCGAAAGAGCTGCCTCACCCGGCCGACGGCACGGGGGTGCGGCCCGGAGGAACAGGTGGAGCGCGTTATACATCGTTCGTGCGCTGGCGTCAAAGCTGGCTCAGCGTCGGGTCAGGGCGCGACGCCGTTCGGCGAACTCGCGCGGGCCGATTGTGCCATGCAGGTATTGGCGCTCGAGCAGGCGCAGGGCCTCCTCCTGCGGGCCGGTGATCGGTGGGGGCCTGCGGACCAGGCTGCGCACGATCCGCCAAAAGGATAGCAGCCCGACAAAGACCGCCGCCAGCGCCAGCAAGCAAGACACCGCCGTTCCCCTCCTCGCGGTGATGGGCGAGCCTCGACCCCCACCCGCTCGCAAGTGCCGTGCCAAGGCTGGGGCGCGGCGAGCACAGGGCCGCTTGCAGGTCGCTGGCTGTCACGCAGAGTAGGCCACGGCTCGAGGGATCACGCACGGCCATGCGCCCTGCTCCGCAGTGGGTTTGTAGTGCGCACGCCCGTGCGCTGGGCTGCACCTACGGCTGGGCGCACCTGCCTGTCGGCGCCACGTTGGGGCATTGCGCACCGGCGTGCGCACTACAAACCCGCGCATCTGGGCGCACTTGCCTGCCGGTCAGGTGCTGCCTACAATGCCGAATGGGCTGGAGTTGCGCGACCCCAATAATTCATGTACGGCCGGTTGCCAAAGGAGGCAGGCCCTATGATGCTGCGCCCCTACGAGCCTGAGAGAGACAGGGATGCCGTCCACCGCATCTTCTATGAGGTGGGCTGGTCGGATCGGAGCAGGGAACAGGAGGAGGGCGTCGACCACTTTCTCAGTGCGGGCTCAGCCCTTGTGGCCGAGCTGCACGGTGCGGCCGAGAGCGTGGCCATCGGCGCCCCTGCGACCTACCGCTATCAGAACGAGGACCTCCCGCTCTGCGCGGTGACCAACGTGGCCACGAGCCACGTCGGCCGCAGGCAGGGCCTGGCCCTGCGCCTGACCGCCCATCTGCTGCAGCAGGCGGCGGGCGAGGGCGCGGTGGTGGCCGCGCTGGGCATGTTCGACCAAGGGTTCTATGACCGGCTCGGCTTTGGCACCGGCCCCTACGACCACTGGCTCAGCTTCGACCCCGCTGCCCTCAAGGTCGACGCGCCGCGCAGGGTGCCCCAACGGGTCACACTCGACGATTGGGAGGCGATCCATGCCGCTCGCCTGACGCAGCCTCGCCGGCACGGCGCCATCCACCTGCACCCGGCGGCACTGACCCGGGCGGAGATGCTCTGCACCCGTGGCGCGTTCGGCCTGGGCTACCGCGATGGGCACGACGGCACCCTCTCGCACCTGATCTGGTGTGGGGCGCGCAACATGGAGCGCGGGCCGGTGTGGGTGCGCTGGTTGGTGTACCACGACCGCGAGCAGTTGCAGGAGCTGATGGCCTTGCTCAAGGGCCTGGGCGACCAGATACGCCTGGTGACCATGATGGAGCCGCCCGGCGTGCAACTGCAGGACCTGATCCAGTGGCCCTTCAAGCAGCGCCAGATCACCGAGAAATCGCCTTTCGAGGCCACGGCGCGGGCCACCGCCTGGTGGCAGATGCGCATCCTCGACCTGACGGGGTGCCTGGCGCGCACGTACCTGCCCGGGCCTGGGGTGCGCTTCAACCTGCGCCTGACGGACCCCATCGAGCGCTACCTGGAACCAGGGCCGCAGTGGCACGGTGTGGCCGGCGACTATGTGGTGACGCTCGGCCCATTTTCCAGCGCCGA
>Ga0123519_10010699_pt1 | contig 13619 bp, 12 predicted proteins | sample YelNatPaOPRAMG02_FD_87396 | JGI IMG/M metagenome (GOLD analysis project Ga0123519, IMG submission 87396) | Hot spring microbial communities from Yellowstone National Park - Yellowstone National Park OP-RAMG-02 (version 2) | ecosystem: Environmental > Aquatic > Thermal springs > Hot (42-90C) ...
CAGATAAAAAATATGGTAGTTTCTTAATTCATAAACCAGCAGAGGCAAAAGTTAAGATAGAAAGAAAGGGGAATAAAGCAATCATAGAAATAGAAGACTTTATTTCACCTACAATAATTGAACGCCTCAACATTGACAATAAACTCTTCAAAGTAAAAATACCTGATTTCAGGTCTATGATTGACTGTGTCCTAATCGATACTAATTATGATGGCAATACTTTTCATATCGCCTATTCCGATGTTCCTGAAAAGAAAAGCGATTTAGTCAGCAGTAAAAATCATTGATATGCTCGGCGAGGAAGTTTTGTGTGTAAAGGAAATATAAATGAAACCACCACTTTATAACTAACATAGACTTTCCCAATAAGCCTTTGTAGTATATTGAATATACAGCGTAAAACCAAAAGTATTTTACTTATACAAAAAATTTGATATAAAAATCTTTATATGATAATTTCTATTTATGAGAGTTGCATTGGCACAGATTTCTTCCTATCTTGGGGATTTAAAAAGAAACATTGAAAAACACCGAGAAATTATTGAAAGCGCTATTTCTAAAAAAGCAGACATTATTGTATTCCCGGAGCTAAGCCTTACAGGCTATCTTCTCCAGGATCTTGTTCAGGAAGTAGCAATTAATAGAGAAAATTTTAAAATTCTTGATGAAATTAAATCCCTTTCTAAGGAAATTTCAATAGTTGCTGGTTATGTTGAGGAGAAGGAAAAGGGTATTTACTACAATTCTGCATCTTTCTTCCATAAAGGAGAAATTCTCCACACCCACAGAAAGCTTTATCTTCCAACCTTTGGAATGTTTGATGAGAAAAAGTTTTTTACAGAAGGAAAGGAATTAAAGGCATTTGAAACTCCTTTCGGGAAAACAGGTCTTCTCATTTGCAGGGACTTTATGCATATCTCAACATCCTATCTCTACTATCTTCAGAATGTTGATTTCATAATAGCAATTTCAGCTTCCCCTGCAAGGGGGGCAACTGAAGCTGACCACTTTTATGTATCTGAGAACTGGGAATTGATGGGCAAGTTTGTATCAAGGTTTTTCAGCACCTTCACAATTTATGTCGGAAAGGTTGGCTTTGAGGATGGATTGGGATTCGTTGGAGGTTCATTTGTCTATGACCCCACAGGAAATCTTCTCTTCCTTGCACCCTATTTAGAAGAGGTAATTGAATTTGTTGAACTCGATCCACGAGAGGTTGGAAGGGCAAGGGCAAAGGGGCATTTTAGGCAGGAAGAGCTTGATGAGATAATCTTTCTTGAGATGGAAAGGATAGTGAAGAGAATTGAGAATAAATCCTGAATTTATAAAAAAATTTTTGGTAAAGTTTTTAAAGGAAGAGATAGGGAAATTTGGTTTTAAAAAGGGGGTTTGGGGTCTTTCTGGAGGGCTTGACTCCTCTGTTGTTTCTTTCCTTGCAAAGGAAGCCCTTGGAGAAGAAAATTGCCTTGCTCTGATCATGCCTTATAAAACCTCTGATCCAGAGGCTGTTAAAGATGCTGAAAACCTTGCTAAGAAACTGGGAATAAGATACAAAATAATAGATATAACTCCAATGATAGATGCTTATTTTAAAGATCATCCCACAGAAAACAAGGTTCTTATTGGAAACAAAATGGCAAGGGAAAGGATGGCAATCCTCTACGATTATTCTGCAAGGGAAAAAGCCCTTGTAATCGGAACATCCAATAAATCAGAGCTTCTTCTCGGCTATGGAACAATATATGGGGATATGGCTTCAGCAGTTAATCCTCTCGGAGACCTTTACAAAACCCAGGTTTACCAGCTTGCAGAGTTCCTTGGTGTTCCTGAAAGCATTATAAGAAGACCCCCTTCAGCGGATCTGTGGAAGGGGCAGACAGATGAGGGAGAGATCGGATTGACCTATAAGGAGATTGACACAATCCTTTTCTATCTTGTTGATCTAAGAATTGGGGTAGAAGATATTGAAAAGAAGGGTTTTTCTGTTGAAAAAATTCTTTATGTGAAAAAACTTATAGAGGGTTCCCAATTTAAAAGAAAGTTACCTGTTATACCAAAGCTTTCCTGGAGAACTGTTGGGCACGATTTCCTCTATCCTCGAGATTGGGGAAAGTAAAATAAAAAATCCCCTTGACATCCTGAAATTCTTAAACTTAAATAATCACAGAAAGGAGAATTAAAATGCCAAAAGTTTATGTTGTAGCAACGCCAATTGGCAATCTTGAAGATATTACTTTAAGGGCATTGAGAATTTTAAAAGAAGTGCCATTGATAGTTTGTGAGGACACAAGGGAGGCTCTAAAAATCCTGAAAAAATATCAGATAGAAGCAAATTTGATGAGTTACTACAAACCAAGGGAAAAAGAAAGAATCCCCTTAATTTTAAGAGAAATGAAAAAAGGAAAGGATATAGCTTTAATAACTGATTCTGGAACCCCTGTCATTTCAGACCCTGGAGCAATCCTAATTAGGGAGGCGATAAAGGAGGGTTTTGAAATAGTTCCAATACCTGGTCCATCAGCAGTTACAACAGCACTAATGGTATCGGGTTTTGAGGCAAACTCCTTCACCTTTGCAGGTTTTCCTCCGAAAGGGGAGAAGGTCCTTGAAAACTTTGTAGAACAAATTTTGAGCTTTCCTCACCCAGTAGTTATTTATGAAAGGGGGGATAGAGTAAGAAAATTTTTAGAATTAGTTGAAAAAAAAGATAAGGATAGAAAGGTTCTTGTTGCAAGGGAGATGACAAAATTATACGAGGAGTTCTTGAGGGGTAGTGTATCAGAAATTGTTGAAAGAATAAAGGAGAAAGATTTAAAGGGAGAAATCACAATTGTTATAGAAGCGGGCAAAGGAGCTATGAAAAAGGAAAAGAAGGAATTGAAAAATTTAATTAAATTATTATATGCCAAATATAAAGTCCCAAAGCCAATTCTCAAGGACTTGACAAAATTATGCTAAAGAAATATATTATAAATGGACTAAGAAATTTTGAAAGGAGGTGAAAAGATGACACTGATTAGATGGGATCCTTGGAAAGACTTGATTGCTCTCCAAGAGAGGATGAACAGACTTCTCGAGGAGAGCTTCGGAAGACTGAGGAGGGAAGAGGGGCTTGTCTCTGGTGCCTGGACTCCAGCTGTTGACATCTATGAGACCGAAAATTCCCTTGTTGTAACTGCAGAGATTCCAGGGGTAAGTGAGAAGGACATTGATGTAAGGATTGAGAATAACCAGCTTGTTATAAAGGGTGAGAGGAAGTTCGAGAAGGAGACCAAGGAGGAGAACTATCACAGGATTGAAAGGGTCTATGGCAATTTCTATCGCTCCTTCTCACTACCCAACACTGTTGATCCTGACAAGGTAAAAGCTGAGTACAAAAACGGAGTCCTGAAGATCACTCTCGGGAAGAAGGAAGAGGTAAAACCCAAGCAGATCAAGATCGAGGTTGAGTGATAAATAAAGAGGGGCTGTCTTTCGACAGCCCCTCTTCCTCCTCAGTTTGACTTTTTAATTTTTAAAATTAATTGGAAAAAAAATGAGAAGAGTTTATAATATTAACTTAAGAAGGAGGAGAAAAATATGTTAAACACAATAAAAACTATTCTTCTCTTGACTGCCTTGACTTTATTGCTTCTTTTTATAGGAGATATGGCAGGAGGGAAGGAGGGTTTAACCATTGCCCTAATTTTTGCAGGGATAATGAATTTCACTGCCTACTGGTTTTCCGATAAAATAGTCCTTTCCCTCTACAGAGCAAAGCCTGTATCCCCTGAACAAGCTCCTGGTCTTTACAGAATAGTAGAAGAACTTTCAGCAAGAGCTAACATTCCTACACCGAGGGTTTACATAATTCCAGCTCCTGCTCCCAATGCTTTCGCAACAGGAAGGAGTCCAAAGCACTCAGCAGTGGCTGTAACTGAAGGTCTTCTTGACCTCCTGTCAGAAGAAGAGATAAGAGGGGTTCTATCCCATGAAATTTCCCATATAAAAAATAGGGACACACTGATCTCTACTATAACTGCAACAATAGCGGGAGCAATAATGTATCTCTCAAGAATGCTCCAGTGGTCTCTTTTCTTTCTTGGAGGGAGTAGAGATGATAGAAGGGATGGAGGAGGTATAGGTTTACTCTTTGCCATAATCCTTGCACCAATTGCAGCCTTCCTAATTCAGATGGCAATTTCAAGGTCAAGGGAGTACAAAGCTGATGAATCAGGGGCTGAGATTTCAGGAAATCCCCTCTATTTAGCTTCTGCCCTTGAAAAGCTTCACTTATATTCAAGGAGAATCCCCCTCAATGCGGAACCCCACACCTCCCATATGTTTATTGTATCCCCCCTTTCTTCTGAATCCATAATGGCTCTATTCAGCACCCACCCTCCTATTAAAAAGAGAATAGAAAGATTAAGGAGAATGGCAAGATTTTAAAAAATAAGAGTCCCATTAAAAATTTTGAATGGGAGGAAAAATGACATTAAAGACCTTAAAAACATTAACTAAGCTTACTCCTGTTCTGATAGGACTTCTTATCGTCCTTTTCTTCCTTCTTAAATCCTACATAATTGTTGAACCTGGAGAGAAAGCAATTATTTTCAACAGGGTAACAGGAGAGTTAAGGGTTACCTCAAGGGAGGGAATGTTCTTTTTAATTCCTTTTATAGAATCTGTAACTGTTTACGATACAAAAGTTCAGACATACAATCTAACAAAATCTCCTATTGAGGGAGAAATAAGGGGGGAAGACTCCCTTCAGGCTCTGACATCTGATGGCCAGAGAGTTTTTGTGGATCTTTCAGTAAGATTCCGTTTGAATCCAGAAAAATTAACTGAATTCCACAGAACGATTGGTAAAAACTATATGCAGAGCATTATTAGACCTCAGATTAGAAATGAAGCAAGATTTGCTGTCTCAAATTTCTCTTTAATGGAAATTTACACATCAAAAAGGGAAACTTTTCAAAAGGCTATGGAAGAAAGGCTAAAAAATATATTTCCAAAATACAACATAATCCTCGACTCGGTTTTAGTGAGGGATGTTAGAGTATCTGATGAGTTCCAAAAGGTTTTGGAAAACAAACACATAGCTCAGCAAGAAGCAGAAAGAATGAAATATGTCCTTGAAAAGGAGGAGAAAGAAAAGGAGAGGAAGATTATAGAAGCCCAGGGAGATGCTGAGGCAATAAGGATTAAAGGGCAAGCCCTTGCCCAAAATCCTGCTTTGATTCAATATGAGTATGTTCAAAAGATTGCTCCCAATGTGCAAGCCATAATAACAGATGGGAAGTCAATTTTCTCCATTACAGACTTTTTAAAGACCCGCAAGGAAAAGTAAAGCTTTTTCCATGGAGAATTTTCAGAATTTTTTCATTTTCCTTGACACAAACCTGATTTTCGATTATAAATGATTCTTATTTGCATGAGGAGGCATTTATGAAAGAAAAGAAACTTTTCGCTTTAATAGCTTTCTTAGTTCTCGGGCTATTTATTGCTTGTGAACATTTGAAGGTGAACAATCTAAAAGCCAACTATCATTTTAAAAAGGCTAATAAGTTTTACCAGGACCAAGCTTTCAAAAAGGCTGTGGCAGAGTATGAAGAGGCTATTAAGTTCAATCCCAACTTATCCAAGGCTTATCTCTATCTTGGCTTATGCTACCAAGCTCTCTACAAGCCTGGAATTGAGGATCCAAGGAATAAGGAGAATGGAGAGAAAGCTATCAAAAATCTTAAGAAAGCTCTTGAATTCGAACCCGATAATGAAGACATTATCCTTGCCCTCGGCGAAACATACAACAGACTGAGAGACTTTGAAGGAGCTGAAAAATATTATATTCAAATCTTACAAAGACATCCTGACAAGCCTCAGTACTATTATGTTGTTGCCCAGTTCTACAGAGCCTTTGAAAAAATTGACAAAGCAATAGAAATGTATGAGAAGAGGATCTCCCTTGATCCTAACAATCCTGAGGGTTACAAGTATCTTGCAAATTTCTATTATAATGACCTTCTCAACACTGCAAAGGATGTGGAAACAGGTAAAAAATATATTGATAAGGCTATAGAATTGTTTGAAAAAGTTATATCCCTTGAACCAAACAATTACGAAAACTATTATTCCCTTGGGGTTGCCTGCTGGGCAAAAAGCTACAGAGTTCTACCTGGAGAAATAAGTGAGGACAGAATTACTACTATTAACAAAGGAATAAAGGCACTGGAGAAGGCAATAGAGTTAAAGCCTGACTTCGCTGAGTCCTACGCATGGATAAACCTCCTCTGGAGAGAAATGGCAAAGGTTGATCCTAAAAATGAAAAGAAACATATCCAAACCGCAACTGAATATCAGAATAAATTTGCTGAAATCCAGAAGAAAAAGAAAGCAAGAGAGGAGTTTATCAAGGCACTCAAAAAATAGACTCTATCTTAAACTTCTACTTTTGTAGATTTCATAAAGAATTATAGAAGTAGAGATAGCAACATTTAAGGATTCTCCCTTAATTTGAGGTATTGAAACAACAGAATCTGAAAGGGAAATAATTTCTTTTGGAATCCCTTCAGGCTCAGAACCAATTACAAGGCATGTAATTCCTTCCCACTTTTCTTCCCAAGGTGGAATCCCTCCCCTTGGAGATGTTGAATAAATTTTCCCTTTTTTCTCCTTTATTTCCTTCTTGACCCTTTCAAATTCGACATTTTCAAAGAAATTAATCCTGAGACAACTTCCTGCTGATGCTCTAATAACCTTTGTGTTGAAGGGAGAGCAGGAATCAGGGGAAAGGTAAATTCCTTCAACTCCAAAAGCTTCAGCGGAGCGAAATATTGTTCCGAGGTTTCCAGGATCTTTAATTTTATAAAGAAAAAGAAAAATTGAATCACCTTCAAGAGTAAATTTTCTCCTTTTTCCTGGATAAGCTAAGGCGAGAATACCTTGTGGGGTTTCAACAGTGGAAAGGGATCTTTCAATCCTCTCATCTATGACAATAATTTCATAATCCTCAATCTTTTTTATAAAATCATTCTTTTCTTTAAAGAATCTTTCTGTTACTAAAATGTAGAGAATTTCCACATTACTAAAAAGAGCCTCCTCAACAAGTTTTTTCCCCTCAAGGAGAAATACCCTCCTCTCTTCCTTTTCATCTATAATCTTTTTAATCTCTTTTATTAAGGGATTTTCTTTACTTTTTATCAGCTTCACCTTTTCTTTTTATCTCCATCAACTTTGCCTTTGAAAGAATTTCAAAGGTTTCCTTAAACTTTTTTAAATCAATGCTTCCAAATTCCTCCACAAGTCTTTCATATATCTCAAGTAAATTTCTCTTCCCATCTGAAAAATTGATCAATTCATAAAGAACAGGATCCTTCAAGGGAATTGCTTTAGATGTCCCTTCTCCAAGAACATCATCAAGGTAATCAATTCTTAAAGGAAGACGAAAATCTTCTGCTCTTTTTGGAACAAAAACCTCAAGCTCCTTCTCATCCTTTGACAACTGTATTTCTTTAATATTCCAGCCTTTCTCCTTTGAGAATTCTCTAACTTCTCTTTCCATCTTATCTTGAAGGGAGGAAATTATTTTTGAAAAATCTCTGCTCCTTTCTTCAATCCATTTTGAACATCTTCCATCCAGCTTTTTAATTGAATTCAGGGTTTTCATCTCCCTTTCCAATGTATATTTTAAAGCCCTTTTTGCCATATTCCAGTTTAAATTCAACTCCTCCTCAGTCTTTGAATTGTAGATTTTTGAAAGATGGGAATTTATTGAATCTGAAACCCTTCTCAAACTCCTTGAAAAAACCTCATTGTAAAAATTCTTGATTTCGCCTAAATCTGTATTGGAAATAAAGTAAACAACACTGGAAACTGCAAACATAACCCTTTTCATCTCAGTAGGGTCAATATTTTCAGGGGTGTCCTGAATTGTGTGCCAGTAGGGATCTGGATGATTGAACATTAAAGATGGAACTGAAACTGTGGAGTCATTGAAGAAGTGATGGTCAGAGCCTCCTGAATATCCAATCATTCTGAAGAAGAAGGGGAAATTCTCACCTGTTGGAGATTCAATTGGAAGAGAGGATGTTCTCTCAAGGGCTATCTCCACAAGGTCGTTAATAAAAGAAGGAAGGGAGTGGGGAGTTTTTGTAACAATAAGGAAAGACTTAAGTTTTCGAGGGTTCTCTCCTATCATATCAAGATTCAAAGCAACTATACCTCTCTTTGATATCTCTGGATGGGATTTTAGATAGGGAGCTGTGCTATACCACTCATTCAGCCAGAGGAAGCGAACACTCCTTTTTAAAGGAGGGATTTTACCCTCATCCATTAATCTTTTAAATGTCCTTAAAATCTCAAGAAGTCCTGCTGAGCCTGAAGCATTATCGTTAGCACCAGGTTTGTAATGGTCAAGATGAGCCATAAGAATTATCTCCTCATCAGGTCTCTCCGAACCTTCCAAAACTGCCCAGAGAGTCTTAACCTCAGAGGGATAAAGTCTCCCTGAAACCTTAACCTTAGCAAAAACTTTCTTTCCCATTTCAATGTAAGATATGATCTCCCTTGCCACCTTCCTCGAAATTGTGAATCCAAATCCAACCCTCTCTATCTCCTTTTTTCTGGGCCAGAGAGCCTGATAGGGAATTAGTTCAGGGTAATCTTCCCTCTCATTAAAGGGGAGAAAGGTTATCACTCCAAGGGCTCCCCTCTTTATAACAGCCTCCCTGTGAACATTTCCCGCATAGCTCTGGGAAAGAACAATCTTACCCTTAACATCTATACCTTCATAGGAGGATGGATCATCTCCATTCTTTATGTAAACAATTTCAGCCTTCTCCACATCTGCTGAACAGCTATGTTTTACAAGGGAAGAGGGAACCTCTCTATAACAGGCTATCCTTCTTACAAAAGGCTCAACAATCCATAGCTCTCCATCCTCAACCTTCCATCCAGGAGGGGTAAGCCATGTATAGTATCTCAGCTCTCCATCAGAAGGGTGGGAATCTATTCCATAATTCTTTATCCCAAAACCTTTTAACTTTTCAATAATATAATTGGCAGCAAAATCCCATCCCTCTGATGCCTGAATTCTGTCAAACATTGAAATGTTTGTAACATATTCCTTGGCAATCTCTCCACTCAGTTCATTTAAAAGCTCCTTTGAAACCTTGTCATCGAAAATCTCATCTCCATGAATAATATTTAAAAGAAGGAGAAGCAAAAAAATCGAAATAGTTAATTTCATTTTTGCCTCCAGATTAAGATTTTACAGGACAATTTTTTATATTACAATTGGGAATTTACTTTATCTCAAAACTGTAAAGCTTTCGAATACCGAACCAATCATCATCCTTTTTAATCATACCATTTGTCATATAATAGTTTCCAAACCAATGAAGTCTTAAATGCAGGAAGGGTAAATAGAAACTACCCTCATATTTCATATCAGGTAAATGATAGACAAGAGTCTCATTCTCCTCCTTATCCCAATTCCTATTCCCTGTTATTATAAGGAGTCTATCTTCAATGACCTTTATGTCCTGAAGAGGTGGGGCGTGGGGAGGAATCTCGGTAACCTGTCTCAAAATTTTGAAAATTGGTTCTGGAGAACTCTTTGCCCTTTCACACCATTCCTCAATCTTTTCCTTTTTAACTTTAAATTTTTTAAAATTAATATCAACTTTCCATTTTCTCCTTAGCTTTCCATCAAAACTTATAGCTTCTATAAATGGTTCCTCAATAGCAGGTATATAATATACAACCTCTCTCTTCCAATCAACGGAAAAAATTATAGAAGTTCTCAGAGCATTATAGTAATCACAGGAAATTATCTTCTTCCTTTTTATCTCCTCAGTTGTTTTCCTATCTAAAATTTTAATTGCCTCCTTTTCTGCCTTAGAAATCACTCTAAAATTTCTAAATATTCCATCGAACTTAACAAAGTAGTGAGTTCCATTATCCCAGAAATCAGTAGATACAAGCCCTAAAACAATTGAATTCCCTTTTCGATCAATGGAAGTAGAACTAAATCTGGGAATAACATATTTTGACCCATAACCCCTCACAATGTTTGAAAGCTTACCAATGGTTTTTATTTCATGGGTTTTTAAATTTATTGATTTTATATATCCACTGCGGGATTCAATCCCTATTATCTCATTCTCATTGAAAGAAATAATCTCCTCTGGTCCAATTCCTCTTAGCTCATTTGGTCCGTCCCCTCCATTCACTTTCCAATTTTCAATTATCCTTCCTGAATAATCATAAACAAAAAATTCAAAGGTTTTCCCCATTCCCTCAGGAATAAGAGCAACCACCCTCTCAGGAAAAGGGATTACCCAGAATATAGGTCTGTAGTCAGTAAGTTCAAAAACTTTCTCAATTTTAATATTTTCAAAATTTACCCCCTCTCTATAATCCAGCACTGAGCTCGGTATATCCCTCTTACATGAGACGATAAAAATTGAAGAAAAGATTAAAATTATTCCAGTAAATTTAAGGGAAAGATTCATCCCAAAACTCTATAATTAAAAGCTTTTAAAAATCAGCTTAAAACCTATAAGCCTTTTAACATGGTTCCCAAAAGAAGAATAACAAACCCAACTACTACAATCCAGAAAGAATAAGTTGTAAGAAACCCAACATTTGCAAGATGCCCAATAACTCCTAATGCTCCAATTATCAAAGAGAGCCACCATGTAATAGCTCTTGGTGCTGAAAATCTCATCTTAACCTCCTTCTCTCAAATTAAAAATCCCTTTCTAAAAAATATCACTACAAAAGCCAGATGTCAAATATTTAAATCAATTTACTCTTCCCTTTCAATTTTGTAAAATTTAATTTAATGGATAAGATTTTAATCCTCGATTTTGGTTCCCAGTATACCCAGTTAATCGCAAGAAGGGTAAGAGAGCTTGGGGTTTACTCAGAGATAAAGCCTTACTACTATCCGATAAAATCAATCAGAGAAGAAAATCCAAAGGGGATAATTCTTTCCGGTGGTCCCAAAAGTGTTCTTGAGGAAGATGCAATAACTGTTGATAAGGAGATTTTCAATTTGGGCATCCCAATTCTCGGGATATGCTACGGTCTTCAGTTGATCTCCCATCTTCTCGGAGGTAAAGTTAGAAAGGCTCTTAAAAGGGAGTATGGAAAATCAATATTGAAAATTATTTCTGGTGAAAATTTATTAAAGGGAATAAAAGATGAAAGTATTGTATGGATGTCCCATGGAGATGAGGTCTTTGAGCTTCCTGAAGGTTTTATACTAACTGCTTCGACAAAAACAAACGAAGTTGCTGTTATTGAGAATCCCCAGAGGAAAGTTTTCGGTGTCCAATTCCATCCTGAGGTTTCCCACACTGAGATGGGAAAAGAGATCCTTTCCAATTTCATTTTCAACTATGCGGGAGCTCAAAAATCATGGAGCCTTTCCTCTTTTATTGATGAGAGCATTAAAGAAATAAGGGAAAGAGTTGGAAAAGAAAAGGTTCTATGTGCATTGAGCGGAGGTGTTGATTCCACTGTTACTGCTGTTCTTGTAAACAAAGCTATAGGAGATAACCTTACCTGTGTTTTTGTGAATACAGGGCTTCTAAGATTGAATGAATATGAGGAAATGATGGAGAGATTCAAGAGACTTAATCTTAATGTTGTCGGAGTTGATGCATCCAAGAGATTTTTAAGCTCTTTAAAGGGAGTAAAGGATCCAGAAAGAAAGAGAAAAATTATTGGGAGAACATTTATAAAAGTATTTGAGGAGAAAGCAAAGGAGTTGGGGAAGTTTAAATTCCTTGCCCAGGGAACAACATACCCTGATGTAATAGAAAGTCTTCCTCAAAAAGGACCATCATCAACAATTAAAAGCCATCACAATGTTGGAGGACTTCCAAAATCGATGAAGTTCAAACTTATCGAGCCTTTGAGGGAACTTTTTAAAGATGAGGTGAGGGAGATTGGGATTAAACTTGGAATTGATGAAGAGTTTATATGGCAACATCCCTTCCCAGGACCTGGTCTTGCAGTGAGAATAGTCGGTGAGGTTACAGAGGAAAGAATCAAAACCCTAAGATTGGCTGACAAAATTCTCCTTGAAGAGATAAAGAATGCAGGGGTTTACAGAGAGCTCTGGCAGGCTTTCTGTGTCCTTCTTCCAATTAAAAGTGTGGGAGTTATGGGAGATGAAAGAACTTATCAGAATGTTGTGGCAGTTCGAATGGTTCAGAGTACAGATGGAATGACTGCCAACTGGTTCCATGCTGATCACTCTCTCCTTTCAAAAATTTCAACAAGAATTATAAATGAAGTTAATGGAATAAACAGGGTTGTTTACGATATAACTACAAAACCACCTGGAACAATTGAGTGGGAGTAAAAAATGAAACAGAAATTTGTCCATCTTCACACCCATTCAGAATACAGTCTTCTTGATGGAGCAATGAAAATTGATTCGCTCCTTGAAACTGTTGCAAAAATGGAAATGCCTGCTGTTGCACTAACAGACCATGGAAATATTTTTGGAGCTCCTTATTTCTGTTTAAAGGCAAAGGAGTATGGGATAAAACCAATTGTAGGAGCTGAAGTATATGTTGCTCCAGGTTCTCGATTTGAGAAAAAAGGGAGGGAGGATGAGATAAATTTCTATCATCTAATTCTCCTTGTTGAAGATGATACAGGATACAAAAACCTTGTTCAGCTCCTTACAAAATCTTACCTTGAAGGATTCTACTATAAACCAAGGGTTGATAAGGAGCTTCTCTCCCTTCACAGTTCAGGACTTATTGCCCTCTCCTCCTGCCTAAGAGGGGAGATTCCAACCTATATTCTCCAGAATGAGATCGGGAAAGCTGAAAATGCAATAAGGGAATACCAGGAAATCTTTGGTAGACACAATTTCTATCTCGAACTAATGGACAATGGTCTCAAAGAACAGAAAATTGTTAATGAAGCTCTGATTGAGCTTTCCCAGAAAACTTCTGCTCCAATTGTTGCCTCCAATGATGCCCATTATTTGACTCAGGAGGATGCTTTAATTCAGGATGTCCTTCTCTGCATCCAGACGGGAAAAACATTGAAAGAAACAAATAGACTTAAATTTAATTCTGACCAGTTTTATCTTAGAAGCACTGAAGAGATGATAAATCTTTTTTCCGATTACCCTGATGCCATTGAAAACACCCTTGCTATTGCAGGAAGATGTGAGTTCACATTTTTCAAAGACGGAAAGGAAAAGAAATATCATCTTCCAAGATTCAAAACGCCTGAGGGAATCAGTGAGGACGATTATCTTGAAAAGGTTGTAAGGGAAGGTTTTGAGAGAAGACTGGAAGAAAAAAGAAGAAGGAATGAAGATTTTAATATTGAAAAATACAGGGAAAGGCTAAAGATTGAACTTGAAACCATAAAGCAGATGGGATTCTCAGGATATTTCCTTATTGTATGGGACATTGTGAAATTTGCAAAGGAAAAAGGTATACCTGTTGGTCCTGGAAGAGGCTCTGCGGTTGGCTCCCTTGTATCCTATTCCCTTGGTATATCTGAAATTGATCCAATCCAATACGATTTGCTCTTTGAAAGATTCCTCAATCCTGAAAGAATATCCCTTCCAGATATAGACATAGATTTTTGTGGAAGGA
>Ga0123519_10010700_pt1 | contig 13619 bp, 10 predicted proteins | sample YelNatPaOPRAMG02_FD_87396 | JGI IMG/M metagenome (GOLD analysis project Ga0123519, IMG submission 87396) | Hot spring microbial communities from Yellowstone National Park - Yellowstone National Park OP-RAMG-02 (version 2) | ecosystem: Environmental > Aquatic > Thermal springs > Hot (42-90C) ...
AGGCAGCACCTCCTTGTAATCGGCCACGATCCCGTAGTGGGCCACACTGAAGATGTTTGCCTCGGGATCCTTGTTAATGGCCACGATGCACTTCGACCCCAAACAACCCACGATATGAGACATAGCACCGGAGAGGGCGACCGCGATGTATAGCTTGGGACTTACAACCTTCCCGGTCTGGCCGATCTGAAGCGACACGGGCACCCAGCCCTCGTCACAGGCCCGGCGGGTTGCGCCCACCGTGCCTCCCATTATCCGAGCGAGCTCCCAGAGCATTTCGAAGTTCTGAGCACCGCCGATACCGGCACCGCCGCTCACGACCACCTCTGCATCCTCCAGCTTCAGCCCCTCCGCCTCCTCTTTGATCCTTTCGGCTACGGTAAGCTTGATCGAAGAGGGGTCCACCTTCCACTCCACAGGCAAGACCGTTCCCTTGCGGGTGTCCTCCTTTAGGGCCGGAGGAAAAGTTTTGGGTCTCACGGTAGCCATCTGGGGGCGGGCGTTTCGTGAAACGGTTCTTGCATAGGCATTGCCGCCAAAAATCGGCCGTGTCATAACGACCGTCTTCGTCGAAGGATCGAGGGTGAGGTCCTGGCAATCCATGGCAAGCCCCCCTCCCAAACGGGCGTTGAGGCGGGGTGCTAAATCCATCCCGATATCCGTGTGCCCCAGGAGCACGATAGAGGGCAGGGTTTTCAAGCAGTGTTGTGAAACCCCCTCGGTGTAGGCATCGGGATTGTACTCTTTCAGCAAGGGATCTTCTGCCATGTAGACGACATCGGCTCCATAGGCAATGGCTTCCTGCCCGAGGCCTCCGATCTTCTCACCCATCAGAAGGAGCCCGAGAGGTTCGTTCAGTTGATCCGAAAGCTTTCGTCCGATGCCGAGGAGTTCGATTGTAACAGGGGCCAATTTCTCCCCGTCCACCTCACCAAGAATGAGGATGCCTTTGTGCGTTTCCATCGTAGAGCCTCCCTTCGTCGTATCACTGAATCCGCTTGACGAGCCGAATGGCCAGTTCGTTGGCTGCCGCGGCAGGGGTTTCTCCCGTGATCATTTCACATTCGACCTTTCGGATCGGGACAAAGACCTCGGTGACCTCCGTGTGAGCGCGAGCCTTATCGAGATGGGCTGGATCGGCTCCTATATCCTGGGCTTTCCATATCGGGATTTGCTTCCGACGGGCGAGCATCAGACGCATGCCTGCGGGAAGACGGGGAAGGCCGAGTTCGCTGCTCACCGTCACCAGGCTTGGCATGGGGGCTTCGAGGACCTCATAGCCGTCCCTGACAAGCCGCTTTACTCGAATCTTCTTATCCCCGACCTCAATGCTGGAAGCAAGAGTAACGGCTGGAAGACCCAGCATCTCGGCCAGAATCAAGCCCACCTGGCCGGCCCCCCAATCGGCAGCCTGTCGGCCGCAAAGCACCAGATCGAAGGAACCGATCTTCTGGATCGCCTTACAGAGGACGTGAGCCGTACCGAAGCTATCGAGGTTCTCAAAGGCAGGGTCATGAAGCAGGAAACCTTCGTCCGCTCCCATGGAGATGGCGTGTTTCACCACCTCCGAGGCCTTTTCCGAGCCCATGCTGATCACGGTGATCTTGCCTCCGTGTTTGTCCTTGAGGCGGCAGGCTGCTTCAACCGCCCGCTCATCGAAGACGCTGATGACCGGCGGGACGCCCGGCGGCGGAATGACGGACTTCGTTACAGGGTCGATTTTGAACTTCGCTGGAGGAATTTCCGGATCAGGCACCTGTTTCACACAAACGATGGTATGCATGGCACTCCCTCCTCATGTTTCATGATGGAGTCGATTCATCCGACGGGAATCGTCCCGGCTCACCGTTGTCCTCATGGCGAGCCTTTCATGGCCGATTCCACAATTTCCGCGAGATCCCTCGCTCGCAGTTTCTCTTTCAGCTCCTTCTGGTCGATCACCTCTTCGAACATCTGGAGACAGTAGGGGCAGGCGGTGACCACGGTCTCGACTCCGGTTTCAAGAACCTCTTCCATACGCTTGGAATTGATCTTGGTCGTTCCGGGAAGTTCCTCGACCCACATGTGGCCTCCACCCCCTCCACAGCAAAAGGCCCTGTCTTTGGAGCGTTTCATCTCTATGAAGTTTCCTCGGGGAATCGCCTTCAAGATTTGCCGTGGCTCCCTATAGATCCTGTTGTAGCGCCCCAAGTAACAGGGATCGTGATAGGTCAGTTTTGACGGGAGCGCTTGGGTGAGCTCTAATCTGCCCTGGTGAAGCAGCTCGGCGATGAGCTCGCTATAGTGAACCACCTTGAACTTCCCCCCGTAACGAGGATACTCGTTCTTTAGCGTGTTGTAACAGTGGGGACAGAGGGTGATGATCTCCTGGATCCCGTGGTTCTTGAAAGTTTCGATGTTCTGTTCAGCCATGATCTGATACTGAAACTCGTAGCCCGTTCTTCTTGCCGGGTCTCCACAGCACGTTTCGGCCTCTCCCAACACAGCGAAGACGATGCGAGCGGCCTTTAAAACATGGGTCAGAGAAAGGGTGGCCAAGACATTTCGTTCAACGAGGGCTCCGGTGCATCCCACCCAGAGGAGCGTAGAGGATTGGTCTCCTTCTGCCAACACCTTGAGGTCCTGTCCCGCTATCCAGTCTCCCCTAAGCCGCATCGCCTGCGCACCTGCCCAGGGGTGACCTCGTTGTTGCATGTTTCGGAGCATGACCTGGGCCGTCTCGGGGATCCTGTTCTCGACGAGCATGAGGTGGCGTCGGAGGTCGAGGATCTTAACGATATGTTCCACGTAGACCGGGCAGGCCTCCTGGCATCCACCACACGTCGTACAGGCCCAGATTTCAGCCTCGTTCGGATTTTCGCCGATCAAGGCGGGAAGATTCGTGTCCGCTTCGTGGGGTGCCGTCGCCACCCTCAGCATGTGCCCCTTCAGATCTTGAATCAATTTTCGAGGTGAGAGGGGTTTGCTCGTTGCCCATGCAGGACAGACGTCCTGACAGCGGCCGCAGTTCGTGCAGGCGTCCAGATCGAGAAGCTGCTTCCATGTGAAGTCCTTGATACGCCCCACACCGAGGAGTTCTTCCTTCTCGATATCGATGGGTGCAGGCGATCCGATCGGCCCGAAGGAACGAAAGAAGATATTGAGGGGTGAGACGACCAGGTGCTGGAGTTTGGAAAAGACCGCAGCGGCGTAGGCAATCGTTCCGATGGAGAGGATCGCATGAAACCACCAGAAGAATCGGTGCCAGAAGCGAAGCCCGCTCTGAGACATGTCACTGAATGCAAGAGCGAAGAGGTACCCCCCTGGAGACCATACCGCCCAATCCGGATGGGCTTTGAGCTCCGTGGCGGCCTGACGAAATCCTTCAACCATGAAGCCGGTGACGAGGATGACGGCCAACAAGATCATCACGATCCCATCGTCCGGAAGGGTCACGAGTTGCTTCGGTTTGAGGATGTAGCGACGGTAGGCCGCCAGGATCACGCCAACCAGGCAGAAAAGACCAGCCAGATCGACAATGAGAGAAAACCAGAGATAGATCGACCCGGTCATGTGGAGGCCGCTGTAATACGTTGTCGCATCGATGGCGGAAGCTATGAGGAGTAGAATAAACCCCCAGAAAAGGAAAAAATGCATCGTCCCAGGGAGAAGGCTTCGAAAGAAACGCCGGTGCGTGAAAAGGTCTCCCATGACCGTCCGGATAAAGAGAGGGATTCTCCGAGCTATTCCCTGAGCGGCCTCGTCCGGTCTACCCATGCGCCATATCCGGCAGCGTTGATAGAAACGAAAGGCCCAGTAGGCAAGGCCGAGGATGGCCAGAAGGTAAACCAAATAGCCATAGGAGATATTCCAAAAGACCTCGCGCGAAGCCAAGACTCACCCTCCCGTTAGGATTCCCTTCACGGAAACCCGATATTGTGCCTAATCCAGGTCCAACTCGGACTTACAGCGATTGCATCTCATCGCGCCGCGAAAAACCTTGTTGCCACAGCTCGGACAGACGTAGCGGGCCTCTTCGTCTTCGATCCACTTTTCCGTTCCCACTTCACGCCAGTGAGGAATAGCTCGTAAAATGACCTTTTTCCCCACAGCCATGGGAAAATTCTCAATATGCTCACAGGGGAATTGGACGCATTGATGACATCCGACCAACCCTTTCTCCCTCGTGCACCTCCTGATTTCACACTGGTGACAATGCATAAATCGTTCATCCGAAAGGCAGCCGCGGCATTTGATATCTTCGATCGTGAGGCTCTCGCTGTGGGGGAGCTTCCCTTTTTCGGGAGTCCCCCCTTTGTAAAGACGGAGCAAAAGCTCCTTCAACTTCATGTTCTGGTCACGGTGAGCAATGAAGATAGCGCAGACACCACAATAAAGCCCACAGGGGGCTACCAATTCGGGATTGATTTTCACGGGCCTTCCTCCATTTCGTGAGCCAAAGATCCAAGAGACTTTCAGGAACTTTGGCAAGAGAGGCCATGGAGTTTGCCTCAGTCCCCCTTTTCTTTGGCCTTTCTGATGATGGCCCTCTTTTCTTCCGGTAGCGGAGGGGGGATCGGCGCGCCTACGATTTTCGTCACCGCACTGAAGCGGGAGGGACAGACCTCGAGGCAAGTTCCGCATCGGATGCATTTCTCCTGCTCGATGATATGGATCAGGTTCTTTCCACTTCGGATCGCCTCGACAGGACATCGCCGGGCGCAGGTCATACAGGCCTGGCACTTCTCGGGCTCAATATAATAAGAGGGGATCTCTCGAAAGAGCGTGTCGATCTCTTCCCGGGTGAAGAGCTCATCCCAGGACTCCGGATCTTTGAGGCGGGAAGCGAGCTTCTCTCTCTTGGCGATCTTGAGATAAGGGATGAGCGTCATTAAGTGTTCCAATCTGGAGGTCAGTTCGCCATCCTTCAACCCTTCGCTTTCTCCGCAGGGACCGATGGCCCGCACTTTCTTGACGAAGTCGTTCACCGTTTCGGCGAATCGGCCTCCTTCGGCGGAAGACATGAACTCGATTCGCAACCGTTCCGGATTGAGACCGAAATGTTCCATCAGCCTCTTCGAGAGAAGGACCAGGTTGAGGGCATGGTAATTCCCCTCGGTGATGTACTTACACTCGTCGAGACGACACCCGGCGATGTAGACCCCGTCCGCTCGGTCATAGAAGGACCGCAGGATGAAGGCGAGGTCAACCCTTCCCGTGCACATCATCCGGATGATTCGGATTTCGTTCGAATATTGCAGTCTGGAAACTCCAGCCAGGTCCGCGGCTCCGTAGCCTCACCAGTTGCAGACAAAGCCAACGATCCGCGGTTTGAACTTAAGGGCTGCGCTCATTTTGTCTCGAATCCTCCTCTGTTAAAACAAACAATGAACGATGAACTATGAACAATGAACAATAAACAATGAACAGTGAACTATGAACAATGAACAATAAACAGTGAACAGTGAACTATGAACAATAAACAATGAACAGTGAACAATGAACCAAAAAATGAACCAAGAAAAAAGAACCAAAAACAATGAACCAAAAACAATGAACCAAAAACAATGAATTGGTGATTTCAACGGGTTATCCTGTGTCTTGGGTCACGGAGTCGATTTGGGCGATCAACTGCTCATCGGTATAATGCTTCAATTGAATCGCTGCCGTTGGGCACTTCGAATTGCACAGGCCGTCGCCTTTGCAGAGGACCGGGTTCATCCTTGCCTTCTTTCCTTGTCGGGTCTCGTAAAGTTCGATCGCTCCGTAGGTACACGCTTCCACACAGGCACCGCAACCGATGCACTTCTTCTCTTCGATCTCACAGATGGAACCCGAGGCGATGACCGTATCGTGGGAAAGAAGGGTCAGGGCTCGGCCGGCTGCTCCGTAAGCCTGGCTGACCGTTTCTGCGATGAGCTTTGGATAGTGGGCAATACCACAGAGGTAGACTCCGTCTGTTCCGAACTCGACGGGCCTCAACTTGACATGAGCCTCCTGGAAAAACCCGTCGGGCCCTAACGGAGCCTTGAAAAGCTGCGATATCTCCTGGCTCCCCGAGGAAGGAACGGTGGCTGCCGCGAGGGCAACCCAATCGGCCTCGATTTCAACTTTGCACCCCAGGATATGATCCGGAGCCCTCACCTTGAGAATCGGTCGGCCTTCCTCGGATTCCCCTGCCTCCACCTCGGGTGGTTCCTGAGGCTCGTAACGGATGAAACGGACCCCACGATTGGCCGCCTCTCTGTAATGATCCTCACTCAGCCCGTAGGTTCGCACGTCACGAAAGAGGATCGTGATCTCCATCTTGGGGTGGATCGCCTTGAGCTTCAAGGCATTCTTGATCGATTCGCTGCAACAGATCCGGGAGCAGTAGTTTCGCTCTTCGTTTCTGCAGCCCACGCACTGGATCATGACGATGCTTCCTGCGCGGGTGACCTTCTCGTCTCCCCGATGGAGACGCTCCTCCAGTTCGAGCTGGGTCAGCACCCGGTCGTCCTCTCCGTAGAGATACTCTCTCGGTTGATAGACCTCGGCGCCGATGGCGATTACCGTGGCGCCGTGTTGGATCTCTGTCGTTCCCGTACGCGTTTTCAGTCGGGTGAGGAAATTCCCGACATAACCTTTGGCCTCGGTGATCGTCGCATCCGTATAGACGTGGATCGAAGGGTGTTGATAGACCTTTCGGATCAGATCCCTCAAGAAGGCCTGAACATCGAGGCCTTCGAGGGTCTCGTGGATCCTTCTTGCCATGCCTCCAAGCTCGGAGCTCTTCTCCACCAGATGGACCTCGTGGCCCTGGTTTGCGATGGAAAGGGCACACGTCATCCCTGCAATGCCACCTCCGACCACCAGAGCGGCCTTGTGGACCGGCAGGTCGAAATCCCGCAGCGCTTCGAGACGGCAGGCTCGCGCGAGGGACATGCGGACCAGTTCTTTTGCCTTTTGGGTGGATTCCTCCTTTTCACGGGAGTGAACCCAGGAACAGTGTTCTCGGATATTGGCCATGTCGAGGAAGTACTGGTTGATCCCTCCCTCTCGAAGGGAGTAGCGAAAGGTGGGCTCGTGCGTCTTGGGTGTACAGGCAGCGACGACAACACGGTTGAGCCCTTTTTCCCGGATCACCTCCATGATCTGGTTCGTCGACTCCGTCGAGCACGAGAAGAGTTGCTCCTGGGCGTGGACCACGTGGGGAAGGCTCAAGCTATATTCGACAACAGAGGGCACGTTGACGACCCTTCCGATATTGGCCCCACAATGACAGACAAAGACGCCGACTCGGGGCTCTTCTTTCGAGACCTCCCTTTCGGGTGGATAGACCCTTTCGGTCGTGAGCTCTCCCCGACGGTAGTTGAGGAATTCACCGCATTGGGAGGTGGCACCGTCGGCGGTAAAGACGGACTCCGGGATGTCCATGGGCCCTTGAAAGGCTCCGCTGACAAAGATGCCGGGGCGGGTCGTCTCGATGGGATTGAAGGAATTCCTCTTGCAGAAGCCATGGGGATTGAGCTCGATGCCTAACTCGCGAGCGAGCTTTTCTCCGTCTGACGGCGGGTTCAGTCCGACGGAGAGGACCACCATGTCGAACTCCTCCTCTTTGACCCCCTCCTCCGGTGTTGTATATCGAACAACGACATTCTTCGTCTCCGGTACCTCTCTTACCACGGTGGTGTAGCTTCGGATGAACCGCACCCCCTGGAGTCTCTCCGTCCTCTGGTAGAAGCGCTCGAAATCCTTTCCATAGGAACGGATGTCATTGTGGAAAATCGTACATTCCGCCTCGGGGTCGTGGTCCTTGGTCAGGATCACCTGTTTCTGGGTATAAGTGCAGCAAACGGCGGAGCAGTAGCTCTTTCCCCCCGGAATTACCTGCCTCGATCCGACGCATTGGATCCAGGCCACTTTGCGGGGATGTTTGAGGTCCGAGGTTCGGCGAATCTCTCCCTCGTAGGGCCCGGTCGAGCTCAGCAGCCTTTCATAGTCCATGCTGGTCAGGACGTTGGCCATCCTTCCGTAGCCATAGATGCCGACAGCTCTGGGGTCGAAGGGCTCGAATCCAGGGGCCAGGAGAATGGCTCCCACATGAATTTCCACCCTCTGGGGTGTCTGGCTGAAATCGATAGCCTTCTTTTCGCAGACCGCTTCGCAGATCCGACATTTCTTCTCTTTCAGGTAGAGGCAGTTCTCGTCGATGTAGGTAATCAGAGGGATCGCCTGAGCAAAATAGATGTGAATCGCCTTGTTCTTGGAGATCTCCTGGTTGAAGGGGTCCGGGATCTTCACCGGGCAGTACTCGACGCAAGTATTGCAACCCGTGCACTGGCTTTCGAGCACGTAGCGGGCCTTCCTCAGGAGGTTGACGTGGAAGTCTCCTGCCTCGCCTTCGACGCGATCCACTTCCGTGTAGCTCAGAACCTCAATATTGGGATGCCGGCCGACCTCGACCAGTTTCGGCGAAAGAATTCAGATCGAGCACTCGTTCGTCGGAAAGGTCTTATCCAATTGGGCCATATGGCCGCCGATGGAGGGCGCCTTGTCGACAAGGTAGACCTTGAATCCGGCGTTGCCCAGATCGAGTGCAGCCTGGACCCCGCTGATACCCCCTCCTACGACCATGACATCGCCAAAATTCTTCTGAGCTAAACTCTTGAGAAACTGTTCGATCTCCTCTTTTCCCACGGTTTCACTTCCTTTTTTTAGGGAAAGATTTATTAATCTTCTCGAAATAGAAACGACAGACATCTCCCTCTCCCGCCTTGGCGGGAGAGGGCCGGAATGAGGGTGTTCCCTTGAAATTGCCCCCTCACCTCGATCCTCTCCCCGAGGGGAGAGGAAGATTTATTTTCCCTCTGTTTGTCCAGACTAATATGAGCATACTAATAAGTAAGCTGGCATACGCCCTTTGTCATTGCGAACGAAGTGAAGCAATCTCATGGGATTGCCACGCCGCTTCGCGCCTCGTAATGACTGCTTTTTATTCTCGTTCACCAACAAACGGAAAATATTTGCGCCAAGGTTTTCAAGTTTCGTCATGGAGCAAGCGTTTGTGCCTTGGGTCTTAAGTCCCCGGAAGCTCGCTCCGTTTGCACTTAAATCACCTCCTGGAGAACCTCGGTGATATCCCGAATCTGAATCTCATCCTGATCTTTGAGCGTGAGCCGGCTGTCTTCGAAGCTGGTGATACAGTACGGACACGCGGTCACCAGCTCCTGAGCTCCTGCCTTGACCGCCTGATGGAGCCGAAGGTCCGCAAACCGCTCGCCCCTCTCCGTTTCCATCCAGATCCGGCCTCCTCCCATGCCGCAGCAGAGGCTTTCTTCTCTCGACTCGTCCATCTCCACCAACTCCAGGCCCGGGATAGCCCGGAGGATCGCCCGGGGTTCGTCGAAGATGGCGTTATGACGGCCCAGGTAGCATGGGTCGTGATAGGTGACCTTCTTCGGATAGGTCCCTTTAAAAGGGAGCCTTTTCTGCTCAATCAGTTCGGACAGGAACTGAACGGTGTGAACGACCTCAAAACGAACCTGAAACTCCGCGTACTCGTTCTTGAAGGCATGGTAGCAATGGGGCGAAGAGACGAGAATCTTCTTTACGCCGTGATCGACGAAGGTCTTGATGTTCTCCTTGGCCAGGTGCCGAAAGAGGGTTTCGTTGCCCGCCTTACGGACGCTTTCCCCGCAGCACCGTTCCTTTGATCCCAGGATGCCGAAGTCGATGCCAGCGGCCTGGAGAATCCGGGCTGTGGCTACAGCCACTTTCTTGAGACGGGGATCGAAGCTCGGGTAGCAGCAGGCAAAGTAGAGAATCTCGGTTCCTTCCGTGAAAGGTTTGACGGAGAGTCCCTCGGCCCAGGCCGCCCTGTCTTTTTCTTGTCGGAGGGGGTTTCCCACGCTCGCGATGCTCGTCATCACGCTTCGAAGGTTGGGGATGCTTGCCGGGACGACCCCATCGGGCACGAGGAGCCTTCGGAGGGCCCGGATCACGTCAATCAGCGCCACCCCTCGGGGGCATCGACGAACGCATTGTCTGCAGGTCGCACAGAGCCAGAGGTCTTCGGAATCGAAAGGGACAAGGCCGAATTGGGACTGGCGCATCATCTGGCGGAGAAAAAATTTCCGGACACGATTCCACGGACAGACCGTGTCGCAGGTGCCGCACTGATAGCAGAGCTTTGCGGCCTCGCCGCCAGCCTCTTTTATGCCTTCGACGACTTCCTTAAAGGGAGCAAGGGGAATAATTTCCACGGGCGTCTCCCTTCTCCTAAGACGATTTCGGTGCTTCGGCCCTCTTGGCCATTCGGGCGACCGTATCGATCACCTTCTGCCACCCGTATTGATCGACCATCGATTTGAGCCCCAGCTCGACATCTTCCATCTTTAGCTCTTCCTCGACTTCCTCTTCGTGTTCCTCGTACGTCAAGGCGTCGTTCAAACACCATTGAACACACATCGGCTCTTTCAGCTCGGGATCATCCTCACACATGTCGCATTTGAGGGGGAGTCCGGAGTCAGGCTCTTTAAAAAGGGTTCGAGACGGACAGGAGGCCCTGCAGAAGTCACATTCATCGTACTCCTTGCCGTTGATGGTATACTTGTCTCGTCCCATACATTCCGCTGCCGTATATTCTCCTGCGTAAACGGGAAGATAGATATCCCTCAGTGGATCGAAATGAATCCGTATCCGCGAACGAGCCGGATTGTTGCTGGCGTATTTTGGTGTGGAGTGAAAGGCGGAACAGATCACCTCGCAGGCTCGGCAGCCGTTGCACTTATCGATGTCGATCTTGATCGTCTTCACTTTTTTCTTCTTCTTTTCGCCGGTCACAGGTCCTTCCCTCCCATGGTTTCAGCCTTGCTTCGTCACGTTCCCCTTGGCGGCCTCTTCTTTCCCTTTCAGGATTCCCCTTTCCAGAAAGTCCTCGGCAACCTCTTCGAGACGAAGGCGGCGAAGCGTTTCTTCCGTGGGAATCCCTTCCTCGTTCCATCCCCGGAATCGATAGTACGTCTCGAGGAGTTTGGTCTCGAACTCGGGGAACCGCCTCTTCCAGTGGTCTGCGGGAGGCTTTTCGTCGCTTCGGCGCATCCCCCGTCTGATGTTGATGGCCCTGACGAGGGTTCGGTTACGGGTGGCGATCTCCCATAACGCCTCGTCGTCGAGATCCATTCCCGTGGCGAGGGAGATGATCCGGGGAAGGTTGTTGATATGGTACGGAGGCTTCAACGGAAAAGAGGAGAGCCCCGCGCAGATGCCCGTGGAGTCGTCGATGTAGTGAAGAATTTCCTGCCATTCCACGAGAGCGCAGACAACGTCCACGGGAGGATAGAAGGGAAGGGCATGCTCCCCCCGAGGTTCCCATTCGAGGACGAATCGTTTGAAGGCATCGGCGTACTTATTCGGAACGTGGATCCAGTCCCTCACGAAGTCCTCTTTATCTTCTTTCGTTTCGAAAGGCACTTGAGGAATCTGGCCCTCGATCTGGGTGATGTTGATCTTTTCGCCCGTGGCCCACATGAGGAAATAGATGGGATTGAGCATGCCGAGCTTGATGGGAACCTGTTCGTGTTTCTTGATCGTGTTGTGATCGAAGGCCTCGGCACCCTTTCCGATCTGACGGGCGGCCCAGTAGACGCCGTTTGCCAGAACATCGCCGATCCCCTCCCGCCGAACGGTCCTTTCGAGGAGCCAGAAGAACCGCTCTTCGTTCGTCTTCGGAAACCCCGGCATATCCTGGTCTGTCAGGATGCCAGCCTCGTAGAGCTCCACAGCGAAGGCTAACACCTGCGGTGTCGTAAACCCGTCCACGCCATATTCGTGGGCGTGGGCGAGGATCCGGAAGCCGAAGTCAAGGTCCGACATGGCAGCCATCGTGTAGGTGAGCTTTGAAAAACACTTAAGGATGTAATTGGAATAACCGGGGTAGTGGATGTAGCCTGCGCACTTGACCGGACAGTTGTAACAACTGACCAGGCGTTTCCTCACCGTTTCCGTGATGGCCGCCCACTTCTCCTCGACCTCCTTGTTCCAGAAATCGGGCTTGCGGTAGCGGGCATGACCCCAGGCAAAGCTTGCCGTATGCCAGGCCTCATCGTGAAGGGCCATTTCCTGGGGCGAGCCGATTCGTGCCAGGATAGGTGCAACACCACCCTTTAAAGGGTTGTTGAGGCGGTGGAGAATGTATTTCAGGAGGTCGTTACAGACTTCCACGAATTCGGCGGGCCGGGCGATATGGATGTCGTTCGTGCCCCGAACGGCAATCGCCTTGAGGCCTTTATCTCCCATCACCGCGCCGATGCCCAAGCGGCTCGCGCTACCTCGCGTCGTCTCCACCGAGGCGAAATAGACCCGATTCTCTCCGGCCAATCCAATGGCCATCACCTGGGCCTTCGGCTCGTTCAATTCCTCCTTGATCCGTTCGATCGTTTCCAGCGCCCCCTTTCCTCGAAGATGGCGGGCATCGCGGATTTCGACCTTGTCGTTGTTAATCCACAAATAGACCAGATCGGGGGACTTTCCTCGAACGATCACTTTGTCGTAGCCGGCGTATTTGAGCTCGGGGCCAAAAAATCCACCCATCATGGAAAAGGCCATGAGCAGGGTCTGAGGCGAAAAGGTTGAAAGGATCGTTCGATTGGCTCCTGGCGCAGGGGTTCCGTCGAGCAGCCCTGCGCTGAAGATCAGGAGATTTTCAGGAGAGAAGGGGTGGGTTTCAGGAGGTACCCTGTCCCATAGGATCTTGGCATTGGTTCCAAGCCCTCCCAGATAGAGCTCCGTCCATGCGGGATCGGTCACCACCTTTTCAATGCTTCCACGGGAGAGATCGATCTCCAAGTTGACGCCTGTCTCTGCGTACCTCATATTGTCCGCTCTCCTTCGATCTTCGTCGCCATCGAAATTATGAGCAACGGGAGGGCCCATCGCAACGTGCCCCTACCGTATTCCGTTGCAATGACGGTTCGTCCTCCTGCAGGTAAAAAGTGTCTGCTGACGCGAGCGACGCCCGTTTAATCCAAGTGCTTGCTGAGATTGATGAAGGGGGAACGGTCGAATCCGATCGCCTTGAAGAAGGAAAGCATGTCCGCCGAATCCCAACGCACCGCTGTGTGAATGTCTCGGATTCCCCTCTTCTTGAAAAAGGCGAACAGCTTTTCAGCGAGGCTCCGACCGATGCCCACGCCCATCTCCCGCGGGCGAACCCCTACCACTTCGATCCAGCCGCTCTGCTCGAGGCCAAACCCCTCGCCCTTGATCTCTCCCATGATGAAACCGACCACCCGGCCTTCCTTGAGAGCGACAAAGCCAACGCGTTCGTGTTTCTTCAGGTGATCCTTCACCATCTGGATCCATCTTCGGGATACCTTCTTTTGAAGGATCGATTCCTGGATCGAAACGATATCGGGAAGGTCTCGAGGCCCGAGTCTACGGATTCTGATCGGCCTTGTACTCATCTTCTCAGTCGATCCGGATGATCTTGACATGTTTCCCCACCCACTCCGGAGGAAGGTAGACGCGGCCGCTGTTGCCGCTCCGTTTCACTTCCTTTTCGATCATCTCTTCCCCGTAGACCTCAAACTTCGACTTATTCCGAGGCTCCGCGGAAGAGGGAGGAAGCTCTGTTTGGATGTTTCTCTTCCTTGCCATGC
>Ga0123519_10010701_pt1 | contig 13619 bp, 20 predicted proteins | sample YelNatPaOPRAMG02_FD_87396 | JGI IMG/M metagenome (GOLD analysis project Ga0123519, IMG submission 87396) | Hot spring microbial communities from Yellowstone National Park - Yellowstone National Park OP-RAMG-02 (version 2) | ecosystem: Environmental > Aquatic > Thermal springs > Hot (42-90C) ...
GAATCGATTTTTCTGAATCGATGATCCGTCAAGCTCAAAAAAAGATGACCCGTAGAGGTCTCCTTCGGAATGTCTTTTTAGGTCTGGGAGATGCCCTTGCCTTACCTTTCAAAGAAGGTTCCTTTTCAGCCTCTTTTATTGCCTTTGGGCTTAGAAACATTATAAAAAAGGAAGAGGCCCTTTCCGAGATGGTTCGGGTGGTCAAAAAAGGGGGAAAGGTGGTGGTCTTAGAATTTACCTTCCCTCAAAAAGGAGTAATGAGCCGCTTCTATTCCATTTATATTAAGAAGATTCTTCCTTGTCTCGGAGGTCTTCTGTCTGGAAATCAAGGAGCCTATGCCTATCTTCCAGAATCGATTCTCCGCTTCCAGAAGGTGGAAGATTACAAGAATCTCATGATCCGAGCTGGCCTGGTAGAGATAAAGTCTTTCCCTCTCACGGGAGGGATTGCCTCCATCCTTTCCGGAATAAAGCCTGAGAGATGATAAGGCCTTTTTCACCCGCTGACCTTCCTGCTATCCTTCAAATTGAGAAAGAGTCCTTCCCAAAATCCCCCTATCACTGGAGGACCTTTATGGAACTCTATATCCTCTACCCAGAAACCTTTCTGGTCTTCACGGATAAGGCTCCTGAAGAAGAAAAGGAAAAGATTTTAGGCTACATCGTTTATACACCTGAAGGACATATCATCTCCATTGCCGTTCATCCTGTTCACCGAAGGAAAGGGATCGGGAGAAAACTGATTCAGAGGGCGATGGAGGATTCTTATCAGAAAGAATTATGGGCAGAGGTAAGAAGAAGCAACCAGGGAGCACAGGCCTTCTATTTTCAAATGGGATTTAGAATCACGGGTGTCGTCCCTCTCTATTATGGGAATGAGGATGCTTTGATTATCCGATGGAAGGCTCCGCAATAAAGGGTTATTTTGAAAACCTGACCCAATCCCCTTTTTTGATTCGATTCATTTTAAACCAGCCCTTTCTCATTTCGAGGGCGTATAGGATGGGTGTTGGAGGAAGGTGAGACTCCAAGGAGTAGGGTTCCATATCCGTGATTTCAACAATCTTGCCCTCCTTGTCAATAAAAGCGATACTTAAGGGAATGGAGGTGTTTTTCATCCAGAATCCATGATAATCCTCTGATTCGAAGATAAAGAGCATTCCCTCATCTTTACCCAGATCTTTTCTCCCCATCAGGCCTCTGGCTCTCTCCGCGGGTGTTTGTGCTACTTCCACCCATATCTCTCTATCTTTGATAAAGAGAGGGACTTTTTGAAGGCTTTGGCCATAGGAAAGGGGTTCTTGAAATATTAGCAATAGGAGGAGAAAAAGGATTCCCTTAATCTTTAGGGCCAGAGACATAACCCTCTTCCCATCCCCTTTTTTCGATGAGTTCAGAAAGGTTTTGGATCTCTTGTCGGATCTTTCCGGTGTTCCAGTGAATGAATAGAATCCAGAGGGGGAGAAGGATCCATAGGATTAAGAGGATTCCTAAAAAGATGAGCAGGGCAATGCCCAAGCCAAAGGGAAGTTCTTTAAGAATCTGTTCGATAAAAAGTTCCATCTCCTACAAGGACCTCCTTCTTTTTCAGGGAGAGGTTTTCTGTTCCCCTCCCAATCTTTTTCTTAATTTTTCATTAATCTTCAGGATCTCATCAGCATCTGAACCGCTCAATTCCCAGGAGTAGTTATCCTTTCCATCCCGCCTCAATTTAATCTTCACTTCAGGAGGAAGGGGCTCGACCTCTCTCTTTTCTCTTTCAATCGTCACCTTCGGGGGTGGAGGAGATTTGGCTTCAGGAAGGGGGGATGGAGATTTCGACTCGCATGCCATTATCAGGCCAAAAAATAAAAGAATGATTGGAAGCTTTTTCATGGTTTCCTCTGAAAATAGAAGGTTACTCTTCTTTTACCAGATCATGGCATCCTTTTAAGAAGTCCTCTTTATTCGCCGCATTCTGAGGAAATGAATAGGTCTTGAATTGGACTTCCACTCCTTTCGGGATATACCCACCCTGGGTCAATTTTATCTGCACTCTTTCTCCGATCTCCTGAGCTAACTTCTCATCAATAAAAGAGAAAATGTAAATGGTATTGTTCTGGAAGGGGATGACCGTATCGACCGAACGAACCATCTTTTGAATGGCATACTTCACCCCTTCCCATGAGTCGGGGTGAAGATCTACCTCTCTTTTTCCTTTCGGATCCCAGAAACGAACTCGGATCATAGAAAAAGAGAGACCATCCCTTTCCGCATCCTCCAACATGGGTTGGATCAGGAGGTTAAAGATGGTTCGAACCCCAAGGAGGGGTATAGTGAAAATAAAGGAACTCCCACTTCCCCATCGGCTTTCCGCATAAATGGTTCCCTTGTGCTTTTCAATGATCTCTTTCGTAATGGCAAGACCCAACCCCGTCCCCATCGAGACTCCGGTCTGGGCTTTTTGGGCCTGATAGAATCGGTCGAAGATTTTTGGAAGGTCTTCGGGGGAGATTCCCATTCCTGTATCCCTGACCACCACTTTTAGATAATCTCGGTTTTCGGTAAGGCCCCTTGTGTCGATCGTAATCTTTCCCCCTGGAGGGGTAAATTTGATTCCATTACTGATGAGATTGATAAAGACCTCTGCCATTCGGTTTCGATCGATCAAGACCAGTGGAATTTCAGGATCGAGGTGGTTCTCCAACGTGATCCTTTTTTCTTCGAGGGAGGGGGAAAGGGTCAACAGGGCCTCCTCTACGACTTCATATAATCGGGCCGATTCGAATTTCAATTGAAGACCTTTCCCGGATTCAATCCTCGAAAAGTCGAGAAGGGTATCGATCAGATTGGTCAATCTCAAAATATTCTTGTGGGCTATTCCTAAGTACTCCTTCTGGTCTTCTGTCAGGCTTCCTCCATGCCCTTCCAGCATCAAAGAAATAAACTCCTTGATCACAGTGAGGGGGGTTCGAATCTCATGAGAGACGCTGGAAATAAAGACCGATTTTAATTGATCCAGCCTTTTCAGTTCCTCGTTCAACTTTTCCAGCTCGATGGATTTCTGGGTGAGATCAGATATGAGTTTCCTTTCCTGAATGATACGCCTCAACTTCGCTCTCATCTCGTCCAGCGAAAAGGGTTTATTGAGAAAATCGCTGGCTCCTGCGGCAACGACATCCGTATAGGTGTAGGAGGCGCCGTGTCCTGTCATAGCAATAATATGGAGACCTGGAAATTTCTCCCTGACTCTCTTCATTAACTCAAATCCATCCATATCTGGCATCTTGATATCCGTGAGAAGAATCGTATAGGGTTGGTGTTCTAATAGGGATAGGGCCTCCTCTCCACTCCGGGCGGTTGAGGCTTCATAGCCCAGGAGGGTTACATATTGGAAGACCATCTCAAGAATGGGGATTTCGTCATCCACAATTAATATTCGTTCCTTCTCCATATTGGACCCCTATCTGATGTATTTAAGGATATTCTTTTTGAAAAAGAATTTCAATAAAAATTATGATTTATTCGTAACCTCCCATTGAAGGGTGGAAATAAATTTTAGCCCGACAGGGGCATTTCCGAAACCCATCTCGGGCTTATTCCCCACTTCTGAGTGAGGGGGACGATTATTCCTCTGTGTAGGGGCCTTCTCAGGGATGACCTGTCCCGGAGGGGCCTTTGGGGAGAGGGATGGATTTCTGTTCGAGTTCTTTTTTCCAAGTGGAAAGGAAAAACAGGAATTTTTCAGAGGTTCCGGAAGGCAAATTGAGAAAATGGGTTCCCACGGGAACGGAGTCTGCGGATAGATGAGGATTTAATTCTTTCACTTCTTTATAGTAATATCCAATGGCCCTTGCGACCTCTATCAGAGGAAGGGGTTGGGGAACCTCTATCTGAATTCTTTCAACCCTGAGGGGATCATAGAATTCATTTTCCTCGAGAACAAACCCGTAGCGCTCTGGGTTGGAAAGGATGATCTTTGCTACCGCAATCTTAAAGATGTATCGTTCTGTTTCCATCGGGAGATTGAGGTAGAAATAGTTTCTCGTCTTCTGGAGCTCGATCTCCTTTCGAATTCGATTTTCACCAGCATGATAGGCAGCCATCGCAAGGGTCCAGCTCTGAAACTCTTCGTAAAGAGTCTTTAAATAGATCAGGGCTCCCTCTGTCGCCTTAAAAAAATCAAAGCGCTCGTCCAATCCTACCCCTCTCCTCATTCCATATTTCTCACCTGTCGATGGGATAAATTGCCATATTCCTCCGGCTCCTGAAGAGGAGACCGCATAGGGTCTCAGGCCACTTTCTGTGATGGGGATGTATTTTAGATCCTCAGGAAGGTTCATCTCCTTAAGCCTCTGTTCGATATAAGGGAAGTATCGACGGGATCGTTTCATCCAGAGTAGGACCTGGGCTTCGGAGTCTAAGGCCACGATAAATTCTCGATCTAATTTTTCCCAAATCTGTCGATCCTCAAGAGGAATCTTTTCTCCGCAGAGATAGACTTCTTTAGGAAGTTTGTAGGACCATAGGGGGCGACGATAGGAGAGGGTATCTATCTTTTCTTTTAGAGCGGTCACTTCGGATCGAAGGGCCTCCGTGGAATTCTCCAGAATTTTAATCCTCTCTGTAAGCTCTCTTAAATCCCCGGAAGATTCTTTGAGAGATTGACCACTCCCATTTCCAAAGGTTAAAAAAAGAATACATAGAATAGATCCCATCTTTAATGTCTTCATCCTTTCCTCCCTCTCTTTTACAAATTGTAATTCCTCGCTAAAGGGTGGGAATTAATTTAAGCCCGACAGGGGTATTTCCGAAACCCATAGAACGCGGATGCACCCTTCTCGGGCTTATTCCCCACCTTTTTAAGTGAGGGGTTACAAAAAGTTCGAAAAAACTCTTGGGAATCCCTCTTTTTCGTTATATAATATATAATTGATAAAAGGAAACAGCAATGTGGGTAAAGGTAGGGGTGATTGAAAATCGGTTTGAAGGAGATCGAATTTCGCAGGTTTTAAAAGAAGCCGAAATCCCCTTTATCATCCGATCCTTTCTGGATACAGCCTATGATGGGCTCTATCTTCCACAGAAAGGTTGGGGAGTCGTGATGGTTCCAAAGGAATTTGAAACCCAAGCCAAAACAATGATCTTAGAGATCAAAACCACTTTTAAGGAGGAGAAGGATGAGATTGGAGAGTCTTGAAGAGGTCTTAAGGTTTGCTATCAGGAAGGAGGCGGATGCAGCCGCCTTCTATCGAATGATGGCCAGTCGTTCGAATCCAGGACTGAAAGAAACGTTTGAAGAATTGGCCAGAGAAGAGGATGGGCATCAAAAGAGACTCATGAGTTTTGATTTAAAAAATCTCGAAAAGGTAGAAATAAAAGAGATGAGAGGGTTGGGATTGAGTGAAATGATGGAGGAGATTCCTTTCAGTCACGAAACGAATTATGCGGAACTTCTTCGAATGGCCATCAAAAATGAAGAGCGATCACAAAAACTCTATCTTAATTCAGAAAAGCTGGTCAGCGACCCCCAATTAAAGAGATTCCTCTTGGTTCTTGCACAGGAAGAGTCCTCTCATAAAGAGAGACTCGAAAAGATCTACGAAGATGAGGTGTTAAAAGAATTCTAAGAGCCCTGAGAGGATGATTAAGAAATGATTCCCATTTCCCTCCGTTGGGATACTCAAAGAAAAAGACTATCCCTCTATTGGAATGGCTTTTTCTCTATGGGATGGGAGGAAGGAAGAGAAGGGGTAAGGGTGTTCGGGATTCCCCTTCCCATTCGAACGAGAAAAAAGAAATCTTATGATCTCCGATTTCCACTCCGATGGAAGTATCTGAAAGGGATTCTTTCTTTTCTTAAAGATTGGAAAATTAAACGGATAGAGGGCTCTATTTCTTTCCCGGACCCAATGGTGAATGGATGGGCTTATGGCTGCTGGGTTATCCTTCAACCTTGGATGAAAGAAAAAAAGATCCGAGGAAGGGTAAATTTCTTAGGAGAGAATTGGTTTAGGGGTGAAGTCATCCTTTCCCTTAGAGATGGGATGGAGCACTTTAGAAAATGGATCTTCCCTTTACTCCTTGAGATGAGGAGGAGGAAGAAAAGAAAGGAGGAAATGGATCATGGAGGCAACCGACCTGATTAAGACATTGCTGGAGGGATTCAAGGCAGTGGCTAAAACGGAGACCATTGTGGGAGAAGGGATTAAGGCAGGGGATTATATTGTCTTCCCCGTCTCGAAGATCTCCTTAGGCATCGGAGCCGGGGCTGGTACGGAACAGATCAAAACTTCAGGAGGAAGCGGAGGAGCAGGAGGAGGCGGGATCTGTGTTGAACCCATTGCCTTTCTATTGGTGAAGGAAGGAGAGGTTTCCATTCTCAATCTCCGAAGGATGCCTGCGATGGTGGAGAGCTTTTTCGGAAAGATTCCGGATATGGTGGAGAAGGCGGTGAACATAGTGAGGGGGAGGAAGAAAGAGGGAAGCTAAAAAACAAACGAGATGAAACGATTCGATTTTTTGGACCATACAGCCGACATTGGTCTTGTGGTATACGGAGAGGATTTGAAGCGTCTTTTTGAGAATGCTGCTGAGGCCTTCTTTACCGTCATCACCGACCTGGAGAAGGTAAGGAAGAGGATCGAACGGAAGATTGAGATTGGCAGAGAGAGCCTTGAGCGGTTGATGGTCGATTGGTTAAATGAGCTCCTTTATCTTCATGAAGTGGAGGATCTTCTATTTAGCCATTTCGAAGTGGAATCGGTGGGAGAAGATGGGCTAAAGGCCCGGGTAAAAGGAGAACCTTTTGAAGAGGGAAGACATCCGATAAAGACAGGAGTAAAGGCCGTCACCTATCACCAGATTCAGGTGAAGCAAGAAAATGGCCTTTGGAGGGCCCAGGTGATTCTGGACCTCTAAGGGGTGATTTGAAGAAGAGGGGTGAGGATTGAAATGGAAGAGAAAGTAAAGATCCAGAAAATCGACGATTATCGGTGGAGAATCCCTCGAGAAGGAAAGATGAGGACAGAAGGGCTTATCTATGCAGACGAACGGATGCTTGAAGATATCCGGAAAGACCAGAGTCTGCTTCAGGTGGCCAATGTAGCCTGGCTGCCGGGAATTGTGGGTCCCTCTTTAGCCATGCCAGATATCCATTGGGGTTATGGGTTTCCAATTGGAGGAGTAGCCGCCTTCGATCTCTCTGAGGGGGTCGTATCCCCAGGAGGGGTGGGTTATGATATCAACTGAGGAGTGAGATTGATGCGCTCAGGTCTGAGCCGCACCGAGATTCAGGAGAAGATAAAAGATTTAGTCAATGCCCTTTTTGTCAATATTCCATCTGGGGTGGGTTCCCACCGAAAAGATTTAAAATTGAATCGAGAGGAGGAGAGAAAGGTCCTCCATAGAGGGGCTCGTTGGGCCCTGGAGAGGGGTTATGGGACTGAACAAGACCTTGAACATATCGAAGAGGGAGGTTGTATTGATGGGGCTGATTCTGACCTCATCTCGGATAAGGCGATGGAGCGAGGAAGGGCCCAATTAGGGACAGTAGGATCGGGGAATCACTTCGTAGAAGTGGGTTATGTGGCTGAGATCTTCGATGAGAAGATGGCTGAGGCCTTGGGGCTATGGAAGGATCAGGTGACCATCCTTGTCCATACAGGTTCAAGAGGTTTAGGTCATCAGGTTTGTGACGATTATATCCGGGTCATGATGGATGCAGCCAAAAAATACCAGATTGAACTGCCCGATCCTCAACTTTGCTGCGCTCCGGTCGATTCGCCGGAGGGAAGGAATTATCTCTCCGCCATGGCCTGTGCAGCCAATTTTGCCTTTGCCAATCGCCAGATGATTACTCACTGGGTGAGAGAGACCTTCGAGCAGGTTTTTCAGAGGAGTCCCAAGGACTTAGATTTAAAATTGATCTACGATGTGTGCCATAACATTGCCAAGATTGAAACCCATACGGTTAAAGGGGAGAGAAAGAGGGTCTGCGTCCACCGAAAAGGGGCCACCCGAGCCTTCCCACCTCATCACCCGGAAATCCCTTTTGAATATCGAGAGATTGGCCAACCTGTACTCATTCCTGGAGACATGGGGAGATGTTCCTATGTCTTGATTGGGACAGAGGAGGCCATGAAAGAGACATTTGGGTCCACTTGCCATGGAGCAGGGCGGGTGATGAGTCGCCATCAAGCCATCAAGGCAGCCAAAGGGAGGTCTATCGCAAAGGAATTGGAGAACAAGGGGATCATCGTAAAAGGGGCCAGCCGGGAGACTCTGGTCGAGGAGATCCCGGATGCTTATAAAGACATTAACGAGGTCGTCGAAGTGGTCCATCGCGCCGGGATTAGCCTGAAAGTGGCTAAACTCGTCCCCATGGGAGTGATCAAAGGTTAAAAGGCAAGGTTGAAAAAAATAGAGACCCTTTATTATTCTTCATTTAGGTCCTCTCTTCTCGGAGAGATTTTCGTAGCCTCGACAAACCGAGGGGTATGCCAAGTCGACTATCTTACTTCGAGAAGGAATTTCTTAGAGAATTTGAAGAAGAGATTTCATGGTCCGATTCTCGAAGAGGATTCAAAAAACGAGCAGGTCATCTGTCAACTCAAAGAGTATCTTTCAGGGAGACGACGTTCTTTTAATTGTAAACTCGATTTAAGAGGGACCCCATTTGAAAGGAAAGTTTGGTCCTTCTTAAAAAAGATTCCTTATGGTGAGACTCGATCCTACAAAGAGGTGGCCGAGGCTGTAGGCCATCCAATGGCCTTTCGAGCTGTCGGAATGGCCAATGCTCATAATCCCCTCCCTTTGATCATTCCCTGTCATCGAGTCATTAAGAGCACCGGAGACCTTGGTGGTTTTGGGCACGGGGTGAAGGTCAAAAAGATCCTGTTGGATTTCGAAAAAGCCCATGGATTTTGATGGATTCCTCAGAGACATCGCTCCATCCCTTGGCCTCCAGTGGCGTCCTTTCCAAAGAAGAGGGATTAAAAGAAAGATTAAGCGGCGGATGAATGAGCTCGGCCTTAGGGAATTCGAGGACTATGCCCGGCGGATCAAAACAGAGGGGGAGGAACAGCGTTATCTTATCAAGACGTTGACGGTCACCATCTCAAGATTCTTCAGGGATGAGGATGTATTTAAGGTGATCAAGCAGTCTCTTTTCCCTCTTCTTATTCAGAAAAAAGAAAGAGAAATAAAAATATGGTCTATTGGATGTTCGAGTGGTGAGGAGCCCTATAGCCTCGCGCTTCTCTGGAAAGAGTCGTTCGAAGAGGATTGGCCGGACATCCTGTTTCGTATTTTGGCCACGGATGTGGATGAAAAGATGATTCAAAGGGCGAAGGAGGGAAGATATAAGAAGAGTGCTTTAAAGGAGGTCCCCCCAAAGATTCTCGAACGTTATTTTAAAAAAGAGAATGGACATTACCGGATCGATCCGGGAATCAAACCCTATATCGAATGGAGAGGGCACGACCTTCTTCATGACGATCCATTTTTAGGAATGGATATTATCCTTTGTCGAAATCTCGCCTTTACCTATTTCTCGAAAGAGTCCCAGATAGAAACGCTAAAAAAGTTCTCTCTCAGTTTAAAAGAGAAGGGATATTTGGTGATTGGAAAGGATGAAACTCTTCCCTTGACCTATCCTACTTTGTTTATCCCTGTTTCCAATAAATGGAAAATATACCAGAAGCTATGAAGAGGGAACATTAAAACAGGGAAGAGAAAGCCAAAATGACCACTCCCTCCCCATGTCTCGGTCCACCGATAAGGACCGTCCTTCCCGGAGGAAGCCTGACCTGAGTATCAAGGATCTCTGTTTTCTCCCGCTTGATTTTAACCCTTAACTCAGCCGTATTGGCCTGAAATTTTAAAGGAGTAATCTCAATGGATCTCCCTGGATGGACCGGAAGGGTGGTGGTTTGATTGAGGCTGAGATGGAGTCGTTCATCTCTCAAGAGGCGATAGGAAGTATATTTAAAGAGGGAACTTAATTGACCGTGCAGCTCTTTAAGGGAGGGATCGATGGTTCTCCCAACATTAGAGGCTTCGATCACCCTCAAGCGTGTTGGGATCTGGGCACAGGCTTCTTGGGAAGAGAAACCTAAAAAGAAGATAGGAAGTAAGATTATGAAGAGAATCGTTTTATTCATGATGGGGAGGATTCGGCCTCGCTTTCTTCGAATAGCCAGATCACCGTGACCTTGCCGCTCTCTAATTCATAAATCATTATATTATTTGTTTTACTTTCAACATATTCTACCACAGGAAGAGGAAAATGGGAAGAATTTTTTTTGAATAGGGTTGGGGAGATCAGAAGGATGAGAAGTATAGCTACGACCGTGGCTGGAATCCAGATCCTTTTCTTCAAGAAAGGGGTGATCTCGAACCACCCTTTGATAGACTCCCAGAAGCTCTCTCTGGGTTTGGATCGAATCTCTCTTTCAATTTTTTCCCAAAGCCAAGGGAAGGTTTCCTTTTCGAGGGCCTCCAAGACAGGTCTTCGAAAGGCTCCTTTTATTTCGCTCATAAATTTTAACCTCTCCTGGCAGGCAGGACACTGTTTTAAGTGTGCTTCCACAGCCTCCTGTTCTCTCTGGGAGGTTTCGCCGTCAAAGTACTTATCTATCAGGGTTGAGAGAGAAGAGCAGTCTTTCTTCATTTTTCTACCCTTTCCATTCCTCTTTCAGCAATTCTCTAAGCCTCTTTCTTCCATAATGGATTCGGGACATCACGGTCCCTAAGGAGCATTCCATCACCTCTGCAATTTCATGATAGGAAAGGCCTTCAATCTCCCTGAGGATCAGAACTGCCCTTTGATCCTCAGAGAGTTTTTCCATAGCCTTTCGAACCCTTTCTTCAAACTGTTTCTGGGCGGCCTGGCTGTCTGGCCTTTGAGTCTCTTCATCGACAGGTTCAGGTTCTTTTTCCCAGGTTGGTCTTGAAAAAAGAGATTTCTTTGCCTTTCGGCTATAATCGATAGCCTGGTTGAGTGTCATTCGATAGAGATAAGTATAAAAGCTTGATTTCCCTTTGAAATTCTTAATCGAGCGATATAATTTAATAAATACCTCTTGAACGATATCGAGAGCATCTTCTCTTTGCCTGACTACCCCATAGGCGATTCGATAAACTTTCTGGTGATAAAGATTGAAAATCTCTTTCAGTGCCTCTTGATCTCCCTGCTGGCATCTCGAGATGAGTTCGGACTCCTCTGCTTTCACCAGCCTTTTACCTCTTTAGACGAAAAAGAATATAAAATATTCAAGGGGGAATGATGAAGTCTTGCCTCCTTGATTTTCATTTTTCATTATAGTATGAAATCAAAGGTTTTTCTCTATGTTTCAGAAACGTTTAAGACCGTTCTGAAGCCTACAAAACGAGAGAGAAGAGAGAAGGAGTCTTTGAAATATAGGTCTTAAGGAACCTCTGAGTCTGGGTGTGATCCAAATGGACGGGCTGAAAAAATTGATGTTTCTCATTATCGGCTGGATCTTTCTGATATTAGGAATCTTTGGACTTTTTCTTCCTTTCCTTCAGGGGATCCTCTTCATCATGATCGGTCTGGCCATTCTCTCTTCCCAGAGCAAGAGGATAAGGGACCTTTTAAAAAAGATGGAGAAACGCTATCCTCACCTCCATCAAAGAGTGGAGGTTTGGAAAGAGAAGATAAGACACTGGTATAAGAAAGAGACGTCCTAAAATGGACTTCAAATTGCTTTTCCAGAACTTCCGAAGAGCCTCATTTTAGCTTGAACGGTTTGTTTGATCGCCTCTCTTCCAGGCCCCAAGATTTTTCGAGGGTCAAATTCCTCGGGTTTGGTCATCAACACCTCTCGAATGGCCCCAATAAAGCTCAATCTTAAATCGGTATCGATATTGATTTTACAGATCCCCAGGGCAATCGCTTTTTGAATAGCTTCGTCTGGGATTCCTTTTGCACCGGGTAATTTGGCTCCGAAACGCTCCGCCTTTTCAAGAACCTGCGGAGGAACTCCCGATGCTCCATGAAGGACAAGAGGAACCTTCACCCTTTTGGCAATCGCCTCTAAACGAGCAAAATCGAGTCTGGGTTCTCCTTTAAATTTATAAGCCCCGTGTGAGGTGCCGATGGCGACCGCAAGGGCATCCACTCCTGTTTTCTCTACAAACTCCTCTGCTTCACTGGGATCGGTCAGAAAGGCCTCCCTCTCCGAAACAGCGACTTTATCCTCAATCCCTTTAAGTCTTCCCAATTCTCCTTCCACGGAGATTCCCTTCTCCTTCGCCATCTCTACCACTTTTTTGGTAACGGAGATATTTTCCATAAAATCGAGATGGGACCCATCGATCATCACGGAAGTAAATCCTCCCTCTATCACGCTCCGAATCACCTCCAGGTCCTTTCCATGATCCAGATGGAGGGAGAGGGGAATAGAGGCTTCTTCAGAGGCCGCTCGAACCATGGAAACGATGTAACGGAGTCCAGCATACTGAATGGCCCCCTCTGAGACAGCAATGATGACCGGTGATTTTTCAGCCTCTGCTGCAGAAACAATGGCCTGAAGGATTTCCATGTTATTGATGTTGAACGCCCCAATGGCGTAGCCTTCCTGTTTAGCACGATGGAGTAATTCTCGATTGGTTTGCATGACCATAGGAAAACCTCCTTTTTAGGATTATTATCAATAATATAAAAAGGAATTTCAAGTAATCCCTCACTGAAGGGTGGGAATAAATTTAAGCCCAAAAGGAGTATTTCCAAAACCCATAGAATGTGGTAGCCGCACCTCCGACCGAGTCGGATCCGCCTCTGGCGGAATGGGTTTTTCCAATACCCCTCTCGGGCTTATCCCCCACTTCTGAGTGATGGATTGCAATTTCAAGTAAATTTTTATTGACAAACCTTCTAAAATTAGTTAACCCACCATTTATAAGAAAAGAATGAGAAGGGATATGTTTCAAAGCGAGACGGAGATGAGCCGCATATTCGAACGGCTAAAGGAAGCCGAGGAAAGGATTGAAAGACTTTCCTTACTCTCCCATTTAGGGCAGATTCTTAATTCGACGCTAAATCATCAAGAAGTTCGAAAGAGGGCCATCGAAGCAGCCACTCAATTGATGAGGGCAGAGGCTGGCTCTCTCCTCCTCCTTGATGAGGAAGGGAAACATCTCTTTTTTGAGGTCGCTCTGGGAGATAAAGGGGAGAGCGTCAAAAAGGTGATCCTCGATGTTGAGAAAGGGATAGCGGGTTGGGTGGCCAAAAAGGGTGAACCGTTGAGGGTGAATCATCCCGAGAGGGACCCCCGTTTTTATAAAGAGATGGATGAACGAATAGGATTTAAGACAAGGAATATCCTCTGTGTCCCTGTTCGGGTAAAAGATCGAATTCTTGGAGTATTAGAAGCGATCAATAAAAAAGGGGGAGAAGATTTTAACGAAGAGGATCTTTCCCTCTTTGTTTCTCTGGCCAATCAAGTGGCCATTGCCCTGGATAATGCACGACTCTATCAAGAACTGGAGGAGATGTTTTTTCAAACGGCAGCCTCCTTAGCCGATGTCATTGAAAAACGGGACCCTTATACCGGGGGACATACCCAGAGGGTCACCCGATATAGTTTGGCCGTAGCGAAATACCTTTCCTTGGAGCC
>Ga0123519_10010704_pt1 | contig 13615 bp, 8 predicted proteins | sample YelNatPaOPRAMG02_FD_87396 | JGI IMG/M metagenome (GOLD analysis project Ga0123519, IMG submission 87396) | Hot spring microbial communities from Yellowstone National Park - Yellowstone National Park OP-RAMG-02 (version 2) | ecosystem: Environmental > Aquatic > Thermal springs > Hot (42-90C) ...
AAAATTCGGAACAACCTATAATTCATATTTTATTGATGCTGATAAAAAGGCTATTATTGAGACTTCGAAAGAAACATTTAAAGATGAATATCTTGACAAAATCAGGAAAGTGGTTGATCCAACAATGATTGAATATATAATACTTGACCATACAGAACCTGATCATTCAGGTAATCTAAAACATTTATTGAAATTAGCCCCAAATGCGAGGGTTGTTGCAAGTGGCAGCGGAATTAGGTATTTAACCGATATGATTAATGAACCTTTCGAATACATTACTGTTAAAGATGGTGATGTTTTAAGTTTAGGAAACAAGACACTTCGGTTTATTTCAGCACCAAATTTACATTGGCCCGATTCAATTTATACATATCTCGAAGAGGATAAACTATTATTTACCTGCGATTCGTTTGGTGCACATTATTGTAATGCCGAGATGTGGGATGATAAAGTTGGTGACTATAATGAGGCCTTTAAATATTATTTTGATGTAATATTGAAGCCTTTCAGTAAATTTATGTTGAGGGCTATTGATAAATTAAAGAATTATGATATTAATATGATTTGTCCCGGACACGGGCCAATATTGCGTTCGACATGGAGAAAAGCTGTGGAATTATCAGAAAAATTTTCGAAGGAGTATATTGAAATTTCTGAAAATAATAATAATAATGTTTTAGTAGCTTATGTTTCGGCTTATGGATATACCAGTCAGATGGCTGATGCAATTGAAAAAGGATTAAATGAAGCGGGTATTAAAAATGTAGAAAAAGTAGATATAGAAAATATTTCTTTTGGAGAGCTTGATTCAAAACTTACAATTGCAAGTGGTTTAGTTATTGGATCTCCGACAATAAATCAGAATACATTATTGCCGATATATAAACTTTTTGCAGCTATAAATCCTATACGAGATAAAGGAAAACCTGCTGTATCTTTTGGTTCGTATGGGTGGAGCGGTGAAGCAGTAAAGATTATTGAAAATCAGCTTAAATTATTAAAACTTGATGTTTTTATGTCGGGAGTATCGGAAAAATTTATTCCTTCTAATGGAAAAGAAAATAAATTTATCGACTTAGGCCGAAAATTTGGAGAGTATTTATTGAAAAGAGAAGAAAAAGAGAATTAATTTGTTTTTATATTTCGAGGTTTTTTAATGGAGTTTATTGTTTTTTTATTGCAGTATATGATAATTGATAACAATTATTTTTTCAGATAATAAAGACTTTGAAATAAAGCCCACGAACTATTTCATAAATGGGCATGAAAGTAAAAAATCTACGTATCTTATTTAATTCTTTAAATTTTATAATAAGTTATTATTTTTAATTTTCGCAGAATTTTTTTTTTAAATAAATAAAATTTTAATTTTGTTTTTATTAAATTAATTTAAATATTTATAAATATGCATAATAATTTTAAAATTAAAACATTAGTAGCTTTAATAACAGCTATTGTTTTTTTGATAAGTTGCACAAGCACTACAATGATAGAATCTATTCCAAGTGGTGCAAAAATTTATATTGATGGAAAACTTGCCGGTACAACACCATATACACATACTGACGATAAAATTATTGGCAGCTCTACTTTGGTAAAGTTAGAGAAAGAAGGATACGAGACTTATTACACTCAATTTAACCGAATTGAAGAACCTGATGCAGGGCCGATAGTATGTGGTTTATTATTTACTCCGGTATGGTGGTTATGGGCTATGAAATACAAACCTGTACATACATATCAATTACAACCAATAAATGAAAATCAGGCTGCACCGATAAATAATAAAAATCAGATACAGAAATCAAAAGCTGATAAATTAAGAGAATTAAAACAGCTTTTGGATGAAAAAATTATTACTCAGGACGAATACGAAAAAGAAAAGAAAAAAATTCTTGACTCAGATAATTAAGCTTTAATTATTTATTTTTTAAATAACAATATTCATAATAAATAAATCAAAATATTGAAAACAGATTTATTTATATTTTTAAAAATATCATGATTTTTAGGGTAAATTATATAATTTGTTAAAATTTTATTAAAATGCAATATATAATTACACCTGCAGCCGGTAAAAGACTTATAGGAAAAGCAGTAGCCGATAAATTATCAAAATATGATGCAGCCATAACAGGAACAATTGTTATTATTGCAGGTACCACTAATGCTTACATTGCCGAAGAATTACTTGAAAAATTAAATCAATCGGAAGGTTTTGATAAAAAAAGATTTTTTAGAGGGATATCGGTACCTCCAAAGATTAAAACCACCATTACAGGCCGGTTGACTGATGAATCTAAGTTTATTGGTGATGTTGTTATACAAAAAGGCAAATGGTTAAAAGGAAAAACAATATTTGATATACTGGATGAGTTAGACGAAGGTGATATAATTGTAAAAGGAGCAAATTGTGTTAATGTAAAAGATAATAAAGCAGGTGTAATAATTGGACATCCAAAAGGGGGGACTGTATTGGCTGCATTGCAGGTAGTGACGGGTAAAAGAGTGAAGTTAATAATTCCTGTAGGACTAGAAAAAAGAACCAATGAAGATATTGATTATATTTCGCAAATTCTTAATAAACAAGGATCGAAAGGTTACAGATTAATGCCTGTCACCGGAGAAATAATAACCGAAATTGAAGCAATTAAGTATTTATGGGGTTTGGATGCAAAGATATTTGCTGCAGGCGGTGTTTGTGGAGCTGAGGGTGGAATATGGTTGAATATCGAAGGCGATGACACCAATTTTAAAGAATATTATAGTATAATCGCAAATGAAGAGTCATTTTTTAATGATTAATATTTTTTTAGAATTACTTTATCGCCGTCGTATACAGCATAATGAGAATCTTTAATCCATTCGCCTGTATTAATTAAGTAACTGTTTTCTTTTAATTTTAAATAAAGAGGAATATGTCGGTGGCCGGTAATGAAATAATCGATATGTTCTTTTTCGAGATATTTTTTAGCAAAGCAGACCAATTCTTCTTTTTCATCGCCCTGATAAGGAAAGGCTATTTCTTTTGAATAACGGCTTGCCCTTGACCAGCGTAAGGCAACAGCAATAGCAAAATTGGGATGGAAACGGGCAAAAACCCATTGTAGACACTTATTTTCAAAAATTATTTTTAAAAGTTTAAAGTAGGGACTTTTAACACCTAAGCCATCGCCATGTGAGATGAAAAATTTTTTATCATCAAATTGTCTGATTAAATTTCCTTTTATAATTATAATTCCTGTTTCTTCTGGCAAATAATCGAAAATCCACATATCGTGATTACCTGTTAAAAAATACACAGGAATACCTTTATCGGTAATTTCCGAAAGTTTTCCCAATAAACGTGTAAAACCTCGTGGTACAACCTTTTTATATTCGAACCAGAAATCAAAAATATCGCCCAATAAATATATTTCTTTTGCGTCTATTGAGATTTCATCAAGCCATTTTACAAACTTTTTTTCGCGTTCACGACTTTTGATATAATTAGGCAAACCCAGATGCAGGTCGGATACAAAATATATTTTATTTCGGTCGGTCAAATTTTTAAAATTTGTTAATCAAACAATTCATTAAGTTTTGAATTTAATTCTTCGACTGATAAATTTTTAGCAATTATTTTACCTTCCGAATTTAAAAGGAAATTGGATGGTATAGCCTGAATATTATAAAGCGAAACAACAACAGAATTCCAGTATTTCAAATCGCTAACATTGATCCAGGGAAGTTTGTCATCTTCGATAGCTTTAATCCATGTGTCAAGATTTTTATCGAGAGATACTCCGTAAATTTCAAAACCTTTATTATGATATTTATTATAGACTTTAACAAGATTTGGGTTTTGTTTACGACAAGGACTACACCATGAAGCCCAGAAATCAATCAGAATATATTTATTATTTTTTATTGATGATAGCTTAATTATTTGGCCTGATTTGTCGGGAAGTGCAATATCGGGAGGTATTGCACCAATACCAAGTTTACTGTTTATGGCTTTTTCGAGCTTTAATGTTTCTTTAATCTGATTTACATGATTGTGCAATGCAGCTGTAATATCGATATTGGGATAAAGTGGATATAATATAGAATCGACAAGCTGAAAGTAAGAAAAATCGTTTTTTGCGTCAAACAGGTTATCACGTGGGGTAAATTCTGAATATAATGCCATAATACTGGCAAGCGAACGCAGATTTCGTTCGATAAAGCCAATTGCATATGTACGGGTTATGTTTTTTAGTGAATCATAACTATTATCGAGTCTTTGTTTTGTCTCAGTAAAGTTTTTTGTACCAAGGCTTTGTTCGTATATTCGGCCTAATGAATCGACCTGGAGTAGGGCATTGTTTAATTTGTCATTAAGTTCTTTTATTTGTTTTGAATCTTCAGAACCATTAACATAATAATTATGAGAAAGGTTTTTAATGTCGGTTTCTATATATATATCATCTTTTGGTTTGATAATTAAAGTAATATAGTTATCGTTTGAAACTGACAGTTGATAATAATTTGCTGTTTTAGCTTTTCTTTTAAACTTAAATTTTCCACTATTATCAATGAAAACAGAATCGATCTTAGTAAAATTATTTATTTTGAACTCGGATAAATATAATATGCTATTGTTTGAATTTTTTAAAGTACCCGATAATTTAAAATATTTTTGTTCGTTTTTACAGCTAAATAATATTACTAACAGAAAAATTATTATAATATTTCTCATTTTATCATGTTTTTAATTTATCTGCAAAATAATTAAAAATTGTAATATAAAATCAAAATCATAAATTTGATATTTCTTAAAAATTTTGAAAAAAATAATTTACATAGAAATAATTTTAGCTATTTTGTTAGCAATAAATACATTAAATATTTTTTGTCAAAACAGAAATACTTCATATTTTCAAATTATTAAAAAAGATACTGGGCAAATTGATTCATCTTATGTTATAAATTATCTTAATAAATATCTGGGTACTCGTTATAATAAAGGGTTTATTGCCGATGCTTATGATAGTATTGTTTTTGATACGGTAAAAGTGCAAGCAAGACTAATTAAGAATCAAAAATATTATTGGGGAGAATTGATTCCTGTAAATATTGACAAAAAAGAATATCCAAATGTATATAAGGCCTTGGAAGGTTTGAAAAATAAGCCCGTTTCTCCTGAATATTTTGAATATAAGATGAATAATATTTTAAAACAATTTTGTAATAATGGTTATCCTTTTGCAGTTATTTACCTCGATAATATTAGCATTTCAGATAATAAAGTGAATGCGCAATTAAAATTAATTCAAAATGGCAGATATTATATTGACAGTGTAATATCAAAGGGTACAATAAAAATAAATCAGAAATTATTATGTCGTATATTGAATATAAAGACAGGAGAAATATATAATGATGAAAAAATAAATTCGATATCACAACAGATAAATAATGTAAAATTCATTAAGGAAATAAGGCCATATGAGCTTGAGTTTTTTGAAGATAAAGCAAGAATTTTTATTTATCCCGAAAAAAATAATTCAAATTATTTTGATGCATTAATAGGGATATATCCTTCAGATAATAATAACAAAAAGATAAATGTTACAGGAGAAGTAAATTTGAATTTATTAAATAGTTTCAGACATGCCGAACAATTTACAATACAGTGGCGCAGAATAACTAATCAAACCCAGTCAATGAATTTGTCTGTTGAATGGCCATATTTATTTACCACAATTTTTGGGTTCGAAAGCGGGTTTAAGTTATATAAAAAAGATACTTCATTTTTGAATATTGACTTTAATGCAGGGTTTAGATTATATAATAGTTCAAATAATTATTTACGTATTTTTTTTGAACGTAACACATCAATAATTTTAAATCAATTCAATAACAAAGGTTATAGGTCATACAAAGCTAATATGGCGGGAATAGGTTACAATTACTCAAATATTGATTATATTTACAATCCTTCAAAAGGGTTTGAAACCAATTTTAATTTTATTGAAGGAATAAAGAAAACAAGTGATACAGGGCTTTATGAAAATAAAATAATTTCGAAATTAAATATGGCTTTATATGTGCCTTTAAAAGATAAATTTGTAATAAAAATACAGAATAAAACTGGTTGTATTATTTCAAAAGATATTTTAGAAAATGAAATGATGAAAATAGGAGGGCAGGAAACAGTAAGAGGATTGGATGAAAGTAATACATTAGCATCGTTTTATTCTGTTATAAGTTTTGAATTTAGGTTTTTATTCGAAAAAAATTCATCATTATTTTTATTTAGCGATATAGGATATTATCAAAAACAAAGTATTTTGGAAAATATTTATGATGAACCTTTTAGTTTTGGTATAGGATTAAATTTATTTACAAAAAGTGGAATTTTCACGATGAATTATGCATTAATCAGACAATTTAAAAATCCTTTAGACATTAGTTCCTCAAAAATATATATAGGATATATAAACAGGTTTTAATATTTAATAAATAATTAAGTTTGATTTCAGATTGAAGAAATAATATTTAATTAATTTAACAATATCGTTAAAAGATAATATTATTATTAATCTTAATAATGGTAAATGAAGGGAACAGTAGATTTTAAAAACAATAATAATCATTAACGTTTGGTTCTGTTAAAAATTTTAAGAATTACTTATTGAAATTTTAATAAGTTCCGTTAAAAATTGAGGTAATTTATTTTATTGAGAAAAGGAGGGAACCTATTATTTTTTATATTCAAATTAATTAATTTGACTCTTTTTCGGTTTTCTATAACAAATAACACTAGTAATCGTAAAATATTCAAAAATAAGCATATAACTTTATAAAGTTTCACATGATTTTTTTGTCGTATTTACATTTTTTTTGTTTTGTTTCAGGTATTTTACTTGGAATTTATGTGATTTATAAAAATCATAAGTCATCACTAAATATTACATTTTCTGTTTTAATGTTATGTTATGCATTTTGGAATTTGGGAGATATAGTCTTACATAACCCTGATAAATCAATAAAGGCAGAGACTGTAAAAATTATGCAAAATATTGCATCAATTGGTTGGGCAGGTTTTTCGAGTGTTCTTTTATGTTTTTCGATTGTATTTGCAAAAAAAGATAATTTATTTAAAAATAAATGGTTGCTTGCATTAGTAATATTATTACCGGCTTTATTTATATCGCAGCAATTTAATAATAAACTTACTGTAAATCCTACACCTCAATATTATGGTTGGTCTGTTGAATGGACTGATACGATTTGGTCATATATGTTTTTTGCATATTTTGTTATATTTACAATACTTGCATTGCTCATTATTATAAATCACGGTAGTAAGACTAAAATAAAGAATGAAAAAAAACAGGCACGAATAATATCAGTTTCTATATTTTTTGGTTTGGTAATGGGTATATTCTTAGATGTTGTTTTTCAAATAACTGGTTTTGTAAATATTCCTCCAATTTCGAATTTGTTAGTTTTTATATTTATTTTAGCGTCATTATATGCAATAATAAAGTTTAAATTTTTGACCATTTCTCCGATAATTGCTGCTGATAAAATAATAAGCGTAATGGATGAAATTTTATTATTAACTGATAATAAAGGAAATATTATTAATATTAATAAAGCCGCGTCAGCTACATTAAATTATTCGCAAAGTGAATTAAAAAATAAACCTCTTACAATTTTGTTTGCTCAGAATAATAAAAATGAAAATATAATTATTTCAGATTTAAAAAATGTTACGATATCAAATCAGGAGAGTATAATTATAACAAAAGATAGCAGAAGTATTCCTGTAATATTTTCGATTTCGTCGGTTAAAGATGCAGAAGGAGATATAATAGGAGCTGTTTTTATTGCAAGAGATATTACAAAACTTAAACAAATTGAAGAACAATTAATAAAAGCTAAAGAAAAAGCAGAAGAAAATGATCGTTTAAAATCGTCTTTTCTGGCAAATATAAGTCATGAAATACGAACGCCTATGAATAGTATCTTAGGATTTACCGAAATTTTAAAAAATCCTGATTTAAAACCCGACTTGCGTCTGCATTATTTAAATACAGTTGAAAAGAATGGTGAAAGGATGCTAAGTTTGTTGAATGATTTAATAGATATTTCAAAAATTGAAGCAAAACTGGTTAAAGTAGTTTATTCAGAAGTAAATATTAATGAGCAAATGAATTACATTCAATCGTTGTTTATACCCGAATCGAAAGCAAAAAAACTTCAGTTAATTATTAAACCTACCTTACCCGATAATAGAGCAATTATTTACACAGATAAGGAAAAATTTTATGCTATTTTAGCTAATCTTGTTAAAAATGCTATTAAATATACTTTGCAAGGTATTATTGAATTTGGTTATATTTTACTTGACAATCAAGGAATGAACGAACTGGAGTTTTATGTTAAAGATACAGGTATTGGTATTCCAAAAGACAAACAGGAGGTTATTTTTGAGCGTTTTGTTCAGGCCGATATTAAAGACAGAATGGCTTTTGAAGGTGCAGGACTTGGCTTATCTATTGCAAAGGCTTATGTTGAAATGCTTGGCGGAAAAATTTGGTTAGAGAGTGAGGAGGGTATTGGTTCGGTTTTTTATTTTACACTTCCTTTTAATGTTAATATTGATACAAAAATGTATAATAATTCTGTTGAACAAAATAATAGTAATTTAAAAAATTATATTATGCCTAAAAACTTAAAAGTACTTATAGTAGAAGATGATAAATCGTCAGAAATGTTACTTATAACATATATCAAAGAAATAAGCAGAGAAATTTTAAGAGCGAACAATGGGATTGATGCTCTTGAAATATATAATAAGAATCCCGATATAGATCTAATTCTTATGGATTTAAAATTACCTAAAATGAATGGTTATGAGACTACCTGTAAAATAAGAGAAATTAATAAGAATGTAATAATAATAGCACAAACTGCATACGGAATGTTAGGAGATAGAGATAAGGCTTTAGAAGCAGGTTGTAACGATTATATTACAAAGCCAATATATAAAGACAAATTGTTTAAAATAATCAATACTCAATTAGCTAGAAAAATGTAGAGTAGTATTTGGAAGTTATATATTTGGTTTTTATTATAAGATTAAAAATTTTAAATTTTATGAGAAAAATATCTGTAATTATAGTTATTATTTTGGGTATGATTTATAATTCATGCCGTACAAAAAATTGCAATGATTACAAGCTCGATTTTACATATTCATTAAAATATTCAGAAGATTCAAGTTCGGTACAGGTTTGCTATTATAACACAAGTAAAGATGTACCGCAAGATGCAGAATTCAGATGGTATATTAATGGCGAAGACTTACAGGATTATATTACTGGGTGTCCAGAATTTGTTAAGAATGGACATTTTACAATTACCTTAACAATGATTAATGGTGAAATTCAATGCAGTATTAATAAAGAATTTGATATTAAAGGTATTAAATAGTGGTTTAATTCAATAAGGTTTAGTAACCCAATTTATAATGTAGGGTCAATTTATGTAAACTTTTATTACTCTTAGTGTGATAAGATAATTATTTGTAAGACTGAATTTGTTTAAGTTGGTTAAATATGTTTTATTCGCCTATGCTTATGATTTTACTGTATTTAATAGTTACAGGACCTATTAAGCCCGATATACGAAGGTTATCGTTTTTTTTAAATTTAATAACGTTAGTTTTTGTAAATCTTTTATTTTCGGGTGAGTTCAAATCGCCGATTATTCTGTTTGGCCATAAATTTACGACTTTAATTTCCAGAGCATTTGTTCCATTTTTTATAGCTCCTGTAATATCGGCTCTGAAAGGAGGCAGGAATAATGTACCACAATTAATTCCATTTACATATATCTCAGCAATTTCGAAAATATTGCCTAAATCGATATATATTTTATAATTATTTGTATTATTGATATATATTTCTTTTTTATAAGTTGCTATTCCTGAATAATATTTTATTCCATCAATATCTGACTTAGTCCATGAATAAAGTGAATCAAAGACTATACTGTCGGGGCCGCCCCATTTGCTGTTAAAATATACTTTCCAGTCGCCTGTTAATATTTCTTCGGTAGGCACAAAATCATTTACAATTTCATATTTACCGTTACCAAATATGATTTCAACGGGTTTATTTGAAAATAATTCGAGAAAATGATTATTGTCATTGCTGAAAAATCTGACGTCTTCAAAATAATCAGGATGAATTTTAATATCGGGAAACATACTTTGATCTGATATTTTCACATTAGTAACTGAAAAATCTTGATGTTTTTTTCTGAATATAACAAAACAACATCCATCAGGGTCGAGTCGTAGAGGGATGCTCGTGTTAAAATTGTCGTCATAATAAACTGATAGTTGGTAAGTTTCGCCATTAACGGGGTTGAAAATTTCGGGTATTTTGCCAGTAGTTCTAAATTTTGCAATAATATTTTCATATCTGTTTGGTAAAGTTTCGGCATATCGATATTTTGAATCATAAATACCTTTGTATGCTAGGCGATTGGCAATAAAATAAATATCAGTATCTCCGTAAACACGGTGAATATATCCAACCTGACTACTATCAAGTGATGAATAAAATGAAAAATCGGGTTGAATATTAATTTCTTTTAAAATTTTGTTAAGAGTGAGTCCAAAATATACAGTACCCTTACCATATTTGTTTTTGAAAATTGTTTTTCCGTTAATATTTCCCCATAATTTAGAAGCAATTTTTTGTACTTCTTTTTCAGATTGTTTGTAATTTTTTAATCCTGTCGATGTTTCAGGACGAGGGCCTACAATTATAGCACCATTTTTAACCAGATATTCAATTTTTTTAAGCACATTAAGAGTAATACTTTTTTCATTGGGTAAAACAAGTACTTTATATTTCATTCCGTCGGGCAAGACTAAGTTACCATCCACAACCGATAAACGGTTTAATATAACATCGGCATTACATTCATCATAGTCGTAGCTAATATCAAGTCCTTCGATGTTTTGTTTTCTTTTGCCAAAGTTAGGAGTATCATCACCTACATAAAACAAAAGGTCGGCAACAAATAGGCCACGGCTAAGCAAATAATTGCATCGGGCAAGGTAGGTAAGCCATGGTTTTGTCATAGGCCACCAGGTAGTATTTGGATTGAGGTGAGTACCTGCAAAATATTCGTTACCAGGAATTCCAAATTCGGACGGAGAATTAGTGAAGGTATGCCATATAATTCGGTTAAGTCCTTCGAGGTATACGTCATTAAATACATTTCGTAATTCGCGTGGCGAACGTTCCCAGTGAGGACCTATTGAAGTAGGACCTTCGGCAGCAACCCATTGTTTGCCATAAATATGAGCAACAGAAGCCGCCTGTTTTACAAAAAGACGTTGATCGTCGGTAGTACGATGTGTATTAGAACGAGCCCAGAATTCGCCTTGCGGAAATGCATTTATTCCTAAATTTTTAAAGGCATCGATTGGAGCTCCATGTGGGCCACCTGATTCGGGATGTATTTTTAATCCATATTTTCTGGCATATTCAGCAAAAGTTTTATACATTCTTTCGTAAATTAAATCTGAAACAGTTTTTCGGAAATCATATAAGAAGCGGTTGCTTATATCGCGGCTGTCAATAATTTCGCCTGTTAAAACTGGTAAATATGGCAAAGGATTATAGCCTCTGCGTTTTATAAATTGTTGTTTAAAGTCCCATGTCCAGTTAGGCGAACCCATTTCCCAGCTGTCGGAATATAGGTATTTAAGTGATTTTCCGATATAAGGTTTTGCAGCTTCGAGCAAAGGATTCATAACATCTTTCATATACTGATAGAAAGCTTTATCATTGAGATGGTCAAATGATAATCCTTCCCACCCGTCACTACCTGTGCTAACCTTTGCACCATGTAAGCCATGTCCAAATGTAATTATCCGCCATTCTCCCTGTGGCACTTTCCAAAGTAAAATTTTATTGGTATCAACTTTTGCAGTTAAATCAATCACATCTTTACTAAAACCATTTATATCATTTTCATTTTCAGCAAATTCTTTTCTAAGCAAATAAAGAGGTTCAGCTCCTCCCATTATTCCAAATTGCCGATTGAGTGATTTGTATTCCCAGCAAAATATACCAAACCTAAAAGATTTAGTTTCGTTTATGAATATCGAGTTAATTCGAATACGGCCATTAAAAGATGAATTAAAGGATATTCGCAATATTTTATATGTTTTTTCGGGAATATCAATATTAATTGTTTGTGTTGGTTCATTTAGTTTTATTTTTTTTATCGAATTGGGAGACCATATTCCATCAGAAGTAGAAATTTCAATTTCTTTTGGTTCGAAACCTTGATTAGCATTGATAGTGATTGATGAAATTTTTTGAGCAGTAAATAATTCAAATTGAATAAATTCAGGATTTTCGGAAGTAGGCTTATTTGCCGATTCCCAGTATGTCGAAATATCACCGTCGAAAGCAAAAGTGGCGTTAATACTGTTTTTTTCATTTGAGGTAGTAATTGAAGTAATACGGTTGTCAGTCGGAACTTGATTTAATATTTTATAAGCTATCACATTTTCAAGTTTAAAGTCATCTGCCTTAGGAATTGGAATTTTAGCATTTAACATTTTATTTCCGTTAATTACTGTATCTTTCCAAAAAAGCCGGCGCATAGCATATTGAGGTTTAACTGTTGGACCGCCTGTATTCCAGCCACTTTGAATATTTGCGGATATTACAAGACCCAGCCTATCAGCTTCTTTTAAAGTATGTATCCATAGTTCAGTCCATTCTTTTGATGCAAAAACCGGGCCTGCGAGCGGTTTTTTAACTAAATTATTTGCCGAGTTGCCGGCATCAAAAAGTATTGCACCTGCATATCCTTTATCAGCCATTTCTTCCAAATCACGAGTTATGCTTTGCTTAGTTACTTGCGAATTTAGCCACCACCAATATGCTATAGGACGAGCCTCTTGTGGTGGATTTTTGAAATTAACAGTTAAATTATCTTGTGAATATGAAATATTGATACACAAAATGTTTATTAATAAAAATAAAGATTTGAAAAATTTAATTTTGTGCATATAATTTTTAATATGGCCCAAATTTAGTAAATAGATTTCTATTTATATTATTACAAAATTTTGAATATTCAGATTATGTTTTCATTTTTTTATTAAAAGCATTTACTTATAAGAGATATTGTTAATTTTAAATGAATCATGAATTCATTTTTCCTTAATTTTAGAATACATATTACACAAATAGCTGCAGCGCAGCGTAACATTTATATTTTTTACTGGTTATTTGAATTGTTGTAGTGTATAAGATTATTGTGTAACGCACCTCCTTATTATCTTTTATAAATAGCACACTGGCGACACGTATTAGACGGATTTGCACCGATTTGAATTCTCAAAAAAACCTTTGCGGGTTTTGCGGTTACTTATTTTTATGATTTAGTTATTTTGCAATTATTTTCAATTGGCTGACAGCTAATAAAATACTAAATTTTTTTGTATTCATCAGTGTACTTAATAGTGAATGAACAAAAATAAATTAAACACAAAGGATTTCATAAAGGGGGCACAAATAGAAACCATTGCTTTTTTACGTTA
>Ga0123519_10010706_pt1 | contig 13614 bp, 12 predicted proteins | sample YelNatPaOPRAMG02_FD_87396 | JGI IMG/M metagenome (GOLD analysis project Ga0123519, IMG submission 87396) | Hot spring microbial communities from Yellowstone National Park - Yellowstone National Park OP-RAMG-02 (version 2) | ecosystem: Environmental > Aquatic > Thermal springs > Hot (42-90C) ...
CAGGGTGGAGAAAGGACAGATGCGTCGTTGCCATACGACATGGCATCTATGACGTGCCCACCTGCATCACGTAAAATGAGCCGATCGCCGCTGTTTGCCAGACCATTGCCGATTGGCTGGCCAAGCTCTACGAGTAGACCGCTGAATGACGGGTAGTTCTCTAGAAAACGCACCCGCCGGGCGACGATAACAAGCAGACCGCCCGGGGCAATCGTTGTCTCGCCAAGTGTGTCACTGGCCGTGTTGTCGCCAATGGTCCAACCACGCAGGTTGATGAACACAGCCAGGGGATTATACAGCTCCAGCCATTCGTAGTATGCTTCATCATCATTGGCGTGTACACTGTTGTACTCTACTTCATTGATCACAACATGGGCAGCAGCGGTTGGTGTCGCCGTTACCGATGCCACCGTTGTGTGGGTTGCTGTTGGCGTGGATGCCGTGCTTCTGGTGGAAGTCACGGTGGCGGCCGGCTGCATGGTTATCGTTGGTGATGGCGTTGCCGTGGACGGTAGAATAGTAGCCGTTGGTGTGCGTGTTCTCGTCGGTGTTGCTGTCCATGAAGGCGTCGCCGGCGGCGCAGAGGTGGGTGAGAACGTTACCGTTGTGGTCCGCGTAGAGGTGGCCGTGGCCCGCGGCGTTGAGGATGATGTAGGTGTGGAGGTAGAAACCGGCAGGGCGGTCGGTGTGGACGAGGGCGGGATGGTCGGCGATAGTGTCGCCGTCGGCGAGGGCGGCACGGTCGGCGAGGGAGTTACCGTGGGCGAGGGCGTCGCCGTCGGCGAGGGCGGCACAGTTGGTGATAGTGTCGCCGTGGGCGAGGGCAGCAGCGTCGGTGAGGGCGGCACGGTCGGCGAGGGAGTTACCGTGGGTGAGGGCGTCGCCGTCGGTGAGGGGGACACGGTCGGCGAGGGAGTTATCGTGGGTGAAGGCGGCAGGGTCTCGGTGGCTGTAGCCGTCGGTGTTCCGGTGGACGTTGGCGTTGCAGTAGCGGAAGGCGGCGCGGCCGTCTGCTCGAAGCTCATGTCGTCGGCATAAGCTGTTGCCAAGGCGACCTTGATGTAGACGTCGGCACTAATCCTTGCCGAGACGGCATTGGCAGGTGCCTGTCCCGATGCAGTGTACTGCTGCCAACCTGCCGACAGGCTTGTGACCGATGCGACCAGCTCACCGATGACCTGGCCAGACGCATTGAGCCATTGTATTGATACACGAGGATTCTGTGCGTTTGGTGAATCAAGATAGAGATAGCCGCCGGCACTGTAGCCGGCGAGTGGTGTCACAGGCACATCCTGTGAGACGCCGGCCGGGCCGATTGCACTGCGGGTCATGCCGGCAGAACAGCACCCACTGTGGGAATGAGCGGAGGAGACAGTGACTTGCCCACCGATGCTCCATGAGGCGAGGCTTCCTTCAAAGCCGGGATTATTGAGGAGGTTGCCGGCTGATGGCAGAGCATGCTGAGCGGCTGTAGCGGCGACTGCAACAAACCCCGTGACAAGGATGGCAAAAGGGAGAAGCCGGGATGAGCGCCATTGAGATGACATAGGCATCTCCTTGGTGGGCAAGAGTCATTGTGGACGCTGCTCACCGTTCGGGTAACGAGGCGCTCAGCGGGGGGCCGGTTGTCTGTTGGTTGCTGCCGATGCAGCACAACGGACGTTTGGGCAACCATCTCGGCCGGTTCGCTTGCATGTCAACGGTGCATGCATACCCATGACTCTGCGCTTTTTGTCTGGCGCGACCACCGGTTTCAGGCCCAAGTACGGCCGTAGTGACCGCTATGTTGCCGTATCGCGCCCATCCTCTTCGCGCAAACGGCTCAGCTCATCTTCCAACTCATCGAGCTCAACGAGCATTGCGGTCGGCGGGCTGTGCCTCGGCAGGCGCGCCCGCAAATCCGCAATACGCTGCTCCAAAGCATGGATTCGCTCCACCAGCATGGTGCCAACCTTCTTGCCACTGCGTTGTGCCTGCAATTCGGCTTCGCCTACCTGCTCAGAGGTCAGCAGATCACGCTCGATCAGAACGCCGGTGACACCTCCTGTTCCTGACCCGTCACCTGCCATCAGCACACCCTCTTGTCGTCATACGCCGTGGCCCCTACACACGGATGAAAGCAACGACGGCTGCCATGCCACCGGGCACGGCAGCCCGTCTCCAAACTATCGGTTGAGGACAAAAGAGAGAATGATCAGAATGGCAAAGATCGAGGTAGCAAGCACGGCGATGCGCTTCAGGTCGCCATAGACATAGCGATAGTCCTCTGGGCGAATGCTGATACTTGCCGACGACGGGCGCGCCGCCGGTGCAGCCTTCCAGGTTACACTGCTCGTAGCCGGACGTGCCGATTGCGGTGCAGTGGGCGTCTTGCTTGTTTCTGCCGGCTTGCCCTGAGGACGAGCTTTGCGCCTCTTCCTGTCACGTGCCGAACGCCCGTATGTTTGCCTTGCTTGTGGCACATCAACCTCCATATGATGATCGTGCAGGGAACCCCCTGGAGGACACGGCGACGACTCCCCCAGGGGGCGGGTTGCCAGCGTAAGCTGGAACAAGGAGAGCAATCTTACTTCTTCGGGGCCTCAGGTGCCTTCTTGGGATTGGCCTTCTTGGGCTTCCGCTTCTCCTTGTTACGGGGACTCTTGTCGCCCATCGTCATCGCCTCCTTTTTCCCTTAGGGTGCATACATTATACTACAAGCCGCATCATTTGTCATCAGGAACACCGTTGCTCAATTCATCCTCAAACCCTTCGGCCTCTTCAACGACCTCGTCGCCTGCAGCTTCCGTATCAAGCCCTGCCACCTCCTCGTCAAGGACTTCCTCTTCATCCTCGTCGAGATCGTATTTGAGCACCGAGTCCTTGATGTATGAACGGAAGCTCATATCTCCTACCTTGCCGGGGAACGACACGCGCCCCACCTGGCTCGGATCCTGATACGTCTCGTGGATGATGATGCGCACGGAATTCTCAAGGCTCGAAATGGCCGCCGTGTAGCGATTGCCGGCCTGCATAAACTTGATCAGGCGATGCCCCAGCTTTGGTTCCACTTCGCCGATGCGTTCCCCGCGTATGCTCTCGACAACTAGCGTTTTGTTCTCGATGCGCAACTGCACCGGATCACCGGCCGAGAGCTTCGCCAGAACAGGTTGATCGGCGGTGTTGATCAGTGTAGTGATCCCCGTCTTGCCCATTTCGTCAATGAACAGCCGCGGCTCCAACCGTCCCTCAACCAGCGGTGGTGACACCTCGACGTGCCCGGCGGCGACCAGACTGGTCAGCCGCTGCAGGTTCTTCTCGGCAATGCTGTTGCCGGGATCAATTTGCAGGGCATGCGCATAGCACTCTTTGGCCTCCGTGTACTTACCGAGCTCGGTGTAGGCTTTACCCAGCCGATTATAGGCCTCAGCATCAGAAGGGAAAAGAGCAAGAATATTCTGATTGGCCGTCACAGCCTCGGCCCAGCGGCCCTGCAGCGCCAGGCTAACCGCCTGTTCGGCCCAGTATTTCTTCAGTTTGGTCTTTTCGTCTGCCATATGTTGTTTCCCTCACCGGACAAGATTCCATCGTCCTCTATTTCAGCGGCGCGGATTATAAGGCTTCCATGCCAAGTTTGCAAGGGGGTCAAATGGCGTTATGCTCTGTGCGGGCGATGATCTCGTCTTGCAGAGCCCTGCTTAGATCACAGAAGTAGTCGCTATAGCCGGCGACGCGCACAACAAGCCCCCTGTATTCTTCAGGGTGTGCCTGGGCCGCACGCAGGGTCGCCGCGTCAACAACATTGAACTGAATGTGCTGTCCACCCATAGCAAAGTACGTCCGCACCAGGTAGCCGATCTTGTCCAGATCGGCGTCGGTCTTGAGCAGTGATGGCGTCAGCTTTTGATTGAGGAGTGTACCCGCCGTGCGCACGTGATCCATCTTGCCAACAGAGCGCAGCACTGCCGTCGGCCCGCGTCTGTCGGCTCCTTGGACGGGCGACACCCCTTCCGATACGGGCGCCCCGGCCCGCCGGCCATCAGGTGTAGCGCCAACGACCGACCCGAAATAGACATGCACCGTGGTCGGAAATAGATTGATGTGGTAGACGCCACCCTTTGTATTCTTTCGCCCCTCGATGGCGTCAAAGTACGTGTCAAAGCACAAGCGCATGATTGCATCGGCCTCATCGTCATCATTGCCGTAGCGGGGAGTTCTATTCAAGAGCAACAGGCGCAATCGCTCGTTACCGGCAAAGTCGTTCTTCAGCACAGCCAGCAGCTCGGTCATCGTGACGTCGCTCTTGTCGAAGACGTGATGCTTGATCGCCGATAGCGAATCGGTTAGTGTGCCAATGCCCACACCCTGGATATACGACATGTTGTAGCGTGCCCCACCATTGTGATAATCCTTGCCTTTGGCAATGCAGTCATCAACCAGCAGCGACATCATCGGCGACGGTAGATATTCAGCGTAGAGACGCTCAATGATGTTGTTTCCGCGGATTTTTATGTCAATGAAATGTCGTAACTGCTTGGCAAAGGCATTGTACAGTTCAGCAAATGTAGAAAAGTCGGTAGGATCACCGGTCTCCAGGCCGAGTCTCTCGCCGCTACGTGGATCCACGCCGTTATTCAGCGTAATCTCCAGCACCTTGACGGTGTTGAAATAGCCGGTCAGATTGTAGTTTTCCTTGCCAAAGGCCGAGACTTCGACACAGCCGCTGGGGCCGCCCTTGCGGGCATCCTCGATGGCCACTCCCTGGCGCACCAACTGCTGTACCATGATGTCATGATTGAAGATCGAGGGCTGGCCGAAGCCGGTGCGGATGATCTTCGCCGCCCGCTTGATGAAGTCATCAGGCGTGAGGGCGCTCACCTTGATGCTGGCGCTGGGCTGCAACAGCCGCATCTCTTCGACCACATCGAGGAGCAGATAGCTCAACTCATTGACGCCGTCCGATCCATCGGGCGTCAGGCCGCCAATGCTGATCTGGGCAAAGTCGGTGTACGTGCCACTCTCTGCCGCCGTTACCCCTACCTTCGGCGGAGCAGGCTGATTATTGAACTTGATCCAGAAGCACTGCAGCAGCTCGCGAGCAAACTCGGGTGTCAACGCGCCTTCCGCAATGTCTCTCTTGTAGAACGGGTAGAGATGCTGATCCAGTGCACCCGGGCTATATGAGTCCCACGTGTTAAGCTCGGTGGTAACGCCCAGATGGACAAACCAATACATCTGGAGTGCCTCCCAGAAGGTGCGCGGGGCATGGGCCGGGACATGTGTACACACCTCGGCGATACGTTCGAGCTCGCGCCTGCGTAGCGAATCTGTCTCCTGCTGTGCCAGTGCGGACGCCCTGGCCGCGTAGCGTCGGGCGAAGGCAATGAGTGCATCGGCACAGATGAGCATGGCCTTTAGCTCTTCTTGCTTGTTATAGGCATCGGCGTCATTCAAGTAATCAAGGTGGCTCAGGCTGACCTCGATGTCGGTCTTGAGATCAAGGAGTCCCTTATGATAGATCTTGTCATCGAGCACGGCGTGGCCGGGGGCGCGTTGCTCCATAAACTCGGTGAAAACGCCGGCGTTGTAGGCAGCCTTCCATTCGGGCGTCATCTCGGCAAAGATGAGCTCGCGCATGGTCTGGCCGCGCCAGAAAGGGATGATCGTCTCCGCATACAAGGCACGATCGGCCTCACTGACCACAAAAGATGTCTTCTCGCGTGAGTTCAGAATATCCAGGTCATCCAGAGAGTGGCAACAGATCTCCGGATAGGTGGGTGTCGCTTTGGGGAACGGCCCCTTTTCGCCGACAATCAGTTCGCCTTCGCCGATATAAATGGCTTTGTGCTCCAGTATGTATTTGAACGAAAGGGCGCGCCACACGGGAACCGATAGCAGTCGGCGTGGCTGGCGATAGAACTCGGTGATCAGGCGGGCTCTTTCGGACGATAATACCGGGCGAGCATCAAGACTCTCCTGCCGCAGGCGGGCAACGCGGCTGCTGAGCGACATGGGTGAACCTCCTCACAACATAACTGTGCTCAACATACAATATTGAGTCACAATAGTCAATATCCTATTCGCCCGATCTCGCTTGACAAGTATAGCAGTTGCACAGTAAGATATGCCCGACTCTCATGGCCTGTCATGAGGACCCATCTGTTGTGCACAAGGAGCATATGGCCGGAGGCTGATCAGTCGCGATCAATATTGAGGAGAAAACAGTGCAGCCAAAGATCGTTGTGGTTGGCAGCTCGAATACCGACATGGTAGTCAGGCTACCGCGTCTGCCCAACCGGGGCGAGTCTATCATCGGTGGCGATTTCGTTATGCCGGCAGGAGGCAAGGGGGCGAACCAGGCAGTAGCGGCGGCTCGCCTGGGTGCCCAGGTCACATTTGTGGCCCGCCTGGGCCAGGATGTGTTTGGCGATCGCGCCCTGACCGGCTTTAGGAGCGAAGGGATTGTTACCGATTTCATCGTACGCGATCCTGAGGCGCCATCGGGCGTCGCTCTGATCCTGGTTGATAGTCGGGGTGACAATATGCTTGCCGTTGCCCCTGGAGCTAACGCTCGCCTCAGCCCGGACGATGTGCAGCGGGCCGCCGATGCCATCACCACGGCCGATGCCGTCGTCTTGCAAATGGAGATACCACCAGACACTGTGCACTATGCGCTCGATCTGGCACACAAGCACGGAGTGCTCACCGTGCTGAATCCGGCGCCTGCCCGGGCCTTGCCACCTGAGGTGCTGTCGTTGGTTGATGTTCTCACGCCGAACGAACACGAAGCAACACTGCTATCGGGCGACGTTGGGCAAAACATCGAACAGGCGGCGCAACACCTGGTCAATATGGGCGTGGGGACGGTGGTTGTGACCCTGGGCGAGAAAGGGGCGTTGATTGTAGAAAAGCACAAGTACATGCGCCTGGTGCCTGCCTTTCCGGTCACGGCAGTGGACACCACTGCTGCCGGTGATGCGTTCACGGCTGCGCTGGCCGTCGCTCTGGCGCGCGGCGATGAGATCGGGGCAGCAGTGCGCTTCGCCAATGCCGTCGGCGCACTAACGGTCACAAAGATGGGGGCACAGCCCAGCCTGCCGACCGCGGCCGAGGTACAGGCATTCCTGGCCCAGGCCTGAAGAAAGGAAGGGAACAAACAGTGTTCGACGCTATTCATCCAGATACGGTCATCGCTTCAGTTCACCTGACGGTGAACAACCTTGACCGTTCAATCAGCTTCTACGAGCAGAAGCTTGGCTTCAAGACCCACCGGCGCGCCGGGGGAACGGCCTTCCTTGGTGCCGGCGAAACCGATCTCCTCATACTGACCGAGGTCCCCGGTGCCCGGCCGGCACGCGGCACAACGGGCCTTTACCACTTCGCCATTTTGGTGCCGTCGCGCCGCGCTCTGGCCCTATCGCTGCATCACCTGGCGGAGACGAAGACACAACTGCAGGGCTTTGCCGACCACCTGGTCAGCGAAGCAATCTATCTGTCTGACCCAGATGGCAATGGCATTGAGATCTACCGTGACCTGCCACGTGGCGAATGGCCGCATGATAGCCGGGGCTCGCTTACGATGGCCACCAATCCCCTGGACATTGACACGCTGCTGGCAGAAGTAGATCTGGCGGACGGCAAATGGGCAGGACTACCCCCACAGACCGTTGTTGGTCATGTGCATCTGTATGTCGCCCATATCCCGCAGGCCATAGAATTCTACTCTGGTTTGCTCGGCTTCGACCTCGTGATGCGCTACGGGCCATCGGCAGCCTTCCTATCGGCAGGTGGCTATCACCATCATATTGGCATCAACACCTGGGCCGGCGTCGGCGCACCGCCGCCACCCCCAGATGCAACAGGCCTGCGTTGGTTTGCCATTCGCCTGCCAAATGTGGTAGCGCGAGACAAGATCATCAGGCGACTACGCGGTGCAGGTGTCAAACTGGAGGAACGCCGCGAGGGGATTCTGCTGCACGATTCATCGCAGAACGGAATCATGTTGCAAGTGCAGCAGCATTGACAAAGGTTCGCACAATCATTATACTGTTACACGTTGATCGCCAATCCAATGGGGGGAGCCGTCGAGCATCCCCCCGTTTGTTTTATACCGGTGCCGTCTGGAAACAGGCAAGCCCGGGCGCTCAGCACCAGTGTCGAGAGCCCGGGTGCTGCTATCTGGAGGTCACATGCCTATCAAAGAATTCTTCATCATCGAGTCTACACTGCGCGAAGGCGAGCAATTTGCAGCGGCAAATTTCACCACCGCACAAAAGCTCGAGATTGCACAGGCGCTTGACGACTTCGGCATTGATTTCATTGAGGTCACATCGCCTGTCGCTTCACCCCGCAGCTTCAAAGATGCCCAGGCCATTGCCAAGATGAAACGCCGTTGCAAGGTGCTCACCCATGTTCGCTGTGACCTGGAGGATGCCAAGAAGGCCATCGAGACGGGTGTTGATGGTCTGGACATCCTGTTCGGCACATCGTCGTTCTTACGCACCTTCAGCCATGGCAAGGACATTGACGCCATCATTGATACTGCCTTGGTGGTGATTGATTACATCAAGTCACAGGGTGTTCAGGTACGCTTCTCAAGCGAAGATTCGTTCCGTAGCGAATTGGGTGATATTATCCGCGTCTACGCGGCGGTGGACAAGCTGCACCCGGAGCGGGTAGGGCTGGCCGATACGGTTGGCGTGGCGACACCATTGCAGGTGTACCAAATCGTGCAGATGGTGCGGGCGGTGGTCAAGTGCGGTATTGAGTTCCACGGCCACAACGACTCTGGCTGTGCCATCGCCAACTGCTTCATGGCCCTGGAAGCCGGAGCGACGCATATTGATACGAGCATCCTCGGCATCGGCGAGCGCAACGGCATTGCTCCGTTGGGCGGCTTTATCGCCCGCATGTATGCCTATGACAAGAGCCTGGTCGCCAAGTACAAGCTGGATATGATTCCCAAGCTTGATCACATGATCGCCGACATGGTGGGGGTGGACATTCCCTTCAACAACTACATCACCGGTATGACGGCGTTTACCCACAAGGCCGGCATGCACGCCAAGGCGCTACTCAACAATCCAGAGACCTATGAGATCCTGAAACCGGAAGACTTCGGCATGCAGCGCTACATCAAGATTGCCCACAAGCTCACCGGACGCAACGCCATCAGCTATCGCGCCCGACAGCTTGGCCTCGAGCTGACTGATGCCCACATTCGGCAGGCGACGAACCGCATCAAGGAGTTAGCCGACGAGCAGGATCTGACCCTGGAAGATGTTGACCGTATCCTCTACCATTTGGCCGCCCAGGTCAACCCGCAGAAGTTTGGCCTGCCATCGTCAACGGGAGAGGAGGCAGAGCCAGCATCTGATGAGTTCAATCTGAGCTAATGGTACCGTTGCACCGTAAACCGGTAGAGCTGCACAGGTTCGGTTGGCCCGATCCCTGCCTTGCGCCGACAAATGTCAATCTGTTCCTCAACGGTGTTTACGCCCTCGAGATCGGGCAGGAGCAGGCCGCGCCGCCGTCCCGCCACAACGATCACCCCATAGCGCCGGGGATCGAGCTCGCTCACATCTTTGACCGGCTCCGGCGGCGAGAGTACATCAACGGAAATGTCTAAATCGGCGAGTTCGGCCGGCTGCACAGGGTAGAAACGCGGATCACAGGTCGCAGCAGAGATGGCGTTGCTGATGATCTCTTGAGCAACATTCGGCTCCACCGGAGAGAATGTGCCGATACAGCCCCGTAGCTCGCCATGACGATGGAGCGAGACGAATGTCCCTGCCTTTTGCTTCATCTCTTCTGTCAGCTCGGCGGGTGGACGGATAACCCTTCCCTCACGCACATAGGCCTCGATGGCAGCCCGCGCCAGTTGAACCAACGGGTGCTCTGAACGTTCTCCTCGTGTACTCATCCCTTACCTCCAACCCTGGGCCAGCTTTCACACGTCACCGCGAAACAGCCCCCAGGTACCTCTAGCATCATCCCAATCCACGCTGCCGGTAAGCAGGCACGACGCCACATGTGGGCATGGTGTGGTGTCGGCATCACAAGAAGCCCATCTTCCTCAGTGGAGCATCTACTTTAGGTTCTGCTCCGGCTCAATATCGGCCAGAATGGCAGGCGTTGCCCGCTCGCGGAACCAGACGAAACCACCCGGCAAGCTGGAGATGACAATGATGGCATGAAAGACGAGCGACAGCGACAGTGCTGCCGCTTGGGGCACGCCAACGAGCCCCAAGAAGAACACAAACGCAGCCTCTTTCAAGCCGATGCCATTGACGGAGAGGGGAACAAGCAGTACAAAAGCGATCAAGGGATTGAAGAGGAGGAAGTAGAAAAGGCCGATACCCAACCCCAATGCTTCGCTAATCATCCACTGTGTAAACGAGGTCAGGATAACGACACTAAGAGAGAGGGCAAGTGCCTGGAGTAAAGCTTTGTAGCTATGGCGGTAGATCTGCAGGGCCACAAAAACCCGCTGGGCCGCAGGCTTGAATGCCGATACGACAGGATATTTAAACAAGAACGTCAGCCGCAGCATCACCCGCCGACTGAGCAACAGGCTGAACGCAGCGATGACCAGGGCGAAGACAATGACAATGGCAACAATAATCGTTTCCAGCCCGCGATCATTTCCCAGGGTCAGCGCGGCAACCACGGCCATGACCATTGCCCAGGCCAGAAAAGCCGTCAATCCTACCAGCCGATCAATTAAGACCGAAATGGCCGACTGCTCGATGTAGCCGGTGTGACGCGCCAGGTCATAGGCGCGCACCAGGTCGCCGCCGATGTTTGTGGGCAGCACATTGCCAAAAAAGAGCCCGGCAAAGGTATAGGCCAGCAAATCTGCAAACGGCACACCTGCACCCTGAGCCTGCAGGAGAATGCTCCATTTCAGGTTGCCAATGACAATCGCCGAAAGATAAACAGCAAGAGCCAGCAGGAGGACGAACCAATTGGCATCGCCAATGAGCCGGCCCATCTCCGCCATGTTTACGCCGCGTAGCAAGTAGACGATCAGACCGGCACTGACAACAACTTTGAGGAGATTAATAACAAATCCTCTCACCCTGTCACGGTCCCTTCGGAGCCTCTTCAGTGGGCTTCATCTCTACTTTTTTCGTTGTCCAGGCAATATCCCACACAACATGCTTGCGTCCGCGGATGTAGTAATCGTATGCGCCGAGGGCGCGGGCGAGTGCTTCAAGCGAAGCCAGCCAAACGAGATACAGGATAACACGCAGTGCCTTCCATACCTCCTCAAGGGCAATGCGCAGTACACGAGGGCTATCCAGGCTGGAGACGCGGTAGCCATACTTATGCTTGAGGTGTAAATGGCCGGCGTAGTTGCGCCGCCGTTGACGAATGAAATCGCCGATCGTCGAGGGCCCCATGTTGTAGACTTTGGCCTCGGGCGCGTAGCGTACCAGCATACCCCGCTTGACAATGAGCGCTTCGGCGAATGCCTCATCCATGGCAACATCAGGTGGAATCTGATCGAAAACCTTGCGAAAAGCCACCAACTCGCCCAGGCGTGGTATCTCCAGGCAAAGCTCGTGTTCCATGCGCAGGCGCAGATGAGAAAGGTATCCCACGACATCATCGGGAGCATTGACGGGGATCTTCTGGGCACCGGTCATGCCGACTTTGGGGTCGCGAAATGGGAGAACAAGCTGTTCTATCGTGTCGAGGCCGGGAAGTGTGTCGCCACTCTCGAGCACGCAGATATCTTCTTTGGCTTCCTTAATAAAGAGGTTGACGGCTGCCGGTTTGCCTTCGCGTTGCGGCTGGATAAGTAAGCGAATGCGCGGATCGCGCTGACTCCACTCTTGGACAATGTCAACGGTGCGGTCGGTACAGCCACTGGCGACGACGAGTATCTCGGTAATCGCTACCTCGTGTAGCTCCTGGCGGACCAGGCGATCCAACAACTGGCCGATGTTGGCCTCTTCGTTGTGAGCCGTGATGCCAACACTACAGGAAATTGTCAAGACTGTCTCCTCAGTCTATCGTGGGCTGGCTATATTGTACCACAATTGACGAGACGTATCAACGGCGCCGGGTCTGTCGGGTAGATCGTATGACCGGCGGTGTTCCCACGCCCATTACACGTCTCATGTTCCGGTGATTGAACACATCCTTGCAGGCAGTTGCCTGTCCTGTGCCGGACAGGCGCGGTTAAAACCGCCTCTGCGACGACGTGAAGACCCTCCCGCAGGTTACCCAAACCTGCGGGGGCATTGCCCTGCCGACGAAAGTCGGCATTGCTCCATTGTGTAGGTGCGACTTTAGCCGCCACGCAGATGTGTCCAATCGCCAGTCATGTCGGGGCAGCTTCCCTGCAACCGGTATTCGCAGCTCCATTTTACGCCCTGTCATTTCGTGTGACGATTTTGATGTCCACGTCGTCTGTTCTTCCGTAACGCGACGCCAGAGACGTACGTTATGCTATGTAGAAAGCTGTCTGCACGTGGACAGTGATCAACAAGGAGGAAACCCATGAAGAAGCTCACCACTGTCCTGACCATGCTTTTGGTGCTCAGCATCTGTCTGGTAGCGGCGGCGCCGGTCACATTCGCTGCCGACCAAGGACAGCCGGGCACCAACCCCAACACTCCTGAGCCGCGGGATGCGCCCATCACCTGGACGCCGCAATCGCTGTTCATCCCCATCGGCCCAGGTGAAACCGACGTCCAGCATGTCAGCTTCACCAGTCAGGTAGCCATCCAGGGCGCAAGCCTGACCGTCAGCTTCCCGCTCAACCGCTATGTCACCGTGTCGCCGCAGGGGCCGTTCGATCTCACGGCCGGTCAAACAAAGGCTGTCGACGTCATGACGACAATCCCCGCCAATGTGGCTGCAACTGATGGTGAGGGCGGCGGCTGGCTGCCCCCCATCGTTCTTGGACTGGTTCAGGTAAGAGCCGGCGGGCAGGAGTACAACTGGCCCCTTGTCGTGACAGTTATGCGTGTGGCGCGACCTCCGGCTATCCGCTGGACACCGCCAGAAGTCAAGCTGTTTGTTGATCCGTCCGCCGCGACGGGCACAACGCCGCCATCTGCGCAGGCCAGCGTGACCTTCACCACGTCCGAGGCTATCGCCGGTGCCCGCCTGCGGGCGACAGCACCTCTCAACCGCTTCCTGGATCTCTCGCAGACAGGACCCATTGACCTTGTTCCAGGCACCACCTATCCAGTGATGCTCACTGCCCATCTTTCAGCCGACGATAGTGAGGCCATTGCAAGTGGAGCGCTGCAGCAAGAGGGCGTGGCAATTGACAACTCGGACTCGGGCGAGGCGCGCATTATCGTTAGCGGCTGGGTCGAGGTCTACGATGCCCAGCGGGTCTATCAGCGCACGCTGCCTGTCGTCATCACCTTCGGGCCATTGCACATCCCGCCGGTGGTTGCCTGGAGGCCACCTGTCGTGACGTTGCGTCTCACCCCAGGGCAGATCGCCGTTGACAGGGTGGTGACCGTCACCAGTAATATCACCATCGAAAACCCCACGCTGCGCGTGACAGGGGCGATCGCTCCGTACGTGACGGCGACATTCACGCCGGCAGTCACCCGCATTCTGCCGCGGACGCCGGTGCCTGTCACCTTGCACATCACGTCGCCGACA
>Ga0123519_10010708_pt1 | contig 13611 bp, 9 predicted proteins | sample YelNatPaOPRAMG02_FD_87396 | JGI IMG/M metagenome (GOLD analysis project Ga0123519, IMG submission 87396) | Hot spring microbial communities from Yellowstone National Park - Yellowstone National Park OP-RAMG-02 (version 2) | ecosystem: Environmental > Aquatic > Thermal springs > Hot (42-90C) ...
AATATGCTTGCGCTGTCTGACCACCAGTTGAAGAGCAAGTAAATGTAAATGATGTAGATTGAGTAGTGCTCCACGAATTGCTGGTGTTGCAACGGTAGTAAGTGGTATTAAGTCCTGATCCACCACTATCCGATGCAGAAACGGATATTGTAACATTCCCATTTGTCCATCCAGAAGGATTTGCAGATATGGAAGGAGTAGCTGGAGCGGTAGTATCATAAATTACTTTATCGGGACCAACAGCAGCCCTTTTATCTAGTGAATCACTTGAAACTCCACCGCAGTGCCCACCGGATTCATTAATGCAATTCCCTGCCGCATCGACAACGTGAATCCCATACCAATACGTAGTGTTGCCGGAGGCAGTGGTATCAGTAAAACTCCCGCTATAGCTGGAACCGGAAATACTAGCCGAAGCAACCTGCGTCCAACCGCTTTGATTCGGACTCCCTCCTGAATCAGTTGTCCTCCAAAGCTGAACATTTGAGAGATTACTGCCGCCGGTATCAGTGACAGTATAGTTTAAAACCGGGTAGCTATTCGTCACAGCACCAAGCGGCGCAAAAGCAGTAACTGTAGGCGCAATATTATCAATCTTTGCCGCCGGACTGGTGCAAGTGGTAGTATTTCCTGCGTTATCTGAGATTGTAACATTGCAGGTACCGCCGTTTGTTGTAACAGAACAACTACCACCACTCACATTAATACCACTCCCACCAGAGTCAGTTGAACCGGAGAGAGTGAAAGTTTGTGATGTATTTGTCCATGAAGGTGAGCTTGGTGACCACGTGCCGCAGGTTGGTGCTGTGGTATCAACTATGACATTAGGCGAAGCAGCTGAATATGCGCTTTGATTACCAGCATTATCCTGAGCGTTAACCTTAAAGGAGTATACTCCTTGAGATAAAGGAGCAGTTGAAGGAATAGTATAAGAATTGGTTGTTTGAACAGCATACGAGCTGTATGTAGCACTACCATTTGAACTCATTTGTATATTATACTGTTTAAACCCAGATCCACCGTAGTCGGTTGAAGCGGCCCATGAAATAGTAAAAATACCGGTCTTTGAATAAGTAGGCACTGAAGGCGTTCCTGGCGTCGAAGGTGCAACACCAGGACACGTTACTCCTAGTGTGTTTGAGTATAATGAATAGTAGGTTCTGCCGTTAGTATCCGTATCAGCTCTCATCTGGTAGTTGTAGGTTGTGTTTTCAATTAAATTTGCTGGATCGGTCCAACTAAGAGCCGAAGGAGGAATATTAGTAACAACCGTTGTTCCATTTCTTGTAGCTTCAAATCTTGTTTGTGTCTGCGGAGAACCGTCGCTCCAGCTGAGATTAGTAGACATATAACCAGTACTTGCGTTGTAGTTACAGTTTACGCTGTTCAACGTGGGAGGACCGGCTGGGCACTGATCAGTAGTTACACTATTACTCCACGCAGACCAGTTTGAGTAGTAAGTGCGACCATTGGTATTTACAAAAGATCGCACGGCAAATGAATCGGTCACATAACAAGACCCCACATTAGAAACGTTAGCACTCCCAGAGGTTGATCCAGCGCTTGCGCCACCATCAATTAGACCCGATACATAATCCATAATTTGAAAACCTGATTCATCATAAGGGCTGTTTCTTGTCCATGTAACATTAACTGTTGTCTGACCAGTTGGGCTTGCAGTGCCAATTGTTGGAGGACCAGGAGGCACGGCATCGGTTGTTATATAATTAGAAGATCCTGAGGCAGCAGAATAGGTGCGGCCATTAGTGTTCACGTACGCCACGACAAAAAAACTGTACGTTGTGTTTGCAGTTAAACCGCTTGCGGTACCACAGGTTGCCCCAGCTGCAGCAGAACCAACTTTCACCCCTGCATTGGGACTTGCTTCATAGATAGTAAACCCGCTTTCATCATAAGGTGAATTCCGTGTCCAACAAACCTGAGCTGTGGTCTGGCTTGTTGGACTTGCAGTGACGCTCGTTGGAGCACCGGGGGTGCAAGCATCTGTTGAAGCACCAGCAGGAAGTGTACATCCGTACGTAGAACATACCTTGTATGTAAAGGTTGTTCCACAATAAGCGGCATTGTCCACCCAGGACTGAGTTAAGTCACCTGCTGTAGTAGTGGCAACTTGTGTAAAGTTACTGCAACCAGAACCAATACATCTATTAATATTCTCCACATTACCGCTTGGATAGCTAGCTTGCCAAGTAATGGTTAAACTTGTTTGAGAATTTGGTTGAACCTTCGTTATGTTATCCGAGCTTCCATTGGGAATATAAGTTGTGGCAATAATATTCTTAACGTAAAAGATACTTCCTCCAATAAATAAGGTGATAGCTAAACCCAACATTAACCATTTTAAATATATTTTATCTTTCATATTTTAATAATATTATAACATATTCAATTTATAACACACGTTTGTATATAAAAATTCCATCTTTAGCATAAACCTCCTTAAGAAATGAACAGTTTTGAGGAATATTTCCATAAACAATTTGCGCATTAAATACTATCATAATATTCTTCTTTATCGTGCAATTAGTTGTGTTAAAAAAAGAAGAAGACTGCATAAGATCATTACCAATACCAACTCCTTGACTTGTAAGACCAGCTACCGCAACTGGTAAACCACTTAATGGCGTAACAATTGTACCAGTAAAAGCATTAGATAAAACACGCATATTTTGTAAATCGCTTTGATTCTTAAGCCAGGTGAGAGCCTTAAAATCAGCTGGCGTAACTAAATAATATAAAAGCGTTCCTCCAGGTAAATTAAAATAACCCCAAAATATCATAAAAATTACTAAAGCGGCTGCGAACCAACGCAAAATATTCGGCATTTTTACTTTTGACAAAAATGTTCCCCAACCAACACTTGCAAGAACAGCCACAACAACACCCAAGAAATAAAATTCTCTCTGGTAAAAAGCTAAAAAAGAAATTCCTCCAAAATAGATGATAAGAAGAAAAACTAATCCCATAATTCCAGCGGTAAGTAAACTTTTTGACCAATTAGTTTTCCTTAAAAACCAAAACCCGCAGATTGCAAGTAAAAATAATACAATTGGCACTACCTTGAAAAATCCCAAAAATTTAATCATAGCAGGTGTAGCATTAATTGGTACAAAAAACGACTTTAATAAGAGAGGTGCGTTCTGCGGCCAAAATGATTTGTAAGGACTTAAAAATAAAAGGGTTATAATAGAAATTATTACTAAAAACAAAATGATGATAAAAACCACAGGAAACCTTTGAAAGAGTTTTGGAATAAGCGGAATAAATGACAAAAACAAAAAACCTAAAAATGGCAAATAAACAAGTCCTAAGGACGCTGAAATAACACCCACAATGACCAATCCAGACCAAAAATTTTTTAAAAGGTCTTCCACAGTGAGAAGAAGAAATAATACAAAAAGCAAAGCAAACATCGATGGCACGAAAAACCACCATCCTAATACATAAGCATTTGACCGAATCGCAGCAAGGAACAAAGGTACTAATCCCGCAACCAAAAAATTTTTTGTTTTATCATACAGAAGGAGCGATACAATAAAAGATATCATAAATAAATTTAATGCTGGCAAATACGCCCAAGCCTTAACCGGATCAATTCCTCCGCTAAAAACGCCGGCTAATAAACTTGTAAAGCCTGGTTTGTAATCAGGATAAGGAGTTAAAAGATAGGGGTTTGTGTTTAACGGTCTTCCTTGAAGTACACTTTCTACAGCACTTACATCCCACCACTCATCGGCGTGAATTGGCCATAGATATTGAAAATGTGGATAAAATACAAAAATTCCTACCGCTAAAGAAAGTGTAAGTATAACCACAAAAAATATTTTTTCTTTTTTTTGAAGTGCTTTCCATTCTTTTACTATCACCATTATTTTTGTCATTCCTTTATTTGTTATTCCGTTTCCCTTTAAACCTGCTGATGACTCTAATTTCCACCCTAAAACTAATAACATTAAAATTATGCCGGTCATAAGGAGCAAAAAGTAATGAATAAGAGACGAATTAAAAAAAACTAAAAGATAACTTAAAACAACCTCGAGTGAGACACTAAGAACTACGGAAAATGCCAATCGCTTAAAAAATCCGGAAATTGAAGATAAAAAAATAGTTATTAAATATCCTGGAAAAATTAGAAGAAATGGTATGGCAAAAATTGACATTATATATTTTCAATTATAAAATGGGAAAGAATAAGTTAAAAGCCCAATAAAAATTCAAATACTAAATCGGCACCAATTTTACAACGAAAATTAGAAAATGTTTTGATGTTTGAAATTTTTGGATTTTAGTATTTTGGCATTATGAAAATTTCTATCATTTTTCCTTGCCGCAACGAATATGAATCGGTAGGAATGTGTGTAAAAAATGCTTTTGAAACACTTAAACAAAATCACTTAAATGGGGAAGTAATTGTCTCTGATTCATCCTCGGATGGCTCTGCAGAAGAAGCAGAAAAATACGGCGCAAATGTAGTACGACATAACAAGGAAGGGTACGGTCTCGCAATCACAGAGGGCATACGCGCGTCATCAGGAGATATTATTGTTTATCTTGATGCGGATGGTACATACGATGTGCGTGAGTTACCAAAGTTCCTTAAGTTACTTGAATCATCTGATATTGTAATTGGTAGCAGATTCAAAGGTCATATAGAAAAAGGAGCAATGCCTTTTTCCCATAAAATATTCGGCACACCATTCATTAATTTTCTTCTTTTTATTTTTTTTGGCATAAGAGTTTCTGATAGTCAGTCAGGTTATCGTGCTTTTACTAAAAAAACTTTTAAAGAACTTAATCTCAAAACAAACGGTATGGAATTTGCAACAGAAATGATTATCAAAGCAAAACATCTCCATTTAAAAATTACCGAAGTTCCTATCACTTATTCCGTTCGCCGCGGGACATCAAAACTCCGACGGTATCACGACGGAATTACACATCTCCGCTACATTTTTCTCCAAATTCCGTTTTTTTGGTATGCTGCAACAGGATCAATACTTTTCATTATCGGCATTACTTCACTTATTCTTCCATTAATTTCTCCAAATTTTCCACACTTTCTCTCTTACGCGACGGTACGGCTTTTTTTCCCCATTATTGGATTTGAAATATTTTTTTTAGGAATATTTACAAAAACATTTCTTTGGATAAAATTCCAAGAAAAAAATAATTTTGCAGCAAAATTTCATTCGGTTTTCAAATTCAAAACTAGTATTATAATTGGATTATTTCTCATCCTTCTACCAATAATACTTCGATTTACCGGTTTAGCTCAGCAACTTTTCGATCTCTTGTTTGTTTCAACGATTTTTGGTTTCCTTCTTATTATTAATCTTTTTATTCTTTCTGTTATAAACACAAATCAATCACCTCCTCTTTCAAATTAATGAAGATAGCTATATTTCACCAAGCTCTTGATAATATTGGCGGTGCAGAAATTGTAACTCTCACCCTTGCGCGTAAACTTAATGCCGACATCTATACTACAAACATCAATCACAAAAATATCATTGCTTGTGGTTTTTCTGACATTCTTTCCCGCATTTATTCAATTGGCACTCTTCCACGCCGTGCACCCTTTCGTCAGCAACTCGTGCTGTGGAAAATGAGAATGCTTAATTTATCTGGACGCTATAATCAATTTATTATATCAGGAGACTGGGCAATTAGCGCAGCTGTGAAAAATCATCCTAATATTTGGTATATCCACGGTCCTTTAAATGAACTTTGGGAATTTAAAAAACATATTAGTAATGAAGTTATTAGCTGGTGGATGCGGCCCTTGTATTATTTATGGGTTTCTATAAATCAAAAACTCATACTTTCGTATGCGAGACACGTTGATCAGTGGGTATGTAATTCATTAAACGTTAAAAAAAGAGTATTAAATATATTTGGCACCTCCGCAACGGTCGTGTATCCTCCGATCGAAGTTTCAGAATATTCATATAAAAATTCCAAGGGGTATTGGCTTTCTGTAAATCGCCTTGTTGGACATAAACGCATTGAAATTCAACTTGAAGCTTTCCGACAAATGCCAGATCAAAAACTTATTATCGTAGGAAGTTATGAAAAAGGCGCGCGACAATTTGAAACATACAAAAAGAAACTCGAGGCAATAAAACCGGCGAATGTCACCTTCCAGTACTGGGTTTCCGACGAAGAATTGAAAAAACTGTACGCCGAATGCATTGGGTTCATCACAACGGCAGAGCGCGAAGATTTCGGTATGACAGCTGTTGAAGCAATGGCGTCGGGGAAGCCGGTCATTGCTCCCGATGACGGCGGCTATCGCGAATCGGTTATCTCAGGTAAAACAGGAATTCTTATCCACGACATAAATGCGGAAAAACTTGCCAAAGCGGTCGCAAGTATCAACTCCGAGTTGCAAAAAAATCCTCTTCACTACCGCGATGCCTGCCAAAAGCGCGCTCAGGCATTTGATACCAGCCGCTTTATCGCCGAGATCCGCCAATGTATCATTTGATCATCATGTCTGGTGGCAGAGAAAGTAGGTCAAACTCCCGGCCCGGCTCAATAGTTTTAAGTTCTATGCCGACCTCGCTCACCAAGTGGTCGTAACCGACCGGCTGCCATTTATTTTCTGGATCAATGCGCCTGAATTTCTCAAAGCGCCGTATCCTATCCGCCGGGTGGACACTGCGCAGATGATAAAACGGTAGTCCGTCAACCAGTGGTATGCTGGGTTCATCATAGCGACGGGGAGCCAAGAAGAATGTAACGCGCGTTTGGGGCGATCGGCATAAGAAATCTCTGTCGGTACTTTAAAAAGAACGAACTTTGAGAGCCGACCGAGGGGTGTATCGGCACGATATGTCACTGGACTATTCCACAATCCAAATACTTGAAGGGCTATGGCCCGCTTCTCGCGTTTTTCCGCCTCGTTTTGCAACGCTGCCATATTCTTCAGAAAAGCCATTTCATACCTTTCATCGGCGTCGCTCCCTAAAACCCACTCCGCTCCCAAGTCCTTAGCCGCATTAAGGAGCAACTCTCGATTTTCTATTTCAAAAAAATGATCGGCCGCTCGTACCTCCCGTCGAAAAGAGAAACTCAATTTTTGTTCCTTTTGGATTAATGACCACGTCGCATCAACGGATCCATCATCCACGACAGCAAACCCATCAACAAAATTTCTTAAGTGCGCGAAATATCCGGGGAGGAACCGTTCTTCGTCGCGCACGGCGATAAGGGCGAGTATCTTCATATCTTTGGATTTTCACGAACGACCCTTAAAAGCAACTCATTCCACTTCTTTCTGAATATCTCCGCATTGAAACGAGCGCTCGCCGCGGCACGCGCATTTTTTCCAAGCGCGCGTCGCCGGCCGGGATCTTTAAAAAGCGCGCGAATGGCGGATATGGCTTCTTCTTCGTTTTCCACAATAATACAATTCTCACCATTCCTGAAAAAAAGATCACGCCGATTCTCCGGAGGAAACAGCACGACTGGCATTCCCATTGTCATCGCTTCAATACACGCCATCCCAACATGATCGGCAACCTCGAGGAACACGGCGTGATGCCGATATACGGAGATAAGTTCCTCGAGCGAGCCTGCTTCACCTACCGCGTACGGAACACCCTCGTTGCCGCCTCCCACAAGGTCAACCTTCACGCGAGAAGCAATTGCATTCAAGCGATCAAGTCTTTTTTCCGGCCGAAGCGGCGCGAGATGCGCCACGGAAAGGCACGCTTCTTGATCACCTATGTATCCTTTGAACAATGACGGATCGACCGGAACGTGAATGACACTTTTTAAAATATTACGGCGGGTCACCACACGACTCATTGCTAAATCACCATTGAACGTTAGGGCGGCTAAACGTTCTTCCGCCCATTCCGGCAAGAAATCCGGTGGCGGTATCACATGCACCTTGAAGATTATCGGGCAGGCGACGTCTTTGAGTTTTTCAAGCCAAGCCACCGTGTGAACGACACAAACGTCGAAACTGCCGCGGAGGGCTTCTGTCAACGAAATAAAAGAGACGTTATCGGGGAGCGGCCGGCTCTTTTGATTCCAAACACCGCCGCCTCCCACGAGCGTGCCGCGGAAGTTCACCCAGCCGTCTGCACTGGATGGAAATTTTTCCACCACGATCCAGATCTCGTGGCCGGTCTTCGCAAATTCGTATTCCCATGCCGTATGGACAGGGTGAGTAAGAATGCGCATAATAGTATTATATCAATGAAAGCAAAAAAAAATCACTGGAATGTCATTTACGAACTTGCGCGCTTGGATTTTAAACTAAAGTATTACGGCTCAGCTCTGGGATTTTTATGGAGTTTATTAAAACCGTTTTTAATGCTCGGTATACTTTACGTTGTCTTTTTTTATTTTCTTAAAGTTACTATCCCAAACTATGAAATATATCTTTTTCTCGGAATCATCACGTGGAACTTTTTTGCCGACACCACCAAAGATATTGCGCCCGGTATTAGCTCCAAAGCACATCTTCTTCAAAGCACAAGCTTGACTCCTGCCACGGTTATTGCGGGGACTATTCTTCATTCCCTTTGGACATTTCTCATCACGCTTGTTATATTTTTCATTTTTTTCTTCGCGCTTGGACTTCACCTTACAGGAAGCGCTATTATGCTCTTAATACTTATTCCCCTCCTCGTACTCATCACCACCGGGGTGTCATTGTGTATCGCGCCGCTTTATATGCGGTTCAACGACTTCGGCCATATGTGGGATATTCTCCTCCAAATGCTTTTTTGGGCAACGCCTATTGTATATGATTACAAGATTGTGCCGGCGAGCGTCGCTAAGTGGTACCTCTTAAATCCAATCACGCGCGTGATTGTTGATATGAGAAACGCAGTGCTCTACGGATTTTTTCCAGAACCAAAACAAATGCTTATTACACTTACTATTACTGCTCTCATATATTTCATAGGAACAGTGATATTTAAAAAATATGGAAAAAAATTTATCGAAGAATTATAAAAAAAACTACAACATTGTAATTGAAACGCGTCATATTATAAAGGAGTATCGAATACCTCATGAAAAGACCAACACTCTTTTTGGGCAAATACTTGGGCGTTTCAAAGGGAAGACAACTTATGAAAATTTTCGCGCTTTAAACGACGTGAGCTTTTCCTTGCATAAAGGAGAAATGGTAGGACTAATTGGGAAAAACGGTAGTGGAAAAACAACTCTACTGAAAATCCTTGGTGGAATCATACAACCGTCAAGTGGTTCATTTACTATTGAAGGAACTGTCGCACCGCTTATTGGTTTAGGAGTTGGATTTCATGGCGAGCTTTCAGCGGAGGAAAATTTATATCTCTATGGGGCTATTCTCGGAATGCCGCGAAAAAAGATAAAAGAAAAACTTGATGAAATATTCGCCTTCGCTGGAGTGGAACGCTTTCGAAATATGAAATTGAAACACTTTTCTTCAGGAATGGTAGCACGCTTAGCGTTTTCGACAATGGTGCAAGCGGATCCAGATATTCTTCTCCTGGACGAAATATTCTCCGTGGGCGACAAAGATTTCATTCCGCAATGCCTCACTAAAATAGCCGAATACCGCCAACGAGGAAAAACTATTCTTTTCGCGAGTCACGATCTCTCCGCTATAGAACAACAATGCGAACGAACTATATTATTAGATAAAGGAGAATTAAAAATGTTTGGGCCAACAAAAGATGTTGTTCAATACTACAAAACAATTTAGTATCAATACAGCAAATAGCGCAGATAGCGATGTTATTGTTCTTATTCCCAATTACAATGGAAAACACCTACTCCAAAAATGTCTCTCTTCGCTACACAATCAAACCTATCACAATTTCAAAGTGCTCGTCGTGGATGATGGTTCAACGACCGACGACGTCATATGGCTTCGCAAAAATTTCCCAGCAGTCACCGTTCTTGCCCTGCCGAAAAATCAAGGGTTTGCGAAAGCAGTCAATGCTGGTTTTACATATGCTTGCAAGACATGGCATCCAACTTTTATTGCAGTTTTAAACAACGATACCCAAGTTACAGAAAATTGGCTCTCAGCACTCATTGCGCGAGCCAAAACCGATTCTCAAATTGCTGCAGTGACATCAAATATGTTCTTTGCTAATCATCCAAATATACTCAATAGCCAAGGAGGTGAAATTGCTTGGAATGGCGATGGCAGTGATGTGAACTTTGGGGTAAGACGAGAACTCGGGTATCAAAAAGCGCGCGACGTTTTAGGTGCTTGTTTTGGAGCTGCGCTCGTGCGGCGTGATGCTTGGGAAGTGGTAGGACCGCTTGACGAAGTTTTTTACGCTTACTTCGAAGATTTAGATTGGAGTTGGCGAGCGCGCCTTTTTGGCTATCGGATTGTTTTTGAACCACAAGCAATTGTATATCATCAAGGCAGCGCAAGTTTTGGAAAAAATAACTACCGCAAATTATTCCTCACAAAACGAAACGCTTTGCGCTGCGCTATTAAAAACTATGAGAGAAAAAATTTGGGGAAACGTTTGCATGACATTTTTCTCGGTGATTGGTTTTATTTTATTGGATATGTTTTTGAACAAAGCGGCGCAGATAATTTTTCTTGGTTTAAACGATTACGCTACGCACTCATTCCTCTTTGGGCAATCATTTGGAATATCTGCCATCTACCGAGCGCTCTTTTAGACCGTCGACAAATTCAAAAAAAACGTCGCACGACGGACGAAGAAATCGGAGTTCTTCCACGTTTGGATAATAAGACTGAATTCAATAACCACACTTTAAATGCTCGCGCGCTTGCAGTATTTTTCCGTTTTATTTCCGAAAAAGAGGCGGCTACAAGTCGTGAGGCAGCTTTAGTGAGAGCTGCTGAGTTTTTTATTATTGGAACAGTTGGCTACTGGAAGCCGGAAACACCGCCAACCGAGAATTTAGAAAATCTTGCGGGATTAGACTGGAATCGAGTAATTACTCTCGCCACTGAAACGAACGCCGCCTCTCCGCTCTTTTTCTATCTTCGTGTCTTGGAAAGCTTAGGAAACAAGGAAACAAAGACGCTTATTAGAGAGATAATACCTCGCATAGCTTCCGTTGGCTCCAGAGCGCAAAACTTTTTCTTAACACGCATTAACATCCAAAAATACTTGCAAGGAAAAAGGGATATTTGGACACGCCTTTATGCAGCAGCATATCTTGAACCAACACTCTTGCATCACATCACTGCTTTGGCTCACGCTTGGTACAATTACTTGACGAGGGGAAAAAAGTCCACAACCACAACTGAAACTCACCACACGCTTCCTTTTGGAGTCAATCTTTTTGGTTTTCTTACATCCGAAAGCGGCGTCGGTGAAGCAGCCCGTTCGCTTGCCCGATCGCTGCAAACAACAGAATTACCTTTCACCCTTTTAAATAGCGACGCTAATCCTCATCGTCAGATGGACACATCTTTTGCTCGTTTCTTTTCTAAAGAAAATCCTTACCGTATTAATGTCATCGCAGTGTATGGTGATGTTTTCGAAGACGTGCTCAACCGCTTAGGCCGTCAAAAATTTCGCAACCGTTACAACATTGCCTATTGGGCGTGGGAACTTGATACCTTACCCGAAAGCTGGCGTGCTCTGCGGCACACCATCGACGAGGTTTGGGTGCCAAGCACTTTTGTACGGGACACTGTCGTGAAAGCATGTATTGAACCAGTAACCATTGTGCCGCACGCGATTACCGTCGGCAAAAAACCGTATCAACGCCAACACTTTAACCTTCCCAAAGATGAATTTATTTTTCTTTTTATGTTTGATTTTTATAGTATTTTTGAAAGGAAAAATCCACTGGCGGTTATTCAAGCTTTTACTATGGCTTTTCATAAAAACGAAAACGCACGTTTAGTAATAAAATGCTCGAACGCCGATATAGATATCGAAAATTTCAATAAACTGCAAAGTGCGGCTCAAGGAGCAAAGATTACTATTATTAATCAGTACCTTGATAAAGAGAAGGTAGAAAGTTTAATTAATGTTGCTGATTGCTATGTTTCCCTCCACCGTTCGGAAGGTTTTGGTCTCACCATTGCTGAGGCAATGGCTGTTGGTAAACCGGTCATTGCAACAAATTATTCCGGCAATGTCGATTTTATGAATGAAGAAAACAGTTTCCCTGTTAACTTTAAATTAAGAAAACTAGATAAAGATTACGGACCATATAAAAAAGGAGGAATGTGGGCTGAACCGGACATCCAAAATGCCGCGGAGCTAATGCGCTTGGTTTTTGAAAATGAAGAAGTGAGACGCCGCCGTTCTCTTAAAGCAAAAGAATTTATAGCAACTCATCTCAATCCTAAAATTGTTGGAGAAACAATTAAAAACCGTCTACAAAAAATAGAAGGAATTTTATAATTTTAAATCTATTTAATAGTCATCGTTCCTTCCATTGCCCCATTCTTTGGACAATATTGGATGCAATGAAAAATATACTCTCCGGGTTTTTTGTCAGCCGTATCAAATCCAAAGGATTGTGTCTCACCTTTTTTCACAATCACATCAAAACCAATCTTTGGATCAGCAAAGCCAAAATCATAAGTATTATCAATAGCTGTAAAGTTTATCATTACAACCTTTCCCATTGATACTGTAAATGTTTTAGGTATGAACTGTCCGTTTTCTGCGCGTAGATTTACAATTGCAAAGTGTGATTGGATGGTAGAAGTGGCAATTTTAACACTCGATGTGTTATTTGAGATTATATTTTTTGATAGTTGATTATTAGAAGAAGTTTGATTGTTTTTTAAAGTAGTATTAAAAACCCATACTCCAATGAGAATTATAATAATTATGCCTAAGATTATCCATTTTGTAGAAGTGTTATTTTTTTGCTCTTCCATACTTTTATAAATATTATAGCATATTAGTTGGTTATATTATATATATATTATAACAAATTCTGTAATTAATATTCACTTGAATACTAAATTTAATTTACACTCAAATTTAGAAATTTGCGTTGAAAGCAACACCATCAAATGTATTGGAAAGTCCATTATAAATAAATTCAATATAATCTGTTTTATTGGCAGTTGTGGTAAGAGTCGGTGCAACGCCACTTGACCAGCGGACATTATTCGGCCAAGTTACAGTTCTGTTTCCCGTCGCATCCTGCTGAAGAGCCAATGTATAGTGGCCGCCTGGCTGGCCATTCGAGAATGTCAGTGCAATAGACGATGCGCCAAGAACTAAGGTTTGGGTATTGCTCCTTGACCAGTCAATAGTTGTTGCGCCCGTTGCTGTTCCATTATCCACCTCAATTGAGTACATCGAACCAGCGACGGAGAGTTTGTATTTCGGCACCGTCGTCCCGATGCCGACGTTGCCCGCCGCGATGATTGAGTACGGCATGGTGTTTGCTGCGAGATCCATCCAGTAGGAACTCGGGTTATCACGATCATAATATATTGATGATGCTAAGTTTCCGTTTACATCTAATTTTGTATTTGTAAGAGGTGCCGTCGTCCCGATGCCGACGTTGCCGGCATCATTCACAATCATAGTAGCAGGATAAGTATTCGTACCAAAAACATCAGCGGCAGCACCGCGCAGAGCAACAACATCTGAAACTGAATTCATTCCA
>Ga0123519_10010711_pt1 | contig 13611 bp, 8 predicted proteins | sample YelNatPaOPRAMG02_FD_87396 | JGI IMG/M metagenome (GOLD analysis project Ga0123519, IMG submission 87396) | Hot spring microbial communities from Yellowstone National Park - Yellowstone National Park OP-RAMG-02 (version 2) | ecosystem: Environmental > Aquatic > Thermal springs > Hot (42-90C) ...
CGCCGCCTCCTGAACGACCCCCGTTTTCAGGAGCACCCCATGGTGCTGGAGACGCCCAAAGGGCCGGAGATGGAAGAAGACCGCCGCAACCTGGCCGTGTTGCGAGGGCTGCTGGGGAAGGGCGGTTAGTGCAGCAGGAGGTAGACCAGCAGGATCATCCCCTGGAAGAGGACGTACCCCAGCAGGCTCAGGGCGTCCCCTGCCGTGGACCAGGAGAAGATTTCGCGGCCGGCCAGGAGGATAAGCACCATCCCCCAGAGGGTCCCCAGCGCCCACCAGAGCAGGAAGAGGGGCTGGACCAGGCCGGTGGCGGCCAGGACCAGGAGGACCAGGGCCAGGAGGAGGCGCGGCGACTGGATGCGGGGGTAGAGGGTGAGCGTTTTCCCCAAGGTGCCGGGCTGTTCGTGGGCTTCGGCCACCAGGCTCAGGAGGAAGGCGGCAAAGGGCCATTCGGCCAGGGCCAGGAGGCCCATGAGCAGGGCGGTCAAAAGGACCATCGCCCAGCCGCGCTCATAAAGGTTGGGCGGGAGGGCCAGGAGCGCCAGCGGACGGGAAAGGGGAGGGAAAAGGCCCTCTTCGGCCAGGATGAGCAGGGCGGGGAAAAGGGCCAGCAGGAGGGCCGCGTTCCTGGCCCGGCGCCGCTCCGGGCGTTCCTGGACCTTTTCCTTTTCCCCGGCAGTTTCCACAGCGGCCGGCCCCGGGCTTTCCCAGGGAAGGGGTTCGGCGGCCGGCGGGAAGAATCCCGGCCGTTTGAAAAGGCCCTCGGCCTTTTCCTCCTCCTTCGGGCCGGCCCAGCGGCGCAGGGTGGCCCGGGGCTCCCGTAGCATCAGCAGGAACTCGGCCTCGCCGTGCTCCTGGAGGACGGCCCGCTCCGGGGGAGTCGGGCTGCTCTCGTGGGCCCGGACGATGCCCAGGTGGACCTTTTCCCGCAACTCTTCAAAGCCGGGCAGGAGGGAGGTAAAGAGCACGCCCCGGCGCAACCCGGCCCCGTAGAAAAGGCTGTAGAGGACGTGCCAGAAGGTGAGACAGGAGCGCTGCACCTGGAGGAGGATGACGCCGCCCCGTCGGGAGAGGATTGTCTCGCGGATGGTCCGGATGGCCGACCAGGGGATGGCTTTCCAGGCGCGCCGCACATACACCGAGGTACCCTCTGCGCCGAGCAACCAGTCGGGGAAGAGGTCGCGGAGAAAGGCCAGGACCAGGAGGAGCAGGACCATGCTGACCTGGGCCATGAGGAGGGCCAGGTAGCCTTCCGAAAGGGAGGCGCTTTCGTCGCGGGGGCCGTAGGTGCGGAGGAAGGAACCGAGGAGAGGCCAGTCGAGGGCGTAGAGGAGGTCGGCGAAGCGGTTGGTCAGGAAGCGCCACCAGACCCCCAGGTAGCGCCAGAGGCCCAGGACCAGGAGCAGGATGGAGAACAGGCGGATGGAAAAGGGCACCCATTTGGGGTGGGCGTAGGCGTCTTCCACCCGCTCCCGGGGGGCGAAGAGGGACTTCCAGGTTTCCCGGGGGAGGAAGAGCAGGGCGTAGAAGAGGGAATAGGCCGTATCGTCCACGATCAGGGGCAGGCCCTGTTCCCCGTGGAGGGCCTGCAGGTGGGCCACCAGGGCGTCGGCCAGGACGTTGAAATCGGAGATGTGCCAGGTGACCAGGAGGCCTTTGCGCAGGCCGGCCCCCCAGAGGAGGGGGTAGAGGCGGAACCAGGGCCCCAGTTTCCACTTTTGCCCCTGAATCAGGAGGACCAGCCGTTCCCCGGGAAGCAGCATGGAGCGCACGTCGGTGATTCGTTCCCAGGGCACCCGGACCCAGCCCAACCCCCGGCGCACCTCCAGGCCCTCCTCGCGCACCCGCAGGGCGGGCAGGAAGTTACGCAGGGTTGCGGCCAGGAAGATATAGAAGGCGGTCCAGATGTGCAGGGAGAGGAGGCCGGGGAGGACGTCTTCCCAGGGCTGTGGGGGGCCGGCCGGGATGGCCGAGAAGAGGAGGAGCAACGGCCGGCCCAGGTAGGGAAGGGCCAGCACCCGGTCCAGCAGTTCGGGCTGCTGTTGAAAGACGGTCTGCCCGAGGGTGTGCAGGTAATTCCAGCCGGTCAGGAGGACGATGACCAGGGCGGCCAGTTCCAACGGCCCGGCCAGCCAGAAGGGATAACGGTGGCGAAGGGGCTTCTCGGCCATCCCTCAGCCTCGGGCGTGGCTATGGCCCCGCCTCCGCCGCCTCCAGGAGTTCGCGCAGGCGGGCCAGACGGCGGGGGCGCTCCCGGGCGAAGCGCTCGATGCCCTCCAGAATCCAGCGGGGCGAGAGGTGGGCCTCCTCCAGAATTTCGTCCACCGTGCCGCCGGTGCGCCAGCGGTCGTCCCAGTCGGCGGAGAGGGCATATTCCTCGGCCAGCGGGTTCAAGATCCAGTCGTGCATCAGCCAGCGGGCCTGGGTGGTGATGAAGGTGGAGTCGAGGAAGTCGGCCGGGGAGAGGACCTCCCGACGGTACTCCTCCGGCTGTCGGGCGAAGAGTTGGGGGCTGATGGCGGCGATGATCTTGACGTTGAGGCCGCGTTGCTCCAACTCCGGCAGGATTTTGCAGATGGCCAGCATGGCGCTGGTCCCCTGGACGATCACCGTGCCCATCCGGGGCCGGCCGGGCCGGTAGTTGCGGACGATATAGGCGCCCCGGGCCGCCTCGAAGTGTGAGGGCATGCCCAGCGCCTGCCGGTCGGGGATGGGGATGGGCGGGCGGGTCAAGTGCAGGGCGATGAGGGGGGCCTCCAGCCGTAGCGCCGCCCCCAGGACGACGGGCACCTCGTTATATTCCCATGGATGGAGGTTGATGATCTGCCCCCTGGGGAAGAGTTGGGTGACGCCGGGGGCGAAGATGCCGAAGTGGGTGCGCGAGTCGTCGGCGGTTTCCGGGCCGGAGTGGCCGGCCACCCAGATGATCTTGCCCACCTTCCACTGGCAATCCTGGGCCAGCTGGCTGAAGAGGCGGAAGGGGCCGTACTTCAGGTAGGCGAAGGAGCCGTAGGTGGAACAGGCCCCGTAGAAGCCGTCGAACTCCTCCTCCGGGTTTTCGGCAAAGTTGACGGTAGCCACGCCGGTGAGGATGCCGGCGTTGGCGAACTCGGTGATCTCCTGGGGGAGCATGACCCCCTCGGGGCTGCCGTAGCGTTCGTACCAGCCGTAGCCGGGGAAATCGCCCCAGCCCCGGGCGAAGCCGATGATGTTGGTGGATTCGGCCAGGTCGGCCGAGCAGGCCAGGAAGAGCGGCCGGCCGTAGTGCTCGTGGCCGAAGGCGTTGACCCAGGCGCCCCAGCGGAAGAGCGCCAGGCGGTTGGGCACCTCGGTGCCCGGGGCCACGTACATCTCCGGCGGGTAGTTGCGGTAGTCGTAGAGGCGCTCGTCCCGGAAGGGGTTGCCCCGTTTCCCCAGTTGGAAGGTGGGAATCGTCTCGGGCACGCTCTCGCCGAGTTCCACCAGGCGCTCCGCCAGATAGTCCACCAGGGCCTGGTCGCGGCGAAGGACCTGGACGACGACCTCCAGGTTGGCCCGGAACTGGGCCCGCAGTTCCTGGGGGTCCTTGGGCGCCGGCTCGCCCATGCCCACGAAGGTCACCCCGTACTTCTCGGCGAAGCGGCGTTTCGTCTCCCAGAATTCGGGGCTGTTGATCTTGTGCGGGGCGCCGTGGGAGACGTTGTCGTACTTGAGGTAGTCGCGCCCCTTGCGTGTCTTCAGCCAGGCCACGCTGGGCCGTCGCTCCGGGTTTTCCGAAAGGACCATGGTGAGGATGGCCTGGGCCACCGGCCCCCAATCGTTGCCCAGTTCGGCCGAGAAGACGCGCCAGCCGTGGGAGGCGAACCACTCGGTGGGCGTCCCGTAGACGGTGGTGCTGAGGGGGTGGTCGTCGATGCCGTAGTCGTTCCAGTCGATCAGGTAGAAGAGGTTGTCCAGGGCCATGGCCCAGGCCGAATTCATGGCCTCGTGGTTGGCCCCGGGGGTCAGGCCGGCGTCGCCCTCCAGGGCAAAGACCTTGACCCCGTGGGCGCCGGCCCGCTTCAGGGCCAGGGCTTCCCCGACGGCGGCCGGCGTGCCGTGGCCGGAGGGGCCGGTGTTGTACTTGAGGAAGAGCGTCTTGCCCTCCATCTCGGCGTGGCCGGAGAGGCCCTTGTTCCGGCGAAAGTTCAGGAGGTCCTCCCAGAAGAGGGCCCGTTCCGGCGGGGCCGGCCGGAAGCGTTCGTCCCCGGTCTGTTCGTACTTGCAACGCAGGGCCTCGTTGAAGACGGCCAGGGTGCAGTAGATCAGGGGGACGTTGTGGCCGGCCACCAGGATGAAGCGGTCGGCGAAGCGCTTTTCCGGATGGCGGATGTCCCAGCGCATGACCCCGCTCAGGAGGAGGGTGACCAGCGCATGCACCTTGGAGCGCGATCCGCCCGGATGTCCGCTCTGGCGGTAGTTGAGGATGATGTCGATGAACTGGTCGATCAGGTCTTTGATCTTTTCCCAGTGCGGGAAGTGCGGCAAGAGTTCGCGGTAGCGAAAGGCGATCTTTTCTTCCTCGGCGCGGAGCATCAGGAACTCCTTTCTGGCGGGCCTCCTTGCCCGGAGGCTGGCGGGGCATCTTTGCCCCAACGGGTCCGACGTCCAATACCTCGGCCCACATCGCTGGGGGCCTCGGCCGGTTGAATTGTACTACATCTGGCCGCGATGTGCAAACCGGTTTGCGTTCCCGGCAGGGGCATGGTAAAATAACCCCACTACTGCCCACTGGCCTTGATGAGCAAGCCGATAAGGAGAACGATGATGGCTCGTCGCGTTGTGGTGACCGGGATGGGGGCGATCAGCCCCCTGGGCCTGGATGTCCCTACCCTTTGGAAAGGCCTGCTGGAAGGCCGATCCGGGGCGGCCCCGATCACACTCTTCGATCCCAGCCCCTATGACACCCGCTTTGCCTGCGAGGTCAAGGGATTCGACCCGCTGAACTATATGGACCGCAAGGAGGCCCGCCGCTCCGACCGCTATACCCAGATGGCCATCGCTGCCGCCGAAGAGGCCATGCGCAATTCCGGGCTGAAGATCGACGCCGGCAACGCCGAGCGGGTGGGGGTGATCATCGGCTCCGGGGTGGGGGGACTGATCACCATCCGGCAACAGTTCGAGGTTCTGATCACCAAAGGGCCCCAGTCGGTCAGCCCGTTTACCATCCCCATGATCATCGGCAACATGGCGGCCGGCCAGGTGGCCATGCGCTACGGGGCCAAGGGCATCAACTTCTGCACCACCTCGGCCTGTGCCACCTCGGCCCACGCCATCGGCGAGGCCTTCGAGGCCATCCGGCGGGGAGCGGCCGAGGCCATCATCGCCGGCGGCAGCGAAGCGCCCATCGACCCTTTCGGCGTGGCCGCCTTCTGCGCCGCCCGGGCCCTCTCCACCCGGAACGATGCGCCGGAAAAGGCCTGCCGGCCCTTTGACGCCCGGCGCGACGGCTTTGTCATGGCCGAAGGGGCCGGCATCCTGGTGCTGGAGGAACTGGAGTTTGCCCGGCGGCGGGGGGCGCCCATCCTGGCCGAGGTGCTGGGCTATGGGGCCACCGCCGACGCCTACCACATTACCGCTCCGGCCCCGGAGGGGGAAGGGGCGGCCCGTTCCATGCGCCTGGCTCTGAAGCAGGCCGGATTGCAGCCGACCGATGTGGACTATATCAACGCCCACGGCACCTCCACCCCCCTCAACGACCTCACCGAGACCCAGGCCATCAAGGCCGTCTTCGGCGAGTACGCTTACCGCGTCCCGATCAGTTCGACCAAGTCCATGGTCGGCCACCTCCTGGGAGCGGCCGGGGCCGTCGAGTCCATCGTCTGCATCCAGACCATCCTGACCGGCATCATCCATCCGACGATCAACTACGAATTTCCCGACCCGGAGTGCGACCTGGATTACGTGCCGAACGTGCCCCGGCAGGCGGACGTCCGAATAGCGCTTACCAACTCCCTGGGCTTTGGCGGGCACAACGTGACCCTGATCTTTGGCCGTTACGAGGAGTAGGCGCAATTCCGATGAGGTTTTGGAACCGCGAAGGCACCACGGTGGCTTCGTGGTAGGTGGTTATCGAGGATGGAGGATCTGGACGACCTGGAGGAAGCGCTGGGGCTGACCTTTCGGGATCGTTCCCTCCTCTTTCAGGCGCTGGTACACCGTTCCTATCTGAACGAGAATCCGGACAGCCGTCTCCTCTCCAACGAACGGTTGGAATTTCTGGGAGACGCCGTGCTGGACGCCCTGGCGGCCGAATTTTTGTTCCTGCGGTATCCGGAGAAAGGGGAAGGGGAACTGACCCTCTGGCGTTCGGCGCTGGTACGGACGGAGACGCTGGCCGGCTTCGCCCGGCAACTGGGCCTGGGGCGTTTCCTGGTGTTGGGGCGGGGTGTGGAGGCCGAGGGGGGGCGCGACCGGCCGACCCTTCTGGCCGACGCTTTTGAGGCTGTGCTGGGGGCGATTTACCTGGAACAGGGGATGGAGACGGCACGGCGTTTCTTGCAGCCCTTCCTGGAGCGGGCGCTGGCCGAGGCCTCCGGCCGGCCGCCGCTGGACGATAAGAGCGCCCTGCAGATCGCGGTGCAGGGCCGGCTGGGCCTCACCCCGGAATACCGCACCGTGGATGCCTGGGGGCCGGACCATGCCCGCACCTTCCGGGTGGAGGTATGGGTTGGGGGGCGCCTGTTGGGCGTGGGCGAGGGGCCGAGCAAGCAACTGGCCCAGCAGGAGGCGGCGCGTCTGGCCCTGAAGCGATTCCAGGAGGAGGGATGAACGTTTCCCTGTCCACGATGTGGTGGGGAGAGGCAGAGGGCGAGGCGCTCGCCGGGTGGGCCCGGAAGACCCGGGAACTGGGCCTGACCACGGTGGAGTTGGAGTACCGCCGTTCGGCGGGCAGCCTGTCCCATCTACGTCAGGCCCTGGCCGGGTATGGGCTGGGGGTGAGCAGCCTCCATGCCCCCTTCCCCCATCCGGAGGTGGAGGGAGACCCGTTGCAACTGGCCGACCTGGCGGCGGAGGAAGCGGAGGCCCGGAGGTATGCCGAGGGGCTGGTCGCGCGCACACTGGAGGAGGCGGTGCGTTGGGGGGCCGGGGTCGTGGTGTTGCACAGCGGGAATATCCGGAGGCTGCGCCCGCTGGAGCAGCGGCTGAGGGAGTGTTACCTGGCCGGCCGACGGGATGGGGAATTCCGGCGGTTGTGGGAGGAACTGCGCCGGGCCCGTCAAATCGAGGCTCCGCGCCATCTGGAGTGGGTGCGAGAGGCCCTGGGCCGGCTTTCCGTTCGGGCCCGGGAGTTGGGGGTGGTGATCGCCCTGGAGAACCGGGCCGACTACAGGGACATCCCCTCCCCGGAGGAATTGGGGATGCTTTTGGCCGGGTTCGGAAGAGAGGTGGGCTTCTGGTACGATGCCGGCCATGCCCATCGGCTGGAGGTGTTGGGCTTCTATCCCCGAACCCTCTGGCTGGAGCGTTACAGAGAGCGGCTGGTGGGCGCGCACCTGCACGACAGCCGGGGGCTGAGCGACCATCTTCCACCGGGGATGGGGGAGATCCCTTTTGAGCAGGTCTTCTCCCTCTTTCCGAAGCAAGGGTTGCGGGTGCTGGAGGTGGATGCGGGGCACACTCCGGAGGAACTGGCCCGGGGGCTGGCCCGGTTGCGGGCCCTGGAGGTGGCGGGATGAAGGTGATCGTGCAGATACCGGTGTACAACGAAGAGGAAACGCTGGGGCAGGTGCTCGAGGCGATTCCCCGGGAGATTCCGGGGGTGGACCGGGTGGAGACGCTGATCATCGACGACGGTTCGACCGACCGTTCGGTGGAGGTGGCCCAGGCCCACGGGGTGGACCACATCGTCCGGCATGTGGGCAACAAGGGGCTGGCCGCCGCCTTCCGCACCGGGCTGGATGCCTGCCTCCGCCTGGGGGCAGACATCATCGTCAACATCGACGGGGACAACCAGTACCCGGCCGAGGACATTCCGGCGCTCATCCGCCCCATCCTGGAGCATCGGGCCGATATCGTCATCGGCGACCGCCGGCCGCAGGCGGTTCCCCACTTTTCCTGGACCAAACGCCTGTTGCAACGGGTGGGGACGTGGGTGGTGCAGGTGGCCTCCGGGGTGGAAGTCCACGATGCCCCCAGCGGCTTTCGGGCCTATTCCAAAGAGGCGGCGTTGCGCCTGAACGTGCTCAGCCACTTTTCTTACACGGTGGAGACGGTGATTCAGGCCGGGAAGAAGGACCTCCTCATCGCCCATGTGCCGGTGGAAGCCCGGCCGGTGGCCCGCAAGTCCCGGCTGATGCGGGGGATGTGGGATTTTGTCAAGCGGCAGGGGGCGACGATACTGCGTACCTACGTCCTCTATGAACCGTTGCGCACCTTCACCTATATCGCCTTGCCCTTTTTCCTGCTGGGGGCAATCCTGCTGGGGCGGTTCCTGGTCTTCTATATCCAGGACCCCGGGGGAGCGCAGGGGCGCTATATCCAGTCGGTCATCATCGGCGGGGTGGCTTTGCTTCTGGGCTTTCTCATCTTCCTCTTCGGCATCCTGGCGGACCTGGTGGCGGGGACCCGCCGGCTGACGGAGGAGGCGCTCTACCGGATTCGCCGGCTGGAGTTGGAGAGGGGGGACAGGGATCAGGGCTTAGGGCCCAGGGATCAGGGCTTAGGGCCCAGGGACCAGGGCTTAGGGCCCAGGGGCCAGGGCACAGGGCCCTGATCCCTAAGCCCTGATCCCTAGGCCCTGATCCCTAAGCCCTGATCCCTAAGCCCTGATCCCTGATCCGGGGAGAAGCAGAGCCGAAGGGTGTTCGGGGTCGTGATAGACCTCCTGTTCGGCCACGGCCATCCGGGTGGCGGTGGCTGCCGGTTCTCCCGTTCCCAGGTTGCGGGCCCAGCGGGGGTGGGCGCCACTGGCCACCAGCAGGCGCAGGCGATGTCCCCGGCGGAAGCGGCAGGCCGTCGCCCACATATCCACCTCGATACGGAGCGTCCCATCGGGCAGGCGTTCCCCTTTTCCCGGTTCGATGCGGAACAGCCCATCGCAGATATTGATCGAGCGGCCGCTGGGGTGCACGTCGCATAGCCGGCCGAAGAAGTCGGTGTGGGCCAGGCTGGAGCGGACGTAGAGTTGCAGCCGCACCGGGCCGATGACCTCCAGGTCCTGCTTCAGGGGTAGTGTGGTGTAGACGAGCACGTCCGGCCGGGCCTCCAGGGGGCGGTTGTCCACCGGGCCGGCCGGGGGGAAGAGGAGGCCTCCGCCCAGGTTGGGGGTGGGGTCGGCCGGGTCGTAGCGATAGCGGTCGGGCGGGGAGTCGGCCGGAGGTTCGGGCGAGAGGAGCCCGTGGGGCTGGAGGAAGAGGCGGGTCGTGGGGTTGGGTGGGGGCCAGGCTTCCATCTCGCGCCATTCGTCCGCGCCCAGGATGTAGAGGCGCACCGGGCGTTCCCGCAGGCGTTCGCGTCGTCCCTGGAGGTGGGCATCGAACCAGGCCAGCCCCTGGCGCAGGGCCTCCGGCACCCAGGAGAGGTCCATATGATACCAGGGGCCGATGGTGAGGTAGGGGGAACGGCCGGCCGCCCGAAGGAGAGCATAGTCGTCCAGCAGGTCGCGCAGGAAGAGGTCGTACCAGCCGGAGATGAGGTGGACGGCCGGGCCGGCCGGCTCCGGGGCGGGGTGGTGGTCCAGGGCCTGCCAGAAGGGGTTCTCGGGCTCCGGGCGCAGGGCGCCGCTGCGGTAAAAGGGCACGGCCCGGCCGATGGCCATCCGGTCGGCTTCCAGGAGGGGCAGGTGGCGGAAGGCCGGGGCCAGGATTTTCTCCCGATTCCTCCAGCGTCTCCGGCTTTCCCGAGGGGGACGTTCCCGGTTGCCCAGGGCATCGAAGAGGAAGAGGGCGTTGAGGGCCAGGTCCAGGGCCGGTGCTCCGTCCATATAGGCGGCGGCGTAGCCCCGGGAGAAGGTGATGATGGGGACCAGAGCCTTCAGGGGAGGCGGAGCGGCGGAGGCGACGGCCCACTGGACATAGCCCAGGTAACTGGGGCCCCACATGCCCAGCGTCCCGTTGAACCATGGTTGGCCGGCCAGCCAGTCCACGGTGGCCCGGCCGTCGGCGGCCTCATGGGTCAGGGGTTCAAAGTCCCCCTCCGAGTCGAAGCGTCCCCGGGTGTCCTGGACGAGGACGTGGTATCCGCGTTCGGCGAAGCAGGTGAGCAGGACGGCCATCCCCTGGGCGAGGAGGCCTCCGGCGGATCCCCGGCCGTAGGGGGTGCGGACCAGGATGGTGGGGTAGGAGCCGGCCGGCCGGGGGAAGTAATGGTCGGCCCGGAGGGCGACGCCGTCGGGCATGGGGATGGCCAGGTTGCTTTCGACGGCCACTTCATATCGGGGGGCGGGCAGGCGGAGCAGCCGGGCCAGGGCCTTCCGCCGGGCAGGGAGGAGGCCGCAGGCGGCCAGGCCCAACCCCAGAAGGGCGAGAGTATCCTTATTTCGTGTTTGGACCAGTCTAATCAACAGGTTTTCGGACATAGCCGTTCACCGCTTCCTCCATGGATGGTTGTGTTTTAGCATGGTTTTGGCCCTCTGTCAATTGGCCGGCCAGGGTACGGTCTCTGGATGGCCGGCCGAGGTTCCGGGTCCTGAGCCTCCATCCCTGGGCCCTGTTTCCGGTATCCCCTACGGATCGAGCCTGGGTAATCAGGGCCCGGGGATGGAGGTCCTGGTCCCTGGTCCCTGGTCCCTGAGCCCTGAGCCCTGAGCCCTGATTCCCGAGCCCTGATCCCCGGATCCTCTTCTATCCTCCCCATTTTCCTTGAGTTCAAGAAGAACGCATCGCTACCACCGCAACACCAGGGGCAGGTAGATGGTCCAGGTCGGACGCAACACCCAGACCATCGTCGTCGCGCTCATGGCGCTGACGGGGTTAGCGGCGGTGACGGTGGCGGTGTAGCGGCCCACGGCCGGGTAGGTGTGGGTGACCAGGGGGGAGGGGCCGGCGAGGGGCGGGGAGGCGTCGCCGAAGGACCAGGTGTAGGAGATATGGCTTCCGGCGGCGACGGTGGCGGTGAAGGTGGTGGGGCGGCCCAGTGGGGTGGGGCTGTTGCTCCGGAGGGAGAGGCCGACGATGGGGGCTTCGGTGATGGTCACCAGCGTCGTGGCCGTGGCGGTGCTGATGCTGTTGGACGCGGTGACGGTGGCGGTGTACAGGCCTACCTCGGGGTAGACGTGGGAGGTGATGGCTCCGCTGCCGGTTTCCCCATCGCCAAAGGCCCAGGTGTAGACGATGTGGGTCCCCGAGACGACGGTGGCGGTGAAGACGGTGGCCTCTCCCAGCGGGGTGGGGCTGCTGTTCACTGCCTGCAGGCCGTAGATCGGTTCCTCCAGGGAGCCCAGGATGTTGAAGGGGGCGGGCGTCGTCGCTACGGCCACCTCCGGGGATACGACCAGGGTGTAGCGGATATAGGCCGCATCCGTCGAAGGCGTGCCGGGCGGGATGCGCCACTGGTAGCGGCCGTTGTTGGGTACGTTGGCGGCGATCGGCGTCCAGGGGCCGGCCGGCCCATGGATGGAGAGTTCCAGGGAGACAGCGCCCGGCCTTCCGGCCGGCACGGCGCCGATCCAGTCGATGAAGAGGACGGAGCCGGCGCGAAAGGTCTCGTGGCCGCGTGGAAAGACCGGTTTGACCTGCAACTGGCTGGGGGTCGAGGATTCCTTGTAAAAGTGAGCGTGGTTCTGGTAGGTGGGCCAGGAGCCCTCTTCGGCCACCAGGGCGATGTCGGGGTAGCCGTTGTGGTCGGCGTCTCCGCCGACGCGGAAGGCGGAGAGGTAGCCCGGGGCGGGGGTGGTGAAGGAGGCGATCTCGTTCCAGTGGCCGGCCCCGTCGCCGCCCCAGATGCGCACCTGGCCGCCGCCAAAGGCGATCACGTCCAGGTGCCCGTCCATATCCATATCGGCCAGTTGCGTCGCCTCGTAGGGGCCGCTGCCGGGAAGGCTGCCGGAGAGGTTCTGCCAGGTGCCCGGCGACTGCCAGGCCCAGACCTGGATGCCGCCGCTCGTGGTGCAAAAGGCCAGGTCGGCGCGGCCGTCCTCGTTCACATCGCCCAGGGAGACGCCGGCATGCCCGGACGACCCGGGCGGCGGCAGGTTGCCGTCGCCCAGGGCAAAGCCGCCGTTGCCGTCGCCCAGATAGACGGTGCCGTACTGGTGGGAGACGGCGAGGTCCGGGTTGCCGTCGCCGTTCACGTCGCCAAAGACCAGGTGCATGCCCGAGTTGCCGCCCAGGAAGCCGAACGACTGCACCCAGGTGCCGTCGCCCTGGTTGAGGTAGACGTGGACCCCGGCGCAGCAACCGAAGGAGATGGAGGCGATGTCCAGGTCGCCGTCGGCGTCCACATCGGCCAGGTCGCAACTGAACATGCCCCAGGTCTCGCCGTTCGTGGCCAGGCCGTCGTCCCAGGGGGTCCAGTTTCGGCCGCTGCCGTCGCCCAGGGCCACCTCCAGGAGTTGGTTGCCAAAGTCGTTGCCGGAGTAGTTGTGGTGCATGCCGTAGCCGACATCCATCAGGCCGTCGCCGTTGACGTCGCCCAGGGCCACGCCGCCGTAGCCAAAGTTGCCGTTCTGGTAGACGCTCCAGTGGCCGGTGCCGTCGCCGAACCAGACCATGATGCCGTGCTCGTCCGTATTGACATAAGGAGAGCCGTGGTCGCCGATGGAGACCAGGTCGGGGTGGCCGTCGCCGTTCACGTCGCCCATCTCGAGTTCGGTGCGGCCCTCTTCCAGTTGCGGGGGCACCAGGCCGGAGGAGGATTCGACATAGGCCAGGCTATGGCTTCCTTTCCCCTTCTCATACAGCGGGGAGGGGAAGGCGGTCTCTCCGGCCGCGGCGATGGTGCCCAGGGAAGGGCCGAGCAACAGGAGCAGGAGCGCAGCCAGTGCCGTGCGACGCATCGTATACCTCCGAAAGCAGGGCCGTCGTGGTGGGTCCGGGCGAACCGGGATGCCCTCCATCTCACCTGGCCGGCCTCCTTCCCCGTCCGTCTTCGAGGTTGTGTCCTCTTCGCGGGGCGGTTTCCAGGCGGCCGGCCTTAAGCCGTTGCGCGCCGTCCGGCGCCTCACCTACCGGACAGCGCCATCATACCACCTTTCCCCGTCCTGGCAAGTGCGGGCGGGGCCTGGGCCGGCCGCAGGCTGCCGCCCGCCGGCGCATACCCCCAAGGGTACGGGAGGCCGGCCCCCTGGCCGTGAGGCCCTCGCCCTTCCCTTCCCCCGTGTTCGGGCGAGGGGAGGGGGATACCGCCGTCCCGTCCCGTGCACCTGGCCTGGCGCGAGGCGTGGCCGGCGCATGCCCCCGGGGTATAGGGGCCGGCGGGCCGGCCTTCCTCCGGGCGCTGGCCTGCGCCGACGCCTCCTTGCCCCGGCCGGCGCATACCCCCCGGGGGTATAGGAAGCCGCCGGCGCGGCCCGTTGCCTGCCCTGATTCCTGGACCTTGACCCCCAGGCCCTGGCCCCATCCCCTTCTCTCTGCTCTCTTCTCTCCGCTCTCTGCTCTCTTCTCTCCTCCCCCTTTTTCCTGAGCCCTTTGCCCTGAACCCTATCCACGTCTC
>Ga0123519_10010715_pt1 | contig 13608 bp, 15 predicted proteins | sample YelNatPaOPRAMG02_FD_87396 | JGI IMG/M metagenome (GOLD analysis project Ga0123519, IMG submission 87396) | Hot spring microbial communities from Yellowstone National Park - Yellowstone National Park OP-RAMG-02 (version 2) | ecosystem: Environmental > Aquatic > Thermal springs > Hot (42-90C) ...
ACTTTACCGAAGGGAGTCTCTACTGAATCCAGCGCCACACTTCCCACTATCAGCACGCTATTGGTTCCCATTGCCAACCTACTCTTACCTCCAGCCCAACATCTTCCGAACCACTGTCTATCACACCGTTCGTAACAACACTGCCTAGCACACTATTCTCCATACAATCGATCAGTTGGCTACCGCGCGTGGTCTCAGTTTTTCTAGCAGAACCAGAAGTAGGAACCGAGGCAGAGTTGCAACTTTTGAAATCTTACGCGGGTTCTTTAGAACTCTGTACAGCCATTCTAAGCCGTGTCGCTGCATCCACTCGGGAGCTCTCTTCACCCTACCTGACAAAACGTCGAGCGTTCCCCCAACACCCATTGCCACGCACACGCCAAGTTCGCCCAAGTATCTATGTATAAAATTCTCTTGTCTAGGAATACCCATACCGACCAGGAGAACCTTTGCCCCCGATGCCTTTATCCTCCGTACCACCTCCGGCTCTTGGTCACGCTCAAAATAGCCGTGGTGAGTCCCGGCAATAACAAGCCCGGGAAACATTTCTTCTACCCGACTGGCGGCTTCGTCGGCAATTCCTGGCTCGCCACCCAGCAGGAAGATGGAAAATCCGTCGCTAGCAGCCATTCGGCAGATTTCAACACTCAAATCTGCTCCGCTCACCCTCTCTTTTATCGGCTTTCCCATCAAACGTGCACCTAGGAGTATGCCGAAACTGTCGGGTGTTATCAGATCAGCCTCTTCGATAATCTTGCGCAGGTCATAATCCTTCTGTGCGAGGACAACCATAGATGAGTCGGCAGTGACAACCATGTGTGGCTTTTCGCTCTGCACGAACTGCCGAATCAGCCGAAGCGCTGTAGCCATATCTATGCGGTGCACTCGGATCCCAGCCAAAGTAACGCTGGGTAGCTGACTCGATATGAAATCACTTTCTTCGGTCGACATGTGTTCGATCGCGACGGACACTGGTTTAGTGCTTACGTACCTTCTTGCCAAGATGCCAGGTAGCGTTCCTGTTCCGGAGTAAGAGTGTCGATTTGCACGCCCATTGACTCAAGTTTTAACGCTGCAATCTGCTTGTCAATCTCCTCCGGCACCGCGTAGACCTTCTTTTCCAGGCTTTTCCCATTCTTCACTATATACTCGCAACAGAGAGCTTGATTTGCAAAGCTCATGTCCATAACGCAGGCAGGATGTCCCTCTGCCGCCGCAAGGTTTATCAACCTGCCCTCGCCAAGCAAGTATATGCGCCTGCCGTCTGCTAACGTGAACTCTTCTACAAAGTCTCGCACCTTACGCCGACTGACTGCAAGCTTTTCAAGCGCGGGTATCTCGATTTCAACGTTGAAATGGCCCGAATTCGCCACAATAGCACCGTCTTTCATCCGTTCAAAATGCTCTTTGCGAATGACGTTGATGTTTCCGGACACCGTGCAGAAGATGTCCCCTACCCTTGCAGCTTCCAGCATAGGCATAACCTGATATCCGTCCATCACAGCCTCAAGTGCGCGCAGAGGATCCACTTCGCACACAATCACTCGCGCACCCATTCCAGACGCTCGCATCGCTACGCCTCTGCCACAGTATCCATATCCTCCGACGACAAACACCTTGCCCGCATACAAAACGTTCGTAGCCCGCAAAATCCCGTCAATTGTGCTTTGCCCAGTCCCGTAACGGTTATCGAACAGGTGCTTTGTGTTAGCATCGTTTACTGCAATTATAGGATAAGCTAACACACCATCCCGTTCCATGCTTCTCAATCGTATGACCCCAGTCGTAGTTTCTTCGGTGCCGCCGATTATGCCAGGAATGAGCTCTCTCCGCGATGAATGAATGACTCCGACTGTATCAGCCCCGTCGTCCATAGTGACCACCGGCTTTGCGTCTAAAACGGAATTTATGTGTCGGTAATAAGTCTCGTTATCCTCGCCTTTTATAGCGAACGTTGATATGCCGAAATCTTGGACCAACGACGCGGCAACATCGTCTTGCGTTGAAAGCGGGTTTGACGCACATAGGTAAACCTTTGCTCCACCAGACTTCAATGTTCGCACTAGATTTGCTGTTTCCGTTGTCACGTGCAGACAAGCAGCAATCGTGACTCCATCGAGAGGTTTCTCGTTTTCGAAGCGCTTGCGAATCAACTGCAAAACGGGCATCTGTTGATCTGCATACTCAATGCGAAGCTTGCCCTTCGGAGCTAGGGAGAGGTCCTTGACGTCGTAATCCATTACTTCCTCCAGTGGTTATATTGTCGCAAAAGAAAAAATCTGCGGTCTTTGGTTGGGCACCGCTTTTGCTATTGATCAATTCAAAGGAACCCCAAAAACGATCGCAGGTCAATTAGATGCGGAACTTCCACCATTGTTCCGACGCACGGGGTCGACAATAACTCCATCAAAAACAGCAGCAGACGACTTTACGCTGCATTTCTCAGCCACCACACAGCGCTCGAGCATTGTTCCGCGCATCACGCAGGCACCGTGCCAAAGAATACTTTGCTTTACAACTGCTCCCTCTTCTAAAACACAGTTGTCCGCCAACACGGAGTACTCCAGCAACCGCGCCCCCTTTTCGATCCTGCAATTGTTACCAATCACAACAGGATAGCCGATTTCGGCACTTGGGTCAATTTCCACGTTTTCACCCATCCACACGTACTTGCGCACCTCGGGCACTGGTATCTTTATGTCTACGCGACCATTAAGCGCGTCCAAGTGCGCTTCTCTGTACTTTCGAAGGTTTCCCACGTCTTTCCAGTAGCTGGAAGTCAAATAGCCGTAGAAACGAGTTTTTTGCTCTAAAAGCATTGGAAACAAATCGTTACCAAACCCATAATGTACGCCTTTCGGTATGAGGTCGAATATGTCCCGGCTGAACACGTAAACGCCTGTGTTTGCTGAGTTTGAAAATATCACTTCTCCCTTCGGCTTCTCGAGGAACCTAGTTATTCTACCACGCTCGTTTAGCAGGGCGATTCCGTACTCCGATGGATCATCAACGAGAGAAAGCGCTATAGTCGCAATAGCCTTTTTATCCTTGTGGAATTGCACCAAACGACCAAGATCCATATCCACAAGATCGTCGCCGCCGACTACCAAGAACGTATCTTCGTCAAAAAAGTCTTCGCAGCGCTTTACGCTTCCTGCATCTCCCCACAGCCTATCTTCAGGAGAATAATGTATTCTCACTCCCCAGCGCTCGCCCGTCCCAAAGTGCGCTTGAATCTGATCACCCAAATAGTGAAGGTTTACAATAATGTCTCTGATCCCATTTCTGGCGAGCATTTCTACTATATGTTCCATTACGGGCTTATTAACAATAGGGACCATAGGCTTCGGTATGTTCCGAGTCAGCGGGTCCAGCCTCGACCCAACGCCCGCTGCTAGTATCATAGCCTTCATAACCAGAAACCTCTCTTATGGAAATTGTTGTCGCTTGTTACTCGCCCAGTTCCATTACGCATTTTCGCACGGCTTCTGCTACCTGTTCCCGCTGTGAGCCAGTGAGCTCAGGAAACACAGGCAGGCTTAACACTTCCCTAGCAGCTTTTTCTGCTTCGGGAAAGTCTCCCTCTCTATAACCCAACTGGGCATAAGCTTTTTGCACGTGCAATGGGCTCGGATAGAACACAGCAGATCCGATGCCCATCTCCGCAAGCTTGGCTTTTAGTTGGTCGCGCTTGCGATATCGCACAGTGAACTGGTGATACGTGTGATAATTTTCGGGTCTAGCAATAGGAAGCTGAAGAGGAAGGTCTTTCAAGGCCTCAAGGTAATACGTTGCGTTGGCAATTCGAGCCGCGTTCCACTCCGGCAGATGTTTTAGCTTAACACGCAAGATAGCGGCTTGTATTTCATCCAACCTACTGCAGTAACCGACATATTGATAAGAGTAGGATCCATCTTGTCCATGGAACCGCAAAGACCTGGCGCGCGCACAGAGCTCAGCATCGTTTGTCAAAACCATCCCACCATCGCCGCACGCACCAAGATTCTTCGTCGGATAAAAGCTCAACGTTGCAGCATCTCCGAATGCGCCTATGCCTTTGCCTTTGTGCTGCGAACCTATAGCTTGTGCTCCGTCGGCGATCAGCTTAAGCCCATGTTTTTTGGCTATCTCTTCAATACGCCCGATCGCCGCACACTGCCCGTACAAATGCACAGGCAAAATGGCCTTCGTGCGCTCCGTTATCGCCTGTTCAATGAGATCAGCATTTATGTTGAAATCCAAGGGGTCTATGTCGACATACACCGGCTTCGCGCCGACTATCATTATAGCCTCTGTAGTAGCGACGAACGTGAACGGCGTTGTGATGACCTCATCCCCAGGTCCAACACCTGCCGCCGCCAGCGCAACAATGATCGCATCTGTCCCCGAGTTAACGGCTATTCCGAATGAGCAATCGCAAACGGGCGGTACTTCGTTTTCCAAAGCGCTGACGTTCGGACCCAGAATGAATTGTCCGCCTTCCAGCACTGCGTTGACCGCGGAGAAAATCTCGTCTTTCAGCGCATCAATTTGCGCCTTGGGATTGGCCATTGGGATAGTCAAAACCGTGGCTCCTTTTCTCGTTCTGAGTCTCTTAAGTTCGGATACCGGGCAGTATTATGAGGTTTTTTGGCAACATCTGTCAAATGCGATGCGTCCTGCAAACACTGACAAGCTGCCGAGTTTATGTTTTTCAAATGGAAAGCTACTGTGTTGACTACCAGCCCTGCTTGCAGCTACCATGCTGTCGAGCGCGCTGAGACTGGAGGCACGGGTATGAAGCGTTCTACAATAAACAAATCAATAGAAGTTGCAAAAAAGGTTTTCGCAGCTGCCGGACTTCATTTGCCGCCTTTCGCTTACTGGACGGTTAAAGACTGGCAAACTAAGGGTCCGGAGGCGGACGAAATTCGGCTGGCACAGTTAGGCTGGGACGTTACCGACTTCGGATCTGGAAAGTTCGAGGAGTACGGTCGGACGCTTTTTACCTTGCGAAACGGATATCGCACTAACGGTTCGTACAACAAGACTTACGGCGAAAAGTTCATTCTTAATCCTCCCGGTCAACGAGCGCCTTTGCACTTCCACCGAAACAAGATGGAAGACATTATCAATCGAGGCGGCGGCAGCATAATGATTCGACTATACGCTTCAACGCCCGATGGCAAATGTTCCGATGAACCATTCATAGTGCACATAGACGGAGTGAAACACGAACTCGAGCCTGGATCAATTGTTCGTTTACAACCAGGGGAAAGTATCTACATCTACCCAGGGCTTATCCATCAGTTTTGGGGAGAAGGCGGATTCGAGATTGATGGCGTCTGTTACACAGTGAGCGGCGAAGTCAGTTCAATCTGCGACGATTGGCACGACAACTGCTTCTTAGAGCCAATGCAGCGTTTCCCAGAAATCGAAGAGGACGAACCCAGGCTGCACTATCTCTGCCACGAATATCCACCTGCTCGCTGCCGCGAATAGTGGGCGATTTGCGGGTAGCATTTCTTGTGCTACCAATTTGTCATACGTGCATTTGCGTTTGCCCCTATCAACCACCTACGCGGATACATAGATCGCCGAGGAGTTCAGATAGCAGATCACTTGTAGGATAGCCGTGGCCAAGATGTTGAATGAAGCCCTCACCCGCTGATCGTTTCACCAAACTGCCCTGTGCTGCGGCACTATCTTTCATGGTCTCGATGTACGCGTCCATCTTGTGGTGTTCTCGTAGCCATTCGCGCTGCGATTCGTGGCAGGACAACATGCGCGCCTTAGTTTCAATAACTTCGGAAATGTCTACCACGTGAGTTAGCGGCAACGGTCTGCCAAATATATCGACCAACCCCATTGCATTCCAGTAATAGAGATGTGGGACCGCAGTTAGAGGCTCGTGCGCTGACTGCGAATCACAATTTGGCACAGGAGCTAGAAAGCAAGCGTTTCTAACCAGTTTGGAAACCTCCTCATGATCCACCATATAATCCATCGGCGGATGTGTAAACACTAGAGCTGGGTTAACCTCGCGCAGTATCCGGTAGGTTATCATTCGGTACCAAATATCGTACTGTATTTCTCCGTCGTGTCCGCCAGCGTAATGGAATCGAGCGCCGATTAATTTCGCAGATTCAGCACTTTCTGCCAGCCGCTTTTTTCTGATCTCGTGTTCGGGGAGAGATACCGAACCATATTCTCCGCCCGCCATAACAGCAATGTGAATCTCACAACCTCGTTTCGCAAGTAACGCCAAGGTTCCGGCACATTGAAACTCAACGTCATCTGGATGAGCTCCAAAAGCAAGTACTTTCAACAATTCTTACGCCTCCTCGGGCCCGAAGATCAAGATATGATACGCCAACTTCCTACGCGAAACCTGCAACTCTAACACACAACCAGACTAGCAGCTTGTGCTAACATAAAAAGTCTTTTGTCAGAATTGTCTTGACCGCGCAGGTCTTTGGATTGGGTAAGTCGAAAATCGCTAATCGGAACCGGCATTGCGCAAAGCTGTATGCCGCTTAGTAGTTAGCACGGAGGTAGAGTCTTACTAATGCGCATTCTAAAAGGACTTTTCGGCAAAGTTGATCAGCTTTTGACAGGCAGACGTCCTGTTGACGACGAGCTTTTCGACGAGTTGGAGGAATGCCTTATACAAGCTGACATCAGCATAAGAACAGCTGCGAAGCTCGTTGACACCGTTCGGGAAGAATCCAGAAAGAAGCGACTTCGCGAATCCGAACAGATAAAGGAAAGTCTCAAGGATATCCTGAAGCGGATTCTTGTGTCGGGAGCGGACGCGACTCTTGCGGAACCTAAGGACAAACCCACAGTTTACCTTTTCGTAGGAGTTAATGGAGTCGGCAAGACAACTACAATAGCTAAGCTCGCACATAGATTCAAAAGCAAAGGTTACCGAGTTTTGCTTTCTGCAGCTGATACTTTCAGGGCAGCTGCAATTGATCAGCTAGAGATTTGGGCTGACAGAGTTGGCGTTGAGCTTGTGAAACATCGTCCCGGAGCAGACCCTGGCGCAGTGGTGTTTGATTCGATACAGGCAGCAATTGCGCGAGGAATAGATGCAGTCATTGTTGACACCGCCGGTCGGCTCCACACTAAGAGCAACCTAATGGAAGAGCTATCCAAAATAGCACGGATTTGTCGAAAGGCATTGGGTAGAGACCCGGACGAGACAATATTGGTTGTGGATGCAACCACTGGCCACAACGCAGTTAATCAAGCCCGGGAATTCGCGGCTGCAGTGCCACTAACTGGCGTCGCGCTGGCAAAGCTTGACGGCACAGCAAAGGGCGGTATAGTTGTGACGATTAGGGATGAACTTGGTTTACCCATCAAATTAGTGGGGACCGGGGAAAAACTTGACGACCTCGATGACTTCGATGCCGAAGAGTTCGTTAATGCATTATTCGAAACTTAACGCCAATCAGTGGTACTCCCAGTCGGCTATATTTGACAGGACACAATAGCTATGTGGACATACAAAGCAGAAAGACCTTACTTGAGTCTTGTAGTTCCGGCTTATAACGAACAGAACCGTATCCGGGATACGCTATCGAAAATCGCCCAGTATCTGAATACAACCGATTGGAGCTACGAGATTATAGCCGTGGACGACGGAAGCACCGACAATACATACAATCTTATGGTTGAGGCTGCCAACGAGCTTGATAATCTGAGGATTGTAAGCTATCATCCAAATCGTGGCAAAGGCTACGCGGTGCGACAGGGAGTTCTTGCGTCTCGAGGCAGTTACGTAGCCTTTTCTGATGCCGACCTTTCTACCCCAATAGATGAGCTCTCAAAGCTTTTTGCTGCTATTGAAAAGGGTTACGATATCGCCATAGGATCCAGAGCCGTAAAAGGCGCGGAAATAATGGTTCACCAGCCATTGTATAGGGAGCTTGGAGGGAAGGCTCTAAATGTGATAATCCGACTCTTGGCTGTTCCAGGCATCCGCGACACCCAATGTGGGTTCAAATTATTTACCGGCGAAGCAGCTCGGCGTATATTTGAGCTTTGTTTCATCAACGGTTGGAGTTTTGACGTGGAGGTACTGTACATCGCCAGGAGATTGGGCTACAGGATAGCCGAGATTCCAGTGAGATGGTCTCACGCAGAGGACTCAAAGATCAAGCCATTCCGCGCCGGTCTGCAATTGCTCTGGGACATTGTTCGTATCCGAACCAAACACAACTATCTGAAATAAGCCTATTACTGGTGCAAATAACGCTTCGACTGGTTTCGGCAATCTGCTGCTCGGATGTTGACGTTGGCTTGGCATCTCCAGGTTTGACCACGTGAGCAACAATATGGTAGACTGAAATACGAACGAGAAACACGTCAGACAAGGGGTCCCACGCAATGAAATCGTTTTTTGTTGCGCTCCAAATGATTAGCGCCATAGCGCTGATCGCAATTGTTATGTCCCAAGCTACCAAGAGTGAAGGACTAACTGGAACAATCGGAGGAAAGGCTGAGTCTGCTTTCCAAGGCAAGCCCGGTTTAGAGGAACGACTGAGCGAGATTACCAAGTGGGCAGCGATTACGTTTTTGGTGATGAGCGCGATCGTAGCATATTTGTTCCGGTAGCTATACTCTTGGGCTGGAGTCTGGTGACGCTCGAGCAAACGGTGTGCTAATTAAGTCTTATTGACAAGTCACCTAGGTTAACGACAAAAGCCGTATTAAGCAGCTTGCTCGACGTCGTAGTCCTGTGAAGATGTTGCAGCAAGAGGGCAACCGTGGCAATCGGTCAAGTGGCACTCCATGCATTCCGGATACTTAGGTTCTTGCGCCGAAGCCACGAGAAAGTAGTACAAGAGCGCACTACCGATGATCCACCCACCAAGAACAGCGATCCACATTTCTTGCACTTCCCCCCGATAAAATATTATTGGCAAAAGAGGCACTTATCACGAGACTACCAGCTACCGTTTAGATTTTTATCAGTTTCAAAAGCCGCTATCTGGTGGTATACATATTACCATTCGATATGGCAAAGTCCCCGCGCAAAACGCTCACGGTGCATTCCTTGACACCTTTACCCCTGTTCCATATCATAAAGTGGCATTTTGTTAATTAGCGAGTCCTGCAAATTCTTATCTGACGGGCTTTCGACTATGACGAGTCGATCCGACGCCGATATGTTGCATCCGGATCAGGTTATACTGTCGTGGACAGTACATTTGGCAGCTGTCTACCGATCAAAGCTTCCGGTGGCTTTGGCGCTTATTCTGTTTGCAGCTTTTTGCGCTTGGTTTGTTCTGGGACCCATTGGGTCGTTCGCCGTACTCATAGCACTGTCAAGCTCGATCTCGGAGTTCTTGTTTCCTGTCAGGTATCAGATTACGCCCACCAAGGCAATGTGCAAGACTATCTTGAAACACACTGAACTCGAGTGGTCGCGGGTGAAGCAGTGCTATGTAGACGATGATGGCATCAAGTTGAGCACTGTAGGTAATCGATCTCGCCTAGAAGCATTCAGAGGAATATACCTACGTTTTAACGGGAATCGAGAGCAAGTTATCGAAGCAGTTAGGTTCGCTAGAGAGTTATGCCCCTAGACATAGATCTACTTGAACCATTGACGCCTGAAGAAGCGTCAGCCATAGTGGATTCTATTGCCAGACGCATAGTAGAGCGCAGGTTGGAAACACCAGCGGTGCTTTTCTTCGAAATGCATAAACCGCTCTCTTTTCTCGCAAGTCAGGCGGCTATTGTTGCTATGCCATTCCTGGGACCTTTGATCGGTGCGCGGAGAATGGCTGACCTGAGCCGCTTACTCTCACAACGCGATTACGTCGAGCAATTGATCAGCCGAATAGAGGAAATGGCAGCGGAAAGAGATGAATTATCAGGAAGACAACCTCAGGAGAAGCCTGCCAAATCTGAGTGCGCCGGCAAAATAGCCGACGAAAAGTCCACTAATTCCGAGGATTCCAAATAATGAGTGAAGCCAGTCAGTATGCAAGCCCAGCGGTTTGGATAGTTGAGAGCTTGCTCGCATTCTTCATTCTTTGGAAGATTTTGTCTGCCAGGCGAGGGCGAGAACTGTTCATCCGCAGGATTCCAGGGTTATCTGCACTTGACGAAGCCGTAGGACGCGCCACTGAGATGGGAAGACCAATACTATTTGCACCAGGTCTTTCTGGCTTGGATATAGTGGGTCTTCAGTCAATGGCAATTCTATCCCATGTGGTTCGTAAGGCGGCGAAATACGGAACCAGGGTGATCGTGCCACTCGCCGATCCAGTGCTTTACACGGTCGCTGAAGAAGTCGCCAAGGACGCGTACAATGCAGAGGGTGTGCCCGAGCAATTCGATGCTGAAGACATACGTTTTCTATCGGACAGACAGTTTGCCTGGGCGTCGGGCGTGGTTGGGATACTACATCGCGAACAGGTGGCGTCTGCTTTATACTTCGGCTACTATTTTGCCGAGTCTCTAATTTTAGCGGAAAACGGCCAGATGATCGGAGCAATCCAGGTTGCTGGCACACCTGCAACCACGCAGATACCGTTCTTTTTGGCATCGTGCGATTACACTATAATCGGCGATGAATACTACGCAGCTAGTGCCTACCTATCGCGTGAACCTACCCTGTTAGGCAGTCTGGTAGGGCAAGACATGGGTAAATTGGTCATCATCGGCATTATAGCACTAGGTTCGATCGCATTCACTGCTAATGCTATTTGGCCGAATGTTGGCTGGCTATGCGACTTAACAAACACAATAGCAAAATACTTCCCAAGGAGTTAGTAGGAGCCAAGTGATTTCTTTTTGGCACTGGATTTCCGCACCCAGACACGGTTGGCAATTAACAGCATTTATATTTGGCGCTCTTGCGATCGGCTGCGGAGTACTTGCACTACTAGCTTCCACCACTCCGCGTTACAGAAAGACCTTGGTGGCTGCTGTAACCTTCCTGGCCGGTCTGTATTATGCTATAGAGTTCCTAATCCCCCCTTCCCTATGGCCGCTGGATCCGCCTAGAAACCCTTTTTCTGAAGTGCAGCCGCTCGTAGGCACTCTGACGCAGATCATTTGGAGTTTCGCATTATTCTTGGGTGTATGGAACCTGTTTCTCATACACGGGCGCGCCGTTGCGAAGCGCAGTCGGGGATGGTACAACAGCGCAGCGTTCTTCATATCATTCTTTGCCATAATGGGAGCCGGCCTCTTAAAGGACTACGCGCACGGGCCTGTGGCGAAGGTTTCCCAAAGCGTATTCACCATCTTGTTTAGTGGATTCCTGACATCACTGGATGCGACAATGTTCTCGCTGATCGCATTTTATATTGTATCCGCGGCCTATCGGGCTTTCCGAGTCAAGTCCTTGGAAGCGGGACTAATGATGGCGGCAGCGGGTATTATAATGCTTGCACTTGTACCAGTGGGAGCAGAGATAACCAACTGGTTACCGAGTACGGGTTTCTTGTCCGCACTTCGAGTAGAACGCATGGGCTACTGGTTACTTACAAGCCCAAACATGGCAGCCCAGAGAGCAATTGCATTTGGCATAGCTGTAGGCGGATTGGCGATGGGGTTAAGGATTTGGTTGAGTCTCGAAAGGGGCAATTTCTTTGACAGACAGCTATAAGTCCGAGCATATGATCCAATGAACATTCTCGAAAAACTGCAAACCATAGATAGGCGAATACTCTATTTACTGATCGCGGCGGTCATCGCAATTCCGCTTCTGCAGCGTCCCAGTCGACACCCGCGAATTGTCTTCTCCGAGGTAAAAAACGCTTACACCACACTGAGCAAAGTGCCTAAAAACAAGATAGTTATCATTTCTTGCGTATGGGGACCGGGCACACGAGCCGAGAACGAACCACAAACCAAAGCGATAATAAAACATTTGCTCATGGAAGACACCAGGTTTGTGATGTTGAGCTGGGATCAGCTCGGCTCTCAACTAACCTACGAGGACGCAGTCGAAATCGGCAAGCAGTTAGGAAAGCGCTATGGTAAGGATTGGGTTCATCTAGGTTACAATCCGGGTCCTATGTACGCCATCATACGCGGCTTGGGAAAAAGCTTCACTGGGGTGTTCAAAGTAGATAGGTTCGGCAAGAAGCTGAAGGATATACCTGCAACTAAAAATGTGCGCGACTACCGAGACATAGGCGCAGTCGTAGAGATCACACCATCCGGCACTGTATCATCTTGGATTGCTTACTTTAATCAGCCATACAATGTGCCGCTGGTTTTCTGTCCCACGGCTGTGATGTCTGCCGAAGCATATCCATACCTGGATTCAGGTCAGCTAGACGGCATGCTAAATGGCGTTATCGGAGCTGCTCAGTATGAAACCTTGATTGGTATGGAAAACGAACGAACATACGCAGCGGCAGCGGCTTGGGCTCTGTCTTGTGCGCACATATTTATCATTGTTCTGATAGTGCTAGGAAATTTGGGATATGCGCTGAGCAGGCGCTCTGCACCGCAAAGAGGAGGTGGTCGAACTGGCTGATTGGATAGCTGCAAACGCAAAAACTATTGCTTTGTGGTGTGGAGCGCTGGCAACGTTTGCCATATATAGCGTACTATACGCGGAAAACAAGTTCTACCGACTGTTTGAACACATATTCATAGGCCTCTCAGCAGGCTTTGGCGTATACGTAACCTGGTCTCAGGTCCTCGAACCCAAGTGGTGGCAGCCGATGGTCCATAAGGGACACTGGCAATGGGCGTTTGCTGCAGTGTTGGGTAGCATGTTCTATTTTATGTATTCAAAGAAGCACGCTTGGATAAGCCGCGTGATTTTTGGTCTGTTCATGGGTCTTTCTGCTGGACTAATGTTTAGAGATTTCTACGAGATATACTTCCCGCAAATGGGCGCTTCGATGAAGCCCATAGTTGGAAACGGAATGAGCTTCTGGGACAGCGTCAATGTGTTCATTTTCTACATGATCCTACTTTGCTCAATGACGTACTTCTTCTTCAGCTTCGAACACGACAGCCCGATTGTCCAAAAGTCTGCTGCTGCGGGGCGTTGGTTCTTGATGATTGGTTTTGGAGCAATATTCGGCGCCACAGTAATGGGAAGAATGACTTTGTTTATAGGTCGCCTCAACTTCCTCGTCATTGATTGGTGGCCCAGTGCTAGATCTGCATGGCAGTTTAGGACTTTTCAAGGCATAGTGGCTGTCATAATCGTTGCGCTCGTAGTTTGGATTATCAACGCTCTTAGAACTCGCAAATAACCATACCCACCCTCAGAAGCCCTTGCGCACAAAGTCTCCGCTTAGCCTCTATTGAACTTGTGCTGCTTAAAGATCACTTAGCAACCAACCAGTGGAGGTTTTGGCACGAATTATGCATTATTACCTGGCGGTGGTACTGCGCCCTGGCCGCAAGCCGCTGCTTCTGGGAGGGAGCGTGCTCGGGGATGGTTAAGTGCTTTTGGTGCGGAGCAGACAACAAAGAAAATGTGGATACCTGCGCGCTGTGCGGCAGGAAACTGCATTGGTCAACCTTTTTCAGGGGTGTTCTCCGACCATCGATCGGCAGTTTGGTCGGAAGCAAAACTCGCAGGGATCCAATTGTTGATACGCGATTCCGCTTGGCATCCTAGAGAATCTTCTC
>Ga0123519_10010718_pt1 | contig 13607 bp, 6 predicted proteins | sample YelNatPaOPRAMG02_FD_87396 | JGI IMG/M metagenome (GOLD analysis project Ga0123519, IMG submission 87396) | Hot spring microbial communities from Yellowstone National Park - Yellowstone National Park OP-RAMG-02 (version 2) | ecosystem: Environmental > Aquatic > Thermal springs > Hot (42-90C) ...
AGTGTGGTGGGTGAAGAAAAAGCGAAAGAGACTTTGAATGGTTATATTGCCTCTGGTGAAGAGATTTTTGATTATTTTGCAAGGGAGGTTTTTGAGAGCCAGCCCAAAGAGGTTCAGGAATTTCTGCTCAAGACCTCAATCCTTGAGGAAATAACCCCTGAGATATGCAAAGAAGTTCTTGAAATTGGTAATGCGCAAGAAATCTTGGAATATTTACTGGAGGAGCACATTTTTATTTCCACTTTTGAAGGATATTTTAAATATCACCCTCTTTTCAGAAATTTTTTATTTGAGTACTTAAGAAGGTGGGAAGACTCACAGAAAATCCATAGGTTAATTGAAAAAACTGCTTGGTATTTCCATCAAAAACGAGACTACATAAAAGCAATAGAACTTTTTTTAAAAATGGGTAATTATAAAAAAGTAGTGCCCTTGATTGAACAGTTTGGAGAAACATCCATTCTATCATCCCGGGATTATCTATTATTAAGTTGGATTAAACAAATCCCCGGTGAAATTCTCAAGGGAAGTCCAAAATTGATTATTTTTTATGCGGAAGCAATTTTATGGAGTGGGATTCAAAAAGAGGCGATCAATTATTTCAAGAAGGCGGTGGGAATTTATAGAAAAAGAGGAGATAAAATTGGGCTTGCTCGTGCGTATATTGGTGAAGCGCAGATTAAATCTAATCAAGGAAAAATAGTATCAACAATAAGATTGATTAATAAAGCACTTAAATTATTAGGTAATCGTGTGGACAGACTTAAGATAAGAGCATTTAGTCTTTTAGGAGGGCAGTATTTTAAACTCGGACAATTGGCTAAAACGAGAGAATGTGTAACTAATGCTTTAAAACTCGCCAGACATTTGAGCGACAGATACGAGTTAATGATTTTGAATAATCTCGGCGCTGTAAATCATGAGCTGGGATATATATGGGAAGCCGAGATGAATTATAAAGAAGTCATTAAGAAATCAAAGTCATTGTCCTCACCGGGAAACACGATTACCTATTGTAATCTTGCGCGTATTTCTTTTCTGCAGAATCGACTTGAAGATTCTTTTCAGTATATCACTACTGCGCTTGATATAGCGCGAAAAATCAATGACAAAAAAGGTGAAATTATTGCCCTTGCCACCATGGCTGAATATTATTATGAAAAGAAAAATTATGAAGAAGCACTCAAATTTCTTTTTGAAGCCACAGAAAAAAACAGTTCCCTCGGCGATGAAGTTCTAAGACAAAAGATATTATATGATATGGCTGAAGTTTACCTTATGAAGGGGAATATATACAAATCATTTAGTGCAATTGAACAAGCCATTGTTGGGGCAAGAAGAATAAATAATTTCTTCGCCCTCCCAGTTTTTTTGTTAACCAAGGCAAAAATAAAATTGGAACAGGAGAAATACAAAGAAGCAGAAGAATTGCTTATAGAATGTCGCACTCTCTGTGAAAGGCAAAAGAGATATTTCCATTTGATGGAGATTCTCTTTTATTCAGGAAAGTGTTCTCTTTTGCAAGAAAAATTTGATAAGGCAAAGGATGATTTTCTGAGGATGATGGATCTTATTCAAGAATTTGAATATGACTTTTATCTTAAAAAAATTGAAACCACAGAGTCCAGAATTATTCAATTTTTGATTGAAGAAAAGATTCATATTGACTATTTACAGTCTGTTTTGGGTAAAATAACAATCCAGCCCAAAATAAATGTTCACTTATTGGGGAATCTGATGGTATACATTGGAAATAGAGAAGTCTCAGATGCGGCTTGGAAAACCGAAAAGATCAGGTCAATATTTGCCTATCTTATTATGAATCGCAAAAGGGGTATGAGTTCTGAGGAATTGATGACAACCTTCTATCCTGACCTGGACAGAAATAAAGCCTCGCAGAATATACGTTGGGCAATCTATGTTATCAGGCAAATATTCGGGAAAGATTTCTTAAATTACCAAGCAAAAATGTATCACGTAAATCCTCTGGTCAAGGTCTGGGTAGATATTGAGGAATTTGATAAAAAAGTAAAAGAAGCAGCAAGGTCAAATAAAAGTAGTGAAAAAATACAAACCATTCTTGAGATTCTGGATTTATACCGTGGGGATTTTTTATATAATGTCTATGATAGTTGGACCGATGAACCGAGGGGATATTACTCATCAAAGTTTATGGAACTTTTAGAAACTACTGCAGAATATTATTTTATCAAAGAAGATTTCTCATTAAGTCTACGCTATTACAATAGAATTGTTCAGAAAGACGAACTCAACGAAAAAGCCTATGCTCGGCTGATGGAAATAAATTATGCCCTTGGGAAAAAGAATGAGGTGGTTAAAATATATAAAACAATGAGAAAAAAGTTTGAAGAAGCCGGTCTCCCCATAGGGATAGAGGCGCAAAGAGTTTATCAGAAATTACATATTCTAAAGCCTTAAAAACATTAAAATTTAGCCAATAAATTTTTATCTAACAATTTTCTAACACTCGGGGGGTATACTTGAGTAGAGGTGATTATGGGTAGAGGAATCAATATTCTCATAGGGTTATTCATCGGTTTTCTATCTTTTACCCAAGAAACCGATCCAATTCATCAAATATCAGAAAATTCCCGGGAGCCCCAATGTTCTCTCTCTGTGAGGCCTGCTCAAATTGCCCCGAAAATGTTGGATAGTATTGTGGTTTGCACGCTATGGGTTTACGGTGTTCCGAATCCAGGAATGACCAGCTGGCAAATATCAATGGTCTTTGACCCTTCAGTGCTTCATTATATGCAAGTAATAGAGGGGAACTTCTTATCCCAGGGGGGCAATAATTCCACACTCTTTGTTCTTCCTCAAGGCGACCCCCAGATAAATATTCGCTACCCAAGGCGAGAAGTATCAGAAGACAATCAGGGTGTGCTTTTTGGATGTGCAATTCTCAGCGGAAATACTCCACCTGTTGGAAGTGGATGGTTAGCCGCGGTGCGATTCAAAGTCCGAAATTTGGGAACAACCAAAATCTCCGCTGATACAATGTATTCCATAATGGTTCAGGTTCCAACCTCTGAATGGTATGAATGGGGAACACAGAACAGAGGCAAATTCTCCCCTATTCTCTTCAGCGTTTACAATCCGTAGGAGGTGCGTAATGGTTATAATGCTTTTTTTGCTCAGCCAATGGGGAGACATAATAAGACTTACAACTGCTAATGGTCTTTCTTATGTTTCCAATCAAAATGCCCGTAGCGTAGCAGCCGCAAATGATACGGTTTGGGTAGTATGGTCAGATAATCGGAATGGCAGGTGGCAGATATATTATAAACTCTCCACTAATGGAGGTTCGGGATGGTCCGCCGACGCGATGGTTGCGGATTCGGGATTCTGTCCAACTGTGGTTATTCCGTATCCTATTGGAACCCAATCAATATGGGGTTCTGTCCTTGCCTATTGTGCATTTATGACTACCAAATATGGAAACTGGGAGATTATGACTTCCTTCTATTCAAAAAGTTATGCACAATGGATTACCGCGCGATTTACTACTGAATCTCATAATTCTATTTATCCTTCAATTGCTGCGGACAGCTCCTATATTTTACTTCTCTGGATGGACGACCGCACAGGCAACTGGGAGATTAGATTCCGCCGGAGCACAGATTATGGGACAACTTGGAGTGCGGACTCTGCATTGACCATCAACAGCGGCCATTCCTGGTTTCCGCAAGCCGCGCTGAATAGACAAAAATTCTATGTGGTATGGCAGGATAACCGCACAGGTAATTTTGAAATTTATTTTAAAAAATCAACCAATGCAGGGAGGAACTGGTCTTCGGATAGCCAACTTACGTCCACCACATCTCAGAGTTATTGGCCTACAATCGCAGTTAAAGACAATTATATTTATGTCGCCTATATTGAGAAGGGAGACGAACTGGGAAGGGGATACGATGACGAGATATATTTCATTCGCTCCACAGACGAAGGAAACACCTGGTCATCCCCGATCAATCTATCCGTTGGTATAGAAAATAACTTTCGGACAGGGGATCAATATAACAGTATCTGTCCCTCAATTGTTGCGAATAAAAATTTTGTAGGGCTTGTTCGTGAGCGGGCAATAAGTATTGACAATGGGGGGCAGCAGTCATGGCAGATTGAATTTCGCAGGTCCTCTGACTATGGGCAAACCTGGCAAGCAACCTGGACAACGCTTGCATTATGTAATAATGATGATACACTGGTCTGGGCGCCTTCTCTTTGTGCGGACCCGGTAAAGGATATGGCTTATGTCACCTGGTGGAAACTGGTTTCGGCAACAAATGCAGAAGTCTATATTAGAAAAGGCACAGGGGTCATCGGTGTTGATGAATGGCAATACCCGGCTGAGCAGATCTCCGACTTCAACTGCGCGCTTTTCCCTAATCCCTTCACCAAGGAATTGAATATTAAATTCCCAGACTTAGTCGGTCAGGAATATACCATAAAAATCTATGATTCATCTGGCCGTTTGATTAAAGAATTCTGCATTGATCCGAATCAAAATACCAAGATACAATCCCTGAAATGGGGAGAATTAGATAATCATGGGAATTCAGTCCCGCCCGGTGTATATTTTATTTTGCTGAAACTCAGGGAGAAATGCATCTGGAAAAAAGTTTGTAAATTAGAATAAATAAGAGAGGTAGAGATGGAATTAAAGATTAACCATTTTGTGATCGGGATAATAATCTCGCTCTGTTTTAGTTTTAGCGAGAATAGTGATGGAAAAAAAATAACCATGAGAGATTTGCTTGTAAGGTCTAAGAAGCCGGAGGTAAACTTTAATATTGGGCACCATTTTGAGCCCAAGTCGGGTCGCGAAATTCCCCTTGAAAACTTTCCATTCTGGATATCCGACCCGGTGGGATATGCAGTCTGGGGTGCACACCTTGCGGATATCACTGGAGATGGTTATCCAGAGGTGATACTCATTAGTGAACAGAGTCCAAATTACCTGTTCATCAATCATAATGGTATCCCAAGCACAAGCCCGGATTGGATTTCTAATGATATGGACTTTAATGTGTTCGCAACATTTGGTGATTATGATAATGACGGTGACCTTGATATGGCAGTTGGTGCTTATGCATTTTTAGGGGGGAGGGCAAGTCTATATCGTAATGATAATGGAATGTTAACCCAGAACCCGGTTTGGAATGCGGGTTATACCGGCGGCACCTGGTGCGGGTGGGGCGATGTTGATAATGACGGCGACCTTGATTTAGCAATAACTGATTTCTACCAATTTCCGGCTGTCTTTATGAATGATAATGGAGTTCTGGAGACATACCCTTCTTGGACCGGCTGGGACTATTCTATGGATTTCGGTGGTGCCTGGATAGATGTTGATAATGACGGCGACCTTGATTTAGCGGTTGGTGGCTATGGTTGGCAGCAGAATGTTCCGATTTTAAGAATTTATAAGAATGACAATGGGGTCCTGGAAAATATTGCTTCGTGGCAGTCATACCAGCCCCCCTGGGCACCTTTGGGTGCAACCTTGGCAGCTGGAGATATAGATAATGATAGTTGGATTGATATTGCCGCAGTCCACTCTTTAATATATAATGCCCCTGATTTAATCTATAAAAACTATGAAGGAACATTGGGAATGGTGCCATATCAAGAGTTTTATAACTCCGGCTGCACTTGTGGTGCAGTGTGGGGCGATATAGATGGCGATGGGTTTTTGGACCTTGCAGTGAATAATAATAATGAGGATATTGGCCAAATTTATGTATTCCAAAATGCGGGAGGACTACTATATATTTCACCCACCTGGAACTCTACAACCCCAAGTGGTCTGGGTATTGACCTCGGTGATATTGACCAGGATGGACTGGTATATAGGGAAGACACTCTCATTGGAAATGGGGTGAAAAAACTCTTCTATACCACCAAGATGCCTTTCCATAAACTCCAAGAAATTACCGTGAGTGAAATACCGGTTCCTATAAGTGACTACTGTTATGATTTTAAGGCAGGCTGGATTTCTCTAAAAAATACACCACCTTCCGGGGCTGAAATAGTTATTAAATATACTTACTCCCTTGACCTTGACCTCTTGGCTTCTGGTGATAATACCTGTCAGGGTTATCTCTTCCGAAATATAAGCACAGGCATCAAAGAAATTGCTAACAGAGGTTTAATAAAAGGGTCCTTTAAAATCTGCTCAAATCCAGTGCATCAGGGTAATCTTCAGTTTGTTTATAGTTTAAAAGCCCGGTCCTTTGTGCAATGCGATTTATATGACTGTATGGGCAGGAATATCGGGACCTTAATCAAATCTATTCAGCCCTCAGGAGTTTACAGGTTTAATAAAACTCTGAATATTCCTTCTGGAAGTTATTTTGTAGTGCTGAAGGCCGGGGATGAAATAGTTACCCAAAAAATAATTGTCATTCAATAAGAGGAGGTTGTTATGAGGTACCACATCTTTAAAAAAATTTTCCCTTTTATATGGGGAATCTTTTTTGTTATTGGACGTCTCTATGGTTTTGGTGAGTTTCTCCTTGATACGACATATTATCCCCTATGTGCCGGCTTTGGGCACAAACCAGCAGTTGCCTTTGATGGCACAAATTTTATTGCAGTTTGGGAGCAAGATGGAATTTGGGGGACGCGCGTTGACCAACTTGGAACTGTAATTGATACCTCTGGCTTTTTGATTTCAGAAATTGGACACACCCCGGACATAAAATTTGATGGAGTAAATTATCTTATTGTCTGGGAGCAAGACTTCAATATTTATGGAACACGAATTTCTCCTCAAGGGGTTATCCTTGACACCGTTGCTTTTCCAATTAGCATTGCTTCAGGAGAACAGGCCAGTCCACGTCTTGCATTTAACAGCACAAACTATTTTGTAATCTGGCGGGACAACAGATTAGGCTTTTCTGCAATATATGGAGCAAGGGTCACACCATCAGGACAGGTTCTTGACCCAAATGGAATTTTCATTACTTCTTTGGGCGACTATGCAAGCGTGGCTTCTGATAGTTCCAACTATATGGTCGTTACCGTCTGTCCGGGCTGGGGGACATACTGTTATAAAGTTTCAGCGAATGGTGTTGTAGGGCCTGCGAATTATGTTTCCTCCTACTATTTAGTCCCATCCCTTGAGATTTCCTTTGATGGGGTCAACTACTTAGTGGCCTGGGGAGAAATAGGCACAATGACAATAAAAGGTGCTCTTGTGGATACCTCAGGATTCTGCCTTAATCCCAATGGTTTTACAATTGTAAACCAGTCGGTCAATTATTCAATGAAAATGGCTTTTGATGGCACAAAGCATCTCATAGTTTGGGATGGCAATGACAATTACTTGCATGGCGTGTTTGTCTATCCCGACAACACCGTGGCACTGCTTGGGCCAATCTATGCCTCGGAAGTTAATGAATTTGCCAACTTGGCTTATGGTAATGGAGAATACTTTATTGCCTGGGAAAGGTTGGGTTCGGCTAATTACCCCCCGCCACCTGTCCTTATGGGAACAATGGTTGATACTACAGGTGCAAACATAATTCCTGATGGTTTTTTTGTTATACTCAAACCCCACGCACAGTCAAGTCCTGCACTGAGCTTTAATGGTTCAGAATATTTATGTATGTGGCAAGAGCAGGAAAATAATGACTACAATATCCGCGGTATTAGGGTTAACCAAGTAGGGCAGATAATTGCTCCAGTTATTCGTGTAGCTGGTTCATCTTCCCTTGATATTAACCCCGCAATTACTTCAAATGGAATGGACTATCTATGCACCTGGACCCAACATTATCCTTGGCTGACTTCTGAGTTAGATACACTAATGGCAACTCGCATTGACCAGAGTGGTGCAATCATTGATACCCCCAGAATAAGAATTGTCGGCGGTTTAAGCAGTTATTATTATAAACCCACCCAATCTGCGATTGCGTTTGATGGCAATAATTATTTTATTGTCTGGGATTCTACTCAATATTCTAATTCTTTCTTTGGGAATATCTGGGGGACATTCATATCCCCAGCAGGAAGTATTCTCCAGTCGGTTCTCATTGTGGGTCTGGGAAGTCGACAGATTTCGCCAGCACTCGCATTTAACTCTACAAAATATTTAGTGGCTTGGCGAGACAACCGCTATGGTTGGGTGAATCAATATGAAGTGTATGGTGCGTTAGTATCGCCTGATGGAATTATTTTGAAGGATAGCATTAAAATTTCACCATTTATTCCCGCAAATGATTATTTAGACCCGAGACCGGCAGTTGCCACAGATGGAGATAACTATTTTGTTGTTTGTGCCTATCGGGAATATAGTGGTGGCCAGGATAATTATAACATCTATGGCACCCGGGTAGATTCTACGGGCAATATCCTTGACCCTTCAGGAATTCCTATCTGCACTGCACAAGGAACGCAAGGAAATCCAGCCGTAGTATTTGATGGAATAAACTATATGGTTGTCTGGCAAGATAATCGGAACGGAGAATACGATATATACGGAGCAAAGATAAGTCGCTCCGGCGTGATTATTGACACCTTTATTGTCTCAAATCAAGAAGGCGACCAGATTGAACCAGAGATAATCAGAGGAAATGGTGATACATTATTTATTGTTTATACTGGTTTCACTCCTGAAATCAACGGGCGTCCGGCTAATACAATGCGCATCTGGGGTAAATTCTATCCATTCACTTCGGTTGAAGAAACCGTTACACGCTCTGTGCCCGACGCTCTGTGTCTTGAAATCTATCCGAATCCATTCAGGAATGCTGTAAGCATTAAATTCCAAATCCCAGAGCAGGGAGTAGCCAGTAGTCAGAAGTCAGTAGTCAGTATAAAAATCTATGATGTGACCGGCAGATTGGTAAAAGATTTTTCAAGATTTACGAGTTACGATTTACGCCCTACGAGTATCGTCTGGGACGGCACCGATGATTCTGGACACAAACTCCCATCAGGGGTGTATTTTATAAAATTTACAACGGAAGGATTTAATGTGACACAAAAAATAATATTGTTGGAATGATTCTCCACCTACAAATCAGGGAGTAGAAAAATGATGGAAAATTTGTTTATCGTTCTCTTCTGTATATTACCCCAAGTTCAAAGTAAAATTACACCCGAACTCCTTGCGATTTTAGAGCAAACTTTGCCTGATGATAAAGTCCTCGTCATTGTCCATATGAATACTGAATACCCATACAGTCTAATTCAAAAAATGACTCCTTCCCAGAAATGTGTAATTTTTCGTGATATTGCCTATAATTCTCAAAAGCCAATAATTGAATATTTAAAATCCTTACCTAAAGAAAAAATAGAACTCGGTGGCCAATTTTGGATATTTAATGGGTTTCATTTGAAAACAACAAAAGAGATAATTAAAGAACTCGCAAATAGGAGTGATGTCTGGTTTATCTGTGAGAATGGAACTGTGTATCTAACTCATCAAAAGGGGAACAAATTTGGTTTAAGAAATCCAGAATGGAATATTCAAAAAGTAATGGCGGATTCCTGTTGGTCTGCAGGGTTTAATGGAAATGGCATAATCATTGGACACATTGATACTGGGGTGGATGTGGTACACCCGGCACTGGATGGAAAGTGGTTATCACCTTTCTGGCTTGATGCTGTGAATGGTCAAACATCTCCTTATGATGACCACGGTCACGGGACCCACACAATGGGCATAATCTGTGGGGGAGATGGACCCGGTCCTTTTCCTTATGATATCGGGGTTGCATACGGAGCCAAATTCATTCCGACAAAAGGTTTTTGTAGTTATGGATATGGAGAGTATATCTGGATTGATTCCTGTATGCAATATCTTGCCGATTTAAAATTGGGAGGCATTGATATTCGGGTGATTGGTAATTCCTGGGGCACAAATAACACCACGAACCTCCACTGGTGGTCAATCATCTTTAACTGGAAAGAACTTGGAGTTTTACCAGTTTTTTCCAACGGTAATTGTGGTCCAAGGGTTGCCGCACCAGCAAGTTATCCAACAACCATTGGTGTCGGTGCTACCGATATCAATGATAATATAGCATTTTTCTCTAATCCTGGCCCTGCCCCTAATCAACCACCCTGGAATAATTCGAATTACTGGTATTATCCAGATTGGAACCTTCTAAAACCAGACCTATCTGCTCCAGGTGTAGATATCCGTTCGTGTGTGCCTGGTGGCGGCTATGATGTGTGGAGTGGAACCTCAATGGCTTCGCCCCACATCACCGGGGGGGTTGCACTCCTCTTGCAGAAAAATTCAAATCTAAATCTAAACGAGTTATACGAAATTCTCATCCAAAATTGTGACTATCCGACTCAGGGGCAACCTTATCCAAATTATAATTATGGGTGGGGCAGAGTTAATTTGTGGCATTCTTTACAAATAACACCATATCCTGGTACACCGGACGTTCCCACTATTGTCAGTCCCTTTGATTGTGTGCGCCTGCCTGATTTACACCCTTCGCTAAAATTCTATTCTATTGACCCTGATAATGACAGTATCCGATACCTGATTTTATGGGATACTGACCCCGATTTTGCTTCACCAGAGAGTTCTATAACTTCTCTATACCCAAGCGGCATTATCGTGAATTTCGTTATTCCTGTTACACTTTTGAACGGCGAGACCTACTGGTGGAAGGTAAAATGTCAGGATCTAACTGGAGCAGGACAGTGGACCAGATACACAATTCCACGTTCATTTACGATTGATACAGCGCTTCCTTTAAATACTTGCTCTTGGTTTCAAACAAAGGGCAAACAGTTCGGTTATAATTATTTACGTGGGCTCAAAGTTCAGGGAGATAGTGTCATTGCTTATTTCAACCAGGTGCTCTATGATACACTCTTTGAAGAACATTTTGAGGATATAGGTGTTCCTTTAGGTTGGACAGTAATAGATGGAAACAATGACGGATATAAGTGGACAGTCGGAACAACCGATGATTTGGAAGGACTTGTGCCCCCCAATTATGGCACCCAGTATGCCTACTATTCTGACGATGATGCAGGGGCTGGGGTGATAAATTATAATGAGGAGATTCATTCGCCCCCAATTTATACCAGTTCTGTTTGTGGCAACTTAATGTTTGTTTATGGTTATGGATTCCGGATCAATGAACTGGTCGGGGAGAAGTTCCGGGTGAAGATGCGTAAATTCAGTGGAAATAATTGGAGTAATTGGTTTGACCTCAGACTGTACACAAATAATGGATATGGCAATGGAGCATTCAATTTGAATTCCTATTTACCTGCGGATTCGGTGCAGTTCAGCTGGTTTTATAGTGATAGTTCATCGTCTTCGCACTGGGGATGGGCCTGCGCATTTGACAATGTGATTTTGTGCCAAACATACCCTCTGGGAGATTCTGGAAAAATGATAGGCGTTGGGGTTGATTTTCATAGCCTATCAACTACCTATCCAAGACCACATTGGGGTGATGCAGTGTGGCATAAGGCAACACCTGATGATTCAATCGGTATTCAGATTGAATATTTTAATGGCACAGAATGGCAGCTTGTGCCGGAGAGTGATTTACCAGGTAACTCAGCTGGTTTCTATACAACTAACATTTGGGGCAGGATTGCTCTTGATGACCTGGATACCACCATTTATCAAAAATTGAGATTGGTTGGATTATTCTACCAGAAGAACCTTGATTCACCTTCTGAACCAGCACTTTTAGATTGGGAATTGGGGAATCTGGAAAATTAAGGTATCAAAGAAGAGAAAACCACAAACTTAAGTAGTGGCGAAATGAAATTAGATGTTTGTCCGAATCCGTTCACAAAAAAAACAGAGATTAGATACGAGATACGGGATGAGCGGTTAATGGTTAACGGTAAATGGTCAGCGGTCAGTTTAAAAATCTATGATGCAGGGGGTAGACTGGTGAAACAATGGGACTATGAGACGACGAAATTATCAAGCCGAGTTGTTTGGAACGGCACTGATGATTTTGGCCGTAGGTTACCAGCGGGCGTTTATTTTTGTGAACTGAATGATAATGTTATTAAAAAAATAAGAAAGATAATAATAGTGCATTAAGAAAGGATAGGAATAATGTTTAAAAAAGAAGTAATAAAAATCCAAAAAAGGGATATCATAACAGTAATCTTTCTTTTCACTACAATCTTTGCCCAGAGCGAACGTTGGATTTATCGGTATAATTCTCCTTATAATAGTGCTGATTGGGCAACTGCAATTGTTAATGATAACGATGGAAATCTCTACATTGGAGGAGTAAGTTATAGCCCTGGTAGTGCTGATTATGATTTTGTAGTGATTGGTCTTACAAATACCGGTAGCGAAAGATGGGTTTATAGATACAATCACTCTGGTAATGACCACTTGAATTCAATTTGCTATGGCACAGACGGTAATATTTATTGCGCTGGTTATACCGCGGGAATTTCTTCCGATTTTACGATACTCTCTTTAACCCCTGAAGGTACTCTCAGATGGATATACACATATAATGGTTCCGCTAATTCTTATGATGAGGCCACATCAATCGTTTATGGTTCTGATGGAAATATCTATGCTGCCGGCCGCACTTATCAGGACGGAAGTTATGGCGACTTTACTGTTATCAGTCTCTTAAATAATGGAGTAGAGCGGTGGATTTACCGATATAATGGTCCGGGAGACGATGGGGCTTCAGCAATTATTTATGCACCCGACAGTAACTTATATATTGCAGGTATGACTACAGATATTCTTTACGATTTCACAGTGATTAGTTTATCAAACGATGGCTCCGAGAGATGGGTGTATCAGTATAATGGCCCTGATAATGGTGATGACTGGGCTTATGGAGTGGTTTATGGGAATAATGGGAATATATACGCCGCTGGTTATAGTAGAGGAGTTGGAACGACTTATGATATCACGGTAGTTAGTCTAACAGATTCCGGAATAGAGAACTGGATATATCGTTACAGTAGCCCTGGTTACATATATGATGTAGCAACATCAATTACCTTAGGGCTTGACAACAATATCTACATCAGTGGCAGGAGTGGAACATCAAGCAACTATGATATGATTGTGATAAGCCTAAGTGACTCAGGAATGGAAAGGTGGAATTATATCTACAATGGCTCTGGTAACGCCAATGACGAGGTTAATGCAATTGCCTGGGGATTGGATTGCAATATCTACATTGCAGGGTATAGCACTGGTGTCGGTTCCTGTTCAGATTTTAGTTTGATAAGTCTTACAACCTCTGGTGTTCAGAGATGGGTTTACCAGTATAACGGTCCTGCAAATAGTTATGATTATGCCGTTTCGGTTATTTATGCGGGAGATAGCTATATATATGCAGCAGGAGGTAGTTGTGGAATAGGAACTACCGATGATTTCGTAGTAATAAGCCTGGATCCATGGACGGGGATTAAAGAGAATGAGTGTGTTAAGAATTTAAGAATCGAAATCCCCAATTTAGAAATTGTGCCCAATCCATTCCGGAATGCTACAAGCATTAAATTTCAAATCCCAGAACAGGGAGTAGCCAGTAGTCAGAAGTCAGTAGTCAGTATAAAAATCTATGATGTGACCGGCAGATTGGTTAGACAATTTAACCATTTAA
>Ga0123519_10010720_pt1 | contig 13606 bp, 10 predicted proteins | sample YelNatPaOPRAMG02_FD_87396 | JGI IMG/M metagenome (GOLD analysis project Ga0123519, IMG submission 87396) | Hot spring microbial communities from Yellowstone National Park - Yellowstone National Park OP-RAMG-02 (version 2) | ecosystem: Environmental > Aquatic > Thermal springs > Hot (42-90C) ...
GCATGGATTTTTCATAATTAAATAAGTTTTACATAATCGAACACTTTCTGCTATGTGCGATAAAGAAATATTATCTCTGTTGCAAACATACGGTATTCGCATGATAATAAATGATAAATCGAGGTGAGTTCTATTATTATGTGTTCGCGATCCCCAAAGGCCATGCCCATCGAAGGGATCATTATTTGATCTGCGATTATCTTCAGGTTCGTGACTGGGTTCTCGAATTTGCGGATCCATTGGGGAAAGACCATAAGAGCCATAAGGATTGGAGAGCCAGTATCACCATCGACCGTGGCATTTCCAAGGAGCGACAGGCTTACTTTCGATGGGGTGACGAGCCTGCAGGGATTTGGAAATATCCTTCCCGGATTGTGCGGATCGACAATATCGACTCGGTTGTTAAATACCGTCAACTGGAAACGTTAGGTCTGCATGTGGGGACCGCGGGCCCCACGGGAGAATCTGAAGCTCACAAGCGTTTAAAATTGTATATCGCTCAACATCCGACGTTATTGGCTTTAAGTGAAGTAGCAAAAGCGGAACTAGAACATAAATTTATTACCGGAGATACTGTGGACGTACTTTTCTACAATCATGGACCGCTACGGACAGTCGCCGAAGTGGAGGTGGCCGGTTCTCAGAATATTATCGTGGGGATCCATCAAGCGATCAAATACCGGAGCCTTGCGGCCGCGGAGGCGAGGATCGATCTGTTCGATTCCGATGACCTCAAAGCCTACGTTGTATCCTACGAGGAGGGAGGAGAAGAAGCTGCCGAAATGGCTCATGCATACAATGTTGAATTGATCAGCGTCGAAAAATCCGAGGTGTTGAAACCGATCTAGACGGATTATACGCGGATATATAGAATGTACGCCCAGAGGGACTCGAACCCCCGACCTACTGCTTAGAAGGCAGTTGCTCTATCCAGTTGAGCTATGGGCGCACGGATTCGGGATGGAGGGATTTGAACCCCCGGTCTCCTGCTCCCAAAGCAGGCGCCTTAGCCGCTAGGCTACATCCCGATACACTGTGGCTGAGTAGGGAGAGTATAGCCAGGAGGGGTGGGATGGTCAAGGCGGGAGAATAATGCCAAATCAGGTGTACGGTTTGGGCATTTCGTGATTTCCTTCGACCGTACAAGGGGTGTACAGGAACTTCTACGTGTTGATCGATGTGTAAAGCCGACAGATTGTGGCGTGTGGAGTCGTTTTTAAAGACGTTGAAGTTATCAGTGGCATGTCTATGGTAGTGATACTTTATGAAAAAATTGCAAAAAATATGAAGTGACCTCATAATAGATTCACATGAGAGAAAACCTCACTCACTTAAGGCTCCTCTTCCTTTTCTTATTCGTTTTTCCTAACTATACGGTGATGATGCTTTTTAGCCAGTCTATGGGATCTCTTCCTGAGTCGGCTCTGGTGTTTCTGTACATGGCTCAAGCTGGATACCAACCAAAGGACATCCTGGAAAGGACGCAAGAATATACGCAGCGGTACGGAACTTCAGTCAAAGTCATCTTCAAAGAGTATGAACAGATGTATGATGGAATCCAGGAAGCGGCAAGGCAACCCGTTTCTCCCTACGATGTTGTGTTGGTTGATCTCATTTGGATTGCTGAGTTTGCCGAGAAAGGAATTCTAACTCCCCTTGGATCTGAGGATGTACGGACTATCCTAAAAGGGATGCCTAAACGGATAACGGATGCGTTTTTCTATGAGGATAAGTTCTGGGCCTATCCCTTTCTGGCAAACATGCAAGTTTTTTTCATCAACTACGATTATCTCCAACAGATCGGCAAAAGCCGTCCACCCCAGAGTTTGGAAGAACTCGTATACTATGCCCGGGAGATAAAGAGAAGGGGAATCCTTCCATTTCCCCTGTTCGATTCATGGAAAAAACAAGAAGCTCTAGTATGCGAGTTTGCCTGGATCCTGGGTTGTTTTGGTGGCAGTTTCACAGGAGGAGATGGCGGGGTTCAACTGAACACAGAAGCCGCCTTCAAAGCGCTTTCCTGGATGAAGAGTCTACTGGACGAAGGGTTGATGAATCCCTATGCACTCCAGAGCGATGAACTCTTCGTCTCTGAGGTCTTTCTCAATGGGGATACGGCATTTACTACTAATTGGACCTACCTCCTTCGCTATTTGAACGAATTCCCCTATTCTCAAAAAACACTCAGTGCTGCTCCTATTCCTCGCTCCTACTCGAGCAGTTCGGATACAACTCGATACTCTTCTGTCAGTGGTTTTCAGGGTCTAGGGATCATGGGTACCAGTCGGAAGAAAGAGGAGTCGAAACGATTCCTGCGATTCCTCGCCTCGCCCGATTTCCAGCGAAATCATCTGAGTGAACTTCCCGTGTGGACATCTCTTTGGAGGAGTCCCCTCGTTAGAGCTCAGGATCCTTACTTGAATTTGAAGGAAACAGTGTTGGAGCATGTGGTGAATCGCTTCCAACATCCTCGGTATCGGGATATTTCTCGCTTGCTCCAGGAAGAGCTGTTTCGAGCCTTGACAGGTGCTCAAAGAGTGGAAGAAACACTAAGTAAGATGCAGGAAGTAATCAGGGCTTTTAAGAAATGAAACACGGCCATGGTTTTCGATCTACCCGTATTTCTGTACGGGTTATCCTTGCTTTCCTGGGATTAGTCCTGTTCCAAGGAATTATTTCCATCATCGGAGTATCATGGATCATTCAAAGAGCCAACGAGGAATCCTTTGAAAACGAAATCCGTAGAACGGTAGACTCCGTTCGAGCCTATACGGATGATGCAATCCGGGATATAAAGGTGAAAACCAGCCTTTTGGCTGGCCAAAAAAAGGTGATCGACTATACGGACTATAGTCTATATAATCTCTTGTCTCAAGAATTGAGTCTCTTTCGTATACCGATGCGGATAGATGCTATCAGTGTATTACGCCCCGATTCGTCAATTATTGCCTACAGTGGTGAATCTTACGTGGTTCGTTTGGCCGAAACACATTCCATTGTAAGAAATTTCCTGGAAGGAACGCCGATCTTCTTATTGAACATTGAAAACCGCATTTACCTCTGGGTTGTTTCACCCATTCTGAGGGAAAAGATTCCTATTGGGTACCTGGCGTCAGCCATCCAGTTGGATCGTACCTTTTTACGTCCCCTTGAGGTGGCAGTCGGGGCACGGGTGATGTTCAGTCTGAAGAATCAAGCTTTTGTGAGCACTGGCTTACTGGATCGGATCACCATTCATATCCTAGAACGGTATTACAAGAAAGAGTTGACATCTCAATCGGATATTAGTGGCCGAATCGAGTCCCTCGTATATAAGGCCACTGTCATTCCTTCTCTACCCGAGTTGTACGCTTATTGTTTTATCGATACTGCAGAGTACCACGCCCTGTTCAGACAGTACACCTACTTCTCTATTGGGTTCCTGTTCCTTGTAATCATCATGGCTACGATTCTGGCCATCCTTTTCTACAGAGTGACTTTCTTTGTTCCTCTTGGATTGTTCATGTATGCAGTTCAAAAAATAGCCAGTGGGGATCTGAGCTATCGTATCGACACTACTATGGAAGATGAGTTCGGAGATTTGGCACTGGCATTCGAAGACATGATGGAGAAGATTCGTATCCGGGAGCAACGAATCAAGGAATTGGGCAATTACAACGCTCTTATTTTGGAGAACGTACCGGCAGGTATCATGACCTTCGATCTTGAAAACCGTCTTTCTGCCTATAACGAGAAGTTTACCCAGCTTACGAACCTTTCCCTATCGACCGCCTCTATCGGACAGGTGTACTCTCAAATCGGCCTGCCTGTACAACTCGAGCAGGTCTTGACAGAAGTGTTTCGGGAAAAACGTTACGTATCCTTTAAGGAATTGATCCTGGATAGCGTTTCTGATAAGAGGATTTTTTCTTTGACCCTGGTTCCCCTTTTATCGGAAGGGAAGGAGGAAGTGGGAACCCTCCTTGTTCTACTTGATATTACGAAGGAGAAAGAGTTAGAACAGAAACTTGCCCTTTCCTCTCGAATGGCTGCAGTGGGAGAGATGGTAGCGGGAGTAGCGCACCAGTTGAGGAATCCTCTGGCAGTTATGAAGATGTCCTTTGAACTCTTACAGGAACGTTTGGATGCTGTAGCTATTGCCAAACGGGATCCCGAGACAAAAAAATTGATGCAGGCAGTTATTTACGAATTAGACACTTTAGGAAAGGTAGTTTCCAACTTCTTGGATTTTACACGTCCCTTTTTTATGCACAAACAAGAAACGAATATTTCTGTATTTCTGAAGGAAGTCTGCAGTTCGTTTCAAAAAGAGGAGCATAGGGTTTCCCTCAGGATTGTTGTGGATGTGCCCAGGGAGTCCTACTCGTTCGATCCTATTCTTATCGGTCAAGCTCTACGGAATTTGATCCAGAATGCGATTGATGCATCTCAGGATGGGAATGAGGTTTACCTTAGAGCCTATCAAGAAGAAAACTCTTTAGTACTAGAAGTGGAGGATCATGGTCCAGGAATTCCAGACGAGGTAATGAAGAGAATTTTCGAACCCTTCTATACCACTAAAACCCATGGTACGGGTTTGGGTTTGTCGATTGTGCATCGGATTATGGACGTGCATGGGAAAAAGTTCGAACTCTTCACTAAGCCTGGAGAGGGGACACGAGTCCGATTGTTGCTATAGGTAGGAGATATTATATGCCAAGAATTCTGATCGTAGACGACGAGAAGAATATGCTGATGGTTTTAGAGATGGTATTTCGTTCTGCAGGGTATGAGATCTTTACCGCAGAGAGTGGTACTGAGGCGTTGTCCTATTTCCAAAAAGGAGAAAACTTCGACGTAGTGATTTCCGATCTGAAGATGGAACAGATGGATGGGATACAACTACTGAAAGCGTTAATGGCGCAAGGCCGCATGATTCCCTTTGTACTTATCACCGCCTATGGGACCGTGGAACGAGCTGTGGAGGCAATGAAACTGGGAGCTGTAGATGTCATTACAAAACCCTTTACCAAAGAAATGATACTGAATGTAGTGGATCGCATCTGTAGGATGGAGAAACTGGAAAAGGAGAATCAAATCCTTCGTACCTCTTGTCCTGCAAGTGTACCGATTTATAGATCCATAGTTATGGAAAAACTTATGGAAATGGTACAAAAAATAGGCCCCACTACAGCTCCGGTGCTGCTGGTAGGAGAGAGTGGAACAGGGAAGGAGGTAATTGCCCGTGCGATCCACAGATGCTACTGTAAAGGAGAGGAAGACCTTCAACCTTTTGTTTCGATCAATTGCCCTGCCATTCCAGAGCATCTGTTGGAAAGCGAACTATTCGGATACCGGAAGGGAGCCTTTACGGGAGCTGTGAAAGACTACCGGGGCAAGATAGAGTTGGCTGATGGTGGGACTTTATTTCTAGATGAGATAGGGGACCTCCCTTTATCTGTCCAACCCAAACTACTGCGACTGTTGGAGAATAAAACTTTCGAGCCATTGGGAACAGGGGCCGTACGAAGGGTCAATATTCGTGTTCTTTGCGCTACAAATCGTGATCTATCCAGTATGGTGGCAGAAGGCGCATTTCGGGAAGATCTCTACTATCGAATTAATACATTTACTTTACGAGTTCCGCCCTTGCGGGAACGGAAAGAGGATATCCCGATTCTTGCAGAGTACTTTTTAGAAAAGTATGCCGAAGAGATGGGAAAACCCACACTGTCTCTTTCAGAATCTGTAAAGGAATTGCTTAAACAGTATAATTGGCCTGGGAACGTCCGTGAATTACGCAATGTAATAGAACGAGCTGTAGTACTCTGTAATGGGAACTCCATTGAAGTAGATGATTTACCGGCGGAAATTCGAGGGGATACTATTCAGTTGAAAGAAGAACGTCATACTCTTCCGAACATATTGGTTCGATCCTCTGAAGGGGAGAATCTTCTTGCGGAGAATGAGAAGCGAATGATTTTAGAGGCACTGGATGCTTCACGTGGAAATGTTTCTCTTGCCGCGAAACTTCTAGGAATCAGCAGGAACACTCTCCGGTATAGGATGCAAAAGTACGGTTTATCTGTAACTGAAGGTGGTGGAAATCAACCACTGAGGTGGCGAAATTCAACCAAGTATCATTCAGGAACGGGAAATTGATATTCACTCATACCATAGAATCAGTTTCTAAATCGTTTTATGAGTGAAGAAATTTTAACATTTTTACTTTTTTATATGTAAGGAATGGGCTTATCAATCTTGGCATACAAATTGTAATAGAATTGTCAACCATATTCCTTATAGGAGGTCTGTATGAAGAGATGGTTGACTGTCTTGCTAGTGGTGCTGCTAGGGGTTTGTCTGGTTGTGGCTACCTTTGCAGGAGGCAAAACTGAGACAAAGAAGGGAAAAACCGGAGCAATCAAGATCGGACTTTCCTTCAGTGATTTTGCCACCGAAAGATGGCCGGTAGAGCAGGCACTTCTCACTAAGCTTGCCTATGAAAAAGGGGCGCAGGTAATCTCCCAGGTTGCCAACCATGATGCCAAACTCCAAAACGACCAGATTGAAAACATGGTACTTCAGGGTGTCGATGTGCTCATTATCGTGGCGGAAGATGGAGATGCCTGTGCGACAGCCGCTGCCGCAGCCCATGATGCGGGAGTAAAAGTCATTGCCTATGACAGATTGATCAAAACACCGAAGATCGATGCGTATATCTCCTTCGACAATGTGGAAGTAGGTAGAGCCCAAGCCCGAGGTGTTCTTGCCGTAAAGAACTCGGGGAATTTCGTGCTACTGGGGGGAAGCCCCACTGACAACAATGCTCATCTTTTCAGAAAAGGGCAGATTGAAGTTCTCCAACCTCTAATCGACAAAGGTCAGATCAAAATTGTAGCTGATCAATGGGTAGAGAACTGGGAACCTTCCAACGCTTTGAAGCTCATGGAAAACATCCTCACCGCTGTAAACAACAAAGTAGATGCCGTGGTGGCTTCTAACGATGGAACAGCCCTCGGTGCTTTGCAAGCATTAAAGGCTCAGGGATTGGCTGGAAAAGTTCCGATTTCTGGACAGGATGCTACAGAAGCAGGATGTAAGTCCATCGTAGAAGGTGAGTTGACGATGACTGTGTTCAAGGACGTACGAAAACTCTCCCCATTGGCGATTGATCTTGCTATCAAATTTGCTAAGGGAGAAAAGGTCCCAGAACTCAAGATGTACAAACTCTCCGATCTAACACTGGATCCCAAGAGAACCGGAGAGGTGGCCTGCTATTTCCTCCCTGTAGTCCAGGTGGACAAGAACAACGTGTACGACGTAGTAATCAAATCTGGATTCCAGAAGTACGATGCAGTGTATCGTGATATTCCTCCGGAAAAGCGTCCTCCAAGACCGTAAAATCCCTTAGAAAGCTACTGGAACACTTCCTGGAGAGAGGGTGCCTCTCTCCAGGAGTATTCTAAGGGGTATGGTAAGAGAGAGGTGTTAGAGTATGGATCAGGATACTATTCTAGAAATAGAGCATGTCACAAAAGAGTTTCCCGGCGTACGGGCATTAGACGATGTTTCGCTGGAAGTAAAGCGAGGAGAAATTCACGGGATCTGTGGCGAGAATGGGGCTGGGAAATCAACACTGATGAAAATCCTCGCAGGAGTCTACCCTTATGGAAGTTATAGTGGAACGATTCGAATGAACGGACAGGAGCTTCGGTTCACCGATAGTTCCATTCGCCATGCAATTGAAGCAGGTATTGCCATAGTATACCAGGAATTAACCCTTGTTCCAGGAATGACAGTAGGGGAAAATATTTTCTTAGGGAAAGAACCACTGGAACATGGGGTAATTCATTGGAACAAACTATACTCCGAATCAAAACGTATCCTGGATAAGTTCGGAATAGAAATATCTCCCCACGCGGTGGTGAAAGATCTTGGGGTAGGAAAGCAACAAATGGCGGAAATCGCTAAGGCTCTTTCGGAAAATGCCTCTATATTGATTCTGGATGAACCCACCTCTGCACTCTCTGAAGAAGAAGTAGGGAAGTTAATGGAGATACTCCGGGGTCTAAAAAATCATGGAGTCACCTGTATATACATTTCTCACAAGCTGGAAGAGTTCTTCAAGATTGCAGATCGAGTGACGGTGATGCGCGATGGAAAAGTAGTGATTACAGAAGACATTTCCCATCTAACCCTGGAGCGCATGGTTAACTATATGGTAGGTCGAGAGATAAGTGAACGATTCCCAAAGGGAAATCGTCATCCGGGAGAAGTGATCTTTCAAGTAGAAAACCTGTGGGCAGAGGATCCTTTTCAATATGGGAAGGAAATATTGAAAGGAGTGAGTTGCGATCTTCGTAAGGGAGAAATACTTGGAATTGCAGGGTTGATGGGCTCGGGTAGAACAGAACTTGTTACCACTCTGTTTGGTGAGTTGGGCAAGATTACGAGGGGAAGAATCTTACTGGAGGGTAGAGCAATAGCTCCCTGCTCCGCCAGGGAAGCGATGGAGCTTGGTATCAGTCTGGTACCCGAAGATCGGAAGATGCTAGGTCTTGTGTTGATCCAATCCATCGTCGAGAATATCACCTTGCCGAATCTCCATCGGTTTTCCTCATTTCTCCGGATAAACAAGAACGCTGCCCTCCAGGAGTCAATACGGTACGCGAATGAACTATCGATTAAAGCTCCCCATTTACACATTCCTGTAGAAACATTGTCAGGAGGGAATCAACAAAAAGTGGTGATTTCCAAATGGCTCATGTCAAACCCTAAAATCCTGATTCTGGACGATCCTACCCGAGGAATAGATGTGGGAGCCAAGTATGAAATCTATAAACTAATGAATCAGCTATCCGAGCAAGGGGTGTCCATCATCATGATTTCATCTGAATTAGAAGAGGTGTTGGGAATGAGTGACCGAATCCTAGTGATGTGTGAAGGAAGATCGGCAGGGATTTTGCCTATTGGAGAGGCCACACAGGAAAAAATCATGGCTCTAGCAACTGGTATCGATAAACACATCTACAATAGGAGCAGATCATGAGTCAAAAAATTCTAAAACGGCTTCAGATGAATATTAGAACCTACACAATGATTTTTGCTCTTCTTCTCATCTGGTTTCTCTTCGGAATCCTGACGGATTGGGTGTTTTTTTCTCCCAGGAATTTATCCAACCTATTTCGGCAGATGACTATTATTTCCTTCCTTGCCTGCGGGATGGTGTTGGTGATTGTGACAGGGAATATAGATCTATCTGTAGGTTCTGTTACGGGTTTCGTTTCTGCTATTGCAGCTGCATTACAAGCCTATATACTTCCTTCTATCCTTCCCAATCTGTTTACAGGCTACTCACCCTTCGCAATAGGAACAATCTCTACCATTATCACAATAGTAAGTTCTCTCATCATAGGGGTTCTTGTTGGGGTGTTCCAGGGAGTCTTCATTGCGTATCTCAGAGTGCCTGCCTTTATTGTCACCCTCGGCGGGATGCTCATTTTCCGAGGGGGAGTACTGGGAATCACCCAGGGAAAGACAATCGTTCCCATTCACGATACTTTTCGAATGATCGCCCAAGGGTATTTTTCAAACGAGGTGGGATGGATCATTACCTTTTTTGTGGTTATAGCGATTTTCTATAATACAATTCTAAATCGAACCAAGAAAAAAGAGTATGGATTTCAGTTACAGCCCTTATACCGGGACATCCTAAAAGCAGGATTGATCTCTCTGTTGATTGTGGTATTCGTGTTTTTAATGAATGAGTACAGAGGTCTACAGATTCCTGTGTTCATCCTTGCGGTGGTGGCTGCGATCATTGCCTATATAACGAACAATACTCGTTTTGGACGGTATGCGTATGCCATAGGTGGAAACAGAGAGGCCACCCGACTCTCGGGTATCAATATCCCCAAGAATATCTTCCTGATCTTTGTTCTGATGGGACTTCTCTGTGGAGTAGCGGGTATCATCCTGACAGGGTATGTAGCTGCAGGAACAATTGGAGCCGGATTGAACTACGAGCTGGATGCCATTGCAAGTTGTATCTTGGGAGGTACTTCTACTCTCGGAGGAGTAGGAACGGTTTACGGGGCTGTGATGGGCTCTTTGATCATGGCTAGCCTGGCTAATGGGATGAGTGTAATGAATATGGACATCTTTTGGCAGTACATCATCAAAGGACTTGTTCTTATCTTAGCTGTGTACATCGACGTAGCCACAAAGAAAACCCGTTAGTCCTTTCTCTAAACCTGCCACTGATCTGGTATCATTCCTCCCTAGGCAGTACCGGACCTCCTGTGGCATCCTTCGCTCAGCGCCTATTTGATACCGCTGCCCACCTTCAAATCCTCCAAGACCGCTGGGGAAAGAGCTCTACCATTGGGAAACGGTTCGGACGACGATCAACGAAACGAATGAGGGCAGCGTTGAACAAGCTATCGAAAAAGCATTGGAAAAAGCAGATCCCCCATTTGTTGGAAACCTTGCAATCGGCTGGTGTTACGGGAAAGAAATCTCGGAGGGAAAAAAAGCACAATCCTGGCACATTGGAGAAGTAGTCCCTAGGTCACCCCCCGATCCTCCCTACCGTATCCTCTGTCCAGAGGGTAGGAATCCCGAGCTCTTTCCCCATCCTTAAAATGGTACCCCCGAATAGGTCCCCCTCGTTTGGTTTCCCCGGAACCTCCAGGTCACGCTGGTAGGAAGTCTTGGTATCGTAGGGGAAGGCGGCCGCCCGGGCAAGCACTTCCTCGATCACGGTGGAAGGAAACTCTACACCCTTTGCCCTGGCCAGGGCCAGGACTTCCTCCATGATGTGACGTAGCCGTTCCTTTAAGTCTGGGTTTGCCAGCACCCCCCCTATGGGTTTTCCGCTCATTCCCGTTACGAGGGCAAAGGAAGCGATGAAGAGGTACTTGCTCCACAGGGCAGGAAAGGGATTCTCTTGCCATTCGAAGGGAATCCCCGCTTCCTGCATCATCTGGATCAGAGGGACGGGGTCGTAGCCGGGATACCGGGGATCTGCCCCCGCAATGATGTTACCCTTCCCGCCCGATTGACGGACAACACCTGGGCCTTCACGGGTGGAAGAGATATAGATACAGGCGGGAAGCACGATCCCTTTGGACAGTACGGACCGGATCCGTTCGTAGATATCGATCCCGTTGAGCAGGGGAAGAATCGCGGTAGTGTCCCCTACGATGGGGTGTAGCTGATGGCAGATTTCTTGAAGGTGATACCCCTTCACGCAGAGAACCACTAGGTCCTGCACCGGCAGGATGGACGGATCGTCCGTTGCCCGGTGCGGCTTCACCACCCCTTCCTCACCGGAAGGAGAATAGAAGGTGAGCCCCTTCTCCTGTATAGCCTTTAGGTGCTCTCCCCGGGCCAGGAAGGATAGTTGGCGATTCGAACCTTGGGCAGAAGCCCAGTTCCTTCCCAGGTGAAAGCCGATGTATCCTCCGATGCCGCCGATCCCTGCCACACAGATTCTTTCGATGGGTTTCGTGGATTCCGTGGGTTTCATAGAATTCTTCCTCCTTTAGGGTAGGGGAATGGGATTCCAGGTGGGTATCCAGGTTTCCCCTTGTTTCAGTACTTCTTCGATACGGGGGATACTCGGTTTACCCCCGAGCCGCTCTACGGAAAGCCCTGCCGCTACTGTTGCAAAACGGAGGGCCTCAAGAAAGGGTGTTCCCCCTAGCAGGAACGCGGCAAAGGCTCCATGGAAGATATCCCCCGCTCCCGTAGTGTCGATGGCCTTTGCCGGATAGGCGAGAAGGTGAAAGCCGCGGGGCTTAAAGCTTTCCTCCGGCTCTCCATTCCCTTGCCCTATTCGGCTCCCCTGGGGCCCACCATACTCGGGATACAGAAAACAGCAGCCTTCTTCCCCCAGGGTCACGATAGGCAGTGGAATTCCGAAGGATGCCAGAGCGGCCAGCAATCTTCCGTACTGATGCTGGTTCCGGTTGGAAGAGGAGGACGGCGCAGCCTTTACCTCCGATGATTTGCGGCTAGAAAAGGAATCGGAGGGTGCGGAATCTTTATGTAAAGACTCGCCGTAGGGGAGGGTAGGGGCCGTGGCTCCGGTATCCACGGTAGAGGACGTGTGTGCGGAATCTCCGTGGGCTGATTCACGGTTCGGAAGGGTAGATCCAGGAGCTTTCTCCTGGAGGGCCAGGATTTCCCGGGCAAATCGCTCGGAGGCGATGCAGTAGGTAACCCGGGGAGCCAGCAGTTCCGTTCCTCTCCGGAACGACCCCGCATCCAGAATGGAAAGGGCCGAGGGAAAGTGCGCAAGGGCGGTGAGGGATGCCTCCGGTTCATGACCGTCCAGCAGCAAGAGATCGGGGGGAGAAGAGTCCAGGTGGGAAAAGAGGGTCTCGGTTTCTTCCTGGGAAATCGTGCTTCCGCCCTTCCGATTGATGATCGTTCGGGAACCCGTTCGGGTGTTGACGAGGATGATGGAAAGGGGGGTGGCGCACGAGGCTTTGCGGGAAACTCCCCGAAGGTCCACTCCTGCTTCCTGTAGATCCTGCAACGCCCGTTCCCCATAGGAGTCGAGGCCGACCGTTCCTATGAAGGCAGTAGGGATGCCCCATTGGGCGAGGAGGGCCGCTGCATTAGAAGCGGGGCCGCCGGATGATTCCAGGGTACGATCGATCTGGTATTTGGCGTTTTCCTCGGGGTACCCTTCCATCGGGAGAGTGATATCATAGGAAAGGTGGCCGATACAGAGGGCATGTTTCATGCACCCGCTCCCTTCAGGGGGATTCCCCGAATAGCTCCTGGAATTGATCAAGAAGCTGGGCCTTCGCCTCCGGGTAGGGAAGGGTGGTTACGTACCCCGCTGCCTTCTTGTGCCCTCCCCCTCCGAGCTTCTGGGCCACCAGGGCTACGTTACAGGTAGAGGGAGAACGGAGGCTTACGGAAGTCCTTTGCGGTCCTTCTTCCCGGATAAAAGCCACCGCCTCGCATCCTTCCACGGAAAGGAGAAGCTGATAGAGGGGGTCTGTCTGTCGATGGTCGGATCCGAAGGATTGGTAGTCTTCTTGGAGGATGTGAGTGAGGAGGAGTTTCCCCTGGAAGTGAGGTTCCAGGGTAGAAAGGATCCTGGCCAGGTATCGGCGGGATTCGAGGGAGTAGTTCCCGAAGGTTTCCCGGTAGATCGATTTGGGGGTCACGCCCTTGGCGGCCAGCCGGCTCAAAAGTTCGAGGGAATCGGAAGCTTCCGCCTCTAGGTGGCGGAAGAACCCGGTATCCGTGGCAAACCCAAGGAATAGCAAACGGGCTTCCTCCGGAGTGGGGGTATCACCGAAGGATTCGATGACCTTCTGGATCAGGAGGGTAGTGGAGGGAGCGTTGGGTTCGATGTACTGAACGGATCCATAGGGGGTTCCGTTCAGCTGATGGTGATCGATCACGACCGTATCGAGACCCTCGAGGATCGAGGCGAAGTGGGCGGTTCGGTAGATGGAGGAGCAGTCCAGCACCACAAGGCCGAACCGGGGGTTCACCTCCGATGTGGAAAGGGTTTCCAGGAAGGAAGAACGGTAGGGAGCGATTTCTTTCCGCTGCCAGGGGCCGGGGGAAAGGAGAATTACCTGTTTTCCCCTTCGGC
>Ga0123519_10010724_pt1 | contig 13601 bp, 11 predicted proteins | sample YelNatPaOPRAMG02_FD_87396 | JGI IMG/M metagenome (GOLD analysis project Ga0123519, IMG submission 87396) | Hot spring microbial communities from Yellowstone National Park - Yellowstone National Park OP-RAMG-02 (version 2) | ecosystem: Environmental > Aquatic > Thermal springs > Hot (42-90C) ...
AGCAAGATGAAAGAGGGAATAGGAAAAGGAGATGTTAGCTTGTTTTGTTGGTAATTTTTATTTATGAATTATGCAAATCTAAAATATTTTGGACAGCAGTGCCTAATACTATAATTTTATTAATGTCGACCAGATTTGCAAAGATTCAATTATTGATGGAAAATTATTTGGTTTGATCAGAGTGAAGGCTACTTATCTTGGTACCTTCTGCCAGTCTTCGAGGAACTTCTTTATACCTGCATCGGTAAGCGGGTGTTTTGCAAGTTGCATAATTGTAGTATAGGGTATTGTTGCAATATGGCACCCGCAGAGTGCTGCTCTCAGGACATGGATGGGGTTTCTGATAGATGCGGCAATCACCTCAGTGGTAAAATCATAGTTGTTGTAGATCTCCACGATCTGTTCTACGAGCTCAAATCCATCCTGACTGATATCGTCGAGCCTTCCAACAAACGGACTCACAAAGGTAGCCCCTGCCTTTGCGGCAAGCAATGCCTGAATCGGTGAGAAGACCAGAGTAACATTCGTCTTTATACCTTCACCCGATAATACCTTTACCGCCTTGAGCCCCTCTGTGGTCATAGGAATCTTTATGGTTATATTCTTGTGAATCTTCGAAAGTTTTCTTGCCTCCTCAATCATCCCCGCCGCTTCGAGGGAGACGACCTCTACACTAATCGGACCATTCACCTCTTTTACTATATCCTGTACCACATCCTCGAATTTCCGACCCGTCTTCGCGACAAGAGAAGGATTGGTAGTTACTCCATCTATAATTCCAATCTTATTAGCCTCTCTAATCTCATTTATATCAGCCGTATCGATAAATATCTTCACCTCTAATACCTCCTGAAAGAAACAAGTATCAGACTATTCCCCCTACACCAATATAATCTGTTTGTAAATAGTAAAGTTACAACTTAATGAAATCCGCTGTAAAGAAGTTGACCATAGTTTTTTTCAGGGCAGATTCATCGAATCTCTTTCTCAGTCCTCTCATAGCCTGCGATGTAATTCTGATGTCCAGATTATCGGTCTTGGAGATATCTCTGTATATGACCTTTGCCTGTGATCTGAATCCACCCAGATCAAAAGCCCGCCCAAGCCACAATCTGTACAACATCAATCTATAGAAATGCTCCTCCCTGTTGTAGACAATCGATATAGCCTTGTTCAACGCATCTATCGCCTCTCTGTGCTTCCCATCCTTCAAGAGATAGAAGGCATACATCATCAGGTAGAAATCCGAATCGTGGTTCTTGCCGCAGCTCTCCCTCAGATACGAAAGCACCTCCTTTTCCTCTCCAATGTTGTGTAAGTATGCCGCATTAATATACAACCTTAACGCTGCAAGCCCATTCGAATCTATCTTTGTATTCCTCTCGATGTATAGTTGCCTCTTGCCCGTAAATACAGGCTTTAGGTCCCAATCAAAGGCATAGTATTTGCCATAACAAACAGGGGCTCTCCCCTCTGCCATATAGAATATCCTGTCGGAGACATTCATAACCACGCTCTGGATCGTGTTCATCTGGGCTATTGTATTCCTCTCGAATCTCCTCTGTTTATCATAGGGTGAATAGTTGTCCGAGAGCATCTCTACGACCAGCTTTTCGTCTATCCTGGAATAGTTCTCCTTTGCAAGTTCGTCTATCCTCCTGAGTCTGCTCACAAAGTTGATATCCATCGTTCGGTTTATGCTTATCTCCCTCTTTTTGAGCCTCTGATTCTTGTAGCAGTTAGTGGTCACGAGATAATCACCCTCGTATTTCACATCCATAACATCCTTCGAGTCAATCTCGAATGCCTTTGCAAAGGGGCTCTTCTCCTGAGAGATAACGAATGTCCACCCACAGTTATAATGCATCCCTCTTATTATCCTCTCAGCCTCAGCGAGGGTTTGGGCATTTCTCAAGAGATGATCTCCTATCACCTGCATCGGCGGTGCCGAGAATCCCACCTGAGATGTGAACTTCGTATGTACATTGAAGGCAAGTCCATAGTCGTTTATACCCGTCAGACCTCCGGAATGGACGCCGGCAGAAGAAAAGAATATATACGGAATACCTTTTGCAGGCTTCATCCTTGCAATGAGGGGGAATCTCTCCCACCTGTGATACGCCTCGTAATCCAGATTCCTTCCGTGTACAAGTTTACCGTTTTTGGTTGCACTTCCCCACGCGACTATCGATGTACAGAGGTGAATCGGCGGCAGAGAGAGGATTTTATACCTCCTGTTCAATATCCCGCTTGCCACCTGTAGCATATCCGCAAATCCAACCACTATATAGAGCTGATTCCTGTCAAACCCCGCACCATCGGCAAGCCCGATGTATGAATCGAGGATTCTATCGGGGATAGCCTTCACTATCCTCTCGTAGAAGAACTTCTGTGCAAGGACTTTTACTACATCGTTTATAATCTTAAGACTACTCACCTCGTCCATCAAGAACTGTGCAAACTGATAGAGATACGGTATCACTCCCTCCCTTATCTCATCCTTGAGTAACCTCCCGTGCTGATAACCCATCTCATAATCCGTCCCCTCGAATGAACCTACGAAGATATTCCCGTATTTCTCAACGAAGGCAGGACCAAACTCACGCCTGTTATGGGATATCCTTATCCTGGAAGAGGCATAATCCGGCTTGTCGAAATTCAACTCATTCAGGTCGAGGAGTCTGAATCTCTTCAATAATCTAAACATACATTCGAACCTCCAGCAATACACTGATAATTCTTATAATCAACTTCTTCAAGCCCTGCGACAACTATCGAAAGACACAAAATCACATCAACCATTATATTTACTTCCCCCCTCAAGTCAATAAATATGGTTATTCGTATCAATTATATATCTGTTTTTCTCGATTTTCGTTTCGCCTCAAATCTGTTGACTTAATAATTTTTTAATCATAATAATTGTTCAGGAATGAGTTACTGATTTCGAAATTACAAGTTCATCGGTGAGAATTTTATGGCAGAGGTAATACTAAAAGACATTTCCAAGATTTATGACAACAACAAGGTGGTTGTAAACAAGGTAAATCTCGAGATCAAGGGGAATGAATTCGTGGTAATAGTGGGTCCATCCGGGTGTGGGAAGACCACCACGCTGAGGATGATCGCCGGGCTCGAGGAGATAAGCGATGGTCAGCTCTTCATAAATGGGAAACTCGTAAACGACCTTCCCCCAAAAGACCGCGATATCGCAATGGTCTTTCAGAACTACGCCCTCTATCCCCATATGAATGTGTATGAGAATATGGCATTTGGGCTCAGGATAAGGAAGGTCCCGGAAGATGAGATAGATAATAGGGTAAAAGAGGCGGCTAAGATGCTCGAGATAGATCAACTCCTCAATAGATTCCCAAAACAGCTCTCGGGCGGACAGCGACAGAGGGTGGCAATGGGTAGAGCCATCGTCAGAAATCCCGCCGTATTCCTCTTCGACGAGCCACTCTCCAATCTGGATGCAAAACTCCGTACACAGATGAGGTCCGAACTTGCGAGACTCCACAAGAGGATTGGTGCAACAACCATCTATGTTACACACGACCAGATCGAGGCTATGACCCTCGCCGACAGGATTGTAATTATGAACAATGGGGTAGTTCAGCAGATAGGGACACCTATGGAGGTGTACAACCACCCAAAGAATATATTCGTTGCAGGGTTCATAGGGAGTCCCACAATGAATTTCGTAGAGTGCAAGGTCAAGAAGGAGAACGACAGGACATATCTGAAAGGCGACAACTGGGGATTCGAGATTCCCCCCGTATATGAGATAGAGGGTTCGGATTTCATTCTGGGTATAAGACCCGAAAACCTCTTTCTGGTAGAGCCAAATAGCGCAGTATTCAAGGGCAAACTCGAGATAAAAGAGGTACTTGGCGCCGAGGTCTATCTATATGTCAGTTGTGGTTCTTTCACTCTCTGTCTGAGACAGGAGACCTCTCACAAATTCGAGCTTGGTGAGAATATCTATCTCAACTTCAAGCCTGAGAGGTTCGAATTATTCAATAAAGCAACTGGACAGAGAATCGAAAAGAAAGGAGAGGCACAAAAATGAAGAAGGGCATAATAAGTCTTTTTATCGTCATCTCCCTGACCTTGTCTATCTGGAGCTGCAAGAAAGAGGAGAAGAGAGAGGCAGCAGCACCAAAAGCCCAACAGACACAGGCTACAAAGATCGTACTCTGGCACTCATACAGAGGCACAGAGAAAGACGCCCTCGACAAAGTAATAAAGAATTTCAACGAATCGCAGAAGGATATACAGGTAGAATCGCTCCCGATACCATACGATGCATTTGCAGACAAGATTACTGCTGCAATCCCGCGAGGCCATGGCCCTGATGTTTTCATCTTTGCACACGACAGACTCGGAGACTGGGCTATCTCCAAGATCATAGAGCCCCTCGATCTGTTCGTTCAAGAGGACCCGTCCATCGTAGATAGCTTTTCGAACTCCCATATAAAATCACTGAGCTACAAGGGTTCACTCTACGGAATCCCAATGGCATTCAAGAGCACAGCCCTATTCTACAACAAGAAGCTTGTGAACAAGGTCCCTGAGACCGTAAGTGAAATGATAGAGATGGCAAAGAGGCTCACAGACCAGAAGAAAGAGACTTACGGACTCGTATATGAGGCGGGGAATTTCTACTTCCACTCGGCTTGGTATCACTCATTTGGAGGCAGGGTATTCGATCAGGAAAACAAACCAGATTTTACCTCCAAAGAATCGGTCGAGTCCTTCAAGTTCCTGACCTACCTTCTGAAACAGAAGATAATGCCCGAAGAGATTACCAGTACGCTCGTTACATCACTCTTCAACCAGAACAAGGCCGCATTCGTAATAAATGGACCTTGGTTCTTAGGGGAGATAGAAAAAGGCGTCGATTATGGCGTGACACTATTACCGGTACTCGACAAGAAGGCAGCCTCGGGCATCAAGGAGGAGAAACGACTTATGCCGTTCCTCACCATAGAGGCAATCATTATGTCTGCAAAGTCGGAACACAAGAAAGAGGCATTCAAACTCATTAAATACATCACCAGCGACAATCAATCCCTCATAAGACTCAGGGAGGGAAATCAGACCGTTGCCAACATAAAACTCTACGAACAGGAAGAGGTAAAGAAGGACCCCGTAATTATGGCATTCTTCGAACAACAGAAATACTCCATCCCGATGGAGAACACACCCGAGATGAGAATGATATGGACCCCGATACAGATGGCGATCTCCAAATTCATAAGGGGTGAGACGAATTATCAGGAGATACTCAAGAATGCCAATCAGGAGATAAACAACTATATCGAGCGCAAGTAGTTATGAAATTTTACCTTGACTCGGCAAATCTGAACGAGATAGAAGAGGCAAGACTCCTCCCATACTTTGCAGGTGTTACCACCAATCCAATATTGCTCTCGAAGCAAAATATAAATAACAGAGAACGATTCTATTCCGCTGTGCTCTCTGCCATACCAAAATTCGAACTATTCGTACAGGTGTATTCGAAGGAACCGGAGGAAGTTTTCTATGAGGCACTGAATCTGACCAGAGTCAACAGGAACAGGATTATCGTAAAGATACCCATAGATATAAACCTCCTCGAGACAGCAACCCAACTGACAAAGAAGGGAGTAAGGGTCTGCCTGACTGCCGTAAGCAATGCAAGACAGATAGTAATCAACGCAAATTTGGGCATTGAATACTCTGCCATATACCTGAACAGGCTACTCAAACTCAAAAAAGACCCATATAGAGAGATCATAAACGCCAGTGAATCCCTGACAAGCCTTGGGCTTGACGGAAGGATTCTCGTTGCATCTCTGCCCGAGGAGGGACTTATAGACCCACTCTTGAAATACAAGAATATCGACTTTACACTCCCCTTCGAACCGTTTATGGGATTGCTCAAGAGTGTCGAATCGGAGGAATGGATTTCGGATTTTTATGAGATTACAGGTAAAAAGACCAAATAAGGAAGAGCTCATCTCTTCTCTCATAGCCATAGTACTCCCACTCGGGCTGATAATGGCATCCACCCTCTATGTAATAGTGCAGTCTGCCAGAGAGAACAACATATCCTCTATCGAGAATCGGATAGAGACATTCGGAGGATACGCATCCTTACTGGTAGAGAATACCGCAGCACAGAAGGATCTGGCAAATCTTATAAAGGAATACAAGAACACCGTAGGGATAAACAGGATAGCGATTATTACGGAAGAGTCACAGGGGGATCTCGCATTTCTGAAAAAGCGGAGGTATCTCGTCTATCCGGGTAGTGAGAGCGAAAACACAACCCTCTCTACTACGAGACCCGAAGACAAGAGGATATTCGACCTCATCTCGCAAATACAGGAGAAGAGACTATCCGCCTCGATCACGGACAACAAAGCAATTTATTACATAAAGAGAGTGGAGAAGGTAACACAACCTACATATATCTATCTCTCCGAAAACCTCTACGGTCAGACGAGCATACCCATCCCCATACTCAATGCACTCCTTGCCTCACTCCTCTCGATATTCATATTCGGGTTGGGGCTAATCTTCTTCAACAATTTCAGACACGCCTTTGGGTTGATAGCCATAATTGCATTCGTCCTCTATTCACTCTCTGGAAAGGAGTTGATCAAGCGGTGGAATGCCTCACTTGTAAATGACAGTATTACAGAACTATCATTGATAGTGGATTTCAACAAGGAGAAGAGGCTCAAGATCTCCAGCGAGGATATTCTGCGAATTTCCCCACTAAAGGCAATCAGCAAGGTGGCACCATCTGAGTTCGTACCAAAGGATGTTCCATCACTGACCGACCAGATAATAAAGACATATAGACAGCAGGACGCCAGATACTCCTACTTCTTACCAGTCACGAAGTCTCCTTACGAGGCAATAAGGATGAATACCCCTATCAAGAAGATTGTAGAGAGTGGCATAGGCAAATACTACCTCACACTACTATTCAGTGCCATTCTCGGGCTCTTGATATATATCCTCTATGCGATCGGTTATATCGAGACTTTCGTCTACAACCTCATCAGATACTCGTATGCCTATAAATACATATCACCCGCGGTTATCAGTACAGTAATACTCATATTCATACCTTTTATATCCGGGATAGCACTGAGCTTCTTCGAACACAATCACGGAGAATATACATTCGTAGGGATCGACAATTACATAAAGATACTCTCATCCGAGGGCAGGAGATTTCTGGAACCGCTCTCCTTCTACTATACATTTCTGGTAACTATCCTCTGGACCGCCACCAACCTGATAATACATGTCTCTGTTGGACTTATGCTTGCACTGATACTGAAGAATCCGCTCTTGAAGCTCAAAGAGGTATACAGAATAATACTAATTCTCCCCTGGGCGATTCCAAATTACATCACAGCACTCATATGGAAGGGGATGTTCCACAAGCAATTCGGGGTCATCAATGAATTGATCGGCTACTTTGGTATAGATGAGATCTCGTGGTTCAGTTCGTTCTCTACCGCCTTCACAGCCAACCTGATCACCAATTCTTGGCTTGGATTTCCCTTTATGATGGTAATATCGCTCGGGGCATTACAGAGCATCCCGAACGATATATACGAGGCGGCAGATATAGAGGGGGCATCGAAATGGCATAAATTCAGAAAGATCACCCTCCCACTCCTCAAACCCGCCCTCTTCCCTGCCATTATACTTGGCTCTATCTGGACATTCAATATGTTCAACATCATATACCTCGTCTCCGGCGGAGAGCCCTCCGGTGCAACCGATATACTCATAGTCGAGGCATACAGATGGGCATTCGAACGGGGTGAGAGATATGGATATGCGGCGGCGTACTCGACAATAATATTCTTGATTCTGCTCGGATACTCGCTCGTCACCAACAAATACTCTAAAGCCACGGAGAATATATACTGATGAAACTGATGAAGAAGACAAGGCTCGTCATTTCCCAATTGATAACTCATATATTCCTGATCTGCTTTTCGATAATCACCATCTACCCCGTCCTCTGGGTCTTCAAGATGGCTCTATCGGAGACTCAGAACTTCAAGGTCTCTCTGAATCCGATCCCTGATAGCATCTCTCTCAAGAACTTCTACGAGGTGATATTCGTAAAGAATTCGACCGGAGAATACATATTCTTCTATCAATTGTTCAACTCGATTGCGGTCAGTCTGATAACCACAATCTTAGGGGTGTTGCTCGCCACGACGGCTGCCTATGCCTTCTCGAGATTCAAGTTCCCTCTGAGAAGGGCCGGACTTATGGCATTTCTGGTAACACAGATGTTCCCCGGTACGATGATGATGATCCCTCTCTATATCATTATGGACAAGTTGGGACTATTGAATCAACTTATGGGACTCGCACTCGTCTATTCCACCACATCAATCCCATTCTGTGTCTGGACGCTGAAGGGATATTTCGATACCATTCCAAAAGAGCTCGAGGAATCCGCTATGATAGACGGGGCAAACAGGTTGAAGATATTCATAAAGATCATTCTGCCACTCGCAAGACCCGCTATTGCAGTAACAGCCCTCTTCTCCTTTATGACGGCGTGGAATGAATTTATACTCGCAGCCACATTTATGAACAAGGAGACGAGTTATACCCTGCCAGTAATGCTACAACACTTTGTAGGGGCTCACAATACAGAGTGGGGACACTTTGCTGCGGGCGCTATTCTGGTGGCACTCCCCGTTGTAATACTATTCTATTTCTTGCAGAAGAACCTAATATCCGGACTCACCGCGGGTTCTGTAAAGGGCTGATTCAGCACAATCCTCCACCATCGGCGACAACGATCTGCCCGGTAATATACGACGCCTTGTCAGATGCCAGGAAGAGGACCAGACCGGCAATCTCTGAGACATTCCCGTATCTGTTCATAGACACATTCTTCAATGCCTCACTCCTCAAAGCCTCATCATCGATGAGGACCCTCGAAAAATCTGTATCTATGAGCCCCGGTGCTACGCAATTTACTCTTATATTCGCCCCCGCCCATTCCCTTGCCATCTGCCTTGTCATCTGAACAACAGCGCCCTTGGAAATACCATATACACCCAGTCCGGGCCAAGCCCTCAAACCAGCAGTCGAGGCAATGTTTATAATCGAACCGCCTTTGTTGTCATCTATCATCCTCTGAGCAATCTTGACAGCGAGAAAGAAGGGTCCTTTCAAATTCACATCCATAATCTTGTCCCACGCCTTCTCCTCAGTATTCAATATGGGTCCAAAGATTGGGTTGGTGGCGGCATTATTTATCAGCACATCCACCCTCTGGCACTCCTTATATACACGCTCGATCAAATCATCAACCTCCTCCATCCTGCCCATATTGGCGGCAATCGCTATGGCATCTCCTCCAAATCCCTTTATCTCGTCCACCACTTTATTCAATGACTCGATTCTCCTGCTCGATACAATCACCCTTGCACTCGATCTGGCAAACTGAATGGCGATCTCCCTGCCTATACCCCTCGAACCACCGGTTACCAATACACTCTTTCCCTTGAAATCTGACATAGATATACCTCCTTAGGGTAAATACCAACGATAGGGATTGAAGTATTACAACAATTCGCAAAAGTCAATCAAGCCCGTATCCGGTTCACTCAAAAAATCTACTGAATTTATCACAAAGATATCTACAAGGGTGACAGTTACCTTTAGATTATAAAATTTCAATTGACTATCCCACAAATGCAAGTAAAATAATAAACACTATACGCAAAAGGAGAGTTATGGAAAACAAATCCAAAAAGAGCATTTATAGAAATCTTATGTACAGCATGCTGGCATTTGGGGCGTTCGTAGGTATCGTTTTTCCTCCCTTTGCCAAGATAATGCTTGGCACAGATGAGGCACTATCAATAAAGTTCTTACTCCTCTGTATATTTGCCGGACTTCTGGTAGGAGGATTCAATTATCTGCTTTTTACAATAGTTGTTTCGAAGCAATTGAGAAGAATTGTAGATGGGATGAAGGTCATAATCGAAAGGAGTAAAGACACAAAAGTTACTCCGGATACTTGTGAAACATTTTTCCTGAAGGTAGAAAGCAATGACTATATCGGCAGGTTGGCTGATTATTTCAACGAGATGAGTCTTTCTGTATGTCATAGAATTGGCCTTGAGACCTACCTGAAGAACCTGTCATCTCAGTTGTCCAAAACAATGGACATAAACGAGCTCTCCTCTCTCCTGCTCGAACATCTTATGCAGTTATCAAAGGCAAGTGCAGGGGCGATATATGGCAATAGAGAAAATCGCTTTATAAAGCTGGTGGTTTTGGGTATAGATGAAACCGACAGCATACCACTTACAATAGATGAATCTTATGGCATTATCAATCTCGCTATCCATAAAAACGAGATAACACGTATATCTCTCAAGGAGAGCGGTTTTAAGTGGATGAATTTATCTACCCCGTTCGGCACGATGAACCCCGAGAACATCACAGTAATTCCAATAGCAATAGATTCTCAGGTGGTAGCAATAGCGATACTTGCAGGCCAGTCAATAGATATATCCGAGGACAAGATGAGACTAATCGAATCCGTAAGATTCAATACTGCTACATACATAAATAATGCCCTCTTACACGACAGGATAAAGACTCTCGCGGCAATAGATGACCTTACACAACTACTCAACAGGAGGTTTGGTATCAAGAGGTTGAAGGAAGAGTTCTCACGCTCCCTGAGACACGGAATACCTCTGAGTTTAATTATGATAGACATAGACCATTTCAAGAGCATCAACGACAATTTTGGCCACGATGCGGGCGACGAAGTCCTGAGATTTTTGGCACGAAACCTCGAGAAGGGACTGCGGGCATCCGATGTAGTGTGTAGATATGGTGGTGAGGAGTTCCTGATAATTGCAGGTGGTGCGGGACTCAGTGATGCTGGTAAGATTGCCGAAAGGATGAGGCTCAACATAGAAAAATCATCAATAAAAATTCAGGATAAGGAGTTGAAAGTCAACATTAGTCTCGGTATCGCCACATGGCCCATATGTAAGGCGAGCAATAGTAATGAACTTATATCAGATGCAGACAGAGCCCTTTACTTTGCCAAAGAGCACGGCAGAAATCAGGTTATACTCTACGACGGTACTTCGTTTACAAGGTATTCAGGGTAGAAAAATTCGATAGATTTGACAAATCGTGTTTTTTCCTATAAAAAACACAATTCCTTTCAAGGAGGTCGGTATGAAAGTTCCAGAGTATTTCGATTTCGACAAGAGAGTGATAGATAGAATAACCAAGAAAAATCCGTCGCACAGGACGAGAATAAAGGAGTATATTGGAAGGCTCACAGACAACAAAGAGAATGTAGAAGTGCTCAATATCAAAGATCTACTCCCCACCAGGAAGAATAAAGGGGGAAAGCAATAATAGATGAAGATCGGTATCATAGGAGGAGGGCCTGCAGGGATATCTGCCGCTATCTCTATCGCAAATGGAGGGGTGAAACCTACACTCTTGGAGCGCACAGGCTCTGTACTCAACAAGTTTGTCCTGAGTGGGGGTGGAAGGTGCAACATCAGCAACATAGATCTGTCAGCGGATTATTATAATGGGGATTCGAAGAACTTCATAAGAAATGTCCTGAAGGCATTCTCCTACGATGATATGCTTGGACTATTGAAGAAGATTAATAGCAGATACATTATCGAGAAGGACGGAAGGATCTATACAGGTGATGCAAAAGATACGGCTTACAAATTGCTGAATTATGCAGCCACACTCGGGGTAGATATAGTCTACAAGGCATTCATAGAGAGGATCGAGAAGAGGGGCAATGGCTTTATATTGCACTATAAAGGGCGGCAGGATAGTTTCGATAGAATAATAATTGCTACTGGCGGAAAGTCGTATCCCGAAACAGGTAGCGACGGATTCGGTTATGTTATGGCTGAGTCTCTTGGGCATAGTATCGTGCATCCGTTACCTGCCCTTACACCACTCTATCTCTCGAGCAATCCGTTTGGCGATCTTATGGGAATCACCGTAAATGTGGAGATATCCGTAGTAAATGAGGGGAAAGGCTTTATGAGCAGAAAGCTCGGGAGTCTCTTGTTTACCCACAACGGTATCACAGGTCCGGTCGTAATGGATATAAGTGGAGACTTCGTAAGGCTTTCGAGGGAGCATGGGACATCCGTCCTTGTCAATTTCATCCCAACATACAAAAAGGACGAATTGGAAGAAATGCTCAAGAGTGAGGCAAACAGATCGGGGCGAAAGAGGCTCCTGAATTTCTTGAAGGGCTTCTTACCCGACCGTCTCGCAATCAGGATAGTCGAGTTATCAAAGATCGATTTAGCCCGAGCACTCTGTGAACTCTCGAAGGAGGAGAGAAAGAGGCTTATGGAGACGCTGTATTCGTGCGAGCTCAAGGTGAGGGGCTCACCGGGGTTCAAGGTCGCCCACATCACCTCGGGCGGCATCCCGCTCAACGAGGTAAAAGCCAATACAATGGAATCCAAAATTGTAAAGAACCTGTTCCTCGCAGGAGAGATCCTGAATGCAGATGGTCGTGAGGGCGGATATAATCTCCACTGGGCTTTTGCAACAGGCGCTATAGCCGGCAGAGGAATACTGAAACAAAACTGATTAAGCAACAGGCGCAAATAATGGATAAGTGAAAATTAAATGGATAAGTAGGAAATGGGTAAATATAAATGGGTAAACTTTCATGGGCTTTCGCCAACCCCCGCAATATGAAAACTTCTTTCTAAAAAAGTTTTCATAATAAGTGAAAATCCAAAACAAACAATCCAAAATAAATAATTTACAATTCAACATTCATTATTCAAAAAATCCTCAATCCAAAAATCTTCAATCTAACAATCCCAAATCTAAAAACCTAAAATCTTAAAGTCTGTAATCTGTCTGTCTGTTGTCTGTTTGTCTGTTGTCTGTATTCTGATTGTCTGTCCTCTGTCCGTCTATTTGTCTGTCTGTCTGTTGTCTGTTCGTCTGTTATCTTTTGTCTGTATTCTGTCTTTCTTCTTTATGGTGCGAATTTTATAAGGTAAATATCCATCCATCCTGCATTCGACAGCGGACATCCTCCAAAGTCAATATTACTACTTACGAAATATCCTGTTCCATATACATTACCTAAACTATCTACGGAGACGGAAAAACCTTGATTATCACTACTCCCCCCAAATCTCTTACTCCATATATGATTTCCATTGCTGTCAAACCTGGCAAGAAAGATATCACCTCCACCAGCATTTGTAAGTGCACCTCCACCAAAGTCTATCGTAGAACTTGTAAACCACCCTGTTAGATATATATTACCTGAACTATCTACGGAGACGGAATGACCCAAATCACCACCACTCCCCCCAAATCTCTTACTCCATAAGTGATTTCCATTGCCGTCAAACTTAGCAATAAAGATATCCAAACCACCAGCATTTGTAAGTGTGCCGCCTCCAAAGTCAATCGTAGAACTACCAAAACACCCTGTCACATATAAATTACCATAACTATCTATGGAAATAGAAATTCCTCCATCTCCATTGATCCCTCCAAATCTCTTACTC
>Ga0123519_10010732_pt1 | contig 13596 bp, 15 predicted proteins | sample YelNatPaOPRAMG02_FD_87396 | JGI IMG/M metagenome (GOLD analysis project Ga0123519, IMG submission 87396) | Hot spring microbial communities from Yellowstone National Park - Yellowstone National Park OP-RAMG-02 (version 2) | ecosystem: Environmental > Aquatic > Thermal springs > Hot (42-90C) ...
CATTTAACACCTCTTTATATGGCTCCTTTAAAGGCTCGGGCCAGCGCTCAGTGTCCGCGTCCCAGATGCCAAAAGCAATCCTGGGGGGATTAGGAATAGCCCCCTCCCAGGTATAAAATGGATAACAGCTCTCTCCTCCTACCTTGAGGGATTTTCCGCCAGAGCCAATTGTCACCTCAGTAATTTTTCCAGTATAATTCTCCTTATAAAAATCTATTGCCACTTTTTTCTCCTCCTTTCTTAATCCTTCTTATCCAAATTTTTTCTCAAGCCGGGTTCTTACGCTTCTCCGAGCCATAACTCTCTCCATACCAATACCGAAGCGCATTCCGTAGATATTTGAGCTTGGTCTCTTTCTCCACTAATCTATCTCTCCAGTCATAACGCTCACCTACCTGTGGCTCCCCAGGCTCATAGAGTTCCCCCAGAATCTCTACTTCTTTGCCATTAAATAACTTCTTCTTAATGGTTGGATATTTCTCTGCCATTTTATACCTCCTTTTTTATTCCTTAACCCGCTCTTAAAATAGCTTTCCTTTCTTCTTTATTTAAAATTCTTTCCATAATTTCTTTCTCCGCCTGAACCGCAGGTGAACTCTCTGGTAAATTAAGCAATGAAAGTTGTTTCAAATCATAGTCCATAATCAATTTATCCTCTGGAATCAATCCTAAAAATTCTATCTTAAGCTCTTTAATCATATCTTCCAACGCTGGAAGAAGTGTCTCCACTCGGTTTATGACCAAATATCTTTGCCTTACCTCTAATTTCAGTTCCTCAATAAGCTCCAAGATATTTCCCACTGTCCTTATCCCTTTGACCGTTCCGTCAGAGATTAAAATAAGCTGGTCAATTCTTCCCTCCGTGCGGCGAGAAAGATGCTCCATTCCCGCCTCATTATCCACCACTACCCATTGATAATTCCCCCGAAGCTGGTCTAAAAAATCCCTTAACACCGCATTTGCAGAGCAATAACACCCGGGTCCCTCAGGTCTGCCCATTACGATTAAATCCAAGCCTTTGGATTCGGTAATAGCTTGATTTAAACGGAGATTAAGCCATTGCTGTTTGCTTATTCCTTGCGGGATGGTCAATTTTGCGGACATAAAATCCTCTAAAACCTGTCCGATGGTTTCTTTGGGTTTAAGTCCTAACATAGTCGGCAGATTAGAATTCGGGTCCGCATCCACCGCTAAAATTGGACCTCTTTTTTCTAAAAGATAACGAATCGCCAAGGCAGAAAAAGTGCTTTTTCCTACCCCGCCTTTGCCCGCAATGGCAATCAATTTTCCCATTTAAATCCCTTTTACTCCCTTAAAAATCGGAACGCAAGGCTTGGCTCGCTCTCTTGAGCTCTCTAATTTTTTCATTACCCCGGGGAAAAATTTCTCCTCAGTATGAGGCAAAAAAAGCGCTGCGATATAATTGTCCATAAACGCGATGTTATCGCTCAATTCCACATTGGTCATCATTCTTGCTATTTTTTCCCCGTCATCCAATAGCTCGTTAGAGAAACTTACCAGCCGGGTGCCCAATAATGAGCCATTGCCAATAAATTTTATCTTGTTCCGGTCTATATCCGGCAATAGACCAATAGTTATCGCGTTCTCAATATCCAGATAAGAGCCAAAATTACCCGCAATCATTATCAGTTCCACATTGTCAAAACTTAATCCCACCTTGTCCAGTAAAGTATGATACCCAGCATACATCGCGGCTTTAGCTCTAATCAGATTATCAAAGTCCATTTCACTGAGCACTATATCTTCCCCGATTCCGGTCTGCTCCGCAGGCACGATTAACACCTCGGGACCATTTTTTCCTTCTTTGGCTAATGAAGCCCCGGAACTAAGGTTCACCTTACCGTTCTGGTCAATTATTCCTTTTAAAAGCAATTCCGCAGTAATGTTAATAATTCCAGAGCCACAAATCCCAATCGGAGGCTTATGACCAATGGTCTGATACCGCACCTGACAGACTTTTTGGTCAAAAGAGAACCGTTCAATTGCTCCCGCGGTCGCATGAGTGCCATATTTTATTCCGCCTCCTTCAAATGCAGGTCCCGCGGAACAAGATGCGCAGAGCATCCAGTCCTGATTTCCTAAGACAATCTCGCCGTTGGTGCCAATATCTATATAAAGCACTACCTCGGGTCTTTTATAAATACCCGCGCCCAAAATCCCTGCCACTATATCTCCTCCAACATAACTTGCCACACAGGGCATAGGATAAATATGAACCCAGTGTGGTAAATCTATCCCCAGCTCCTCTGCCCGAACCGGAGGAAAGATATTAGCAACTGGCACATAGGGGCTTAACCTGAGCCATTTGGGATTTAAGCCTAATAAAAGATGGGTCATTGTGGTATTTCCCGCCACCGTCATATGGGAGAGCTCCTCTCGCTTCACCCGGGTTTTCTCTAATAATTTTTCAATAACCTCATTTATGGTTCGCACCACTGAACCCTGTAATTCTCTTAGCCCCCCTGGTCTTCCCGCATAGATAATCCGACTGATTACATCCGCACCATATTTTATTTGTCCATTAAAATGGTTTATGGTCATAAGTGGACGAGACTGATTTAAATCCAGGACCTGGCCCGAAACCGTGGTGGTGCCAATATCAAATGCTAAAGAAAAATGCCGAGCTCTGGTGTCCCCGGATTCTATTTGAATCAGCTTTGGCTTTCTTGCTCCTCTTTGAATATCCTCGTCGGTTTCCTCACCCCGAGTCCGAACCACGGTCACCGTGCATTTAAAATCCTTCTTCCGAATAACCTCTGGGAGTTTTTTTAGAGCTGAAAAATCCACTGATACCCGGCGTAGCCCATACCTCTGCCGTAGTCCCCGAATCAGCCTTTGCAGGTCATTGAGATTATCCTCTTTTATCGGGGGAGGTAATTCTAAATAAAGCTTCTGAACCGGGGATTCACGCTTCCAATCCGGATTTAACCCCTCTATCTCTTGCTCCGAGAGAAATTGTCCCTTAGGCGCTTTTATCTCCTGAAGTGTGAATTCTTTTTCTACCCTACTATCCTCGGGAATAAAAATCTCTAAATCGCTTTTGATATAGCTTAAACACGCCTGCCTCCAGCCCTGCTCATATTCTTCCTCGCTTTGCTGAACCCCGGGCTTAGAGTCCACCGCTCCTTTGATAATCTGCACCCGGCATTGTCCGCATACTCCCATCCCGCCACAACTGGCATCAATTAATACTCCACCCCGGGTAAGAACTTCTAAAAGCTGTTCCCCTGCCTTTACTTCCAGCTCAAGATTGTCTGGTAATATCTTTACCTTCATACTGCCTTCCTAAAGGGGCGCTCTCAAGTTGTGCAAATTATATCAGTTTATCTCTTTTTCTCCAGTCTGAGCTTTGCTGACTTCAGGGTGTTTTTCAATAGCATTGTTATAGTCATTGGTCCCACCCCACCTGGAACCGGAGTAATTTTCCCGGCTACTTCTTTTGCTTTTTCAAAATCTACATCCCCGCAAAGTCCGGTCTCAAGCCGATTTACCCCCACATCAATTACAGTCGCTCCCGGTTTAATCATATCCGCGGTCACTGCCATTGGCTTTCCGGCCGCAACTATCAGGATGTCTGCTTTTTTAGTATGCTCTGCCATATTCTTGGTCTTGGTATGACAGATGGTCACAGTCGCATTTGCGTTCGGCGCCTTCTGAACCAGTATCATTGCTATTGGCTTGCCCACGATATTGCTTCTGCCAACTACCACTACCTCTGCGCCTTCTATCTTGGTGCCAGAGCGGACAATTAGCTCCTGAATTCCTGCGGGAGTGCAGGGCAAAAACATTGGCTCTCCAATCATCAATCTTCCCACATTTACCGGATGAAAGCCGTCAACATCTTTATCCGGGTCTATGGCATATAGCACTCGGTTCTCGTTAATATGTTTGGGCAGAGGCAATTGCACCAAAATCCCGTCCACCTCTGGATTTTTGTTTAGCTCATCAATCAACTTTAATAATTCTGCCTCTGGGAAATCCGCGGGCTTGCGATGCTCAATAGAATTTATCCCAGCCTTCTGACAGGCTATGCCCTTGTTCTTCACATACACCTGACTGGCTGGGTCATCTCCAACTAAAACCACTGCTAAGCCCGGAACTATTCCCTGCTTTTTAAGCTGGGAAACCTCCTCCTTAATCTCTGCCTGAATTTGCTCTGCAACCGCTTTGCCATTGATTATTTCTGCTGTCATTGACCTGCCCTCCTTATCTAAAATTTTCGTTGCCTTCTCTGCTTTAGTAAAGCAGATTTTGTTAGCATCTAAAAAAATATAAGATATTAAGCAATACTTGATGCTGTTGAACTTCTCGTTTTAAGAATTTACAATAATTATCTAAATTTGTCAAGAAAAAATTGCCGAATAAAGGCTGGGAAAAGGAAATAAAAGATGCGGAGCGCATTTTTTGAGCAAAAATAATGAGGTGGTTATTTTTAAAAATTACGAGCCAATCCCTTGTTTAGCCAAGATTCATATAAAACCAGAACTTATTAATTCCGCTAAAATTTTTAAAAAGGACTTGACATTTTCTAAATAATTACTACCATATCTATATAAATAGTAGTAATTTGAATGATTACTAAATACTTAATAAAACTTTTATATTGAAATTATTTTATTTATCAACTGATTTTGGCTAAACTATGATAAAGTAGTTTATAAAAATTTTGAGAGGTAAAATGAGGGTATCAACCAAATTTAGGTATGGTTTAAGGGCGATTTTGGATATAGCGATGAGTTCTGGAGAAGCTCCTGTTCTGGTAAAGGACATTGCTCATCGTCAGGCTATTTCCCAGAAATATCTTGAGAATCTGCTGGTTTCACTAAAAAATGCTGGTTTATTGAGGAGTATAAGGGGCGCAAAAGGTGGATATATTTTGGCAAAACCTCCGGATAAAATCACCATAGAAGAGGTTGCGGTAGCATTGGAAGGACCTCCGGATTTAATAGATTGTGTTTCAGACCCCGGGGTTTGTCCTATGACTAAAAATTGTCCGACTAATGAGTTCTGGAGAGATATGGCGGAGGTGCTAAGGAATTTTATGAGAAAGCGCTCTCTGCTTGACCTAATTGAGGATTATAAGCACAAGCAAAACCAAGAAAGTTTAATGTATTATTTGTAGAAAGAAGGAGGAGGAAGTGAAAAGGAAAGAAAGACCAAAAATCGCGGAAGACATAACTCAATTGATTGGCAATACTCCTTTGGTGCGCTTGAAAAAAATCGGTGCGGGCTTGCCAGCTGAGCTGGTCGTAAAGTTAGAGTCATTTAATCCTTGTTCCAGCGTTAAGGACCGAATTGGATTATCAATGATAGAATCAGCTGAGCAAGAAGGGAGCTTGAAACCAGGTATGACCATTATTGAGCCAACCAGCGGAAACACCGGCATTGCGCTTGCGTTTGTCTCTGCGGTCAAGGGATATAAAACTGTGCTGGTGATGCCAGACACTATGTCCATTGAGCGGAGAAAATTATTAAAGGCTTTTGGAGCAGAGTTGATTTTAACCCCAGGACAAGAAGGGATGACGGGCGCGGTGAAGAAGGCAGAGGAGCTTTTGAGCGAGCACTCGGATTATTTTATGCCTCAGCAATTTACCAATCCTGCTAATCCTCTGGTTCATCGGCAAACTACCGCGCTGGAAATATGGGAAGATAGTGATGGAAAAGTGGATATTTTGGTAGGCGGAGTTGGCACTGGAGGGACGATTACTGGGGTGGGAGAGGTGATTAAGAAGTTAAAGCCAGAGTTTAAGGTAGTTGCGGTAGAGCCATTAGATTCGCCGGTGCTTTCAGGAGGCACTCCCGGAGCTCATAAAATTCAAGGAATTGGAGCAGGGTTTGTGCCAGAGGTTTTGAATCGGGAAATAATTGATGAGATTATTAAGGTTAGGAATGAGGAGGCAGGAGAATGTGCTCGGAGGCTGGCAAAAGAAGAAGGGATTTTGGCTGGTATTTCCTCAGGCGCAGCTCTCTGGGCTGGGATTCAGGTTGCGAGCAGGAAAGAAAATCAGGGGAAAATGATAGCGGTGATTTTACCAGACACTGGAGAGCGTTATCTTTCCACCTGGTTATGGGAAGAAAAATAAAAAATGGTTATAATAAAAAGACTTTTTAGAAGAAGGGGGAAAGATGAGTAAGAAGAAATTAGATGATGTGATAGTAACTAAAGCGATTATTGATAGCTTTCATAAGAAATTGCTCAATGACCTGAGGCTGGATACTGCAATTGCGGGTGGCGGTCCTGCGGGATTGATGTGCGCTTATGAATTGGCAAAAGCAAGAAGAAAGGTTGCGGTCTTTGAGCGAAATTTAGCGCCCGGGGGTGGAATGTGGGGAGGAGGATTAAGTTATAACATTATTGTGGTTCAAGATGAGGCAAAAGCGATTTTGGATGAACTGGGGGTGCGAAGTGAAGAATATGCAGAGGGGTATTTTATCGCCAGCTCTTTAGAAACAATGGCTACCCTGATTGATAAAACAATCAAGGCAGGTGCCTCCATTTATAATCTTTTATCAGTGGAGGATGTGATGGTCTCTGAGCACAAGAGAATTTGCGGAGTGGTTTTGAACTGGCGCGCAAATGAGCTGGCTCGGTTTCATATTGACCCAGTTTCTATCTCTGCCAAATATGTAGTGGATGCCACAGGACACGAAATGGCAGTGGTTAAAAAGGTAGTAGAGAAAACCGGCTTAAAGCTGAATACCCCCTCGGGCGGAATAGAAGGAGAGAGGTCAATGAATGCGGAGCTTGGAGAATCTGCGATTATGGAAAACACGGTAGAGGTTGCAGATGGACTTTTTGTCGTGGGGATGAGCGCTAACGCAGTGATGGGCTCACATCGGATGGGACCGATTTTTGGTGGAATGCTTTTATCTGGGCAAAAAGCAGGTAGAGAGATAACTAAATTATTAAAAGGGTAAGAGGGTAGGTTGGATATTGTTTTTAAGTTGGTTTTAGATTTCTTAAAAGCGACCTGGCTTTTGAGTGCGGAGATGGCGCCTTATTTATTATTAGGATTTATTATCGGCGGTATTCTTTACGCTTTTTTACCATCGGGCTTGATTGCCAGATATATGGGAGGAGAATCAGTTGCCAGCATCATCAGAGCCAGTTTAGTTGGAATTCCACTTCCCCTTTGCTCCTGTGGAGTTCTGCCAGTTGCTCAGACCGCAAGGCAATCTGGCGCTGGAAAAGGACCTACTTTATCTTTTTTAATTACCACTCCGGTCACCGGGGTTGATTCTATCCTTGCCACTTATGCGCTGATGGGCTGGATATTCACCTTGGTAAGAATAATGGTCTCATTTGTGATAGGAGTTTTTGCTGGGATTGTTTCCAAATTGGTTCCGGCTCAAGCTCAAGGCTTAGAGCCATTGTATTGTGATTCTTGCGAAATGACCAAGCCCGCGGAAGGATTATGGTTAAAAAGCAAAAAAGCCTTTTTCTATTCCTTTGCTGAGCTACCAGAATCTTTAGCTGGCTCAGTGCTGATTGGGCTATTGCTCGGAGGAGCTATTGCGGTGTTCATCAGCCCGGAGATAGTGAATAAGTATATTGGCACTGGCTTTTTAGGGATTATAGTTTCAGTGCTGGTCGCGATACCGCTTTATGTTTGCGCAACCGGCTCTATCCCAATTGCCTCAGCAATGATATTCTCGGGATTTTCCCCCGGCGCGGGTCTTGCTTTTCTCATTGCTGGACCTGCCACCAATGCGGTGGCAATGACCACGGTGAAAAAAATTTTAGGCGTCAAATCCTTAATCATTTATTTAGCGGTAATTTTCATTGGCGCAATCGGATTTGGAAAACTCTTTGACCTGCTCCTTCCGGATTCGGTTCAAGCAGTAAAAGCACTCCATATTCACCGGCAAAATGGGCTGAGTTGGTTTCATCAAATTTGTGCGATGTTTTTAGTGGGACTGCTTTTAGCCTATAAAATTACCAACTGGGTGTCCAGCTTTAAGTCCAGAAAGGAGATGGCAATGGAGGCGGAAAATAGAATCATCTTCAAAGTCCCGGATATGAACTGTGAGCATTGTAAAAAAGCCATCAGCCAAGAGCTTTTGAAAAATTATTCTATAAAGAGCTTTGCCATTGACCTTAAGAAAAAATTAGTGATGGTCTCTGGCGGGCAAGAGCTTAATCCTGAAACTATAATAAAAGACCTGGAAAAAATCGGATATAAAGCGACTCTTATAGAAAAAGAATAAATTTATTGCCAGATTTTTAAGCTTAGTTAGTTGATACTGAGACCATTGAAACTGATATTTTAAAAAGCAAATTTTACGCCATTCAGAATTTTTTGCTAAAAAAGGAAGGAAAACTGGAAAATTTTTCCTGAACCAAGAAAATTGTTGACAGAATTTCTAAAAACCTATAAAATTTTTGCAAGGAGGAAATATGGCTGACAATAATAGAAAGCCCTGGTTCAGTTCTTTCTGCTGGATTGGATTTCTTATTACTTTTGGGGCAGGCGCGGGAATGGTATGTTTGCCCAGGTTTTTTGCCGGTTTTATCGGAATTGAGCTTCCATCTGGCTATGACCCTTTCTTTATTCGGTTATTGGGATTGGTGCTTTTGTCTTTTTCAGTTTGCTATTTACTTGCTATCTATGACCCTGAGGCGAGTGTATCTTTGTTATTTGCATTAAGCACAGAAAAAGCGCTGGCAGTAATTTATTGTCTGGTTGCGCTTATTTCTGGCGGGGTGAATTACAAAATTTTAGGCGTGGTGATAGGAGATGGCGCTTTAGCGATTGTAGGAATTTATAGCATAATCTACTTGAAAAGGATAGAATTATGGACCGATGACGAGATGAATCAAGGGGAAGAAAAGAAATCCTCTTAGCTCATTACCCACCTTTAAAAATAATGGTCTATAATGATAATTATAGATATGAGGAAAAAACCTAAATTTGACCATTCCTGTGCTATTATTCTGGTCGTTATCTTTTCAATTGGGACTCTCGGCTGTGGAGAAGGTGAATCCGCTTCTGCTATCTCTTCAGGATGGTTCCATACCTGTGCCTTGACCAATGCCGGTGCGGTCAAATGCTGGGGCAATAATAAAATGGGTCAACTCGGAGATAACACTAAAAGAGATTCCAAGACCCCAGTAGAGGTTTTTGGACTTTCTTCTGGGGTTAAAGCCATTTCTGCGGGAAGATTCCATACCTGTGCCATTACCGCTGGCGGTCGGGTTCAATGCTGGGGAGATAATGGATACGGTCAGTTAGGGGATGGAACCAGGATGTATAAAGCGAATAAGCCAGTTAATGTTTCTGGACTTTCTTCTGGGGTTAGTGCTATCTCTGCTGGTGGACATCATACCTGTGCCTTGACCAATGAGGGTGCGGTTCTATGTTGGGGATGGAATGAAGCTGGTCAGCTTGGAGATGGCACTCAAACCCCTAATAGTATTATCCCAGTCAAGGTGTTTAGACTTTCCGGGGCTAAATCCATTGCTTGTGGATTTGCTCATACCTGTGCTCTGACTCAAGCGGGTGGGGTCAAATGCTGGGGATGGAATGTTGCGGGTCAATTAGGAGATGGAACTTATGTTAACAAAAATATCCCAACCGATGTGCTGGGACTTTCTTCAGGGGTCAAAGCAGTATCTTTAGGCTTTAGCCATACCTGCGCCTTAAGCAATGAGGGCAGGGTCAAATGCTGGGGATATAATGAGTTTGGACAGTTAGGAGATGGCAGTTGGGAAACTAAAACTACACCAATTGAGGTGCTGGGTATTTCTTCTGAGGTGATAGCTATTTCTGCGGGTTTTACTCATAGTTGTGCTCTTACTTTTCAAGGAGGGGTTAAGTGCTGGGGTGGAAACCAGTTCGGACAGCTCGGAGATAAATCTAAGACCAATAAAAATGTCCCGACCGATGTTTATAAGCTATCTTCAGAGGTGAGAGCAATTTCCGCGGGCTGGCTTCATACCTGCGCCATCAATCATTCAGAAAAAGTTTTCTGCTGGGGAAGAAATGATTTTGGTCAACTTGGCATGAGTTTTAGCCATAAAGTCCCTGCTGAGGTAAGAGGTTTTTAATTAAGAATTCAAAAATTTTTCATCGTATAAATGTAAAATAAGAAGGAGAGCTGTTTTTTCAATTTTGTCTTGCCAACATTATTCTAATAAGGTAGAATTTTAAAAGTGATAAAATTTAACCCATAGCAAACAGGAGGATAAAAAGATGGGTAAAAAAGAGGATAAGGTCATTATCACCGCGGCTTTAGCCGGGGCAGGCACTACTAAGGCAAATAACCCTGCGGTTCCATACACGCCGGAGGAATTTGCTGAAGAGGCTTATCGGTGCTGGAACAGCGGAGTAAGCATTGTCCATATCCATGCCAAGGAGCCAAAAACCGGTGGGGGCACGCCAGAGATTAAGGTGATAAAAGCAGTGGTTGATGCGATTCGGGCAAAGGCGCCGGAGCTGATTATAAATTTAAGTTCTGCGATTGCGCCAGGGGTGACACCGGAGCAAAGGATTGCTCCAATTGAAACGCTTAAGCCAGAAATGGCAAGCCTGAATACCAATACTATGAATTTTGCCATTGCTGACCATAGGAGCGGGAAAATTTTTATAGAGGTGATTTTTGAGAATACCTTTAAGATGCTTGAGGATTTTGCGCGGAGGATGAAGGCAATTAGCGTAAAGCCAGAAATTGAGGTTTATGACCCAGGTGGAGCTTATAATGCGCTTTTGATTAGAAAACAGGGAGATGTTTTTGTGGAGCCAATGCACTGGCAATTTGTTTTTGGGGTGGCAGGTGGAATGGCTTATACTCCGCTGACTTTATGTTTATTGACCGAGATTATTCCTAAAGAGCATACCTGGTCGGTTTGTGGAGTTGGTCCCCATCAATTCCCAGCTATTACTCAGGCTTGCATTATGGGAGGGCATATGCGGATTGGTCTTGAGGATAGTGTTCGGGTGCCGGGCGGAGAGCTGGCAAAAGGTAGCTGGGAGCAGGCGGAATGGGCGGTAAAAATTGCTCAGATTTTAGACCGACCAGTTGCCAGTCCGGCTGAGACCAGGGAGATATTGGGTTTGAGGCCAAAGCAATAAGTGATAAAATAAGAAATAAAGAGCCGGGGAGGAATAATAGTGGCGAAAATTAAGGCTTTAAAAGAGAATGAGATTTTTAAGTCTCTTTCCGATAGGGAGATTGCGCTTTTGGCTACGGTGGTGGAGGAGAAAAACTATTCAGCTGGCACCCCGCTTTTTTATGAGAATATGAAGGGAGAGGCAATGTATATTATCAGCACTGGTCAGATAAAACTCTCAAAAATGCTGGCAGAAGGAGAGGATAGGGTTTTGACCGTGCTTGGGAGCGGGGATTATTTTGGAGAGAATGCGCTTTTGGAGGAGGGACCAAGGACGGTGACTGCAGTAGTTTCTCAAGATACCCAGCTACTGGTAATAAAGCGGTCTGGTTTTAAGAAGTTATTTGAAGAGGACCCAAAGTTGGCGCTTAAAATTATTTTAGGGATGTATCAGGTTTTGTCTTCTAAGATTAGAAAAGCCACCCCCAGGATTCAACAGATACTTTTGGAGGCAAATAGATAAGGAGGTTAAAGATGAAAAGATTGTGGTGGTTAGTCCCATTATTGATTTTTTCTGCTTGTCAGAATGAGCCGGCGATAGAGGTTGCTAAGGTCAGTGTTCCGGGGTATTGGTTCCATTTGATTTTCATAGTGATTCCTTTGGGAGTGATTTTGGTGAAGTTATTTATAGACCTGGGGAGTGTGAGGGATTCTTTAATTATTTTAGAAGGGCAGGGCAGGAGATTACTTTCCCGGATTGAGGAGCTGGAAGATAGGATAAAGTCGCTGGAATCTGGAGGGAAAAAGGAAGAGCCTAAAGAGAAAGAGTAAATGGAGATTATTGGGATAATCCTTTTATGCGCGGTTTTTGGTCTGGGGATATTTTTTGTTTATATTTTTCTACGCTATATAGAGCTTTTAAAATCAGTCAGAGCCTTAAACCAGCTAATTTCTAATCGGCTGAGCGCAATCGAGGAGAAATTGGGTATGAGTTCAAGCCAGAAGGAGCAAACCTTAATAGCTCAATCGGACCCGGGAAAAAAGCAAGCCTAAAAGCAAGGGGCTAAGATGAGCAAATTGGGATTTTTTTAGTTGTGATTATTGGTATCTGGTTGATTTTCTCAATCGGATGGTTGGTTAGTATTATTCAGAGAAAAAAATTAGAGAGACAAAACCGGGATTTGAGAAGTTATCTGCTTGCTGACCCGGATTTGAGAAAGATATATTTAGAGAATCTGAGAAGCCAAAAGGAAAATAATAAAGCTAATGGAGCTTGAGAGTAATTTAAGGAAAGAATTTCCCTTTTCTGAAGAAGTGATTTTTTTTGACCATGCGGGGGTTAGCCCAATCACTAAACGGGCAAAGGAAAGGATGAGCCAATTTTTGCAAAGGATTTCTGACCCCGGGGGGATAAATAGTGCGGAGTTTTCAGAAGAGGTGGAAAAGTCAAGGGAGGTATGCGCCAAACTGATAAATTCAGAGCAAAAGGAGATTTCATTTGTTCGGAGCACAAGCTTTGGCATTTCTTTAGTAGCAAGCGGGCTAAAGTATAAAACCGGGGATAATATTGTGACCTATTATCAGGAATTTCCTGCTAACATTTATCCCTGGCTCAATCTGATAAAAAAAGGCGTGGAGATAAGGATGGTGAAAGACCGAGAGGGGGAGATAAGAATAGAGGATATTTCCCAGCTTATAAATTCCCGCACCCGGTTAATTGCCATTAGCTCGGTCCAGTTCACTAACGGCTTTAGAATTAACCTGAACGATTTATGTCAGTTAGCTAATAAAAGAGGGATATTTTTAATTGTGGATGCTATTCAAAGCCTTGGAATTATACCATTTGATGTAAAGGAAACTCCGGTTGATTTTTTATGTGCAGATGGTCATAAGTGGCTAATGGCACCGGAGGGGATAGGATTTTTATACATCAGTTCACGCCTGCTTAACCAATTGGATTTACATATTCTTGGCTGGAATAGTGTAGTTGATGCCCAGAATTATCTAAATTATAGACTAAATCTAAAGCCAGATGCTCGGAGATTTGAGGAAGGGAGTTATAATACCTTATCTATTATTGGTTTAGGAGCATCAATCTCGCTTTTGCTGGAGGCAGGGGTGGACCGGCTTTTCCAGAAGGTCTTGGAATTGAATACTATCTTAGCAGAGGAGTTAGCAAAAACTGGGGCAAAGATATTAAGTCCAATGGGAGATGGACAAAGAAGCGGGATTTTGACCATTCGTCCCAATAACCGAGAGCCCGAGGAGGTTGCCCGCCTGCTCAGGGAAAAGGGAGCGATGTGTTCGGTAAGAGGAGGAGGTATCCGGCTTAGTCCGCATGGTTATCAAGGAGTGGCAGAAGTTGAGAAAGTTTTGCGAATCTGGAAAGAAGCGCTGGGATAATCCCCGAGAACTGCTTTTGAGGATTTACCAGCTTTTATATTCTCATTTTGGTTTTAGGCACTGGTGGCCCGGGGAAAGCGAATTTGAGATTATGCTGGGCGCGATTCTCACCCAGAACACTA